>ERZ773035.180-NODE-180-length-52821-cov-8.457909_pt1 | contig 52821 bp, 41 predicted proteins | sample MGYA00511487_ERZ773035 | MGnify/ENA primary metagenome ERZ773035 (study PRJEB29015, sample SAMEA2737985) | human oral metagenome | biome: human oral; feature: human-associated habitat; material: dental | place: China | collected 2024 ... | reverse complement strand
CGCTGTTCTTCAACGAGAACTCGGCGATGTGCTTCGGCGACGCCAAGGCCACGGTCCAGTCCATTCTGGACGACCTGAGGTCCGCCACCGGCTGACCCCGGACGCTCCACCCGGGGAATTTGGGGGTGGGTACGCTTTTCGCATCTCGGCCTTCCGTCCGGGAGGGTGCGTGGTGCGCTGGCGGTGCTAGCATGCCGCCCGTGAATTTGCTGCCCGAGGCTCCTGCCCGTCGCGGCAACCGGTTCGACGCGCTCGACGGTCTGCGGAACCATAGCGGTCGGCCTGGGGGTTCTCTTCCACGTGTCGGCCCCTACATGGCGGCCGGGTTCTTGGGCGTGGACATGTTCTTCGTGCTGTCCGGTTTCCTCATCACCTCGGGACTGGCAGCGCAGGTCGAACGCGCCGGACGGATATCCCTCGGCGATTTCTGGGGCTGGCGGATCAAACGACTCATGCCCGCCGCTCTGCTGGTGGTGTGTGTCGTTCTCGTCTGGGCGGGGAACTTCACGCTGGTGCATCGCCGCGACACTCTCTCCCTCGACGCCTGGTACACGTTTTCTACCTGGCGAACTGGCGCTTCATAGGTTCGTCCTCGTATTTCGAGAACGACAGCACGGTTTCACCCCTGCTGCACATGTGGAGCCTCCCGTCGAGGAGCAGTTCTACATCTTCTGGCCGCTGCTGATCGCCGGATTCACCTGGCTGGTGCTGAGGGTCTTCCGGGCCGGGAACCGGAACGCGATGCGGGTCCTGGCGGGGGTTGCCGTCGTGATCTTCGCAGTTTCGGCGATACTTTTGGCTGTCCTCTACGCGCCACGGGCGGTGAAACGGGCCCACATGGGAACCGACGCGAAGGCCTTCGAACCGATGCTCGGGGCGTTGCTGGCCATCCTCGCCGCCAATCCCCGGTTCGCCGTGTGGTGCACCCGCTATGTCAGGTTCCTGTTCTGGGGTGGCGCGGTCTCGACCGCGGTTCTGTTCGCCGTGCTGGACGGCCCGCCCCGTTCTACTTCCAGGGCGGTGCGCTGCTCTTCTCGCTGGGAACCGGTGCGCTAATCCTAGGTGTCCGCCACGGCTTGGCGACGCCCGAGGCCAGGGTGCTAGCGTTCGCGCCGATCAGTTATTTCGGCAGGATCCCCTACGGTTTGTACCTGTGGCACTGGCCCGTGGCGGTGTGGTTCGGGATCAACTCCGGGACCTTCCGACCCCTACGGGCGGCGGCCGTGCTGGCACACTGACCCTCGCGTGCTCCTCGGCCTCGTACCAATTGGCGGAGATGCTGATCAGGCAGGGGCGGATCGGGAATTTCCTCAAACCATGGCGGGCGATCATCGCAGGAGCCACGGCGATGACGGTCATAGTCCTGAGCGGCAGTTTCGTGGGTGGCACCCCGCTTGCGCGGGCGCTGCACCTGGGACGCGGCGGAGGGGAGGTCAGGCGTGATGTCATCATGCTGGTCGGTGATTCAGTTCCGCTGCGCCTAGCAGATCCTCTGGCCATGGCGGGCCAGAAACGGGGACTGACCGTCGTCGGGACGGCCCAGGGCATATGCACTCCCACCGGGGCCTTCCTGTACTTCGAGCCCGAAGACAGGTTCGGCAAGCTCTGCCCGCCCGTGAAAGAGGCGCAGGACGAGGCCATCAACACGTATTTCCCGGCATCATCCTGTGGTGGTCCCGGCACGAATACATCGACCGCTACGAGGGCGAACGGGGTGCTCTCCCCGGAATCGGAGGAGTTCTGGGAGGTGCGGCGCCGCGACCTCATCGCCACCGCCGACCGGTTGACTAAGCGCGGGGAGATTTTGGTGATGGTGCTGACCGAACGCCCCGGCCTTGGCATGTTGTCGCGTCCCGAGAACGAGCAGGAGTCCATGTTCGTCAAGTACTCGGTCGAACACGACGAGTACCGGCAGCGGTTTCAACCAGATCGTCACGGAGGTGGCGGCGCAGCGCGATGACATCCGCGCCGTCGACGGCGACTCCCTGTTCTGCGGGGACGCGCCGAGTTCGGCCCCGGACCGCTGTGCGACGACACCGTCAACGGCTACCTGATGCGTTCCGACAGCAACCACGTCGACAACGACCTGTTCGGCTCCCAGGTGGCCAACCAGCTCCTGGACAAGACGCTGGCCGCTGCTTCCTGACGGCGCCATCCGGATGGTGCCGGCCGGTCACCCGAGGTCCGTGCAGTGGCCCAGCAGGTTTGCGGCGCAGTGGTTCAGCAGGGTCAGGTGGTTCTCGGGAGGTGACTGCTCGGGATCCGGGGGGATCGGGAGAATCACCCAGGCCGCGTTCAACGCGAAGATGGCGGCCAGCAGATCGGAAGCCGGTACGTCGCGCAGGGGACCGGAGGGGTTGCGGTCGCGTTCGATCAGTTCAACCAGGGGGGAGTTCAGTTCCGCAAACCGGTCTGGCAGCGGGTTGCCGTTGCCCCCGCCCTCCAGGTGCGCCCAGGTCAGCATCCGGATCAGGCGCGGATCGGAGGCGGTGAGGTCGTGCAGGACCCCGGCGATGTCCTCGGCCCGCTCGGCCCCTTCGGTCAGGTTCCGAAGCAGTGACTCCATTCGGTCGCCGACCACCGCTTCGAACAGGGCCCGTTTGTCGCGGAAATGGGCGTAGAGGCGTTCCTTGCTGGTGTTCGAGGCCTTGGCGATCCGGTCGATTCGGGCGCCGGCCAGGCCGTGCGTCGAGAACTCGTCGATGGCGGCCTCCAGCAGGGCCGCGCGGACTTGATCACTGGAACGTCGCATGGCAGGATACTATCACCGAACGAACTAGTTCGGATGGAAAGGGGTTTTCATGGGAAACGAACGGAACCGGAACCGCTGGTTCGTGCTGGCGGTGGTCTCGGTGGCGCAGCTGATGGTGGTGCTCGACGGCACGATCGTGAACATCGCGCTGCCGCAGGCGCAGGCACAGCTGGGAATGAGCGATGCACAGCGCACCTGGGTGGTCACCGTCTACGCGCTCTTCTTCGGCGGCCTGCTGCTGTTGGGCGGCCGGATCGCGGACTACTGGGGACGGAAGCGGACCTTCCTGGTTGGGCTCGTCGGATTTGCCGCGGCCTCGATGCTCGGGGGGATGGCGACGGGCTCGAGGCGCTGATCCTGGCCCGTGGCCTGCAAGGTGGGTTCGGGGCCCTTCTCGCCCCGGCCGCGCTGGCGATCCTGACCCTTACCTTCCCGTCCGGCCGGGAACGGGTGCGGGCGTTCGCCGTCTACGGGGCCATCTCAGGTAGCGGGGCGACGCTCGGGCTGCTCCTCGGTGGGGCGCTTACCGAATACGTGAGCTGGCACTGGTGCCTGCTCGTGAACGTCCCCATCGCCGTGATCGCGGGTCTCGCGGGTGGCATCGTCCTGACCGACAGCCGGGCCGAGGGAGACCGCAGCTATGACCTCCCCGGTGCGGTGCTGGCGGTTGGGGGACTGGCGAGCCTGGTGTACGGATTCGCGGAGGCCGAGTACGGCTGGCTGCGGCCCACGACCCTCGGGTTCCTGGCGCTCGGCGTCGTCCTGCTCGTGATCTTCGTCGTGGTGGAGGATCGCAGCTCCCACCCGCTGCTTCCCTTGCGGATCCTGCGCGATCGGACCCGGGCCGGAGCCTTCATCGTCTCCACGACAGCCGGTATGGCGATACTCGGGGCGATGCTGTTCCTGACCTTCTACCTCCAGATCACCAAGGGCTTCAGCCCGTTGCAGTCCGGCCTGGCATCGGCTCCACTGGCCGCGAGCATCCTGGTGGCCGCTCCGCTGCTCACCAGGCTGCTTCCCCGCATCGGCGCGCGCCTGCCCATGACCCTCGGGCCCATCGCCGCGGCGATCGGGTTGTTCTGGCTGTCCACCATCACCGTCGAGAGCGACTACCTGGTCACGGTCCTACCCGGGCTGATCATCTACGGAATCGGGATGGCGCTGCTGTTCGTCCCGTTGCAGAACCTCGCCCTCGCCGGCGTCGAACCGCGCGACGCGGGGGTCGCGGGAGCGCTGGTCAACGCCACCCAGCAGGTGGGGGGATCCGTCGGAACCTCGCTGTTCACCGCCCTGTACGCAACGGTGACGGCGTGGGCTCTCGCGGGAGCCGGGGGAGAACCGACGGTTCTCCAGCGCTCGGAGGCCCTGGTGGCGGGCTACTCAGCGGCTTTTGTCGCGGCGGGAGTGCTCCTGTTGGCCTGCGCCCCGGTTTCCTGTCTGATGATCAGGGCGGACCGGGAAGTCTTCGCCGACACCCGGGAGGCAACGATGCACGTGGGTTGAGCGGGCTGGTCCACGGTCGTCTCCCGTTCGCGGCACGCGGACAGGGGTGATAGCCGTTTCGCCCGCCACGGCCTCCACCGTTCGGGGCTTCGCGGGCGTTGCGGCGCCGCCCATCAAGTGGCCTGTGCGTCCTCGTAAGACTGGGAATCGAGCCGCTCCATCCACTCCCTGACGTGCCAGGTGGCCCGGACGTCGTCCTCGTTGTACTCCAGCACGCGCCTGCGCGCGGCCTTTCGCTCCGCGGCGTTGCCGCCGTCGACGGCGGTGGCGAACCAGGTCTGCGAGTTCAACCCTCCCGGTTCCTCGTCGCGCCACGAGAAACCCGCCCCCTTGGCCGCGACCACTTTCAATCCCAGGCCGTCCACTGCCACGAAATTGTCGCGGACCAGCTGGAACAGGTCCACGAAATGCTCCTTGACGAGGTCGCAGGCGGCAAGCAGGTCGGGATGTCCGCTGCGCTGGGCCATGCGGCGCAGGTGCACCACCTCGTAGTCGGAGTAGTGGTAGACGAGCAGGCCAGGATGTTTCCTCGCCAACCGCACCAGCCAGCGGGCGAAGTCGGCGGCGAGATCCAGTTCCCCGCTGGGGGAGAGGTAGCTGAAGGTGCTGAAGTGCTGGTACTTCTGTTTTCCGGTGGCGCGGTCGGTCAGCAGGACACCCCACAGGTAGGTGCGGTCGCTGTCGTCGGTCTCGATGTCCAGATCCACCTCCACCGGCGCCCGGGGCACCCCGATGGGGTCCACCGACACCTTCTCCAGGGCGACTCCCCGTTTCAGCATCCGGGCGCGCCGGGCGGCGGTGCGCAGCCTGGCCTCCGAGCGGTCGCGGTGGGCGGTGAGCGGCAGGTAATCGGGCAGCAGGGCCTCGACGTCGGCGTCGGCCAGTTGCGAGACCGTCGTGATGCCGAGCCCCATCAGGGTCTGGAGTTCACGGACGTCGAGGGGGGTCTTGGAGATGCGCAGGGAGATGTCGTCGTCATCCATGCGGGGGCGGCACGTCTCCCACCAGGCGCACCACTCGCACTCCGGCACCCGGATGGGGCGCACCGCCGGGGGGCGGGGATCGTCGGGTTCGCGGATCATCGCCTGCTGGGCGACGTGCACCCGGAACCCGTGCTCGTGGTCGTAGCGCTCCAGCGCCGAACGGAGCCGGTACCCGTTGGCGGAGGTGCGGGAGAAGGTGCGCAGGAACCGCAGTTCCAAGGGCACCCAGACGATCATCCCCTTGCGGTGGTCATCGAAACCGATCACCCCCGCGACGGGGGTGGTGGCCGCGCGACCGCACGCCTGGAGCAGCCGCCAGTGGTGGGCCAGCTCCAGCAGCACCCCCTGCCGGTAGGAGCGGAACCGGAACCCCGGGAGCGGCTCCAGGGTGGTGGGGGAGCCGATGGCGGAGGCGCGCAACTCCTTGGCGTTGTGCTGTTTCTCCAGCAACCGGTAGGGCTTGACGCGCAACGGCCAGTAGCCGGGACGCCCACCGGGTCGGTCGTCGCCGCGCACCAGGGCGTCGGGACACCCGGTGCGGTGCCCCGTCACGTCCACCGGCAGGCAGCCTCCGACGATCACGGGCGCCCCGGTCTCCATCGCGGCCAGGGTCTTTGCGGGGTTGTGTCCCTCGTCGTGCAGGTCGACCACGTCATCGGCGCGGCAGAGGGCCTCCAGCATGGACTCGCGGAACTCCGAGCCGCCCGAGAACGCCTCCAGCAGCGACTCATCCAGGGGTTTCTCGGGTTTCGGGGTGCCGGGATCGAAGGCGTTGAAGGTCTTGACGGGGCAGCTTCGCGCCGCGTAGGGGTCCAGTAGAAAAGTCATTTCCAAGCCCGGTGCAGAGCCACTATGCCGCCCGTCAGGTTCTTCCACTCGACGCTCCGCCAGCCGCAGTCCGCGATCAGGTCCGCCAGCTCCTTCTGCGCGGGCCAGGCGAGGATCGACTCGGCCAGGTAGCCGTAGGCGACGGGGTTGCTCGAAACCCTCGCGGCCACGGGCAGCACCCGCAGCGCGCCCTGCGCGTAGGCGAACCGCAGCGCCCGGTTCACCGGGGTGGAGAACTCTGCGATCACCAGGCGCCCGCCCGGGCGGGTCACCCTAAGCATCTCTCGCAGCGCGGCGGCGGTGTCCTCCACGTTGCGCAGGCCGTAGCTGATGGTCACGGCGTCGAAGACCGAATCGGCGAAGGGCAGGGCCAGGGCGTCTCCGCGCACGAAGGACAACCTCGGCTGCTGCTGTTTGCCGACTCTCAGCATGCCCATCGACAGGTCGGTGGGGAAGACGTGCGCACCCGCCTCCAGGAAGGGCAGCGACGACGTGCCGGTGCCGGCGGCCAGGTCCAGGACGCGTTCCCCCGGGCGGGCGGCTACGGCGGCCACGGTCTCCCGGCGCCAGCCGCGGTCCCTGCCCATCGACAGCAGCGAGTTCAGCAGGTCGTAGCGTTCGGCGACACCGTCGAACATGGCCGAGACCTCGGCGCGTTTCTTGTCGAGGTCGGCTCGGGCCTGGTGCATGCGCACACCTTAGCGCCCGGCCCCGACAGTTCTCAGTGCAGAACCGCCAGCAGGTCAACGCGGTCGATGCCGCGGTGACGCCACTGGCCCATCAGCTGGCCGACGACGTCGTTTATCGGGGCGCGGTTGAGTTTGTGCACCACGTGCGGGTACCCGGATGTCTCCCCGGCCACCAGGCCGCTGCCGAAGACCTTGATGTTCTTCGGGCATGGCGTGTCCTTCCCGGCCTCCACGATGTCGGCATCCGAGTCCTTCTCCCGGATCACCCGCACCAGCTCATCCAGGTAGACCGGGTCGGTCTGGGCGTCGTAGCAGTACCGGGTGCCCAGCTCCGAGTGCTGGGGGGTCCCGATCAGTGCGCCGCCGTCCAGCGGATGGGGCCGCCACGTGACTGGGATGTGGTAGATGGCGTCCGTGGAACGCACCAGCATGCAGTCGAGCCCCACCACGTCGTCGGGATCGACGAACCGGAACTTGGCGACGATCTCCAGGTCCGAGGGGTCCCCGTCGAACCACCACTGGTCGGGAAGCCATTGGGCGAGCAGTTCGAGCTTGCCGGGATGCAGTGTGGCTTCGGGCTGGACGCGGGCGATTCCGCTCATACGGGCTACCTCCGTTGGTAATTTCCTGCATCCTACACAAAAAGGGCAAATGGGGACAGTGGGGGTCTGAGATGTCGCATACTGCTGCGGGGCTCCCCTCCGCCCGACCGGGATGCGCAACAATGGTCGCCGTGGCGAAGAAGGACATCGTTCTCAAGGTTGAAAAACTGAAGAAGGCCTACGGGCCCGTGACCATCGTGGAGGGTTTCGACCTCAAGGTGGCCGCGGGGGAGGCCGTCGCGCTCACGGGCCGCAACGGCGCGGGCAAGTCGACGGTGCTGCGGTGCCTGGTAGGGGCCGATCGCCCGGACGAGGGCACCGTCGAGGTGCTGGGCGTGAAGATGAAGGAAACCAGCCCGGAGATTCGCCGTAACGTCGCCACGGTCATTGACGATCTCGACTTCTTCCCCGACCTGTCCGTCGTGGAGCACCTCGACCTGCTGGCGCGGGCCCACGGAATCGCCGACCCCGACGATCTGGTGGACGAGATCCTCGATGAGGTGCAGCTCGTTCCCCAGGCCGGGCAGCTGCCCTCGACGCTGTCATCCGGTCAGCGGCGGCGCCTGGCGCTGGCCACCGCTTTCGTCAGGCCCCGGCGCCTGCTGGTCCTCGACGAACCGGAGCAGCGGCTCGACGTCGAGGGCGTCGAATGGCTGGGGACCCGCCTCAAGGCAGAGCTGCAGGACGGCCTGGCGATCGTGCTGGCCAGTCACGAACCCAGCCTGCTGGCCGCCATCGGCGCCCGCGAGGTGAGGCTGGGGGAGCGCCGATGAGCGACGAACGGTTCGGGGCCATCGGGGAGGTCGATGAGAAACAGCTCCGTCTCCTCGTGCGCGACTGGCGGCGCGGCAGGGCGGACCGTAACCTCCTGCAGGCCATGCAGGACGCCTACGTGATGGTCTTCGCGCTCGTCCTGATCGGGGCCATGGTGATCAGTTCCATCATGCAGGCCCAGCACAGCGTGGCGGGTTGCTCGGCCGAGTCCTGCCTGGCCGCGCGGGGCCTGCTGCCCTGGGCCGCAGTCGCTGGTTTTCTGGCCATGGCCCTCGTGGCGGCGCGCATGTTCGGTCCCGTCGTGGCCTCGGCCGCCGAGGGTTTCTGGATCATGGACGGCAACGTTGACCGGCGCAGGGTGCTCGCAGGACGCCTCGTTGCCTCGGTGATCGTGGCCCTGGTTCTCGGCGCGGGTCTCGGAGCGCTCGTGGCGGCCCTCGTTGGCAGCGGCGCCGCGGAGATTATCACCTGGGGGATGGCATCCGGTCTCGGATGCTTCGGGCTGGTGGCTTTCGCGGCCGCCGAGCAGGGTGCGGAACGGCGCTGGGTCATCACCGCGCTGTTGTGGCTGATCGGGATCATCGCCTTCGCCGCCCTGCTCGTCCTGGTCGCGATCTCCGCCAGGATGGCTCCGGTCGGTCTCGTGGCCGCGCTGAGCGTCGATTTCGCCTGGGTGGTGGCGGGCGGTGGCCTGCTGCTGGGGCTGGTCTCCGTCGTGCCCGCCTGGCTCCGGCTGCGCCACATGCGCCGCCAGCGGCTCACCGCGGGCTCGTCGCTGCTCGCGGGCATGCAGGGCGCCGCCTTCGCCCTCGACTTCGCCCTGGTCCGCGACATCCTGGTCGATGACCAGGCCCGGCGCCGGGGACACGTCCGCCCGACCCGAGGGTCGGGCAGTGGCGTGTGGGCGATCGTCCTGCGCGATCTGCAGCGGTTGTGGCGTGCCCCCAGGCCGTTGGTGTTCTGGCTGGTCTCGATGGCCGTGCCCTACGCCGTCCACGCGCTCGGCATCGAGGTGCTGAACCCGTCGATCTCCGCCCTGGTGCTGATGACCGCCCTGATTGGTTTCTGCAACACCCTGCGGGTGCTGACCCGCACCAAGGGTCTCCAGCGCTGCTTCCCATTCTCCCCGGGCGAGGTCAGGCAGGCCGCCATGGCGGTGCCCGCCCTGCTGGCGCTGCTCTGGGCGGCCGCGGCGACGCCCGCCTTCGGTGGGGTTTTCGACGGCGGTGAGCTGGACCTGGTCGCCGGGTTCTCGACATCCCTCATCACCGCGCTGGGTGGTCTGCTGGCGGCCTTCCGCTGGGTGTGCGCGAAACCCCCGAACTACGGCGGCCCCATGGTCTCGGTCGGGATCGGGGCCATGCCGCCGGGCATGATGTTCTCCTTCATCCGAGGCGTCGACATCGTCGCGCTGATCACCCTGCCTCTCGTCCTCGGCTGGCCCTCCTGGATCTCGCTGGTCATCGCGACGATCACCTGGCTGGTCCTGCGCTCCGGATTCGACCAGCAGGCCCTGATGGACGAACGCGAGGAACAGCAGCGCTTGCTGGCGGAGCAGAGGTCCGGGCGCTCCGGCCGCGGCGGGGGCGGCCAGAAGGTGAGGGTGCAGCGGAAACGCTGATCCCGCGGCACTCACAGGAGGGCAGGCATTCCTTCGCAGTTTTCGGTGCGCTAGGCTGACGTTAATCAAGCTGGAAGGCGGGCGCGGATGGCCACTTCACCGGAGGTTTCCCAGGACTTGTGTCTTGAGCGCACGCGCTCCTTGGCGGGACGGATGCTGGAGGGAGGGGCGGCCTGCACCCTGGTCGCCTGGCGGATCGGCAGCCAGTACGATTTCGTGGCCCACGGGCTGACCGCCCAGGGGGACATCGTGGTGGCGGTCAGGCCCGATGAGGACTGCATGCTGTCCACCCTGCCCGCAGGGGTCGGGACCGTGGTGCGGATGGACCTGGTCCGTCACAGCCACGACGTGATGCTCTCGGTCATAGCGGCCTCCGCTCACCTGCTGGGAGAGCTCGTCCTGCTGCCGAACGCGGCCGTGGCCCGCCTGCTCGCCGAGGACCAGCTTCCCGAGCGGATCGCGGAACTGGCGCGGATCAGCGGAACCCGGGTCGGGCTGGTGGTCACGGACCGGATCCTGGTGCACGACCACGGCGGGGTCACCCCGATCCCGTGGGAGGACCTCGCGGATGCCAGAGCGGAGGGGACCAAGGCCTGGTGCGACGACTTCGAGGCGCACGACATCGTGGCATCGTGGGGATGCCCGGCCCTCCGTCAAGTGTGCCGGGCCGTGATCGAGGGCAGGATCCCGGGACAGGCCAGCCTCCGTCCGAGCGCGCCCGGGCTGTGCGGGCACGTGCTCGACAAGGTCTTCTGCATAGACGTCGATCGTTCCGGGATCACGTTGATGCACGTGGGGGAACACGAGACCGCAACGGTCTTCGCAGGTTTCGAGGCGCCTCCCTCGACGCTGTCGGCGTTGACGGCGCAGGTGGCGCGCCTCGTCGATGACTCGGGACCGGTGCACCCCCAGCGGTGCATCTGACGGCTGGCCCCGAGAACCACTCAGGCCCCGCTCGATGCGGGGCCTGAGTCTTTTTTGCTTTCAGACGTGGTGGCCCTGTGGGCCGTTCAGGGGGTCAGCGGGCCTCGTAGGAGGTGCAGACGCCGTCAACCACGGTGACGCCGGAGGCGCTGCAGAGCAGGTCCTTGTTGTGGGCGCATTCGAGGCGCTGGCAGGCGCCGACGCGGCCATCGGCGGTGGGCAGGCCACCGCGGGCGTCAAGGGTGATGAAAGTGGTGCAGGCCGAGGTGCCGTCGACGGTAATTGCGAAGGCGGTGCAGCCCTTGTTGTTGAAAGCGCAGGTGGTGGTGCTGCAGGACTTGATGGGAGCAGTGGTGGGCATTTCTAGGACCTTTCGTCTGTGGTGCATCTGACGAGAAATACGTTACGTCCGTTCCCAACCCCCCGCAAGCAAGAGAAACCTTTGCTGACTTGGGTAAATACACAAAATCGACGCGTATTTCCCCGGCTTTAGTGGCCTTTTGTGTTTCGAAAATCAAGGGCTTGCGAAATGCTCTGAGGCAGTTGTTTGGGGTGTCTGGAGAAAATCCTTGCGAGGGAAGAGGGGCAAGGAAAGGCTCGCCTCGATTCGAATGATTCGGGCCGTGTCGTTCCTTCCGCGGCCCGCTTGCCTTTCTGTTGGAAATGCTTGCCTTACGTCCGTTCGTCTGCGCTACAGCGCGGGCGGATGAGCGTGGGGCGGGCGGGTCGTGTGGGGCGAAGGGATCAGGCCAGGCCGAGGGCCTGGAGCATGGGCATGAACTTGGCCTCGGTCTCGGCCAGTTCCGCCTGCGGATCCGAGTCCGCGACGATCCCGGCGCCCGCGAACAGGCGGATCTCCTCGGGGTGGGCGGGGTTGACGAACCCGCCGCGCAGGGCGATGGCCCACTCGCCGTCGCCGTCGGAGTCCACCCATCCGACGGGGCCGGCGTAGCGTCCCCGGTCCATGGATTCCAGCTCCGCGATGACCTCCCCGGCGAAGAAGGTGGGCGTGCCGCAGACGGCCGCCGACGGGTGTAGCGCGCCCGCCAGCGCCAGGGAGCTGATGTCGGGTTCCACCACGCCGGTGATGTCGGTGGCCAGGTGCATGACGTTGGGGAGGGTCAGCACGGAGGGGGCCTCGGGCACGTTCATGGCCGCGCAGTAGGGTTCCAGGGCCTCGGCGACGGAGGCGACGGCGAACTCGTGCTCGGCTATGTCCTTGCCGGAACCGGCGAGCTGCTCGGCCCGGCGGAGGGGATCGGTGTGCCCGGGGTCCAGGGAGACGGTGCCCGCCAGGACGCGGGACGTGATCAGGGTGCGGTCGCGGCGGACCAGCAGTTCCGGGGTGGCGCCGACCATGCCGTCGACCAGGTAGTTCCAGGCCATCGGGTAGGCCCGCAGGAGCCTGCGCAGCACGTGGCGCGGGTCGATGGGGCCGTCGGTGACGGCCCGCAGGGAGCGGGCCAGCACCACTTTGCTGATCTCGTGGGCGCGGATGCGCTCCACGGCTTCGGCGACGATGCCCGCCCAGTCCGGGCCGGACAGGCCGTCGGGGGTGAGCCGGACGTTCTCGGGGGGCGCGACGGGTTCGCCCCTGGCCGGCAGGTCCAGGCTGAGGCGGCCCTCGCTGATCCTGGTCATCCAGGCCTGCCCGCTGCGCCTGCCGATGATGGTTTCGGGGACGATCAGCACCGAGCGGACGCGGGAACGATCCGGGTCGAAGGCGAAGGAGCCGACCGCCAGGGGACCGGTTCCCCAGGCCCCTGGCAGCTCCGAGTCGTGGTCTATGTGGGCACTGACTTCGCTCCACCACACATCGGCGGCGTCGGGAGAGTCGGTTTCGAAGCGGGCCACCTCGCCCAGCGTGACGAATCCCTCGCCCCTCCTCAGGAACGCGGTGGCCCGCTCGGGGGTGAGGAAGTGCGCGAGATCCCCCGGATCGTCGATGGCCACGGTCGTTGCGCGCAACCGTTTCGTCGCGAAATCAAGGCTCACCCGGGGAACGATAGCTGAGGCGGGCTCGCGGAGGCCAGACGGGCCGATCGCCGAGATTGGGACATCGAGTCGGATAGTTGCGAATAACGAACGCTTTACGTTGTCAAAAAACAGTGCATCGCCCCTAGTCAGACGGGATTTGCGCGGCATCTCCGGGTGGTTGGTGAGAAGGGTGTCCCACCCCATAGACTGAGGCCTGAAGTCCGGTTCAAAGCGAGGCGAACCGGTTTCCTGATATGCAAGACGAGGAGAGTCGAATGCCAAAGGCGGAAGCCGACGTCATCGTCGTCGGTGCGGGCCCCGGCGGATCCGCGGCAGCGGCAAATCTGGCACGGCGGGGAGTGGGCGTCCTGCTGCTGGAGAAGAGCCATTTCCCGCGTGAGAAGGTGTGCGGAGACGGGTTCACCCCGCGCACCACCCGGGCCTTGGTGCGCCTCGGCATCGACACCTCTGAGAAGGCCGGATGGCTTCACAACAAGGGGTTGCGCGTCTACGGCGGACGGGTTGAACCCTTCCAGCTGGACTGGCCGAAACTGGCCGACTTCCCCTCCTACGGACTGGTGCGAAAACGCGCCGATTTCGACGACCTGATGGCCAAACACGCCGTCGGTTGCGGGGCCGAACTGGTCCAGGGGGCCAACGTGACCGAGGCGATCCTGGACGATCGCACCGGCCGCATCGTCGGGGTGAGGACCCGCGACGGCGACGAGTACCGCGCTCCGCTGGTGGTGGCCGCCGACGGCAACTCCTCGCGCCTGTCGGTCTCCATGGGCCTGAACAAGCGTTCCGACCGCCCGATGGGGGTGGCCTACCGCGCCTACTACCGTTCCCCGCGCAGCGACGACGACTACCTCGAGTCGTGGCTGGAGCTCTGGGACGGCAAACCCCGCGAATCCACCCTGATGCCCGGCTACGGCTGGATCTTCGGGATGGGCGACGGCACCTGCAACGTCGGCCTCGGCGTCCTCAACACATCCAGGTCCTTCCAGAAAACCGATTACCGGGAGCTGATGAAACGCTGGCTCGCCAACACTCCCGGGGAGTGGGGTTTCCGGGAGGAGAACCGGCTCGGGAAGATCCAGGGGGCGGCGCTCCCGATGGCCTTCAACCGGCAGCCCGTCTACGGCCGCGGCCTGCTGCTGGTCGGCGACTCGGGCGGCATGGTCAACCCGTTCAACGGTGAGGGGATCGCCTACGCCATGGAGTCCGCGGAACTGGCTGCCGACGCCATCGCCCAGGCACACGCCCGTGGGGTCGGTACCGAGTCCGCCGAACGCGCCCTGCACGGCTACCGCGCCCAGCTGAAGGCCCGCCTCGGCGGCTACTACCGGCTGGGAACCATCTTCGTGAAACTGATCGGCGACCCGCGTGTGATGCACCTGTGCACCACCTACGGGCTGCCCCGCAAGACCCTGATGCGTTTCGTCATGAAGCTGCTGGCGAATCTGACCGACAGCCACGGCGGGGATGCCATGGATCGCGTCATCAATGCCCTGTGCCGGGTGGCGCCGGCGGCGTGAGCAGACAGGTGGAAGGGAAGGAAGCGCAGTGAACCTCTACATTCCAATCGTCGGGATGGTGGTGCTGGCCACGGTGTTCGTGGCCGTGTCCATGACCCTGAGCGTCCTCATCGGGCCCGGTCGCAAGAACCGCGCCAAGTACGACTCCTACGAGTGCGGCATCCAACCCACCCCGCAGCCCGTCGGCGGGGGACGGTTCCCCGTGAAGTACTACGTGATCGCGATGCTGTTCATCGTCTTCGACATCGAGATCGTCTTCCTCTACCCGTGGGCCGTCACCTACCACCAGCTCGGGCTCTTCGGGGTCATCGCCATCATCAGCTTCATCGTGACGGTGCTGGTGGCCTACTTCTACGTCAAACGCCGCGGCGGCCTGGACTGGGACTGAACAGGAGGACCACAGATGGGTATCGAGGAGAAACTTCCCTCCGGGATCCTGCTCACCACGGTCGAGGGGATTTTCGGCTGGGTGCGCAAGGCGTCGTTCTGGCCCGTGACCATGGGCCTGGCCTGCTGCGCCATTGAGATGATGGCCTACGCCACCCCCCGATTCGACTCGGCGCGCTGGGGGCAGGAGGTTTTCCGCGCCTCGCCGCGCCAGGCCGACCTGATGATCGTCTCCGGGCGGTTGTCGCAGAAAATGGCACCCATCGTGCGGCAGGTCTACGACCAGATGCCGAACCCCAAATGGGTGATCTCGATGGGCGCCTGCGCGTCCTCGGGTGGCATGTTCAACAACTACGCCATCGTCCAGGGCTGCGATCACATCGTGCCCGTCGACATCTACGTGCCCGGCTGCCCGCCCCGCCCCGACATGCTGATCGACGCCATGTTCAAGCTCCGCCAGGAAGTTTCCTCGCGTCCGATCGGCCCGAACGAGGCCGCCGCCATCGCGGCCCGTGAGGAGGCCGCCCTGACCGCGCCCGCGACCCACGAGCTGAAGGGACTCATGCGATGACCGAGACCCCCGGCGAGATCACCCCGCAGCAGAACACGCCCCAGGCGCCGGTTTTCGAGACGAAGGTGGGCATGTGGAGCCGCGGCTCCGGCGACACCTCCGGATACGGCCGCATCCAGCGGCAGCTCTCCATGCCCGGCCGGACCGAGGGGCCCTTCGGGGAGCCCTTCGACACCATCGTCGCCCGCGCCAGGCAGCTCGTGCCCGCCCTGACCGGTGGCCTGGTGCTGTTCGACCGCGGCGAGCTGACCATCTTCGTGCCCCGCGAACATCTCCGCGAGACCGTGAAGGCCTTCCGCGACGACGCCCACCTGCGTTTCGAGATCTGCGTGTCTGTCAGTGGGGTGCACTACCCGCAGCAGACCGGCGCGGAGCTGCACGTGGTCTACCACCTGCTCTCGATCACCCACAACCGTCGCGTCCGCCTCGAGGTGACGGCCCCCGACGGCGACCCCCACGTCCCGTCGGTGGTGGCCACCTACCCGATGGCCGACTGGCACGAACGCGAGACCTGGGACATGTTCGGGATCCTGTTCGACGGCCACCCGTCGCTGACCCGCATCCTCATGCCCGACGACTGGGTCGGGCACCCGCAGCGCAAGGACTATCCGCTGGGCGGCATCGACATCCAGTACAAGGGCGCCACAGTGCCCGCCCCCGATCACCGGAGGACGTACAACTGATGAGCAACGACATCTTCGCCGCCACCGGCGAACCCGAGGCCGACCGGGTCTACCTGGCGCAGGGAGGCGACTGGGCACAGATCGCCGCGGAGCAGGCCGAACGCGGGGACGAGACGATCGTGGTCAACATGGGGCCGCAGCACCCCTCCACCCACGGGGTGCTCCGCCTCATCCTGGAAATGGACGGCGAGACCGTCACCCACATCCGGCCTGCCATCGGGTTCCTGCACACCGGCATCGAGAAGAACATGGAGTTCAAGACGTGGACCCAGGGGGTGGCGTTCTGCACCCGCATGGACTACGTCGCGCCGCTGTTCAACGAGGCCGTCTACTGCCTGGCCGTCGAGAAACTGCTCGGCATCACCGACGACGTCCCGGAGCGCGCCTCCGTGCTGCGGGTGCTGGTGATGGAACTGAACCGCATCGCCTCCCACCTGGTGGCGATGGGCACGGGCGGCATGGAGATCGGCGCCCTGACGGTGATGACCATCGCCTTCCGTGAACGCGAGATGATCCTCGACTTCCTGGAGGGGCTGACCGGCCTGCGCATGAACCACGCCTACATCCGTCCCGGCGGGGTGGCCAACGACCTGCAGGACGGCGGCCTGGAGCACTTGCGCACCGTCATCGCCTGGCTGAGGAAACACCTGCCCGAGTACGCGACCTTCTGCAACGAGAACCCGATCTTCAAGCTGCGCATGCAGAACCTCGCGAAGATGGATCTCACCGCCTGCATGATGATGGGCGTCACCGGCCCGATCCTGCGCTCCACCGGCTACGAGTGGGACCTGCGCCGGGCGCAGCCCTACTGCGGCTACGAGACCTACGACTTCGACGTGGTCACCTGGGACACCCAGGATGCCTACGGGCGGTTCCGCATCCGCCTGGAGGAGACCTGGCAGTCGCTGAGGATCGTGGAGCAGTGCCTGGAGCGCCTCGAACGCACCCAGGGCCAGCCCGTCATGGTGGGCGACGCGAAGATCGCCTGGCCGGCGTCGCTGGCCATCGGGCCCGACGGGCAGGGCAACAGCCACGAACACGTCAAACACATCATGGGCGAGTCGATGGAGGCCCTCATCCATCACTTCAAGATCGTCACCGAGGGATTCAAGGTGCCCGTCGGGCAGGTCTACCAGGCCGTCGAATCGCCCAAGGGCGAGCTGGGCTGCACCTTGGTCTCCGACGGCGGCACCCGCCCCTACCGCGCCCACTTCCGCGACCCAGGGTTCAACCATCTGCAGTCCGTGCCGCTGATGTGCGAGGGCGGGATGATTTCCGACGTCGTGGTGGCCGTGGCCAGCATCGACCCCGTTCTTGGAGGTGTGGACCGATGAGCGGTCATTTTGTCAGCGATTTCCCCGATTCCGGTTCGGTGGACTACTCGGACCAGTCCACCAACCTCGACGAGACCGCGATCGCCGAGTTGAACGAACTGGCGGGGCGTTACCCGCACCCGCGTTCCGCGCTGCTGCCGATGCTGCACCTGGTGCAGTCCTACGACGGCCGCATCAGCCCGCGCGGCATCGAGCTGTGCGCCGAGATCCTCGGGATCACCACGGCCCAGGTCTCCGGGGTGGCCACCTTCTACACCATGTTCAAGCGCAGGCCCGCCGGGCATCACCACCTGGGGGTGTGCACCACGGCCCTGTGCGCGGTCATGGGCGGTGACATCCTCCTGGAGCGGGCCAAGCAGCGGCTGGGCATCGACGAGGGCCAGACCACCCCGTGCGGACGGGTCTCGCTGGAACGCCTGGAATGCAACGCCGCCTGCGACTACGCGCCCGTGGCGATGGTCAACTGGGAGTTCTTCGACGACATGACCCCGGAGAAGCTCGACGAACTGATCGACGCGCTCATGAACGGCGATGAGGTGGTCTCCCCGCGCGGGGCCACCATCACGTCCTGGAAGAAGGCCGAACGGGTGCTCGCCGGGTTCCCCGACGGGCGCGCCGACGAGGGTCCCTCCGCCGGGCACGCATCCACCCTCGGCAGGCGGATCGCCGCCGAGAAGGGCTGGAGCGCCCCCGATCCCGACAATCTGCCGGCCGCACCCGAGGAGGAGACGAAGTGAGCGACCTGCTCGCCCCGGTCCTCAGTGACCAGTGGGGCCAGGACAAGTCTTGGAAGCTCTCGCGCTACGAGGCCGCGGGGGGATACCGGGCGCTGCGCAAGGCGCTGCTCGGCATGACCCAGGCCGAGGTGATCGCCCTGGTCAAGGACGCGGGTCTGCGCGGCCGGGGTGGCGCGGGTTTCCCGACGGGCATGAAGTGGAGCTTCGTGCCCCAGGACAACCCCAACCCGAAGTACCTCGTGGTCAACGCCGACGAATCGGAGCCCGGCACCTGCAAGGACATGCCGCTGCTGATGGCCTCCCCCCACACCCTCGTCGAGGGCGTGCTGATCGCCTCCTACGCCATCGGCTCCCACCAGGCGTTCATCTACTGCCGCGGCGAGGTGCTGCACGTGATCCGGCGGCTCCAGCAGGCCGTCAAGGAGGCCTACCGGGCCGGCTACGCGGGTAGGAACGTGCTGGGATCCGGCTACGACCTCGACGTGATCGTCCACGCCGGGGCCGGGGCCTACATCTGTGGCGAGGAAACCGCGCTGCTCGACTCCCTGGAGGGCAGGCGCGGCCAGCCGAGGCTGCGTCCCCCGTTCCCGGCCGTCGCGGGCCTGTACGCCTCCCCGACGGTCATCAACAACGTGGAGTCCATCTCCTCGGTGCCCTCGATCGTCAACAACGGGGCCGCCTGGTTCCAGGCGATGGGCACGGAGAAGTCGAAGGGCATGACGATCTACTCGCTGTCCGGGCACGTCGCCCGGCCGGGGCAGTTCGAGGCCCCCATGGGCATCACGCTGCGGCAGCTGCTGGAGCTCTCCGGCGGTATCCGCGCGGGTCACGAGCTGAAGTTCTTCACCCCGGGGGGTTCCTCCACCCCGATCCTGACCCCCGAACACCTCGACATCCCCCTCGACTACGAGGGCATGGCCTCGGCGGGCACGATGCTCGGCACCAAGGCGCTCCAGGTCTTCGACGAGACCACCTCCGTGGTGCGCACCACCCTGCGGTGGGTGGAGTTCTACAAGCACGAGTCGTGCGGCAAGTGCACCCCGTGCCGTGAGGGGTCGTGGTGGCTGGTGCAGCTGCTGATGAAGTTCGAGGCCGGCACCGCCGAGGAGGGCGACGTGGACAAGCTCCTCGACGTCTGCACCAGCATCGGCGGCCGCTCGTTCTGCGCCCTGGCTGACGGCGCCGTCGCCTGCGTGACCAGCGCGGTGCGCCGCTTCCGCTCCGAGTTCGAGCAGGGCTACCACACGCCCGCCTGGGAACTTTTCCCCTACGAACGCAGCGCGTTGTTCGCCACGGAAGGAGGTCTCCGGTGAGCCAGCCAACCGACACCGCAGCCAAGGTGGCGCCGAAACCGGATCTCGTCACCCTCACCATCGACGACGTCCCGGTCAGCGTCCCGAAGGGAACCCTCATCATCCGGGCCGCCGAGATGATCGGCACCGCCATTCCCCGGTTCTGCGACCATCCGCTGCTCGACCCCGTCGGGGCCTGCCGGCAGTGCCTGGTCGAGATCCCCGACGCTGGCAACGGTCGCGGTTTCCCCAAACCCCAGGCCTCCTGCACCATGCCGGTTGCCGAGGGCATGGTGGTGCGCACCCAGGTCAGCTCGCCCGTGGCGAAACGCGCCCAGGAGGGCATCCTGGAGCTGCTGCTGATCAACCACCCGCTCGACTGCCCCATCTGCGACAAGGGCGGCGAGTGCCCCCTGCAGAACCAGGCGCTCAGCAACGGGTACGGCGAGTCGCGTTACGGCGGGGTGAAACGCACCTACCCGAAGCCGGTCAACGTCTCCGCGCAGATCCTCCTCGACCGCGAACGCTGCGTGCTGTGCGCCCGCTGCACCCGGTTCTCGGAGCAGATCTCCGGCGACCCGTTCATCGCGCTGGTGGAACGCGGCGCGCTGCAGCAGGTCGGGTTCTACGAGCAGGACCCCTACGACTCGTACTTCTCCGGCAACGTGGTGCAGATCTGCCCGGTGGGCGCGCTCACCTCGGCGGCCTACCGCTTCCAGGCGCGGCCCTTCGACCTGAAGTCGACCACCACCTCCTGCGACCACTGCGCGGGCGGCTGCGAGATCCGCGCCGACCACCGGCACCACCAGGTCAAGCGCCATCAGGCGGGCGATGCCCCCGAGGTGAACGAGGAATGGCTCTGTGACAAGGGGCGTTTCGGTTTCGTTTCGGGACGCGGCGAGGACCGCCTGACCCGGCCGCTGGTCAGGCGCAACGGGGTCCTGCAGGTCGCGAGCTGGCCCGAGGCCATCGACGCCGCCGTCGCCGGGTTGAAGGCCGCGGGAACCGCGGTCGGTGTGCTGCCGGGCGGCCGGCTGACCGTCGAGAACGCCTACGCCTACTCGCGGTTCGCGCGCACCGTGCTCGGCACCAACAACATCGACTTCCGTTCCCGGGCCGCATCCGAGGAGGAGGCCGAGTTCCTGGCCTCCCGCGTCGCGGGACGGGGAATGGACGTCACCTACGCGGATCTCGAGGCCGCCAAGCACGTGGTGCTGGTCAGCTACGAACCCGAGGACGAGACCTCCGTGGTTTTCCTGCGGCTGCGCAAGGCGGTGCGCAAGCACGGCCTCAAGGTCACCACGCTCGCGCCGTTCGCGTCCCGGGGAACGCAGAAACTCTCCGCGACGCTGATTCCCGTGGCACCCGGAGCCGAGGCGCAGACCCTCGAGGCCATGGACCTGGGGGAGGGCACCATCATCCTCGTCGGTGAGCGAGCCGCCTGCCAGCCGGGTCTGCTGTCCGAGGTTTCCTCCAAGGCGATCCGCAGCGGGGCGCGTCTGGCGTGGATGCCGCGCCGCGCGGGTGACATGGGGGCCATCGCGACGGGCTGCCTGCCGGGTCTGCTGCCGGGCGGCCGCCCCGTCTCCTCGGCGGAGGCCCGGGTCGACATGGCCGCGGCCTGGGGGGTGGGTACGCTGCCCACCGAACCCGGCCTGAGCGCCGCCGAGCAGTTCGCCTCGGCGCAGGAGGGCTACCTCAAGGCGTTCCTGGTGGCGGGTGTCGATCCCTACGACATGCCGGAGGCCGACTCCGCCCTGCACGCGCTGCGCAAGAGTTTTGTGGTGCACGTCTCCACCCGCGCCAACGCCGTTACCGAGGTGGCCGACGTGGTCTTCCCCGCCTGCCTGATGGAGGAACAGGCCGGGCACTTCCTGAACTGGGAGCAGCGCATCCGGCCTGTCGCCCTGGTCAACGAGGGAACCAAGCATCCCATGAGCGATCTGCGGATCCTCGCGGCCCTGGCCGACGCCATGGGGGACGATCTCGGGTTCCGCACCTCCGCGGCCGCCTGGGCGGATTTCCAGGAACTCGGTGAGTGGGAGGGCGAGCGGGTCGCCGTCCCGCGCAAACTCGACGCCGGTGTGACCCAGGGCGGTGTCGTGGTCGCCTCCTGGCGGGAGGCCCTCGACGCCACCAGCGGCATCGACTTCGAGATCGCGCTGCGCAGGACCGCTCGGCCCGCCGTCGCCCGGATGTCGCCGGCGACGGCCGCGGCGTTCGGGATCGGCGAGTTGTGCCGCATCGAGGCCCCAGGGTCCTCGCAGTTGTTGCCCGTCCAGCTCACGGAGATGGTCGACGGTGTGGTGTGGGTGCCGATGAACCCCGGGGAACCCGGCCGTCTCGGCGTGGTGCCCGGTTCCATCGTGACCGTGGCGCCCGCCTCCAGCGATGAAGGAGATCAGGAATGAACGTGTTCTTCCAGGATCCGTGGTGGCTCATCGCCATCAAGGTCCTCGCCCTGTTCGTGATCCTGCTGGTGTGGACCATCTTCAACGTCTGGTACGAGCGGCGTCTCGTCGGCAAGATGCAGCACCGTCTCGGACCGATCATGAACGGACCCTTCGGTTTGGGCCAGGCGCTCGCCGACGGCATGAAACTGCTCGTCAAGGAGGATTTCCGGCCGAAGCACACCGACAAGTGGGTGTTCAACCTGGCCCCGATCCTCACCGGCATGGCGGCCTTCACCACCTGGACGGTGATCCCGTTCGGCGGCCAGGTGGAGATCTTCGGGGTCTCCACCCGCCTCCAGGTCACCGACCTGCCGGTGGCGGTGCTGTTCGTGCTGGCCATCGCATCCATCGGCATCTACGGCATCGTGCTGGCGGGGTGGGCGTCGAGTTCCACCTATGCCTTCCTGGGTTCGATGCGCAGCTCAGCGCAGATGATCTCCTACGAGATCGCGATGGGGCTGTCCATCGTCGGGGTGTTCCTGCAGGCGGGCACCATGTCCACCTACGGCATCGTCGAGGCGCAGCGCACGCCGATCATCTTCCGGTTGCCGTTCGTGGAGGGCGAGGCGAACATCGGGATGATGGGCTGGTACGCGCTGCTGCTGGCGCCGTCGTTCGTGATCTACGGCATCGCGATGGTGGGTGAGACCAACCGTGCTCCCTTCGACCTGCCCGAGTGTGAGTCCGAGCTGGTCTCCGGCTACCTGACCGAGTACTCCGGTTTCCGCTACGCCATGTTCTTCCTGGCGGAGTACATCAACATGGCGACGGTCTCCGCGGTGTGCACGACCCTGTTCCTGGGCGGCTACCTGCCCTTCTGGCCGCTCAACCTCATCGAGCCCCTCAACAACACGTGGTTCGGCCCGATCTGGTTCGTCATCAAAGTGCAGCTGCTGTTCTCCGTGTTCGTGTGGCTGCGCGGCACCCTGCCCCGGTTCCGCTACGACCAGTTCATGGACCTGGGGTGGAAGCGGCTGATCCCGATCTCCCTGCTGTGGATCGTGATGATCGCGTTCGCGCCGCGCTACACCCTCGCGCTGGCCGTCGCGCTCGTTGCGATCCTGGTGGCTTTCGCGCCGAGGAAGAAGGAACCCGAACGGGTGCCTCCGGTGGATCCGAACGAGCCCTTCGACGCCTTCGCGGGCGGCTATCCGGTGCCGCCCAGGCCCGGGCAGGTGCTGCCCGAGCTGGCGGGGGTGATCCGGTCCGAAATCATTGCGCCGACCGAGAACGAGGAGAAGTAATGGGAATCTTCGATCCGTGGGCCGGATTCGGCATCACCCTACACACCATCTTCCGCAAGACCTTCACGCAGGGCTACCCGCAGAAGGGCAAGGAGAAGGTGACGTTGCCGCGCTTCCACGGCCGGCATCAGCTCAACCGCTGGCCCGATGGCCTGGAGAAGTGCGTCGGCTGTGAGTTGTGCGCTTGGGCCTGCCCCGCCGACGCCATCTACGTCGAGGGCGCCGACAACACCGACGAGCAGCGGTTCTCGCCGGGGGAGCGGTTCGGGCACGTCTACCAGATCAACTACCTGCGCTGCATCTTCTGCGGGATGTGCATCGAGGCCTGCCCCACGCGCGCGCTGACCATGACCAACGAGTTCAAGCTCGCCGACAAGACCCGCGGGAAACTGATCTACGAGAAGCAGGATCTCCTGGCGCCGCTGGTGGCGGGTATGGAGCAGCCACCGCATCCGCGTCGCCTCGGCGACAACGAGAAGGCCTACTTCCTGGGGCTGCCGCCCACCGGCCAGCCCGACACCCGAACGGCACCCGAACAAGGAGCGGTGAAATGATTCCCCTTCCCCCGCTGACGGGTGAGGTCGTCGCCTTCGTGGTGTGCGCGCCGATCATGGTGCTGCTCGCCATCGGCATCGTCGTCGCCCGCAAACCCGTTCACTCGGCCCTCTGCATGGCCGGGGTGATGGTGGGGCTCGCGGTCCTCTACGCCGCCCAGGACGCCCCGTTCCTGTTCGTGGTGCAGATCATCGTCTACACGGGCGCCATCCTGATGCTGTTCCTGTTCGTGGTGATGCTGATCGGCGTTGACAGCCGCGACTCCGTGGTGGAGACCCTCAAGGGCCAGCGGGTGGCGGGCATCCTGGCGGTGCTCGGCCTGGCAGGTCTGCTGGTGTTCGCCGTCGGGCAGGTGGTCTTCGCCGGTGGCCCGGTGGGGCTGACGCGGGCCAACGAGGCCCAGGGCGGCAACGCCCAGGGCGTGGCGGCGCTGCTGTTCTCCCGCTACGTGGTGCTGCTGGAGGCCACCTCGGCGCTGCTGATCACCGCGGCGGTGGGTGCCATGGTGCTGGCCCACGGCGACCGGCTCCGCAAGCCGAGGCACCAGGCCGAGCACATGGAGGCCCGTGTCGAACGCTACGCGGTCGGTGGCGTGCACCCGGGTCCGGACCCGAACTCCGGCGTCTACGCCCGTTCCAACGCCATTCACGCGCCCGCGCTGCTTCCCGACGGCACCGTCGCCGAGAAGTCGGTGAGCCACGCCCTGACCACCCGTGGCGCGGTGGTGGCGGTCGACGACCTGCGCAACCCGACGACCACCACCTTCGGTGAGATCGAGAAGGTTGCCGCTGAACTGGAAGGAGAGGCCAAGTGAGCACCGAAGCCTACCTGGTGCTGGCGGCGCTGCTGTTTGCCGTCGGCGCACTCGGATTCCTGCTGCGCCGCAACGCGATCATCGCCTTCATGAGCGTGGAGCTGATGCTCAACGCTGCGAACCTGGTGTTCGTGACCTTCGCCCGCCAGCACGGCAAACTCGACGGTCAGGTGGCGTCTTTCTTCGTCATGGTGGTGGCCGCCGCCGAGGTCGTGGTCGGCCTGGCCATCATCGTCGCCGTCTATCGCGCCCGTCGCTCGGCCTCCGTCGACGACGCGAACCTGCTGAAGTTCTGAGGAGGCTGTCGTGCTGTTGTTGGAAACCATGGCGACGGTACCCGCAACGGGGCTGTTCAGCCTCGCCTGGCTCCTGATCGTGATTCCCTTGGCCGGGGCGGCGTTGCTGCTGGTCCTCGGGCGTTTCTCCGACTCGTGGGGTCACTGGCTGGCTACCGCCTGCTGTCTGGCCTCGTTCACCATCGGGGTGCTGCTGTTCAGTTCGATGCTGGGAGCTAACGAGGGGCAGCGGGCCGTCACCGTTCACCTCTACGACTGGATCAACACCGGGTCCTGGAACCTCAGCTTCGGGATGTTGATCGACCAGTTGTCGATCCTGTTCGTGTTGCTCATCACCGGCGTCGGATCGCTGATCCACATCTACTCGATCGGCTACATGGCCCACGACGAGCGGCGCCGCAGGTTCTTCGCCTACCTGAACCTGTTCATCGCGGCGATGCTCACGCTGGTGCTGGCCGACAGCTACCTGGTGCTGTTCCTCGGCTGGGAGGGCGTCGGCCTGGCCTCCTACCTGCTGATCTCCTTCTGGCAGCACAAACCCTCCGCGGCTGCCGCGGGACGCAAGGCGTTCGTCGTCAACCGCGTCGGTGACCTGGGAATGTCGATGGCCATTTTCACGATGCTGTCGCTTTTCGGCAGCACCGCCTTCTCCGAGGTCAACGCCGGCATGCCGCGGGCCGACGTCGCCACCGCGACGCTGCTCGGTTTCCTGCTGCTGCTCGCGGCGTGCGGCAAGTCGGCGCAGGTGCCGTTGCAGTCGTGGCTGCTCGACGCCATGGAGGGCCCCACCCCGGTCTCCGCCCTGATCCACGCGGCCACGATGGTCACGGCGGGTGTCTACCTGGTGGTGCGCAGCCACACGATCTATGAGATCAGCGAGGCCGCGACCCTCGCGGTGGCGATCGTGGGTGTCGTGACGCTGCTCGCCGGCGCCTGGATCGGCACCGCCAAGGACGACATCAAGAAGGTCCTGGCCGGTTCCACCATGTCGCAGATCGGCTACATGATGCTGGCCGCGGGTCTCGGGCCGGTGGGTGCGGCCTTCGCGATCTTCCACCTGATCACCCACGGCTTCTTCAAGGCGAACATGTTCCTCGGCGCCGGGTCCGTGATGCACGGCATGAACGACGACGTGAACATGCGCAACTTCGGGGCCCTGGCCAGGGCGATGCGGTGGACCTTCCTGACTTTTGCGATGGGGTATCTGGCCATCATCGGTTTCCCGTTCACCGCGGGCTACTACTCCAAGGACCACATCATCGAGGCCGCCTTCGAACGCAACATCGTCCTGGGTGTCCTGGCGCTCATCGGAGCGGGTATCACCGCGTACTACATGACGCGCCTGATGATGATGACCTTCCTGGGGCGCAGCCGCTGGGAGGAGGACGTGCACCCGCACGAATCCCCGGCCGTGATGACCGTCCCGCTGGTGATCCTGGCCATCGCCTCACTGGGCGCAGGTCTTTTGATGAACAACTGGATCCAGGGCTGGCTGGCCCCGGCCACCGGGTCGCATCCCCACGAGACCGGCCTGCTGGCCTTCAGCTGGATCGGTGCGGTCACGCTGGTCGTCGTGGCGTTGGGTGTCGCGCTCGGTTGGTGGCTGCACAGCGGCCTCATCCCGAAGCGGGCGCCGCGGACCCGCAACCCGCTGGTGCTGATCGGTCGCAACGACCTCTACGGGGACGCCATCAACACCTACGCGGTGATCTGGCCCGTGAGTGGCGTTGCGACCGCGCTGAGCCTCGCGGACCAGGGCGTGGTCGACGGTCTCGTCCGTGGTTCCGGATATGGGGCGAGAGGTTTGGCGGGTCTGTTGCGGAAAGCACAGAACGGCTATTCCCGCACCTACGGCCTCACGCTGGTGATCGGCGTCGTGATCCTCGGTGCCATCGTGGTTTTCGGGCAGCTGGTCTGAGGAAGGAAGAATTCACGTGATCAACGACTCGATTCCCCTCCTGAGCATCCTCGCGCTGCTGCCACTGCTTGGCGCCCTGGCTCTGACGTGCGTGCGCGGCGCAGCCGCCCGCGTCGTCGGCCTGTGTTTCGCGTTCGCCACCACCGCTCTCGGTGTGTTCGTCTTCGTCCTGGGGCTCGGCACCCACCTGTCGGAGACGCTGCCGTGGATCCGGGTGATCGGGGCCTTCTATGCCCTGGAACTGGACCCCATGAGTGCCGTCATGGTGCTGCTGACCGTGATCCTCACCCCGTTGGTGCTGATCGCCGAGTGGCATGTCGGCGACGCGGAGGGCGCCCGCTGGTCGACTCGGACCTTCTTCGCCCTAGCCCTGGCCCTCGAAGGGCTCTCCCTCTTGGTGTTCCTGGCCAGCGACGTGCTGCTGTTCTACGTGATGTTCGAGGCCACGCTGATCCCGATGTACTTCATGGTCTCGGGTTTCGGCGGGCCGGAACGGGCCGCGGCGGCCGTGAAATTCCTGCTGTTCTCGCTGGCCGGTGGGCTGGTGATGCTGGTCGGTGTCGCCGGGTTGTACGCGGTCTCCGCGGGGGCGGGGGAACCCAGCTTCCTGATCCGCGACCTGATGGCCCTCGACCTGGGGGGCGGTATCGGCCACTGGCTGTTCGTGGCCTTCTTCTTCGCGTTCGCGGTGAAGGCGCCGATGGCCGGTCTGCACACCTGGTTGCCGGACACCGCCGAGCAGGCCACCGCCGGTTCGTCGACGATGCTGGTGGGCATCCTCGACAAGATCGGCACTTTCGGGATGATCAAGATCTGTTTGACGATCTTCCCCGAGGCCTCGCACTGGGCCACGCCGGTCATCCTGGTGTGGGCGATGGTCTCGATGTTCTACGGTGCCCTCATGGCGCTCGGCAGCCCCGACCTGCTGCGGTTCGTGTCCTACACCTCCGTCAGCCACTTCGGTTTCATGGTGTTCGGGGTGTTCGCTCTTACCACGCAGTCGCTGAGCGGGTCGATCTTCTACATGCTGAACCACGGTTTCTCCACGGCAGCGATGTTCCTGGTAGTCGGTTTCCTCGTGAAACGCCGCGGCACCGCCGCCATCGAGGCCTACGGCGGGGTGCAGAAAACCGCTCCGGTGCTGGCCGGTTTCCTGCTGCTGTCGGGACTGTCGGTGCTCGCCCTGCCCGGCATGTCCAGCTTCGTCTCGGAGTTCTTGGTGATGGCCGGTTCCTGGCAGCGTTACCCGGTGCACACCGCGGTGCTCACCCTCGGAATGGTGCTGGCCGCGGCCTACGTGCTCACCGTCTACAAGAGAACCATGACCGGTCCCGTGCCCGACGACGTGCGCAAACACGTCTCCACGGACCTAAACCTGCGTGAACGCCTCGCGGTGGCGCCGTTGCTGGTGCTGCTGATCTTCTTCGGTTTCTTCCCGAGGCCTCTGCTCCAGGTGGCCGATGATGCGGCACGCAATGTGATGCAAACCGTCGGCGAGACCGATCCCGCCCCCACGATCCAGGGAGAGAACTGATGAGCCCGCTTGAGATCACCGTTCCGGTCATGGAGTGGATGCTCGAGGCACCCCTGATCGTGCTGCTGGTCGGCGCCACCCTGGGGGTGCTCCTCGAGGCCGTGGTTCCCCGCGAGTACCGCTACCCCGCGCAGACGGGGCTGGCGATACTGACGGTTCTCGCTGCCATGGGGTTCACCGCGTACAACTGGGTGGGTGGGGACTTCAAGATTGTCGCTCCCGGAAGCATCGCCGTGGACGGGCCGACGTACTTCTTCTGGTCGCTGCTGCTGCTGGTCGGCCTGGGCGGGGTTGCGTTGTTCGCCGAACGCGCCGTCGCGGGCGGGGTGTCGGCCTTCGCCGCATCCGCCGCCACCGTACCGGGGTCGCCGCTGGAGCGGGAAGCCGAACGCCAGCACCGCGAACACACCGAAATCTTCCCGCTGATCCTGTTCGCGCTGTTCGGGATGCTGCTGTTCGCGGCCGCCAACGACCTGCTGACGCTGTTCGTCGCCCTGGAGATCTTCTCCCTGCCGCTGTACCTGCTCTCCGGGATGGCGCGGCGCCGCCGTTGGCTGAGCCAGGAGGCCGCGCTGAAGTACTTCCTGCTCGGCGCGTTCAGTTCTGCGTTCTTCCTGTTCGGTGTGGCGCTGCTGTACGGCTACGCGGGTACTTTCTCCTACGCCGGTGTGGCGCAGGCCATCGTCACCGATGAGTCTCCGCCGGTGCTGTTGCTGGCCGGCCTGGTGATGCTGGCCGTCGGGCTGCTGTTCAAGGTGGGTGCGGTACCGTTCCACACCTGGACCCCGGATGTCTACACCGGCGCCCCGACCCCAGTGACCGGTTTCATGGCGATCGCCACCAAGACGGCCGCCGTGGCCGCGCTGCTGCGGGTGTTCTACGTGGCCCTGGGTGGGGCGCGCTGGGACTGGCAGCCGATCATCGCCACCGTCGCGGTGGCGACCATGGTGGTCGGTGCGGTGGTGGGCCTGGTGCAGCAGGACATCAAACGCCTGCTGGCCTACTCCTCGATCGCCCACGCCGGGTTCATCCTGGCGGGTTTCGTCGCCGCCGTGGGTGCCACGGCCAAGGGCGGTGTCTCGTCGGTCGGGTCGATTTCCTTCTACCTGCTGGCCTACGGCTTCGCGACCCTCGGTGGGTTCGGGATCATCACGATGGTCCGGCGCGCCGGGGGAGAGGCGAACGGGATCGCCGCCTGGCGGGGGCTGGGCCGGACCAGCCCGTTCGTTGCAGGGGTCATGACCTTGTTCCTGCTCAGTTTCGCCGGTATCCCGCTGACCGCGGGTTTCGTCGGCAAATTGGTGGTCTTCGCCGCCGCCTGGCAGGGCGGATACGGCTGGTTGGTGCTGGTCGCGGTGATCGCGAGCCTCGTGGCCGCCTTCTTCTACCTGAAGGTCGTGGTGGCGATGTGGTTCAAGGAACCCGAACGCGGCCAACAGGGCAGGGTGGCCGGGGCCTCCGGGTGGACCTGGATCGTTGTCGCCGTGTCCGCTGTGGCGACGATCGTTCTCGGTTTGGTTCCGGGTAGCATTCTTGATCTGGCGGCTGGAGCCGCCCAGTTCATCCGCTGACCCCTGGAGTCATCTTGACCCTCGACATCGAAGCCCTCTCAATCCGCTTCGAGGAGCAGCTGCGGCAGGTCGCCGTGGCTGACTCCCCGTTCGTAACCGAGGCCGCCAGCCACCTGATAGCTGCCGGGGGAAAACGGTTCCGGCCCCAGCTGGTGTATCTCGCATCGGGGTTCGGTGGTGAGGTGGATGAGGAGCAGCTACTCAAAGCCGCCCTCGTGATGGAGCTGACCCACGTCGCGAGCCTCTACCACGACGACGTCATGGACGAGGCCGATGTGCGCCGTTCCGCGCCGTCCGCGAACTCCCGGTGGGGCAACTCCATCGCGATCCTGATCGGCGACTATCTGTTCGCGAAGGCGTCGATCCTGGTGGCGGACCTCGGCGCCGACTACGTGCGGCTCCAGGCGGAGACCTTCACCCGGCTGGTGCAGGGACAGATAGCGGAGACCCGCGGCCCGGGGACGGGTGAAGCGCCGCTGGAACACTACCTGCAGGTGATCGCCGACAAGACGGGCTCCCTGATCGCCGCCTCCGCGCTGTTCGGGGCGATGATCGCGGGCGCCCCGCAAAGCATTCGGGAAGCCCTGGCGGCCTACGGCGAGGAAATCGGGTTGGTGTTCCAGCTGAGCGACGACATCATCGACATCACCAGCGACGTCACCGGCAAAACCCCGGGCACGGACCTGCGCGAGGGGGTACCGACGCTGCCGACGCTGCTGCTGGAGGCCTCCCGCGACCCAGCGGACCAGCCCCTGAAGGACCTTCTCGCGGGGGACCTGAGCGACGACGCGGCCCTCGCGGAGGCGTTGGCGGTGCTGCGCGCCCATCCCGTCGTCGAGAAGGCGAGGGCCGAGGTCTGCCGCCACGCCGATCTGGCGAGGCAACACTTGGCGCCGCTTCCTGAGGGGGATGCGAAACAGCTGCTGCTCCAGGTCTGCGACGACCTGGTGAAGCGTTCCGCCTGATCCCGCCCGCAGGAAATCAGGCCAGGGCCCGGCTGGCCGGAGTCGCGGCGCCGCCGTGGGCCGGACCTGCCGGAAACGGGGCGGGCTTGCGGTCCACGACCACCCCGGCCCGCAGCGAGGGCCGGCGGCACCACGCCGCAGCGGCTGCGCGTGTGCCCGGGGCCGGGAGAACCCTCCGGGGCCGCGTTCTCGACTGCGTGGTGACCTTGCGGTATCTCCTCTTGCGGTACCTCCTTTCGTTTCTTTCGTTTCGGCAACCTCGGCGAAACGATTTCTGAGGGTTGCCTAAGTCGATTGTGGCGAGTTCTCGAGATGTTCCCCGGGGCCTGGACGGCGAACGGCCGGACCTTTGCGTTTCAAGCGCCTGTTTCCGGGCTGTGACGCGACGGAGAAGATCCCGGGGTGGTCGCTCATGAGTGGTCGCCAAAAAGGCTTGTGTGTGACGAAAGCAAGGGTCCTGCCCAGCCTGCGAATGTCCTAATGGTGTGAATCCCGACCAACTTGTGTTAACGTTCGTCAGCCCCCGAGTGGTCAGCCGATCGGAGGACAAGAAGCACAAGCATGATTTGGGAGGGAAACTACGTGTTGAAGAGAACCAAACCTCGCAGCGAGTGGAGGCCGATGGCTTTCCTGTTCGCATTCCTGATCGGCGTGGCCGGTCTGGTCGTCGGGAGTCCTGCTGCGCAGGCCACCGAGGTGGACGCCATCGATCCGGGAAGCATCCGCATCACGAGGGTCGACGAGGAGAGTTCCAAGCTCTACCTCTGGACCGCCATCAGGATCGACGCGAACTGGAGGATTCCCGATGGCACCGGAAAAGCCGGGGACACCTTCAAACTCGGCCTGCCCGGGGAACTCGACGGCGCCGTCGGAAGCTTCGAGCTGAAGGGCAAGGACGGCGATCCGCTGACCTACGGCACCTGCGAGGTGGCGAGGGGCGAGGTCACCTGCACCCTGAACGCCAACGTCGAGGGCAAGAACAACGTCGGCGGATCGCTGTGGGTGCGGGCCCAGGTGGTCAAGCGCACCGATGCTGACAAGCTCACCTTCGTCCTCCGCAACGGCGTCAAGGCCGAGGTGCCCCTTCCCGGTGGGCAGAAGGGCATCGGCTACAACCCCACGCTTCCCACCGTGACCTTCAAGTCCGGTTGGTTCCCCGGCGATGACCAGACCGCCATCCACTGGCGGATCGTGGTTCCCGGTTCCAAGGTCGCCGACCGTTCCCGCATGACTATCACCGACACCTACCGGGTGGAGGGCACCAAGTTGACCCTGGCCGAGGGCAGCCCGAACATCTATTGGATTCCCAACACCCCGGAGTGCTGGAACGAAACCTATGCCCCGAGCTGCCTCCACAAAATTGACAACTCCACCACCCCGTCGCTGACCCTCACCCACGACGAGGGCAAGAATGTGGTCAAGGCTGTCATCGACAACAAGGGCCAGAACTTCCAATCCGACCGGATCTTCATCTTTGACATGCGGGTGAAGACCGAGGGGACCATCGCCCCCGGGGCGCAGTACACCAACAAGGCCACCGTGGATGCCGAGCAGCGCACCGCGACCGCGGTCAAGAACGTCTCGGGCGGCGGCACCGGCTCCGGTGACACCGTCGGGCATCTCGCCGTGAAGAAGACGGTTGTGGGTGGCCAGGTCTCCGGCGACACCACCTACCCGGTGGTCTGGTCCTACCAGTACAAGGGCCAGACGCGTAGTGGCGAGCTGGCTGTGAAGGCCGACGGCACCCTCGAAACCCTCAACAACGTCCCGAACGGCACCGTGGTCACCCTGACCGAGAAGGTTCCCGCCGGCGGCGACATCGACTACGGCGACCCGGTGTTCTCGGGTCAGGGCGTCAAGGACGGGGTTCCCGACGCCAACAGCGCCCAGGTCACCGTCGAGGGCCTCAAGACCGTCGAGGTTTCCCTCACCAACCACGTGAACCCGAAGCTGGCCCCGGTCGAGGTCACCCCCGGCGTGTGCAAACCGGGTTCCAGCGAGCCCTCCGAACCCACCGTCAAGGTGGGCGAGACCGACGGCATCACCTACTCCACCCCGAAGCTCACCACCTCCGGTGACAAGGTGACCGTCGAGGTCACCGCCACCCCCGCATCGGGCAAGGAGATCGATGACCAGCACCTGCCGGAAGGCTGGAAGGCCAACGGTGACGGCACCTACACCTTCACCACCACCATCACCCAGCCGAACTGCGTGAAGACCGTCACCCCCGTGATTCCCACCGTCGGTGCGCAGGTGTGCCCCGTCGACTCCACGACCCCGGTGCCGCCGTCGGTGACCGGTGTCGAGGACACCGACGAGATCGACTACAGCGAACCCCAGGTCACCAGCAGCAACGGCCAGGTCACCGTCGTCGTCACCGCCACGGCGAAACCCGGCTACCGGATCGACACCGACAAGCTGCCCGAGGGTTGGAAAGTCGTCAACGGTGTGGTCACCTACACCAAGACCATCACCCAGCTCGCGTGTGACCTCCCCGTGGCGCCCACCATCGATCCCGGCGTCTGCAAACCGGGTTCCACGACCCCGTCGCAGCCCACCGTCAAGGTGGCCGAAACCCCCGGGGTCACCTACGGCAAACCGGAGATCAAGGTCGCTGACGGCAAGGTGAACGTCACCGTCACCGCCACCGCCCAGGACGGCCACGAGTTCGGTGGCCCGATGCCGGAGGGCTGGAAACGGATCGACGCCAAGACCGCCGTATTCACCGGCGAGCTCAAGGCGCCCGTCTGCGATGTCCCGGCCGCGCCCACGCCGAGTCCCTCGGTCACCCCGACCCCCACGGTGACCCCGGCCAAGCCCGTTCCGGTGAAACCGGGTCTGCCGAAGACCGGCTCCTGATCCCGCGCCTGTGCTGATTGGGCCCCGATCCCCTCTGGGATCGGGGCCCGATCGCTTTGGAAACGACAACGAGAGTTTTCCCGGATGTCGCATCGGAATCTTGTTCTTCATCAATGTGCCAAAGATGGAGATGAGGGAAACCCGCCGAACCGCTACGCCTGCGCGGGTGCGCGGTACATCGTGCGATGCCGGGGATTTCTGCCCGGCGGCGCCACCCACGTCTGGAATCAGACCGGGATGAGCGGCCGATGGGTGATCGACGATCCGTTCCCGGCCCCACCCTGGCCGTCAAACCGGGCGAGGTGACCCTGTACCGGTTTCCCAACCACATCCCTTTGTGCTGGAACGCGACCTGGCGTACCGACTGCCGGACCGTGATCTACAAGCAACGACGCCGCCAGCACGGTCCCGGCCGAGACCGTGTTCCCCGTGGAATCCGGCTGCACGGCGGGCGGCCGGGCCAGGACCGGCAACCCGAACGTCAGGGCCGACGGTTGAGGCTGGTCCCACTGATGGGATCACGTATTCGGCTCCGGAGTTCATCAGGGCCGGGCAATCGATCCAGTCATTCGTCGACGTCCGTGCGCTTTGGCCCATGTCTTCGCAAAAACCCCAGTCATTTCCCATTCAACAGGCAATGAGCAAAATATTTGCTCATTGCTGTCGCTCCTCCAGATTGACTTTCGGGCCGAAAACACGGGGTTTCCTGGACGAACGGCCAGAGTTTTCAAGCGTCGCCCGTGCGGAAACGGATAACTTCTGTTAAGGTGCGTGCCGTTCAAAGTTTCAACTCCTTGGAGAGATGGGGGCGGGTTGAAGTTCGGGGGCAAACGCAATGTCCGCAGATCCGGTGGCCTTCCGGGAATGATCGCGGCCGGTGTTCTGGTTGCAATTTCGGTTGTCGGGACGTGGGTCGTCACCGAGAGCAGGATCGCTCCGGGGGAGGCGGAACGGCATGGGGAATCTGCCGCCTCGGGGAGCCGGCTGGATCTGTGGTTGAATCCCGTGGATACCGGGGAAAGACTCGCATCCGGGAACGTTGTTCGCGTCTCTCCGAGCATTCAATCCCCCCGGGTGGGTGGCGATGAGGGCGACGTTTTCCAAAACCATCTGCCGGTATCGAACCTTCGGGCCGGCGTGGCCTCGGCGGGGAAGGCGTCCCGCGGCGGGTGGGAAACGAGTTCTTCCGGAATCCGGGGAGGGGAGCGCACTTTCCTCGTGAGTGGCGGGAGGATTCACTCCCGGGAAAATTCTTTTGTTCTTCCGGTTTCCGTGGCGAACGATTCCCCGGCTTCCGGTGTGCGTCAGGAGGCCGCGGCCGAATTGTTCTGGTTTCTCCTCCCCGGAACTGGCGAGCGGGCCGTGCCCGTCTCCCCGGGGACGGCCCCCTGGGTACTCGTAGCCAACCAGCAGGGGCAGGGCACCCCGGGCTCTCAGGGCGCGAATACCGAGGAACCGGCCCAGCCCGGTCTGGTGGCGGGGCTGCTGGGCGTGGTCGCGGTGGCCGGCGCGCTGGTCGGCAGGTACGCCGGATACCCCGCAGGAAAACGGGAGGACCGGAAATGACCCGGTCCGGTGTTGTCGCGGCATCCAACCCGGGGTTTCTCCGGAACGCAGATATTTTCTCGCCCCCGTACCGGTGCGGTGGCCCGGGGGTGCGGGGAAAAGGTCCGGCAGGAGCTCTTGCCCGGGTCAATGCCATCTTTCCCGGGGAAAGGCAATGCCGGGTGCGAAACGTGAAGAATCCAGTGCAAACGCGCACCCGGGGTCTGCCCGGCGGATGGTGCCATCCCTTTCCCCGCTGGGTCAGAATTATCCCGCGCAATTCATCCCCGACGGGAAGCCGTCTCGGATGACGCGTGGAATCCCTGAACCGTGACGATCGAGAATTGAAATCCCGGGAAGAGCGGGACTGTCCGCGACCATGACGATCCAATCCTGTCCCGGGAAAATGATTTCAACCAATGATTCCGGCTCCTCGGTGAGCCACTGGAACGGGGCGCCTTGTGCGCCCTGGGGGTGAAGAGCCGCGTCCCCCCGCGGCAGGCGGCGCAATGGCGCGTCGCGCCCCCTGTGGGGGGTGGGATTCAGCTCTGCCCGAGGAATCCCGCCCCTCCAACCGCTTGGCCGTTCGGCAAGTAACCGGTCATTGTCGTCCTTTCGGAGGACAAGTTTTCCTGATAGCTTCAACGCGCTGCCGATTCACGCGAGTGAGTTCAGGGGGATTCCGGGATGGGGAAACAGGCCGACACGTGGGGTGCGTGCATGGTCGCCATGGGGGTGGCCGCCATGCGTGGCCCGTCGACCGTCCTCGCGGGTGCACCGGTGGTTCACACGGGAACCGGTGGACCTTCGGAAAGGAACCTGAACGGCAGCGAGCCGGGGGCCGATTCTGGTTCTCCCGTCCGTTTTCCGGCGCCATCGGCATCGGAAAACGGACGGGAGACCGCGTCGGACCCACGGCGTAAATGACGCGGGGGTGCGTCCTGGAGGAGGGGCCTGTGGCTGGATGGGTCTGGCCCCTCCGCAAGTTTTCGTGTCAGTTCAATACTCGCTGAGCCGCAACCAGACCCGGGCCAGGGCGTCCGGGTCCTGCGCCCAGGTGCCGTCGAACCGGCGTTGGCCCCGCGTCGTGGCCTCCGCCAGGTCAGTGAGCAGCCGGGAGGCGAAGGGTGCCCCGGCCGCCTTGAGCCAGGCCGTGTCCTTCGCCAGCAGCGGCGAGGAAAGGACGCCGGGCCCGGCGTCCAGGACCCGCTCGCACCAGCGCCTCGTGGTCTCCGTCACCTGCGGCGAATCAACTGTCCAACTGGTGACGTCCCCGGGTTCGGGATCATCGGGGAGAGCGGGAAGATTCCCAACCCAGGATCGCGTCACCGCGTCCAGGCCCGGCCACCAGAGCCCACCCAGGGATCCGGGGATCCGGATCAGGCCTTCGGCCGATGCGCTCAGGCCCAGCAGTTGATTCCCGCGCGCCAGGCAGGTGACGAAGGTACCGGTGGCGGCGCCGAACAGTTCCGTGGCCAGCCCGGCTCTCAGCGCCCGGGCGGCGGGAAGCAGCTCCAGCCGCCGCCCGGCGACGAGCAGCCCGCGCCTGTCGCCGGCTTCGATCCCGCCCGAGACCACCTCGAAACCTTCCGGGACGTTCTTCCATGCGCTCCAGGGGGCCTGCATGGCGGCCCGGACCTGCTTCCCACCGCCCAGGCGGCCGTCGAGCCGGGCCGTTGCGTCCGCCACCAGCAGCCGGTGCCGGGACAGGGTGAAGGGGGACTCGCTGATCCCGCCCCAGGCCTCCCCGGCCTCGTAGCGGGCTGCGATGTCGCGGGCGGTGCCGGGGCACACCCGGGCCAGCGACCAGGTGTTTTTCCACTGGTCCTGGAAGGTGACCTGCGTGCCGGCGAACCCCGAGGCGGTGATCACCGGTTCCGCGAACAGCGGCGTCAGCGTGAGCCCGCCGATGTCCTGGTACGGCTGCCGGGGTCTGCCCAGCAGCTCGTCGGCGTCCTGCCCGTCGGCCAGCCCGCGCAGCCGGTGCAGGTTCAACAGGGCCGCGGAGAACGCCGCCACCCGGGGGCCCGGGGCCTGGCCGAGGGAGCGCACGAAACCCGTCAACGCCCGGTCCGCGACGACCAGCCCGTGGACGCGCATCCGGTGCAGGTCGGCGGCCAGGCCCGCGCGCTGGGCGGCCCCCAGCCTTCCCGCGCCCCTCAGCAGCACCTCGGTCAGGTGCTCCCAGGCCAGGTCGGCGGTGGCTGACTGTTCCCGGGTGATGGCGCACGCACCGGCCCGGGCGGCCTCCTCTGCGATCCGGCGCAACCGTTCCGCCGGGTTGCGCAGGTCGATCGACGGGGCGGCCGGGGTCTCGTCGTCGGCCACCTCCAGACTGAGCGCGACGGCCGCGCGATGGGCGCAACCGGGGGACAGCAGACAGTTACAGGTGATGTGTTCCTCCGATGTGGCGACCTCCACGTCCGCCAGACGCACCGTCGCGTTCCCGAAACCGATCTCGGGACCGATCAGCACCGGATCGGCCAGTAGGGCGTCCACCCGCCTGCGGACCCGCGGGGCGAGCGAATCGGTGATGGACGCCATTAGCGCGGGGGAGATCCTCATCGCGACCCCTCCCTGATCACGGCGCCGACCCAGCGCGCCAGATCCAGCGGCGAGACCGCGGCGACTCGCATCCCGGCGCCGGCCACCCTTGCCGCGATCCCCGCGTTGTAGACGCCGGTGCCGGTGTCGTTCAGGGCCGCGCAGCCGAGCAGCGTCACCCCGGAGGTGGCCAGGGCCTCCACCTCGGCCAGCAGGGGGACGTCGGAACCGAACTCCTCGAAATCGCTGATCAACACCAGCAGGGTGCGGGAGGGCACCCTCACCCGTGATCGAGCCACCCGCAGCGCGGATGCGATGTCCGTGCCTCCCCCCACCGAGACCTCCAACAGCAGCGACAGGGGGTCGTGGACGTGGCCGGTGAAGTCCAGCACCTCGGTGCTGAACGCCAGGAAATCGACGTCGAGAGCGGGCGACTCCGCGAGGATCGCCGCGGTCAGGGCCGAATAGACCACCGATTCCGACATGGAACCCGACACGTCCACCAGCACGATCAGGTGCCAGTCGATGTCGCGCGCCATCGGGGCGTGGAACACGGGATGGACGGGCACAACCTGGGGTCGCCCGTCGAGGGGAACCACGTGACGCAGGTTGCCCCGGATGGTGCGATCCAGATCCAGACTCCCGGTGCGACGCCGGGTGGGGCGTCCCGTCGCCAGGCCGCTCAGGGCCGGGCGCAGCCGGATCGCCAGCTCGGCACCCAGCTCCTTCACCAGCCGGGCCACCAGGGGACGCAGCCTCGCCAGCCGCGCCTCCGGCAGCGCCCCCCGCAGCGACAGGGCGGTGGCCAGCAGGTCCACCGACGGGCGCACCGAATCCGGATCGAGCCGCTCCACCACGTCGCCGCGTCCCCTCGCGGCGGCCTGTCCGAATATCTCCTGCACCTCGTGCTCACCGAAGAGGACCTCGATCTCGTCCCGCCACTGCCGCACCCCCAGCTGCGACGGACCGTTCCCGGAGCCCCGCCGCCCGCCGTCCAGGGAGTCCGAGTCCGGGCGGCCGTACAACTCGTCCAGGGCGGAGGCCATCCGGCGGCCCCGGTGCGACAGCCTTTCCCGTTCGGTGCCCAGCACCAGCCGCCACCGTTCCGCCGGGGGGAAGGCCAGATCGGCCAGCCCGAGAGCGGCCAGGCGGTCACGGGCCGCGGTGTCGTAGCGGGTGGCGGCCAGGGTCTCCTCGGGGCTCAGCACCAGGTCACGGGCACGCCCGAGTTCGCGGGCCAGGTCGGTCAGGAGGGCCTCCCGTGCCTGCTCGGGCAGGACATCGAAGCCGCCCCGCAGCGCGGGCAGCAGGGAGACGAACTCGTCGTCGGGGATGCCGCCCACCCGATCCACCAGGGCGATCGTCGCCGGGGACGAGTCGAAGCGGGGCAGCGCGGTGGTCAGCAACCCGACCAGCCTCCGGCGCAGGGCCCGGCGCGCATCCGGGGTGGGGGCGTCCAGCCAAGACGCCACCCGGACGGCGGAATCGTCGTCCAGCAGCAACCCGGCGGCCGCCCCCTGCATGAGGGGGGAACCGTCCCCGGCGAGTTGCTCCAGGGCGTGCCCGAGGCTCAGGGCGTGGGAACCGCCCTGAGCGGCGAAGACCGCCAGGGCCCTGGCGTCCTCGGGATCGTCGGAGCCGCGGATGCCGCGTAGTTCCCGCACCGCGGCGGAGGTGAACTCGTCGCGCAGCTCGGCGGCGCGCATCCGCTGCTGCTCCGGCAGCAGCGAGGCTCCGGGAATGTGCGACGATGCCACTTCCGCGAGGGCGACCGACAGCGCGACGGCATCCGTGAAACCGACCCGCCCGGCCAGTGGGACCACGAGCCGGAAGGCCCGTTCCATCGCCGATTCCAGGGCGCACCCGGCGGCCTCGGTCAGCAGCGCCGTGGCCTCCTGGGGGGTTTCGACCTTCCGGGTGAGCAGCACCGTCGCCGCCACCTGCTCGGGGGTCAGGCCGCGTGGCGCGGCCAGCTCGATGCTGGCCTCCGTCGCCGTACTCCACCTCAGATCCCAGCTCAGCCCCACCATCTCCGCCCCGCGAGACAGACCCTGGCTGACGGGGGAGGCGAAGGTGATGCCGCCGGTGAACAGGCGCATCAGCAGCACGTGGCGGCGCAGGTCCCGGGGGTTGCGCAGCGGTTCGAGATACAGCTGTTCGTTCTTTTCCAGGGGAATCCGCAGGGCCTCCAGCTCTGCCAGGATATTCGCCCGCAGCGCCGAGATGGGCGTTCCGGGTGCCACCTGGCCGGAACGATCCCCGATCAGCACCTGTTCCAGGGCCTCGGCCACCACCCGGCCCCGCCCCAGCACCTCCCCCTGGGCCAGCACAGTGGTGGCCGCCTCGATCAGTTCCCGGCGCGACGGGGCCGCCAGCCCCCGCAGGGCCGCCAGGTCGAGGGCCATCCGCGTCGTCTCGGCAGCCTCCCCGGGGCCGGCGGGATGCCCGGCGGCACGCAGCCGCCGGGTGATTTCCGTGATCAGCCGGGTGGCCTCGTCACGGAGACTGCCGGGGGCCAGTTCCGAGGCGAGGACCACCTGCTGCCAGCCGGGGTCACGGATGCCGGCGGGATAGCCTGAACGGGAGTCCAGCTGGGCGAAGGTGTAGCGCACCAGGCAGCCCGCCACATCGGGGCCGGCGGCGTCGAGAGGGCCGGGTTCCGGGGCCAGCAGGGCGGCGGCATGGAACGAACCGACCATCGCCGCCACCCGGCGGCCCGCCGACAATTCCCGGCCCAGCACCCGGTTCATCCTTTCCTCCCGGGCCCGGGTGTGGGCGTCGATCCTGCCCTCCGCCCTGCGGAGTGCCCAGCCGTGGGCCAGTGCCGCGACCCGCAGCTGTTCCGGTGCGGAGCCGGGAGCCGGGGCCTCGACGAGCCGGTCCCAGGCCTCCTGGGTGTCATTTGCCCGGGCCCGTGCGAACAGGGCGTCGCGGCCCCGGGAATCGCCGGGGAATTCCTCGACTGCCTCCTCGGGTTCCGGGGCCGTGACCGGCAGGTCCAGGCATACCACCGGCACCGAGTTGGCCCGCGCCCAGCGCAGCGCCACCAGCTCCGGGGAGAAGTCCGCGAACGGGTAGAAGCTGAGCCCCTCGCCCCGGCTGAAGGCCATGGCCAGCGGAGCTACGGCCTCGGGATGGGTGAGCCAGTCCAGCCATTCGGCGGCCTCCGCGGGCAGTTCGACGGCCAGCACGTCCGGCGCGAACCCCTCCAACAGGTGGGGTGTGGCCACCGACATGGCGGGGGAGTGGTGCCTGATCCCGATCAGGAACGGAGCCCGGCAGCCGGTCAGCTCCGCGAGCTCGGTTTCCGTGGTCATGCTTCGAGCACGTGCCGCTGCTCCCAGAGCTGCACCCACGTGTGGCGGCCATCGGCGGCGCGGCGTTTCACGACGGAATCCCAGTAGGCGAGCAGACGCGCGCCGTCCTCCGAATCGTCCTTGCGGACAGCGCCGAGGAGCTGTCCCGGGATCAGACGCACCCCGTCGCGGGCGTGTGGGAAGAACGCCCCGGCCAGCGCGATGGAACCGGAGATGGCCACGGCCTCGGCGGTGGACAGCACCGTAGACGGTTTCTCCACCGCCCAGCCCTCCTGGCTCACCCCGGAACGCAGCTCCCGGAACGCCGTCACCAAGGTTTCGACCACCACCTCGTCGACCTTGGATCCGGCGCCCGCCGCGGCAAGGGCCTGGCGGGTGCGTTCCATCACCAGGGCGATCTCCGCGCCCGCGTCGGCGATCGGCTCCACCGCCTCGAAGTTGAAACGGCGTTTCAGGGCCGCGCTCATCTCCGAGACGCCACGGTCCCGCAGGTTCGCCGTCGCTATGACACAGAAACCCGGGGCGGCGTGGACGGCGTACTCGCCGAGCTCCGGCACCGCCAGGCGGCGTTCCGAGAGCACCGAAACCAGCGCGTCCTGGACCTCCGGCAGGCAGCGGGTGATCTCCTCCACCCGGGCCACCCGTCCCGTCCGCATGGCCGCCAGCACCGGTGAATCCACCAGCGCGTCCTCGCTGGGGCCCCTGGCCAGCAGCTGCGCGTAGTTCCAGCCGTAGCGGAGCTGGTCCTCCGTGGTGCCCGCGCTGCCCTGGACCGTCAGGCCACTGGTGCCGCAGATCGCGGCCGACAACAGCTCGGACAGCATCGACTTGGCCGTGCCCGGTTCCCCCACCAGCAGCAGCGCCCGCTCACCAGCCAGGGTGATGACGCACCTCTCCACCAGGGACACATCCCCCACGAACTTCCGGCTGATCTTCAACCTGTCGTTGCCGCAGACGAAGGCCACCACCGCCTGCGGGGTGAGCAGCCAACCCGGTGGCCGGGGTCCCTTCTCCTCGGCGAGCCGGGCCAGCTCCTCGGCGTGACGCACCTCCGGTGGCGGCACCTGCTGCACCTGCTCCATGGGGACCTCCTCGGGTTTCCTGACGCGTGCGATCAAGCTAGCAGGAGGTCCCGACAAAACCGGCGCCCCGGGGCACGCGGGTGCTTCACCCTTCCGGGGTTTGCCGGCAGGCGGTGAAGCGCCGGGAAGCTCAAGCGGATGAGATCGGGTTCGTCCACCATTCCGGTTCCTTGGTGCCGGTGATCACCGGGGACCGGGCACGTCACCCGAGGCGTAGCGTTCCCAGGTTTCGCGGAACAACTGCCCACCGGGGACCCGGGGCAGCTGGGGGCCGCCGTGGCCGAAAAGGGCCCCGAGTCTGGCGGTGGCGAACACCGGCGCCTTCCACTCTTCCAGCGGAAAACTTGGGGCCTTCTCCTCCTGCCACCCGCCCGGAAGGAAAAGGGAGCGGCCCGCCCGGGGTCGTTTCGCCTCCACGACCAGGCCCCGCTTCAGCAACTCGGCGCCCGCCCGGGAGCGTTGCGCCCTGCCCCAGCCGTTCCAGGTGCCGATGTTGCGATCCGTGGGTCCCGGCAGCGCGAGCAGCTGGAGGAAGTAACGGGCCGCGTCCTCGCTGATGCAGCAGGAAGCCGCCGCCGAGGCCACCGCGTCGGGGGCGGTCACGAACGGATCGAAGCCGTATCCCGGTTCCAGGACGCGCAGGTCCGCGGCGATGGGGTCGAACATCCCGTCGATGACGCAGATCACATCCAGCAGTTGTTTTCTCATGACGCCCCGGTCCGGCAGGCCCGAGATCAGGTCCCGTTCCGCCCGCCAGTCGGTGATCTCAGCGGGGTGCCAGTGAAGATCGAAACCGGACCTGCCCCTTCTCAGGTGCCAGGCGCCGGCATGATGGGTGTCTCCTTCCGGGTCCAGGCCGAGGGCGCGGAACACGCTCTCGGCCTCGGACGGCAGGAGGGGGAAACGGTGACCCCTCCCGGCGCATGCGGTTTTCAGGGCGTCGAAGCGCCCGGCCAGCCAGGGACGCAACGGGTTGGAACGCTCCAGGTGGTGGGCGAGCCAGAGCATGCCCGAGGTCATCCGCGGCTCCACTTTCTCGTCCCGGGCGAGCCTCAGCAACTCGTGGCCCCCGGGGGCACGGAAGGCCTTGTCAGCTTCGGCGAGTGCTTCCTCCGGAATGAGCACGCGGTTCCCCGATTCGCTGCGCCAGACCGCGATCATCGCCTCGACGTCGAGACCTTCTTCGACCACGCGCTGCGGATCCCGGGCGCCGGCGACGAGAAGCCGCACCAGCAGGTCGGTGTCCAGGTCGATGAGGAACCTGCGGGCAGATGCGAGCTGCGCCGCGGTGCATCCCACCAGTTCCCGGATTTCCTTTTCGAACCCCGGGTTCTCGTCGCGGTAGGGGCGCCGATCCGGCAACGCGGCCAGCATCAGGGAGGAGACCGCCTGGGACCAGCCCGTTCCCTCCGCCAGGCGCGCCGCCCGGGCCGGATCCCAAGGAGGCGCACCCCGCGCCAGCAACCGCTGGAAGGCGGCCACCACGGCCTCTCCCGGAACCGTGCCGGCGGTCGCCCTGATCCTGGCCGGGGACCCGGCCACCTCGTCGGGGGCCGTGCCCTGCTGGCTGAAAACCAGCAGGGTTGTGGGCGCGTGGCCGCGGGCGGCCAGGACGAGGTCCCGCCCGGTTTCTCGCTCCACGATTTCCTGGCCAGGTCGTGCGGAAAGGTATGAGAAATCCTTCCGGGACTCGAATTCGTACAGCACGTTCCGGGGCGAGCAGAGCCCGTTGTCCAACATGGAGGCCAGCAGGCTGGCCGCCCCGCCCGCCTGGTCCCGGGAAACCAGGGGGCTGGCCGCCAGGGCCAGGAAAACCTCCGGGCGGGTCAGGGGTAGGCACAGGGCGGAGAGATCCAGCAGCGGCGCCGGGCCATCACCCCGGAGCGCCTTGGCGAACGCGTCGATGTCCGCGCGGGAAATGCGCCGGTTTGAACCGAAAGGACTCGCCGAGAAGGCCAGCTTCGCCGACGGCTCCCACCGCTCGAATGGCCCGGTGGGCCCGGACTCGTCTCCGCCGGTTCCCTGCGGCTGGCCGAGATGCCCGATCAGCCGGGTCACCTCGCTCCTCAACTCCGGGGGCGCTGAATCGGATTCGACCCAGCGGGCGGCCAGCTCCCGGGTTCCCTCATGGGACAGCAGCGTTCCCGCATCGCCGCGCCGCAGCCGCCGTTCCAAGCTGCGCATGACCAGGTCAGCGTGTTCGCTGCGGGCCAGGAAACTGAGTTCACCGCGTCCGGGTTGCTCCAGCCACCGGTCGAGTTCCAGGCGGTCCTGATGCCCGGTCCTCGTGATCGAGACCCGCGCCCCGGCCTCCAGGAGGGCGTCGAGGAGTTCGGGTTCCAGCCGGCGCATCTCCACGGCCAAGTGGATCGGGGCGCCCCGCAGCCAGGGGAGCCCGCGGATCAACCCGCACAGCCTCCGCGGGTATTCGCTGCGCTGGCGGGAATGGTATTGGGCCAGGTAGGACCGCACCCAGGAGGCCGCGTCGCGTTTTCCGGTGCGCAGCTCGTCGGCGATGCCGGTGGCCTCCAGGAAGAGCACCCAGTCATCGGATTCGACGTTGCCGGGTGACAGCTCCAGCAGTGCATCCCGGACCTCGGGGCGGCGAACGGCCACCCGCGTGAGGAACCCGAGGTTGGCTTTCCAGAACTCCCGGGTGGCCCTGCCCAGGGTGGGTGAGGCGAGCAGCCCGGCGCACACCCGTTGCTCCACCTCGTCCTGGTCCACCCCAGCGGCCCGCACGAGAAGTTGTATGTCGGAGCCGAGCCGGGTGTGGGGTGGCAGGCCGCCCCTAACCCGGGCAAGGGCGAGTTGCAGGAAACGTTCCAGAGCTTCCCTCGGTGTTGTGCGTTCCAGCAACGAACGTGCCTCGGCTGAGAGCTCCTTTGCGTTGACGGCCCCGGCAAGGGAGAACTCCAGGAAGCCCCGGCGGTGGCGTTCCTCGTCGATGGGCAGGGCGTGGGTTCGCTCGGCCTGGCGGGCCTTCCCGAAAAGAGAGGCCGCCATCTTGGGATTGCCCTCCCTGATGAAAATGCGCCCCGCCTCCTCGAGGAAGGTCGGTACGAAATGCGGCACCGAACGCGCGAGCCTCCTGGCGAGCCGGGTCAGGTGATCCCGTGTGTCCCCGGCCGAGTTCCGTGCCCTGCGTTCGGCGTTCCTGAGCTCCACGACGAGATCCAGGGCCTGCCCGGCGTTGGCGGGGTCGTGGGCGATCGGCCAGGCCGGGAAACCGATGGCGGCATCGCGAGCGAACCCCACGGACCTTGATCCCTCCGGGGCGAATCCCGCGGCTGCGAGACGGGAATCCTCCACCGCCACTGCCCCCACACCCACCAGCCGCACCACTCGGCGACTCCCGATGGCGGGATGGGTGTAGGTCCTGGCCACGACCGGGGCGGTGCCCGGCGTCGCCCCGGCGGCGATGCCACCCAACTCGATAATTCGGGAATCAGTGATCATGATCTCCTTTCCACCCGACCGGTCAGCGGCGGCGGTGGCGTTCCGTGCGCAACTCCTCGTAACCCGGGACATCGCCCTCGCGATAGCGACGCCAGGCTTCGACGAACAGCTGATGGTAGGGGACCAGCGGCACCACCACGCCCTGCTTCGGCTCCACCTTCAGGGTATCCAAAAGGTCGTAGAAGGGGGCCTTCCAGACCTCCATGGGCAGGTGGGGGGAGCTGGCCTCCTGCCAACCCCCGGGCAGGAACAGGGTACGTCCCGCCCGGGAGCGTTTGGCCTCCAGGACGAGGCCTTTCTCCAGCAGCGGGGCCGCCGCCTCGACCCGGGCGGTTTTCTTCCAGGCGTTCCAGCCCTCGACGTTCCTGTCGGTCGGGTTGTGGAGGGCCAGCAGCTGCAGCCAGTAACGGGAGGAGGCCTCCGGCAGGCCGAGGGTCTCGGAGACCTCGGCGACCACCCGGGGGGCGGAGACGAGCGGGTCCTGCTGGGGCCCGGGGATTCCGGAACGCAAATCCTTTTGGATGGCGTAGAAACCGCCCGTCAACACGCTGATCCGGCCGAGCAGGTTGTCCCGGAAATCCAGGTCCTCGGGGATGCCCGCCGCCAGGGTCGCCTCCGTTTCCCAGTCGGTGACCTTCGCCGGATCCCAGGAGATCGTGTCGTGGTGGCGGGCGGCGGTGATGGTCCAGGCCCCCTGGGAGACGATCGACCCCTCCGGGGTTTGTTTGGTGCGTTTCGACAGGCCCAGGAGGACCCGCATCTTCCCGTCGTTCGTGTAGTCGTTCCAGCCGGGCGACGGTTTTCCGCAGCCGGCCCGGATGACGTCGAAACGGTCGGCCAGCCACGGGCCGAGCGCATCGGAGCGGTCCACCTTGGTGGCCGCCCACAGCCAGGTGCTCAGGTGGCGCTCGTCCAGTTCCTCCTGCTCCGCCAGTTCGCGGAGACTATTTGCCCCGCCCCAGCGGAACTCCTTTGCGGCCGCGGCCAGCAACTCCTCGGGAAGCTGGATGCGGTCACCCCGCCAAGTCTTCCACCATTCGATCATGGCCTCGACATCGAGGCCCTCGCGGACCGTCCTGACCGGATCCTGGGCCCCGGCCGCGAGCAGTTCGACCAGGACCCACACGCCCAGGCCCTTCAGGAACTCACGCGCACCGGCCGCCTCCGTGACCTTCAGGCCCAGGAGCTCCCGCACGGGTTTCGGCAGGTAGTTGTTGTCCCAGCAGTTCAGGTTCGGCAGGCCCGCCAGCAGCACACCGGCCGCTGCCGGCGACCAGCCCAGGCCCTCGGCCAGCCGGTCCCTCCGGGCCGGGTCCCACGGGGCAGGACCGTCGGACAGCAGCTTCTCGAAGGCGGCCACCAGTGCCTCGGGGGAGAGCCCCCGGGAGCGGTGGCGGGGCGTGGTTTCGTGTCCGCCGAGGTGGGGTGGCACCCCGCCCGTGGGCGAGAACACCAGCATTCTGTTGTCATCGAGCCCCAGGGCGGTCGGCGAGAACACCGATGTCCTGTCGTCGTCGAGGCCCAGGGCGATCGCGGCACCGGTGGGTGTCTCGACCAGGGTTCCCGTCTCGCAGCGGAACGGGTCATTCCGCGAATGCGGGAAATCGAAGACGCAACCCTCCGGTGTGTAGAGGCCCGCGTCCAGCACAGCGGCGACGGCCGCGGCGGCCCCGCCGATCCTGTCGCGTTCCCGGAACGGAGTTGCGGCGCAGGCCAGCAGCACCTCCGGGTGGGTGAGCAGCAGGTGCAGCCGGGAATGAACCGCCTTTACCCTCACCTGCTCGCCGGCCAGGCGGCGGGCCAGGGCCAGCACGGTGGAACGCGACGTGGTCGCCCCGCTGCGCCACCCCAGCACGTTCCAGACGGCCAATTCGTCAGAAGGTTCCCACTCCGCGAAGGTGCCCGGCACCGTCTCCTCTGCGGCTTCCCGGGCCAGGGCCCGGCCCTCATCGACGATCCTCTTGACGCGGCCCGTGAGCCAGATAACCGAATCCACCAAGGCCGGGTCGGCCGTTCCCAGGAGGGTCTCGGCTGCGGCGCGGGCCTCCTCGGTGATGAACTGTTCATCCACCTCTGCGTCGGTGTCCTCCAGCAGGAAGTTCAAGCCGTCGGCGTCGCATCCCTGCTGCTGGTTCGCGGCGGGCGTGGCTGCCAGCAGGGCCGTGGCCATCTCCGGGGTCACCGAACGCAGCCCGGCGCTGGCGGCCTCGTCGCGCACCCGGAGATGGTGCCACCCCACCCGGGGCAGCCGCGACAGCAGATGCGGCTGCCCCAGCGCATCGGATGTGGACAGGAAACGCTCGCCGGTGGGGTCGCGGTGAAGACCGTTCGATTCGTCGACCAGCCAGTACCCACCGCCCGGGCGGCGCACCCGGGCGGTGAAGAAACCCCCGTCCGGGCCGGCATCCAGCCGGTAACCGTCGATTCCCAGGAAACGCCGATCGCCCTCCCTCGAGAGCACCACCCAGCCGTGCACGCCCTCCTTCTGGGGCAGCGGGGAACCGGGAACGGTCACCGGGGCCCACAGCAGGGTGCTGGCCAACAGTTTCCAGCCGTCGCGGAGGTGTGGTTCGACCAGCTCGGCCAGGCCGCTCGGCAGCGATTCGCGTCCCGGATTCCCGGTTTCGGGATCGACCTCCCGGATCCCGTCGCCGTCCACCCAGTAGGTGTTGCCGTCGTGCAACACCTGTTTCAGCTGGTTGAACGGTGATTCCTGGTCCCCGACCCGCAGCACCCGTTGCCCGATCAGGCGTCCGGAGGCGACGGGGAAGGACTGGGCGCTCCGGGGAATCCGCCAGACGTAGGATGCCTTGTGCGGGTGGGCCGGATCATTGGACCAGACGAACCACTCGTCGTAGGAACTGTCCCGGTAGTAGCAGCCCGTCACCCCGTCGACCAGGACGTAGCGCCAGTCCTCGGGACGGAAGCCCTTGGGAATGGTGAACGTGGCCTCCGCGACGCGCCTGTCGCCCTCCACCCAGATGACGTGGCCGTTCCTCGCGACACCGACGGCGGGCCAGGATTCGTGCAGGGTCACGTCGTCGCCGAGTTCCGCGGCCGCCTTCTCCAACTCGGGCCAGGTGTATTCGGTCAGCACCCCGTCGCGCAGTGCATCGGCCAGCAGCCTCGGGGCGTCCAGGTGCGAGACGAAGGCGGCGAACTGGTCCGGATAGGCGGCCCGCCCCTCGGAGGTGAACAGTGGCCGCAGCCGTTTCAGTTCCGCTGCCACTTCCAGGGCGGTGGCGTCCTTCCCCAGCCTGGGGGCGGCCCAGCGGCCCAGGAGTTCCCGGGTGCCGGAATGGGACAGCAGCAGGTGCAGGTGCCCCTGCCCGATCATCAGTCCCATGTTCTCGAGCCCGAGCGCGGCGTGTTCGCTGCGGGCCAGGTGTTCCAGATCGGGGCGTTCCTGCTGCGCGGCCCAGCGGCGGAAGTCCAGTTTCCTCCAACCCGGGTCCTCCTCGAAGACCACCCGGGCTCCCGCCGCCAGCAGCGCATCGAGCACCTCGGGTTCGAGTCTCCACAGGTTGTTCGACAACGTGACGGTGGTTCCCCGCAGGCCGGGCAGCTGCCTCAGCAGCAGGCACAGTTTCCTGGGATAATCGGCGTTCCACTGGTCCTGCAGCATGCGGATGTAGCGTTCGGCCTAGGCGGCCGCGTCGTGTTTTCCGGAACGCAGCTCGTCGGCGATGCCGGTGGCCTCCAGCACGTCGATCCACATGTCGGGACGCATCCTGTCCGGGGCCATGCCGAGCAGCGTCTGGCGCACCGACTCGTCCCGTTTCGCCAGCTGGATCAGGGGCTTGGAGTAGCCGTCCCAGAAAACGGTGGGGGCGTGTTCGATGGCGGGGGAACCGAGCAACGCGGACAGCAGCCCGGTCTCCACCTCCAGCCGGTCGGCCCCGGCGGCCCTGATCAGGCGGCGCATGTCCGTCGGGAGACCCGCGTAGGGCGGCAGGCCGCCGCGGACCCGGTCGATGTTGAACTTGAGGAACAACTCAAGGGCGTCCGCGGGGGCGTGACGTTCGAGGAGGGTCTTGGATTCGTTGGTGAGCTCCTTGGCGCTCAGCGCCCCCGCCAACGCGAACTCCAGGAGCACCTGGCGGTGGCGTTCCTCATCGATGGCCAGACCGTGCACCCGCTCGGCCTCGCGGGCCTTGTTGAAGAACTGCATGGCGTAGCTGAGGTTGTCATTGCGCAGGAAGATCCGCGCGCCCTCCTCCAGGAAGGTGGGGAGGAAATGCGGGGCGGAGTTCCCGAGCCGCCCTGCCAGCTCGTCGAGGAGCTCCTTGGCCGGGCCGGCCTTGCTGCGGGCGAGTTTCGCGGCCCGGTTGAGATCACCGACCAGGTTCAGGGCGTGCCGGGAATTGGCCGGGTCCGTGATGATCGGCCAGGCCGGGAAACCTATGGCGCGGTTGCGGACGTGCCCCACCCCGGCGGCCCCGTCCGGGGTGAAACCCAGCACGCCGAGACTCAGGTCCTCCACCTCGGCGAGGTTCTCCCGGACCAGGCGCACCACCATGCGGCCCTCGAACTGGGGATGGGCGTAGCGACGCGCCTGCAGGGCCACGGTGTCCGGGACGGCGTTGGAGGAAACACCGCCCAGTTCTGCGGCTCGGGAATCTGTGATCATGCGGGGAACCTTAGGGTGGGGAACTGACAATTTTTCTCCAGGTCACGGATGCGGGCCGCCACCTGGAGCGTCGACCCGGCCGGGACCGGGACGGGATGGATGTGGCGGCGGGCGTGGCGAGCGACGGAACCCCCGGCGGGGGATGCGGCGACGCTGCCGGGCCCGGCGATGCGGGAATCGGGGATCACCGCTCGTCCTTGTCCGCCTTCACCTTGCGGCCCGCGAAGATGTGCGCCGCCATGCGCACCCCCTCCGAGTAGGCCAGCGGGCCGACCTCGGCGACGGGCACGGTGTGGTCGTTGCGCACCCAGTGCAGGTCCCCCGTGACCGTTTCGTACTCCGGGGATTCCGCCCCGATCCAGTACCGGGCCGTGATCGGTTCGCCATCCTCGAAGCACAGGCAGGTGGCGTAGCCACCCGACACCTTGAAACCTGCGGAGGAAGCGCGGCCCGCGGCGAAACGCAGCTGCTCGAACTCGCCCCCCGCGTACTGGGTGAGTTCGACGACCTCCGGGGCGATGTCAGCGGGGCGGCGGTGCACCTCGCGGAACAGCTGGTCGAAACGCTGCTTGATGCCCAGTTCGACTGCGAACTCACGCAGGTCGTCGAGATCGGCCAGCAGCGCGGGGTGGGGGAGCAAAACCCGTTCGGCAGTGATGGTGACGGATTCACCGTCCAGATCGACCACGCCCAGGCCGCAGGGGTCGGCGGCACGGAGGAAACCCGCCACCTTGCCGTCGTCGGAGGCGACCACCAGGTCGGTGAGCCAGGAACGCCACGCCTCATCGGCCCATACCTCGGCCAGCACCGCCCGCGGTACCGGCAGGGAGCGCAGCAACCAGCATTCCACCTCCGCACCGGTCTCGGCGTCGTGGGTGTGCAGGAAGGACAGGGCCGCGTCCAGGTCCTCCCACGCCGAGGTTTTCCTCGCGGCTGGCGGCACCGAGGCCAACTCCTTGCCCTTGCTGTTCCGTGCGACGATCACGCCGTCACGAATCGCCAGTTCATGTCCGGTGCCGGTTGGGATCCACTGCATGCGCCACAAGGTATCGGGTGCCTCTGACAAAACTCGGCCCGGGCCCGGCCGGGATCTTGTTTCGTCAGCCCGTGGGTTCGTTCGAGGCCGGTGATGGGGTTCCGCTGGGTGGTCACCGCGAAATCCTGTTCCGGGCCGCCGTGGTCACGGCGACCCTGTCTGGTCGGATGGATCCGTTCATGGCGGGTGGGGGCGACCGAACCGTTCGGAAATCCCGGGGCTGGATTTTCGAAAACCTTCTGCGAAGGGGGTCGCTCGTTGTAGCGTGTCGGGGTGGAGACGAGCAATGATCGGCGCACGAACCCGATTCGATGACGTATCGGTTCTTGCGAGCCGAATGAACCGCTCCGCAAGCAGGTGAGGAAGGAAACACGATGTCAACACCGAATGGGCCGGGAACCCCCAACCAGCCCGGCGGAACCGGAGGACCCGCCCAGCAGCCGGGGGCACCGCAGTTCATTCCCCCGGGACAGGGGCAGCTCCAGGGACACCAAGGACCTCCCCAGGGGCATCCGGGAAACATGAACATGCCGCCGCAGGGACCAGCCACACAGGGGCGGTCCGGGCCGCCGCAGGCCCCGCAGGGACCGCCGGTGACACAGGGACCGCCGGTGATGCAGGGACCGCCGGTGGCGCAGGGGCAATCGGTACCTCCCCCATACGGGGCGGGCTACACCCAGCAGGGGGCGGGGCAGTCCCCGAAGAACTCGAAAACCGGTCTGTGGGTCGGGATCGGGGCCGTCGCCGTGGTGGTGGTCGTGGCGCTGGTGCTGGCGCTCTCGGGCGTCTTTTCCGGGGGAGGCAGTGGAGGAACCGCCGGTGGAGCGGGGGGATCCGGGAACTCGGCGGATCCCAAGGAAACCGCCAAGACCGTCGCCACGAACTACCTCACCGCGATCTCCGAGGGGCGTGCGGAAGACGCCAAGAAACTCCTGCACTCCATTTCGTACGATGACTCGCTGCTCACCGACGAGGTGCTGAAGGATTCGTTGACCCGGGCCCCGATCACCGACATAAACGTCGGTGAACCCACTGGGGAGTACAGCGCTTTCAAGGTTCCCGTCACCTACAAGGTGGGCGGCGAATCGGCCAGCGACGAGTACACGGTGCTCACTGGAAGCAGCGGAAAAATAGCCACGTCGCCTCCCGAACTGAGTCTCTATTCTATCAAGGGGGTCGACATCACCGTGAACGGAGTGAAAGCGAAGAGCGACGAGGGCAGCCATGCGGTGTTCCCGGGAAGCTATGTCGTCGCCTCCGCCAACAAGTACTTCGAGGTCGAGGGAAAAACCACCGTCGTCGTCACCAGCAGGAACGACCACACGTCAACGTCGGACCTCAAACTCAAGGTGAGTCAGGCGGGCATCGACCTGTTCCGTGAGAAAGTCGTGACCGAGGCAAAGGCGTGCCTGGCCTCCAAGGCCCTGGATCCCGGTTGCAACATGGCTATCAGTGGTACGTTGAGCGACGGCAGCACCGTTGCCGACGGTAGCCTCACACGCAGCCAGGATCCCGAGAATGCATCCAAGCTGGAGAATGTCGTTCCTGAACCGGGTCTTTCGGTGCCGACGATCATCTCCGCCAACGATTTGGGAAGCATAAAGATTTCCGGTACCTGCACTAAATCGGGGAGAACAGGTGAGTGCACGCTCTGGGGATTCGGCAAGGGCATAAGGTTCCCGAAGGTCTCGCTCAACGTCGCTGAAGAGAACCCCAAGGTGATTTGGGGAGACGGCTAGGGATAACTTCCTCAAAAGTGTGGCCCGGTGATGTCATGGATCGCCGGGCCACAGCTTTTCCCGGG
>ERZ773035.178-NODE-178-length-53182-cov-20.263821_pt1 | contig 53182 bp, 52 predicted proteins | sample MGYA00511487_ERZ773035 | MGnify/ENA primary metagenome ERZ773035 (study PRJEB29015, sample SAMEA2737985) | human oral metagenome | biome: human oral; feature: human-associated habitat; material: dental | place: China | collected 2024 ... | reverse complement strand
GCGGTACCCCACTCACGAAAAAGCGGTACCCCACTCACGAAAAAGCGGTACCCCACTCACGAAAAAGCGGTACCCCACTCACGAAAAAACCCCGCCGCTTGTGGATAAACCATAAGTGGTGGGGCTGGAAAAAGTTCGTCGGTTTAGAATTGTGGTGGGAGATCCGGGTTGATGGGGATGTCCTTTTTTGTCACTGCGGGGGTGTGACCAACAAGTTTGACACCATTATCCCAAAGCTCAATTCCTGCTTCCGGCCAAGCTTTTTTCACTTGTTCGATGGCTTTTTTGGCTTTCTTTTTGAAATTTCGCATGCCTTGGGGTGTGTTGGGGTATCCGGTGCCGAGTTGGGCTTTGAGTTGCTGCCAGGTGAGGTGGGTGTCGTGTTGTTGGTAGCTGATGCGGTAGGTTGCCCAGCAGTAGAGGTCAATGGCGAGGGGATAGCGTTTGAGGTGTGCTAGATGCACTGTGTCAAGGGGTACAGCCCCGTCGATAAGTTCACGGAAGAATTCTACTGAAAGTTCGACGTAGGCATAGGGAAGTTCGTCATGTGCTTCCCACCAGTAGAATGCTTCTGTGGCGACCACGGTGTTTATCATGGATTGCACTGTTGCTTTTCCGTTTCGAGTGTCAACTTTCCTTGTTTGGTCGATGGAAATGACTGTATTGAAAAGTCGGTGGAGGTGTTCTTGGATAGCTTTAATTTGCCGGCCGTCTACTCGTTTAGTCTGGCCGGAGACGTATTTTCCGTGGCTGATGCCTAGTTCTGCGAAAAATTTATTGAGGCTGTCGCCGAGTGGGATAACGCGGGCTTGGTCGATGGGAAGGACAGCGTTTCGTCGGATGGCTTCTTTCGTTAACCAGCACATAATCAGCCGGGGGTAATGCCCGTAGGGTAGGCCATTCCGGCTGTACATGGTGATAGTGAGATTCCCATTATGCAGGACTAAGGTGCCGACCTCATCGGCGTGTTTTTTACTGTGTGGGAAGGTTGCTTGGATCAGTGCTCGGCTAGAAAATGTAATAGGGTCATCAATGCCGAGTTCTTCCATCATGTGGACTTTTTGTTCCAGGCGGTCCACCATGTTTGTATCAAGCATTGGATCGGTGTTATCATTAAACATGCTTTCTCCTTTCTGGAGATTTGGGCACCCAATGCGAAAGTCGCAACCAAGTAACAGTCGTGTTGGGTGCATTTTTTATTTACTTTTCTATTGAATCACATGGGTGTGGTTTGTGGAGGCTAGTGGTGGGGTGTGTGGTGCGTGAGTCTTTAAGTTTTGGCTTAGTTTTCATGTTTGCACCCATTTGGGTGTAATTATTTTTCACAGTTAGCAGTGTTTCTTTTCAGTGTAGTATTTTTGCTGTTTGATGATAGTTTTGGGGGACTATTTTAGCGTTAGTGTGGCGGCAATTCTGGTCTTTTACTGTGTTTTATATTAATTTTAACTAAATTTACCGTGACGTAAGCCTTGTGTTTGCGTGTATTTTTTTCTTGGGTTTTTATGGGATACTTTACGGTGTCCTGGGGGTAGGCAATAATGATTAGCAAGTAGATATTTTGTGCTTTGTCATAAGTGTGTTGTTTGCAAGTGTGAGGAGATGTTGTTATGGGTAAGCACCGCAGGTTAAGTGCTCGTCAGAGGCGTATTTTGAAGTCGGCGGTGGCTTTTGCTACGGCGGCAACTGCTGCGGTTTCTGCGTCGTCATATGCAAGTGCGGTTCCTAAGGTTGCATCGCAGCCTGGTACGGAAAAGCCAGAAGCTCCAGCTGCTGAACCGGAAGTGTATGCTCAGGCAGCGCCGGTTCAGCAGGTTGCACCAGTGCAACCTCAGGCAGTTGCGTTTATTCCAGGGGCACAGCAGGCTGCGGTGCAGCCAGTGGTAAAGAAAGTGGTTGTGCAGCAGAACATTATCAAGGTGGTTAAATACGAAACCTCGCCTGGATTAGCTTTAGCAACCGCAGGTGGATCGAGAGTGTTAAACCCTGTGAATGTGGCAAATACTTTTGAACGTAATGTTGCTGCCGAAGACCGTGAAACCGTCAATATGGCGAAGGGTGCTGCTGGTGGTGGTGCGGTAGCTGGCACCGTCATTGGCGCTGCTGCTGGTGCTGCGGTAGGCGGGGCAGCCGGTGTTGCTGCTGGTGCTGGTGCATCAACAGTAATCTGTGCGTCAACAACTGCTGCTGTGCCGGTAGCTCCGCCGCTTGCGCCGGTTGCTGCTGGGTGTTGGGCTATGGGGCCTGCTGCTGGTGCGGTTGTTGGTGGTTTGTCTGGTGCTGGTGCTGGTGCGGTGGCAGCTGCGCCTGCTGGTGCATTAGCTGGTGCGCAATTGGGTGCGACGGCTGTTCCTGGTGGTCGTGCTGCATTGGATCGTACGGTGGCAAATACTACATGGGATTTGGAATCACAGGCACGTGTTGCCAATGGTGCGGAACCACTTGCTGGTGAAAAGCCTGGTGATTCGATGCCAAATTCGCAGCAGGCGAAGAATCAGGGGTATGTGCCACCAAGTATGCCGGATGCGCAGGCGTTGAGTTCTCAGGCTGCGTTGTCGATGCAGTCGCAGGTACCAAACTTACCGCCTGCTCCTGTGCCGCCGGGGTCGTCTATTCCTGGTGTGCCGAATGTAGCGTTGCCGCAGGTGAACGTGTAAAAGTTTGTTGATATGTGTGGGTTTTCTTCTGTGTGGGGATTGAGGTGAAATATCATGGCCACATCATGGATTGAGTTTATTCATGAGCAAAGGGAGGCAGCGGATGCTGCTGAGGTGTGTGAGCCTGCTGATGATCTCAAACACAAGAAAACCCGTCGTGGAAGCAGAAAAGACGCGAAGGCGGTGTCTGCTTCTTCATCGACATCAGGTGTGGGGCAGGTGATAGCGGCTGCTATGCCGTCGAGGACTGCTGTTTTGGTTGTTGTTGCGGTGTTTGCGACGACAATATTGGCAACGAGTGCAATACTGTCGTTGATGTCTCCATCTCGGCAGACAACGGCTGCTCCGGTGCCGGCGGTATCGAGTGCGCCGGAGCCGGTGGCTTCGTCGTCGGTGAAGCCGGTGGATAGGTGTGTGGATCAGCCGGCTGCGTCGTTAAAGTCGCCGCGGGGTGTTGTTGTGGCGTATCAGAAAGCGTATTTTGATGCCAATAATGAAGCTGTGTTGAAAACGCTTGATCCTGAGAGTTATTTGGCGCAGGTGGATTGGGCGACGGTTGCGGCGGAGATGAAGGGGGCAGAGTTTTGCGTCAAGATTGTGGGGGTGAGTGATGATGGGGGTGTGGTGGATGCTGCGACGACGGTGAAGCAGAAAAGTGGGGATGAACTGGTGTTTTTGCAGAAGGTTCATACGAAGAAGATAGATGGTGAGTATAAGATCACTGCGATTGATGATAATAAAAATGCACAAGAGAATAAAGATAAAACTAATGATGAGGGGGATGGGGCATCATGATTGGTCATGGCTTTGTGGTGGATTTGTTGTTGAGTGGATTGAAGGGTTGGTTGTGATGAGACGGATAACATGTGCCCAGATGGTGGTTGCTGCTATCGCGGTTGGCTGTTTGCTTTCTCCGCCGCAGGTATTAGCGCAGACTACCGGGACAGCATCGGCGGTGCCCTCATCAGTGGGTGGGCTTGATGGTCAGTGTCCGAAGATGCAGTTTGTGGTGGTGAATTCTGCTGCGGATTCGTTTGATGATTCGGGTGCTGATACTGGGTTTTTAGGGGGTGTGGTGGGTCCGGTTGTGCGTGATGCAAATGATGGCCAGGATGTGGATAAGTCCGGTGGTTTTACTCAGAGAAGTACTGATCCGATGGCGCCATCGACGGAGACTGCGACGATAACGGCGACGAAGCCGGAGCCTGTTCCTACTACTGGTGGGGATTGGCGGGATCAGTTGAAACAGGATTTAGAGAAGAAGGAGAAAGCAGGTGATGCGGGGAAGCAGTCAGCTGCGCCGGTGACGAAGCCTGCGGCTGCCTTGCAATCTGCGGGTGTGAAACCAGTTGTAGCATCTGTGACGACGGCTTCACCGGTCGTACCTTCGACGCAGGCTTCTATGGGAGCATCGAAGAAGAGTCCAGGTAAAGTAGGGCGGACGTATGTGAATTTGGCTTCTCAGCAGCAGACGGGGTCGTTTATTCCGGGTGTGCATAAAGAAGGAAATCCATCGTGGCGTGAGACTGTTGGTGACAATAAAGAACAGGTTAATGGGGTGTTGAAGCAGATTCATGAGAAATGCCCTGATACGAAAGTATCCCTTGTCGGGGAGAATGAGGGTGCCGCTGTTGTTAGTGAGATTGCTCGGGATATTGGTGCTGGTAAGGGGGTGATTGATGCCGATCATGTGGCTGGTGTGGCAACGTTTGCTGACCCGACTCGTTCTGAGGATCAACCAACGATTGCATCAGGGTCGAAGAAGGCTGGTAAAGCTCCTGGGACGAGTGGGAAGAATGTCGATCAGGTGGAGATTGATTCACCAACGACGAAGGGTTCTGGGGTGGCTACGGTTGCTGAGGAAACGAAACCGGCGGATTATGGGACGTTGAATGATCGGACGATGAGTTGGTGTGTGGATGGTGATACCAGGTGTGGGGTGAAAAAGGGTGCCCCATTAGCCCGGTTGGTGAAGCATTCGGAAGAGCATGCGGATTTTGCGCATAACCCGGAGCAGTCGATGAATTATGTGGCACAAACGTTAGGTCCAGCGGTGGCACTTGCTAGTGTGGAGTCATTAGCTGAGGACTTAAATTTTGGGGAGAATGGGTTTACGTTTAAACGGGCAAAAAGCGTGGATAATACGTTGATCGGTCGGATCACGGCGAATGCGGAAACCAAGGTGGATCAGTCAGAGGTGGATCGCCGGTTAGTTGCTGCTGGGGCTCAGTTAGGGGGTATGGCTCTGGCTGCTGGTGTGACGGTGGCGAAGAAAGTGATTACCCCATCGAATATCGCCCAGATTGCGGCGGCATCAGCACTTGGCCCGGAAGCTGCTGGTTTAGTGGTTGCGGAAAAGCTTATTGAGGCATCCACTGATTTGTTTACTCCGGAGACTGCATCGACGGGTGCGATGCGGGTTGTGGATGAAGCTAAAGCATCGGGTATGGAGGATACTGAAATCGCTGAGGTGGCTGTGGAAGCTGCGGTTGGTGAGACTATTGGTGATGGGGCGTATTCCAACCCTACGACGAAGGATGGGCAGTCGCCGAAGTCTGCGACGACGAAGTATTTGTCCGCGTTAGCGGCTGATGCGCTTGGTGATGAGGCGCCGGCGAAGTTGGTGTCGGCGGCTTCGAAGACTGAGGCGGTAAGGCAGGATTATGATGATGCTGCGTCGAAGAAGGCGGTGGATGGGTTTGGTGCCACCACTACTACCACTGCTGCTAAGAGTGCGTCTGGGAAGAAAACTGTTGGTAAAACCTCTTCTGCTGCCACTACTACTGGGAAGACTACTTCTGCTGCTGCGGTGGCATCTGATGAGTCTGAGGGTAGTGAGTAGGTCGTGTCTGATCGGGTGTTGCCGCGGGTGATTGCGCTAAATGAAGATTTCTTGTTGGATAAAGCGGCCAATCGGTTGTGGGATAGTGAGGTGATAGCGGATGATACATCCACGTTTGCTCCGCTATGGTGGTTTGTTGGTGCGCACGGTGGTGCGGGAACAACCACGCTGGCTACCTTATTAGCCCCTGCTGGGGATGCGGGGCATAGTTGGCCGGTGCATGAAGAAAATCGGGTGTGCGTGGTCGTGGCGAAAGCTAGTGTGCCATCACTGGAAAAAGCACACCAGGTTCTCCTGCAAGGCCAGCAGCAAGTAGAAACTGTGGATGTGATAGGTGTTGTGGTGGTGGCGGAAACCCCTGGTAAGTACCCAAATTTGGTGAAAAATAAAATTGATGTGTTACGTCCTCTGACAACAGTGTGGGAATTGGAGTATCTTTCTGACCTGCGGTTGGTGGAGGTGGATAAGTTAGCTATGTGGCTGCCGGGTGATGTGGTGGATACCACGAGGCGGGGGCGGAAGGTGTCTGTGATTGAGCGGGTACCGGTGTCGGTTGCGCGGTTGGGGGAGGAGATTGTAGCGGCTGTTCTTGGTGATGATTTTATGGTAGATGTCCCTAGTGAGCTGGGGTTTAGTTCTAACAAGGAAGATAAGGAAGGAGAGGAGTAAATTGATGAATGCTTTTGTGGATAAGGTGGGGGTTGTTTTGGTGATGGCGCAGGCGGATATTCCGGGTCAGGGGATTCAGCCGCAGGCTCCTCCGGGGTTGGCGGGGAAGATGAATACGTTTTTGTCGTGGGTGCAGTATTTTGGTATTTTCTTTGCGGTTGTGGGGGTTATTGTTGCTGGTATTGGGCTTGTTTTGTCGCGTCGTGAGGGGTCGAGTGAGGAAGCAACGGCGAATTTCTTGCGGATTGGGTTGGGGACGGTGGTGATTAGTACGGCGGTGACGTTGGTGAGTGCGTTGATTTCGTAGGTTTCAGTATTGGTAGTTGTGATAGGTGGAGGTTGATATGGCTGCGGCGCAGACATCGGGGGCACGTCCGTTGGGGATTCCTGCTACGAAGCATCCGGATGCGCCGTGGAATGGTAGTGGGTATTTGCAGGGGTTGAAGGTGGATATTGTGCAGTGGTTGGGGTGGTTGACGTGGATTGGGTTGGCGGTGTGTATTGTGGCGTTGATTATGTTTGGGGCGGCGTTGGCGTTGGATAAGGAGCGTGGGGAGGCTATTTCGGCGACGGCTCCGCATATGGTGTTGTTGCGGATTGGGGTGGCTGCGATGTTGATTGGGGTGGCTGGTCAGCTGGGGTATGCAATAGCGAGGTGATGATGGTGAGTAAGGCATGTTGGTTAGTGGGTTTTGTGGTGGTAAGCGGTGTTGTGATGGGTGTTTTGTCTGCGTGTGGGGATGATCCTGCTGGTACGGATCAAAATCAACCGCAGGTGGTGTCAACTACTACGGTTCCTGAGAATTTGTCGTGGTCAATTGGGCCGGCTGGGTTGAATCAGCCGAAAAATACTAGTGATGGGCCGTTTCAGTCTTCTCCGGTGCCGCATGGGTTCTCTCCGACGCCGCAGGGGGCGTTGTTAGCGGCGATTACTGCTCAGGTGTGGATGGCGGGTGCGGATGATAAGGTTTTTCCGGAGGTTGCTAATCACCTGCTAGAACCTGGACCTGGTAGGGATCAGTGGGTGCAAGCGCGGGCGTTGGTGACGGTGGATGGGAGGGTGACTCATCCGCCGCTGTTTGCGGGGTTTAAGTTTACGGAGTACACGCCGGATAAAGCGGTCATTCTTATTGCGGTGAAGCAACCGGATGGTGCAATCACTGCTTATCCGGTGCAGGTGTCGCATTCCAGTGGGGATTGGCGTGTGGTGAATCCGACGCAGGATGCTGCGCCGGATTTAGTAGAAATAACAGCAGACCAACTCAACAAAGAATTCATCCCATTATAAAGAGGAAAATAGGTGATTTTATTATGGGAATCAGCAAGAAGCCACTTATCATCGGTGTGGTTGCAGCCACTATTATCATCGCTGCTATTGCGGTGTATGTGGTGACGAGGGGGGATGCTCCCAGTGAGAATACGGCTGCGGAGAATACATCTTCTTCAGCGGCGACTGATGAAGACTCCTTCGTGGAACAAAAACAAAAAAACCATGAGTATCATGAGTATATTGAAAAACTCAAGAAAGATCCGAATTACAATTTCCCTGGAGCTTTAATTGGCAATACTCAACGCACATGGCCAGATAAATCCGGTCGAATTGATGATTCGGGACATAAAACTCCAGGCCAGTATTCTCCTGATATGTTCCAACAGCGGCCGGTGTGGACTCCTATTAATCATGATGGGGATTTGCCGAAGAAGAGTGGGTTGAAAGACGGATTTGAGGGATGTAAAACCCCGGATAAGATCACCTTGGAGGGGAAAACTCAGCAGCAGTACGTGAACGCTCGGTATTTGGTTGTGAACGAGCAAGCTGGTCCCACGAAGATGGAGCGAGGCGTTCCCCGCGGCTATGCACATTCCCCGCAAGGAGCAATCCTTGCCACCATTAATATGACATACTACGGACGTCCACAAGAAGATGAAATTGGCGTAGAGCTAACGAAAACTCTATGGAAGTCTTCAGCGAAGGCCCAGGAAGACTTATTTGAAGATGAAGCTTTCATGGCTAATTATCGTCCTAAGATCCTTCCTTCCCCTAATGGTTTTAAAGTTGTCCAATGCTCAGAAAATATTATTGTGGTAGAAACAATTTGTTATGCGCAAGACATGCAACTTATTACTCGAATTCCAATGGTATGGAAGGATGGAGATTGGCAAGCAAATTTGAGTGGAGCGGCTGATAATCAGACGTATCAGGAATCGAAGTACTCAGGATTGAAAAAAGAGGATTTTGCGGAGATTAGTTATTCATGAAGAAATTAATATTCTTTCTGTGTGTAGTTTTCTTTGCATTTTCTTCTACCCCGTTTGCTTCTGGAGAAGAAGATCCGCGCAGCGCGCGGCAACAAGCAAGTGATGAATGCCGTAGCAGGACGACTGATCAGTACGTATTCGAAGCTTTAGCTAAAGAACGTAAGCTTCCTGCTTTAGATGGAAAGTTAGCGGATGAAAAAGGTGTAGACGGCGCAATTCAGGACGTGAAAAGTCAGCATTTGGATCTTTTTGAAGAAAAACGGCGACAACTTGAGACTGAAGGTAAAGATCTTAAATCCGGAGACGGAATGAGATGTAGTGTAGTTTCCATTTTTGAAGCTGTGGGAGTTTACGTGAATCGGAAGGAAAGTGAGTTTTGGGGGGATCCGGTTGGGAAGTTTACGAAGGCTGTGATGGAGGGGAATGGGGAGGCGTTGCAGGTTGCGATGACGTTTTGGATGGATATTGAGGTGTTGTCGCCGACGCAGATGAAGGATAATGCCCGGTGGGTGCAGAATATTGTGTATTTTGTGACGGGGTTTTTGATGATTGCGTCGTTGATTATTGGGGGGATTCGTATGGCGATGGCGAGGCAGTCGGGTGTGATGGGTGGCCTAGAAGAGATTGGTGAGGGGGTGGGGAAGTGGTTGATGTTTTCGATTGTCGTGCCCGCGGGCACGATAAGTGCGTTGCGGGGATCTGATGCGTTAGCCAAGGCGATTATGGATGAGTTTGGGTCGAAGGATACAAAGGCGATTATTCAGATTGGGACGTTGCAGGAGACGAAGTTCGGGCCGGTGATTATGTTGGCGTTAGCTTTGGTGTGTTTGTGTGGGTCGGTGATGCAGGTTGTGGCGTTGGTGATTCGGGATTTGGTGTTGCCGATTGTTTTGGGGTTAACGCCGCTTTTTGCTGCTGCGTCGTTTAGTGAAACGGGGCGTAATGGACTACGGCATTTGGTGGGTTATATTATTGCGGCCTTGGCGTATAAGCCGGCGTGTGCGTTGATTTATGTGGTGGTGATTTGGAATACGTCGGCTCCGATTGGGGATGATGGTAAGAAGGCGTTGTTTAATGCGATGATGATTGCGATGGTGGGCTTTTTGGCTCCTTCTCTTGTGCGGATGATTGTGCCGGCGGTTGCCCAGGCTGGTGGTGGTTCTGGGGGGATGGCGTTATCGGCGGCGGTGTCTGCGACGGGGGCGATTACGGGTGCTGCGATGGGTGGGGTAACAGGTGCGTTGTCGGGTGCTCGTTCTGGTGGTTCGCAGGGACAGCAGCAGGCTGGTGGTGGGGGTCAGTCTTCGGGGTCGCCGGCTGGGGCTGGTGCGCCACCGGGGGGTGTGTTTAGTAGCCACGGTGGTGGGTCTTCTTCGGGTGCTGCGCCTGGTGGTGCTGCTGGTGGGGGTCATGGGGCACCGCCGGTGGCTGCTGGTGATGGTGGGTCTTCTTCGGGTGCTGCGCCTGCTGGTGCTGCTGGTGGGGGTCATGGGGCACCGCCGCCTGTTGTTATTAATATGCCTCGGCAGTCGCGGTTTGGTAGGGCTGCGTCGTTTGCTGCTCGGGGGGCGTCGTCGGGGGCGCGGATGGGTGGTGGTGCTGTGCGGGCGTATGAGTCGATGATGGAGAATGCGATGGGCGGTCCGGGGCAGATTGCTCGGTGATGTGTGGTTTTGTTATTAAAGGTTGTTGTTGGGAAAGGTGTTGAGTGGTTGTGTCTGAGGTGGATTGGGATAAGCCGATTCAGTATGCGTTGGGGTTGCCGGCGCGGCGGACGGGTATTGGGGGGTTTTCGGCGCGGGCGTCGATGGTGGTGTTTTTGGGGTTTATTTTTGCGTTGGTGTTGCAGCTTGTTGGGGGGTTGGGGCTGGTTGCGTATGTGGTGGTGGTGCCAGCAGTGGGGTTTGCTGTGGTGATTTCGATGCGGTGGAATAATCGTTCTGTTGCGCAGTATGCGGTGATTGTGTGGCAGTCTTTTCGGCGGTCGTTGGTGGGTGGGGAGTTGTATGTGTCGGGTGAGTTTTCGCGGGTTCCGGGTGGTCAGCGGCGGTTGCCGGGGTTATTGGCTAGGACGCAGTTGCTGCGGGGACGGGATGTGTTGGGTCGGGAGTTTGCGGTGGTTTTGGATAGGCCGCAGAAGGAGGCGACGGTGTTGTTGGATGTGGAGTTCACGGGTCAGGTGAAGGTGACGCAGGCGGAGCGGAATGTGCAGACATCGGGGTGGTGTGACTTTTTAGCGAATCTATCATTATCTGGGGATATTGAACAGGTAGTAACTGTTGTTTCCACCAGGCCAGGCTCAGGCATGTTAGTAGCCGACGAGGTACGTTCAATTGTGCGTGATGATGCCCCGGAGATTGCTAGGCAGGTGTTGTTTGAGGCTGCGTCGGCGATTTCAACAGGGAAGCCTGAGGTGGATGGGCATATTGCTATTACGGTGAAGGTGAGTTCGGGTGTGATGAAGGATAATGAGTTTTTGGGGCAGTTGGCAACTAGGGTGCCGAGTTGGTGTGAGATGGCGGGGTGGTCGTCGATGGTGGTGAAGCCGATGTCGTATGAGCGGGCGGTGGCTCGGGTGCATTCGTTTTTTAATCCGGCGGCGGAGGTGGATTTTGAGCAGTTGTTGTTATCAGGTGAGGAGCATGGACTTTCATGGGAGGATGCGGGTCCGGGGGTGGCGTGTGTGTTTCCTCGGTTTTATTTCCATGATGGATGTCGATCGGTGACCTGGGAAATGCGTGAGGCTCCCCGCTCAACATTTGATGATATGGTGCTCCATGGATTATGTGCCCCGCATCAGCGGGTGGCGCGTAAAAGGGTGGCGTTGTGTTATCAGCCGTATGCTGCGGGGGTGTCGGCGCGGTTGGTGGAGAAGGAGCATTTGGATGCGTTGAATGCGGCGAATTCGTCGAAGAAGGTGCGTTCTGCTGCGGCGGAGATGCGTCTTGAGCATACGGAGGCTGCCAGGCGGGCGCAGGCGAAGGGTTCGCAGTTGGGGAGGTATTCGTTGTTTGTGACGGCGACGCTTGCTGAGGGGGATGATATGTCGCGGGTGGTGCATGATGTGGAGCAGTTGGCGGCGGGGTCATCGATTCGGTTGGAGTTGATGAAGCGTCAGCAGGATGCGGCGTTTCAGGTGGCGTGTGGTTTTGGTCAGGTTCCTTGGGTGAAGGCTTCTACGCCGTCGTGGTTGGATTCGTAGGTTGATGGGGAAGTTGGTGAGTTGAGGGTGTTGTGGAAGAAGTCGGTGAGTCGGCGGAGTAAGGATGTGCAGGTGCCGGTGTTGCGGGGGGTGGAGTTGGTGGAGGTTGTTGATATTGGTGGGTATAGGGTGGGGGTGATGATGCAGTCGGTGCTTCATCAAGCGACTGTAGTGGTGAGGGGGGATGAGGATACGACGCGGGAGGAGGTGGATCAGTGGTTGGTGCATATTTCTTCGGTGGAGAGGGTTGTTGTGGCTACGGTGATGACGGTGGCGGGTGTTGATGGTGGGGTTCCTCGGTTTATGGTGACGTTTGATATGTCGGGTTTGTCGCGGGATGAGTTTTTGACGTTGGTGGCGAAGCGGTTGTCGGTGTTGTGTTATTCGCCTGATGAGGTGGAGATTATGTGGCATGTGCAGTCGGTGGATGATGTGGCGGGGTATGCGAGTTCTGTGTGGGCGCCGTCCTCGAAGGTGGTATTTCCGCCGTTTGCGGATGAGTTGGTGGAGGGGCCTCGGTCGATTGTGTGTGATGGGGTGGCGCGGGTGGTGTTTGAGGTGAATGCGCATGATGCTGCTGGGTTGGCGGCGTTGGAGGAGATACGGAGGTTGGTGGTTTCTGCTTCGTTGGGGGTAGGGGAGTCGATGTATGTGGTGGAGGTGGTGCGGCCGACGGATAGTTTGTATCGGGTGCAGTATCCGGAGGCGGATCGGTTTCGTCGTTCGGGCATTATAGTTTTGTCAGCAGAATCTGATGTGGGGTTGGAGGGGTTTGCTGCGGAGATGATTGCTCGGATTTCTGTTAGATCACGGTTGCGGTTGTCACGGTTGTATGGGAGGCAGTATTTGGGTGTGTTGTTAGCAGCGGGTATTCCGGTGTATGGGTGGCAGACATCTCGGGTGACGTCGTTGGTGTCAAAGATGGTGAAGAAGTAAGAGGAGTTAGGAGTTTGGTGATATCTCGGGTTGTGGATGTTGATTGTGCGGTGTTGCATGATGAGATTACTCGTGGTGATCGGGAGGTGCCGTCGCGGTTTTCAGCGGTGGGGAGGAAATATGCGAAGTGGTTGAAGCTGAATAAGAAGCATGCGGCGCAGGTGGAGAGGTTGGCGAAGCAGGTGGGTAATCAGGTACCGGTGGTGGGCGAGCGGGGGTTTTCGACGGCTGGTGCGAGGGGGTTTGTGGGGAGGTTGTCGGGTCAGGCGATGGTGGTATCTGGTGGGCAACGATACCAAACGACGACGAATTTGGGTGGGGGGTTTAATCCGAATGTGGTGGGGGCACCAGCTCCTGCAATTGGTACTCCCATTGGTCAACACGTGATTACAGGTGCAGAAATCTGCTGTGATCCCCTAGCATGGTTTCGAGAAGGAATCATTGATAATCCGTCGTTCTTTTTAATGAGTGTACCTGCGAAGGGAAAATCCACTCTAGTACGGAAAATGCTGATGGGGGATGTTGCTCAAGGGCATATCCCTATTATCGCTGGTGATATTAAAGGTGAATACGTGGGATTTGTTCATCAGGTAGGCGGCCAAGTTATCTCCCTTGGTGGTGGTGATTCCCGATTAAATCCGCTTGATGTGGGGGCGTTGGGTCGGGCGATTCCGACGTTGGAGGCGGAGATTATGAGGTTGCGTGAAGATGTTGCGGTGCTTGCGGCGACTGCTGATGCGGTGGCGGAGTTTGTTGATAGTGATGGTGATGTGGAGCAGCAGTTGCAGCAGGTGCAGGGGGAGTTAAAGGAGGTGGTGGCGCAGATTGCGAAATCATCTTCGATGGGTGAGGGGGATTCAACCTTGTTGCAGCAACGGCTGCAAGAAAATGAACTTTACCAGGCGGCGCAAGTAACGCTTATCAAGGCGGAGCGGAAGGTTATAGCCGCGCAGCAAGAACATGATAGGACCAGGAATCATGGTATGGCTGGGTTGGGTGAGCTGGAATTTGATGAGTTGTTGAAGAAAACTCATGAATTGGATCAGCGGTTGACGCCGCTTCGGAATGAGGTGGCGGCAGCGCAGGCGGAGTACGACCGGTGTGTGGGTATTATTGATTCGATTGCTAAGAAGGAAAAGCGCAATATTATTGCTGATGCTCAGGGTCAGCGGGTGTTGTTGGAGGAACAGAAGGGGATTCTTGAGCAGAAAATTGATGCGTTATTGCTTTTGAAGAAGCAGAGTGAGTCGTATCAAATAACCGAGCGGATTACAGAGCTAGAACGCCTCGTAGAACATGCAAAATCACAAATCCAAGAACGCCAAGTCACAATGGTTTCCACACTACTTAGTTTATCCAGGCAGGAGCCGTTGTTGGATTGGGAGGCGATGGTGGTGTCGATTGCGTTGGGGGAGATTTATTCGCAGGAGAATATTGATTGGGATAATCCGCCGATTTTGCAGGATTTGATTGAGTATTTAGAGCGGGGTTCGCCTAGGTTGCGGCAGAAGGCTCGTGCGGAGTCTGATGAGGCGTGGGATCAGCAGACGAAGCCGTTGTTATTGTCGTTGAATGCGCTATTAGACGGCGCAACTGGCAAGATATTCTCCGGCCAAACCACAGAACCTATTAGTGTAGATTCCTCAGCAGTATGCATTGATGTATCTGCCATTGATGGGAATAACGCTGAAATGAAAGCAGCAGTCATGATGAGCTGCTGGTCAAATGCATTTGGTGCTATCCAAGCGTCACATATTTTAGCTGATGCAGGATTGGAAAAACAGAAATACTTCTCCGTCACGCTTGACGAGATGTGGCAAGTCATGGGTGCGGCACCACAAATGGTGCAAAAAATCGACGCTTTAACCCGACTTAATCGAACAGTTGGGACATCACTGAATATGATTACTCACACCATGAAAGATTTGGAAGCACTAGCTAGCGAAAAAGACCAGAAAATCGCAAAAGGATTTATTGCTCGCGCCGGCATGCTTATTGTAGGCGGCCTAGACAAAGACGAGCTTGTGAAACTGAACGACCACGTACAATTTTCCCCAGCAGAGCAAACACTCATTACTTCTTGGGCCGCAGGTGCAAACCCGAAACGATCACGGGGACAAAAAGACAACTCCTCACGCGGAGTTGGGTGTTTTATGATTAAAACGGCGAAGGATGGTACTCCGGGTATTCCGGTGCGGACGGTGTTAACGCCGACGGAAGTAGCGTATCGGCTGCATGATACGAATAAGCGATTTGATGACTTCTTTCAGGAGTCTTCTGGTGGGGTTGAGGAGAAAAGCAGTGATGCGTAGGGTGTGTTCTGGGTTTTTACTACTTTGTATCATGGTGATGAGTGGGTGTGCTGTTTCTCAACCGCAGTTTGTCGGGGGTGCGGCCTCGTCGAGGGTGGTTATTGAGGAACAAGGTGTGGAGTTAAGTCCGCAGAAAGCAGTGTTAAGTGAGGCGGAATTGCAGCGTGGGACGATTAAAGTAGCGCGGGCAGTGGCATATCGGTTTCCTGCAATTAAAGAGATTGGTGGATATCGGGATGAAGATAATGACCATGGCAAAGGGTTGGCTATTGATATTATGATTCCTGGTTGGGAGACTGGGGAGGGGAAGAAGTTAGGCAATGATGTGGTGGCGTATATAGAAGCAAATGCCGTGGAGTTTGGGGTGGAGTACATGATTTGGCAGCAGATGTATCGGCCGTTTGGTAGACAGCCGAGTAAGATGCCGGATCAGGGGTCTTCGACATTGAATCATTGTGATCATGTACATGTGACAGTGAGAGAGTCAGGTTATCTCCATGAGGGGGAGGCAGTTGTGGTGCATGATGGTGTTTCTCGTGGTGTGAAGTAGTAATGTTATGAAAACGATTTTGGGTCTTATTGTGGGTTGTCTTCTTGCTGTGGTGATTCTTGTGGTGGTGCTGGATGAGGATGGCGAGGGGGAGCAGATGAATGAGTGTCAACCGGTGGGGGCGAAGGCAGGGACAGGGCCGATTAAAGATTATGAGGTGCCGGCGGGGAAGTTTAGTTTGCCGGAGATGGATGCGCTGGATAAGGTGAAGTCAGGGTGGCGGACACCAGATCGTCCGAATCATCAGGGGTTTGATATTGCTTCGGGGTTGGGGACGGAGATTCATGCGTTTTCAGATGGTGAGGTGGTGGCTGCGGGCCCCGCGGATGGTTTTGGGCAGTGGATTATTCTTGACCATGTGTGGGATGGAAAGAAGTATTCGACGGTGTATGGGCATATGTTTCCGGAAGGAGTGTTGGTGCAGGTAGGACAGAAGGTGAAAGCTGGTCAAGTGATTGCGAAGGAGGGGTATAACGGTCAGGTGATACCGCAGGATGTGCGGGGATCGCATGTGCATTTTGAGGTGTGGCCGGAAGGTCGGTTAACGGGTGGGCATGATGTGAATCCGCAGCCTTTTTTGGAGAAGGCGGTTAATCCTGGTGAGGTGCAGGGGGTGTTTAATAAGGCTAGGGAGGATTCGCGGCGGCGGAGTAAAGAGTCGCGCCAAAAGGAGGAGGTGGGGGCGCATGTAGCGGTGATTGGTGATTCGATTACTGTTGGTGCGCAGGATATGATTGAGAAGCAGCTTCCGGGGGTGGATGTGATTGCGAAAGAGTCTCAGCAGTATTCGTGGGGGTTGGAGCAGTTGCGGGGTTTGCAGAAGAAGTATGATGTGATTGTGATGGCGTTGGGCACGAATGGGCCGTTTACGCAGGCTGATATTGATGCGACGTTGAATTCTGGGAAGGCGCGGCGGTATGTGTTGATGACGGTGGGGGGTCGGAATGTGTCTGCTGCTGGTGAGGTGAATGCGTTGGTGAAGAAGAATGATACGAAGGTAGGGGTTGCGGATTGGGCTGAGGTGGTTGCTGAGCATCCGGAGTATATTTCTCATGATGGGGTGCATCCTACGGATGCGGGGAGGGAGGCGTTTGCTGGGGTGATTGCATCATCGGTGATTAAGACAAGTACAGGGTCACATGAGCAGAAGCGGGATGTGGAGTTAGGCCCGCAGAAGGCCGTGGTCAGTGAGGAGCATTTGCAGAAGAATGCGGTACTAGTGGCGCGGGCGGTGGCGCATAAGTTTCCGCAGATTCAGACGATTGGTGGGTGGCGTAATAGTAATGATGACCATGGTAAAGGGTTGGCTGTGGATATTATGATTCCTGGTTGGCAGAATGGGGAGGGGGAGCAGTTGGGTAATGATGTATTGGCGTATGTGGAGGCGAATGCTGCGAGTTTTGGGGTGGAGTACACGATTTGGCGGCAGACGTATCGGCCGTTTGAGGGGCAGCCGAATAAGATGAAGGATCAGGGTTCTTATAGGCTGAATCATTTTGATCATGTGCATGTGACAACGAAGCCGAGTGGGTTACCGAAGCCAGATGAAAAGTATGTGTTGAAGGGGGAGACAACGGATGTGTTTGTGGAGGAAGCAAGTGTCGAGTGCTTGCATAGTGGTAAGCCGGTGGGTGAGGAGAAGTTAGGTAACAGTGACGATATTCCGCCGGAGTATGTGAAGTGGATTGAGAAGTCGGCGGCGCAGTGTGAGGAGTTGACGGCTCCGATTCAGGCGGCGCTTATTTGGGCGGAGTCTGGGTTTACGATTGGGGCGGTAAGTAATGTAGGGGCGCAGGGCCCTGCGCAGTTTATGCCGGATACGTGGGCTACGTCGGGTGCTGAGGTGGATAAGAATACTGGTGAGGTAATTGGTCCGCCTGGTAGCGGTGATCCGCGGAGCATTCCGGATGCGTTGATGGCTTCAGGCAGGTATTTGTGTGATGCCGCGCAGAAGGTGAAGCAGTGGAAGGCGAATGGGAGTGTGCATGGTGATGATACGGAGTTGATGTTGGCTGCGTATAATGCTGGGCCTTATGCTGTTCAGAGTGCTGGTGGGGTGCCGTTGAATGGTGAGACACAGGATTATGTGAAGAAGATTCCGGCGCAGGCGAAGAAGTATGAGAAGAAGGTGCGGTGAGTATTATGGATTTTCTTACTCGGTGGTGGAAGGTTGTTATGGGTGTGTGTCTGGTGGTTGCGGTGGTGAGTGTGGGGGTGATTGTGTGGTCAGTGACGCGGCCTGCGGTGGATGGGTTTGTGGGGGTGGGTGATCCAGAGGTTGATAGTGTGGATCCGGTAAAGCAGGATGCGCAGAATGCAGCGATTGCGGTTGTAACGTCGATGTTGTCGTATTCTCCTGCGATGGGGGAGACTCCTGATGATCGGTTGCGGGTGGAAAAGGATCGGTTAAGTGGACAGCTTCGTGATGCGGCGGAGTCGAATCATGAGCCAGTTCAGACGAAAAAGTGGTATCAGTGGCAGCAGGCGGGGGATCGTATTATGGTTTTTGTGACGATACGTGGGGATAGTGATATTCCGGAGGATGCGGTGTCGGTGGTGATTCCTGTGACAGCTAGAACGGTTGTGCGGCATAAAAATGGGGATGAGACTCCTATTCATACGAATGATATTGATGCTCATTTGGTGAAAGAAGCAGGTGTGTGGAAGGTGGCTTCTTTGGATTATTTGAATAGTAAATAGCTTCTTTGGGTTCCCCTGATATACCGGTAGTGCTACTGTCCAGCTCATGAGCCCAACCAATTGACAACTAGCTAACTAGCTTGAGGATGAACCTTAACCAGGTTATACTTGGGGTGTAAAAAGGAGCCACCCGGTAGGATGGGTTAGATACTACTGGATTGGCTCTGGGATAAGCGTCCCGGCTCTAGCTAGGTGAATAATTCAGCTAGAGTATGGATGAATTTTGTTACTGCCGTCACCAGTTTGGTGGCGGCAGTGATGTTTTCACCCAGGTGTTTCCAATTGAATTTTTTCATTTGGAATCCTCCATAGTTGTGAGCCCTGCGTCAACCATGACGAAGGCACCCCTGCTGAACGTGGACTTTGTCACGACGCAGGAGGTGTTTAGAACACCATAAATAAGTTTATCATTAGATGATGTTCAGTGAGTTGGACAACAGTGGTGTTTGATGAATGGGGGAGATTCTAGACTTTTTATCTCGACCGTTTTATTGTTTAAGTAAACGCAGTATGGAGGGATATGTTATCTGAGTATCCTCGGGTTGTGGTGGGGGTGAATAGTTTTGTAGCGCTTGTGTTACAGGCTGTTCCGTTTGTTCTTGTGGGTGGGGTTATATCAGCTATGGTGGCGGTTTTTATTCCATCTTATGTGTGGGTGCGATGGTTACCGAAGAATAAGTATTGTGCTGTTGTTGTGGCCGCTGGGTGTGGGTTGATTCTGCCGACGTGTGAGTGTTCGTCGGTGTCGGTGGCGAAACGAATGATGGGATCAGGTGTGCCACCGGCTGTTGCTGTGACGATGATGCTTGCGGCTCCGTCGCTGAATCCGTTGGTGATGGTTGCAACTATGACGGCATTTGGTGGTTGGTCGTGGGCATTGATTCGAATGATTGCAAGTGTGGTGGCGGTGATAGGTGTGGGATTATGTATTACGTGGTGGGGTGAGAAGGCCTTTTCTTCGTGTATGATTCAGGATGCTTCTTTTGTGGGGGATTCTGGGGTAGTTGGTTCTTCTGTACCGGCGCGGGAGGTGGGGGTGCGGTGGCGGCAAGCGGTGGTTGTTATGCATCATGATGTGGGTGAGGCTTTGGGGTTTTTGGTGTTAGGGGCGTTTTTTGCCAGTGTGACAAGTAGTGTGATTCCATCATCTGTGGTGATGAAGTTGGGGGATTATCTGGTGCTTGCGGTTATTGTGATGGGGGTGTTGGCAATGGTATATTCCTTGTGTTCTTATGGGGATAGTTTTGTGGCTGCATCGTTTGTGGGGGTTCATCCAGCGGGGATGGTGATGTTTATGACGTTGGGTCCGATTTTGGATGTGAAGCTGGGGGTGATGATGGAGGGGGTATTGGGTTCTTCAGCAACGCGGTTTCTTGCTTTGACTGGGTTTGGTATGAGTGTGATGAGTACTTTTGTTATTGCAGGTATGTTGGGGTGGTGATGATAGCATGGCTAACCGGTGTCTGAGTGTGATGTTGGTGCTTGTTGGTATAAGCATGGTGTATGTTGGTGTCACGGGTATAAGTGTCACGTGGGTGACTACGTGGCCGGTGGTGTTGGTGGGCGCTGGGATTCTTCTTATTGGTGTGGCTGTAGCTCGGTGTATGGTTACTTTCCGTGTTGTAGATGAGTGTGAGTGTCATGCTCAGCAGGCGGTTTTAGAATTGAACCCCAGCTGGGTGCATGTGGTTTTTATAGGTAGTTTTATTTTAGCGATGGGGATGAGTGGGGGTTCGGCTTTGCTTGATCCTCGGGTTATTGAGCGGGCGAATCAGGTGGTTGCTAGGGGGAGTGGTGATCCATCGTCGTGGCCGCCGCTTGATCCTACGACTATACCGCAGCTGCGGATACGGGAGGTTATTGCTAGATCTGGTGTTCCAGAAGATTTACGGTTGCGGGGGCAGAAGTTTATGGTGAAGGGGCAGGTGAGTACACGTGATGACATGCGGGTGTTATCTCGGGTGGTAATTATTTGTTGTGCCGCAGATGCCCGTATGTATCAGGTGCGGTTGCATGATCCGAAGGGGATTCTTGCGAGGGTATCTGATGGAATGTGGGTGATGGTGGCCGCGGAGTTTATGCCAGGAACAGGTACAGAGAGGAATCAATGGGTACCAAGTATTGCTGTCACAGGTGCGGAAATTATTGGTGATGCAGGATATGAACGGTTTACGTCGTGAAAAAGGGAGCTGGCTGGCTGAGGTTCAACTCTCAAGCTCTCTGAAATTATTGGAGATAGCCCATCCCCTGAAGTGTTGAACCGTAAATCCGTTTTTATGGTCCAACGCTTCAGGGAGATATAAAACCAATGCATATAAGGGCAATATTCATAGTATTGAGTAAAATAATGTAGAAATGTAAACCCGGTTTACCGTTAAATGTCTTGTGTGGCAGTAAGGAAAATCATAAAAGATACTCGAACTATTGAGCAAAAAATCGCTGCGGTAGAAGCATCAATGAATATGGGTGGCTATTATCTCACCGATGAAGATCAACAAAACGGCTATCGTATCCTACAGGGAGAAATCAGTAGCGACCAAGTATCACTAAATTATCTTGAAAAACATGGATATGGACACACCGAAGCAGCACGACTCATATGTGAAAGTATTGCCAATAAAGCAGCATCTTCAAAGTCTTCCTAGTACGCTAGCAATGAAATCACTATGGCTGAATGTAGTAATCAACCCCCATACCACAAAAACACATTTACATATTTACACTTCTACATTTTCATCACCATCATTCACCACATCAAACACCAAAAACCCCAACCAAACACCGCAAAAAAGTAAACCCAGATATACAAAAACCCATCACCCAACCCTGGAACTCAATCTTCCCACAAAAAATCCCCCCAACATAAATTTAGCCACAATCACCACCAGACACATCAAGAGATTCCAAAACCGAACCCTCAGCCAGTACATAAATGGGGGAGGAAACTCTAGACTTTTTTATCTCTATTATTTATTGTTTAGGTAAACAAAGTATGGAGGTAAGCGATAGTATGTCGGGGCGGAATGGGGCGCGTGATGCTGGTAGCGCCAAAATGGAGACAAAATTACTGTTGGGTTTATGGGGTTTCGGACTGACAGTGGGGTTGTCAGTGTTGATATCTGTGAGTATGTGGGTGTCTGTCTGGATTACCGGCGAACCGCAGTCAGTGCGGAAAAATCCGCTTGAGAATTTCATTCTCACAGTGTTTGGAAAAGCACAGTGGACACTGTTGTCGGGAGTTGTGTTTTTTCTACTTCTGGGACTCGTGATTGCTGGTGGAGTGCTGTTTTTTCTGCGGAAACCGAAGGGGAAAGCTATTCGAGTGGATAAGATGCAGAAGTATTTAGCGCCGCAGGCGGATTTTGATTCGTTGTCTCGGAGTGAAGCGGAAAGAAAAGCGTTGAAGTGGATGCCGGATAAAGATTTGGCAGAAAAACATCCTGGGTTGGTGATTGGAGAGCCTATTACTCGTGCGGCGTTACCTGCGGTGTCGAAGAAAAAGTCGAGGGGGGATAGGAAGGTGTACGCGGACTGGGAGGCATTGTGGTTGATCGTGTGTGGCCCACGGATGGGGAAGACAACCAGTTATGTGATTCCGGCGATTGTGGATGCTCCTGGTAATGTGTTAACGAGTTCGAATAAGCCAGATATCGTGTATGAGACATCAGCGATCACTGAGGCGCGGGGTCAGGTGTGGGTGTTTGATCCGCAGGATATTGCGACAAATTATGATCAGCCTCGGTGGTTTTATAATCCGTTATCTGCGTTGATGCGCGATCCGTATAAGATGGATGAGGAAGCAAAAGCGTTGGCGGATATTTTTAGGACTGCGGCGTTGGGGGCGGATGCAAGTTCGGGGGATAATGCATACTTTGTCAATAGTGGGACGGAATTGTTGCAGCTGTGGTTTATGGCTGCGGCTTTAGATGGATTACCCATTACAGAGTGCGTGAAGTGGGCTGGTAATGATAAGAATAAAACCCCGATTACTATTTTAACGAAGCATAAAAAGCTGAAGGTATCACGGCCGAAAAAGCATTTTTCTCGATTCCCTGATCCTCATGATGAAAGTAGTCAAGAGTGGGAGGATGTTATTGATTTATCGCCTTTTGCTGATTCGTTGATGGCGTTATATAACATTACGGATAAGACCCGGTCGAGTGTGTTTTCCATGGCCAAGGCTATGTTGGCGTTTTTGGCGAGTATTTCTATTCCTGCGTGGGTGACTCCGAATCCGAAGGTACGGGAGTTTCATCCTGATGAGTTTGTTCGGCAAAAATCAGATACTATGTATGTGCTTAGTCAAGATGGTGCAAGTAATGCTGCTGCATTAACGACGGCATTGATTGCTGCTATTACCAAAGCGGCTGAACGATACGGTTTGGAAAATGGTAACCGATTGCCGGTGCCGATGGTGTGTGCATTAGATGAGGCTGCTAATGTGGTGAAGTGGCCGGATCTTCCTCGGTTGTATTCTCATTATGGATCGCGGTCGATTATTCTTATGACGATTTTGCAGTCGTATAACCAGGGTGTGGGGGTCTGGGGTAAAGAAGGCATGGAATTATTGTGGTCCGCAGCAGCAGTTGTCGTGTATGGCGGTGGGGTTCGTGATAATGACATGCTAGAGCGGTTGGAAAAGCTTGTTGGTGATTATGAGGAATGGGAGCAATCTGTTTCCCATAGTGAGGGGACACGATCGGTGAGTTCGTCGAAGAAGGAAAAAAAGATTCTTATTCAATCAGAATTGGCTTCATTAGGTGAGGGGCGGGTATTAGCGTTTATTTCAAAGCGTTCCCCGATGGCGTTAAAGGCAATTCCTTTCTGGAAACGTCATGATTGGGATAAGGACATTACAGCGTTATTGCCGAAGGAACAATAACCTTCTAACGTTTTAATTGGTGAAAGGATGATGATTGTATGGCTATGCATCCTCTAGAGTCGTCTGTGCATCAGGCGCTTTTTGATGCGCTTCGTTCTCAGGTAGAAACGCATCTTAATGACCGTATTCTTGATTATGCTGATGGGTTGGCTAATCGTGATGATTTTACCAAGGCGCTTGATGCAGTAGCCGGTAAGGCATATCAGCAGCTTGAGGAGGAATTATTCGGTGCCCCACCACCGACACCGCAGTTTTTTGATGAGTATGATTTTTTCCTTGAGTTTTTGGCACCTGCGTATGGTAATACAGAGGCCGCATTGACTCGTGTGAACTGGTCGGATCAATGGTATAACCATGAGCAGGTGTTATTGCGTATTCATGAGTTATGGCAGCGCTATGAGTTACTGCGGCGCACAGAGCCTAGTACGTATGTAGAGACGTTTTTGCGAACGTATGCTGATTATCATATGGACCGTTTGATGCGACCTGGGGGCATCTTAGATGAAACAAGTGATACGTTTGCGGATGCTCTTCCGCTGCCGAATTTAGAATCAGAAACTGATTCATCAAATAAGGATGCTTGGTAGGAGGTAGGAAGAATATTGAGCCCTAAGAATCACACGACGATAGATGCCCGGCATGCACTGCGGCTAACGCAGGTTATTAAGAAGTTTATTACTCATAACACGACGGTTATTCAGCCTCGGCAGTTTCCACCGCGGGTTGTTCCGCCGGGGCCGAGATTATTATCTCGGTATTCGTTAGGACGGTTGGCAGTAGAAACTGCTCGTGCAGCATTAGATGCCAATCATAATCAGCAACAGTTTATCCAAGATGAATACCTACGACGGGGAATGGTGGAATCTGCTCATGTTATGGATCATCTGCATGACATCGACCAGTTTACCCCCAGTAGCACTCCATCTGATTTGGGACATAACACGGTCTTTAATCATGTGATGAACACTAACCCGGATAATCTGCAACCAGGACATTTTCATCAATTAGAGGCATCTTTAAATAATGAGTACCCTGACCAAGGTCGTTATCTCACTAAAAATACAATGCTCTCGCCGTATGAAAAAGCCGAAGATTTGATGGCTGTGGGGGCTCCTGATGACATGATTAATGCTTATATTAATTCTGTCGGACTTAGTCCAGAATCGCCATCTCTTGCTCATCAACAGCAATATGACAACATGGTCCAGCAACCCCAACCCCAGTTGGATGTGCATACGTCCTTGCAGGTTCAACACCCTGATTTACAAGCTGAGGTTGCTGAGGTTCAACTCTAAAATTCCCAGCTAGCCGAAGGGAGAAATGATTGTGGAGACAGAAATTAGCGTACATCTTGATGCCCAATTGCAAACAGCAGTAGCAGAGCATGCCCAGAAAATGGGCATTAACGTCAATGAATTAGTCAAGCAGGTTATAGAGGAATTTATCGCAGCACAAAACATTTCGGAGTTTAACTCACATTTGGGTATGCCTGATCGAATTGATATTTCGACCCGTAAACTCTTAGAAATGGTGACAAACGTGCAGCTAGCATTGGTACGGTTGCACCCAGAGCTTGCGGACGTTTTTCATACCGAGGACCTTCTTACCGAGCAGATGCTGATCTTCCGTGAAGGGTTTGCTGCTGAGTATCCTGTTGCGCTTGCCCCTACCCGACCAGATTTTGCGCCGCAGGATGCAATGACTGTCACTGACACATTAATGATGTTTCGGCGTTTCTACCGCAGCATAGCCGCTGTAGAGAAATCTGGAAACACCGTACCTGATAAAGTGAAAGACCTGTTAACGTTTCGTGGCTATCACCTTGCTGCGGAGCCACAGATGATGTCTTATGCTATGTGGTTGATTATGAAGTATGGGTGGGATGAGTTATTACCTGCTGATGGCATGTTCGAACCATTACATCGTATGGCTCCAGCCTATAATACGTTATTGGAACAATGCCGGCAGATACTGGGGTTCGAAACTCTGCCTTCTGATGCTGGGGGTCGGCTTTTCACTCTTGAAGAAATGATGGCGCTGCTGGTTGAGGTTTAAATCTCAAGCTCTCTGAAGTTATTGAAGATAGCCCATCCTCTGAAGTGTTGAACCGTAAAAACGGATTTACGGTCCAACACTTCAGGGAGATATAAAATCAATGCATATAAGGATAATATTCATAGTATTAAGTAAAATAATGTAAAAATGTAAACCCGGGTTACCGTTAAATACCTTGTGTAATAGCTAGGAATATGCCATACTTGAAGAGGTAAAGTTAGTTTTATTCCTCTTGATAAGTAATGAGGTAGATCATTATGCACACTCGTGAAAATGCGCCGCTAACACCAGAACAGCGAAAACACCTGGATAACGTCTTGGCCAATTCCCGTATTGAGGGATATGAGATTACCGACCAGATGATTGATGATGCCATTAGGATAATCCTAGGGGAAAAAACCTCAGATGAAATCCGGGATGAGATCCTCCAGCGCTATGGGGTAACCCCAGAAACCACACCTGACACATGAGTGAGTACGACGACTGGAAGCAAGAAAACGACCGGTGGGAAGCCTATCTCTACCCCAATGGAGTCCTACGCAATAAACTTGGTATTACCAAAGCTGCAAAATGGCATAAAATGGAACGTGACTTCGTTACAGCTCGAAATAATGATCTTCGCCCTAATACTGGGCTTACTACGGGGAATGTTGGGGAGGAGCTTTTTGCTGGAACTACCTCCGCATGCGCGGAGAATACCGTGCGGCAGCATCGGCTTCCTTCGCTTTCTTGGAACTACCTCCGCGTGCGCGGAGAATACTCATCTGATGGCAGCCCTTCATTCAAACGCTTGGAACTACCTCCGCGTGCGCGGAGAATACACCCGCTGCCGTATAACACGGTGCCGAATAACGGAACTACCTCCGCGTGCGCGGAGAATACCGGTTTCGTTATAGTTGATGCGTAGATTCCAAGGAACTACCTCCGCGTGCGCGCAGAATACCTGCATCCGTTGCCGAAAACCAAATCGAAGCCGGAACTACCTCCGCGTGCGCGCAGAATACACGCAGCGATAGCAGCGAGAGTGGAAACTGGTGGAACTACCTCCGCGTGCGCGGAGAATACTTTACCGCTTTCACCCACTCTGGGTCATGCCGGGAACTACCTCCGCGTGCGCGGAGAATACGCCTGTGTTGTTGCTCACTTTTTTACCATCAAGGAACTACCTCCGCGTGCGCGGAGAATACCGGTCGAACGTGCGCAATAGACCGTGGAGGTAGGAACTACCTCCGCGTGCGCGGAGAATACTCTTGCAACACTACTATCATCCTGCCCCATGGGGAACTACCTCCGCGTGCGCGGAGAATACCGCAGCTTCGAGGGTGTAGTAGGACATGTGACGGAACTACCTCCGCGTGCGCGGAGAATACTCCACGTGGTCGGCGGCAATCACCTTTCCGCTGGAACTACCTCCGCGTGCGCGGAGAATACTGACAGGTCCGATTGGCCGGGGCGCGGAACAAGGAACTACCTCCGCGTGCGCGGAGAATACAGGCTTCGCATTCGATATCGAGTGTGCGGATTGGAACTACCTCCGCGTGCGCGGAGAATACTGAACACCGAGATTGGTAGGATCAATTTTGGTGGAACTACCTCCGCGTGCGCGGAGAATACCTAACCAAACTATCAATCGAGTTGGCCAAATGGGAACTACCTCCGCGTGCGCGGAGAATACGTTGGACTTTCTCAACCAAATATTCAATAACCGGAACTACCTCCGCGTGCGCGGAGAATACTTTCAGGGGGTAAGGGTTTCACTGTTGAGGTGGGAACTACCTCCGCGTGCGCGGAGAATACAACCCAATCCTCGGGCACATAATCGAGTAAATGGAACTACCTCCGCGTGCGCGGAGAATACTCCCCGGTGAACGGTTTGATGCGGTGCCCTTTGGAACTACCTCCGCGTGCGCGGAGAATACATGCCGTGGGTGTCATTTTCGCTGGTCACAGTGGAACTACCTCCGCGTGCGCGGAGAATACCTGCTGATTGTGGCGGTGGTGCTGACTGGCGTGGAACTACCTCCGCGTGCGCGGAGAATACTTTCTTCACATCGTCAAACATTTGTTTGACTTGGAACTACCTCCGCGTGCGCGGAGAATACGCATTCTCGATGAGTACACGATTGGCTTACATGGAACTACCTCCGCGTGCGCGGAGAATACCCTTGCTTTCCTCACCAGTCTTGCCACCACTTGGAACTACCTCCGCGTGCGCGGAGAATACGTCAGCGGCGGGCGCGGCGGGCGGCAAGGCGGGAACTACCTCCGCGTGCGCGGAGAATACGCCGCTAGCGCATAGCGGCTAGCACCCCCCCGGAACTACCTCCGCGTGCGCGGAGAATACCCCAGACATACTATCGCTTACCTCCATACTTCGGAACTACCTCCGCGTGCGCGGAGAATACCTATTAAGCACTGGCACAAATTGACCTATGTAGGAACTACCTCCGCGTGCGCGGAGAATACCGCAAGCGAAAACCATTGAGGTACCCTACTTGGGAACTACCTCCGCGTGCGCGGAGAATACCTAGCCGAATTTGTGATCCGTGATCCACGGCAGGAACTACCTCCGCGTGCGCGGAGAATACGCTATCGTGGGGGGTGCCGTAGGTTTTTGCTGGGAACTACCTCCGCGTGCGCGGAGAATACAATTTTCGGATAGTATTTTCCTAAAAATCAATGGAACTACCTCCGCGTGCGCGGAGAATACTGTCATGCTGGTTTCACTGCTTCGTGGCTTGTGGAACTACCTCCGCGTGCGCGGAGAATACCGAATAAGCTTCAAGGCACCCGCTTTATGGATAGAACTACCTCCGCGTGCGCGGAGAATACGCCAAAGCGTATGATCCACCACCATCATCAAGGGAACTACCTCCGCGTGCGCGGAGAATACGCCTTGATGGCGTAGAACGTGACGTGTGCCATGGAACTACCTCCGCGTGCGCGGAGAATACAAACGATCCCGTGGGTGGCCACCACACTAGCCGGAACTACCTCCGCGTGCGCGGAGAATACAAGACGGCACCGACCTTGCCCCCGTAATCCCTGGAACTACCTCCGCGTGCGCGGAGAATACGAGCGCACAAACCGCAGTGTTCCCCGCAGCATGGAACTACCTCCGCGTGCGCGGAGAATACAGATGAAATTGCGGTGTTTGGTGGTGTCCATTGGAACTACCTCCGCGTGCGCGGAGAATACGCTTGTAGCAGTCCGTCAGCAGGTTATCGAGTGGAACTACCTCCGCGTGCGCGGAGAATACCCAGGCGCTCCTCCAGCGTGGTCACACGCGTCGGAACTACCTCCGCGTGCGCGGAGAATACACGCTGTGGCCTGGGATATTGGGATTCATTGCGGAACTACCTCCGCGTGCGCGGAGAATACACAGTGGTCAGACCTCCCAGGCTTCCAAGGCAGGAACTACCTCCGCGTGCGCGGAGAATACACCGCATAAATAAGGAATAGGGGGAATTCTTCGGAACTACCTCCGCGTGCGCGGAGAATACCAAAAAGGACTTGACAAACTTAAACTAGGTGAGGAACTACCTCCGCGTGCGCGGAGAATACACTCACTTTCTTCTAAGGGTGCAATGATCGGTGGAACTACCTCCGCGTGCGCGGAGAATACGGCACATCCTCACACTTCGGCTGGGACAACGGGGAACTACCTCCGCGTGCGCGGAGAATACACCGCATCTGTGATCGTTTTCACGTTTTGCGGGGAACTACCTCCGCGTGCGCGGAGAATACCATGCGATCGGTGATTTCCCCGGCGCCGACCAGGAACTACCTCCGCGTGCGCGGAGAATACGACGGTTTCACGGTCTTCGGCAGCAACATTACGGAACTACCTCCGCGTGCGCGGAGAATACGATTCCATCATAAGCGCCATGCAGGCGGGGGGGGAACTACCTCCGCGTGCGCGGAGAATACTTGCCGTCGGCGTCAAACGCTTGGATACCCATGGAACTACCTCCGCGTGCGCGGAGAATACATTCTGACGGAAAGACTTTCCATGATTTTTTTGGAACTACCTCCGCGTGCGCGGAGAATACACATTGAGAAAGGCACCGGGGCGTGGGGCACGGGAACTACCTCCGCGTGCGCGGAGAATACCAACGCGTGCGACACGCCTCACTAGCGTGGTCGGAACTACCTCCGCGTGCGCGGAGAATACTGTTGAGTCGTTTCATTTGTTTTCTAATCTTCGGAACTACCTCCGCGTGCGCGGAGAATACTCGCAGAACTAGGCATCAGCCACGGAAAATACGGAACTACCTCCGCGTGCGCGGAGAATACCCTAAATGAGCTGGGTCTTTTATAGCATGATGCTCAAAAATAGGCCAAATTTGGCTCTGGAATCTGGATTTTATAGCCGAATTATGGGGTGAAGATTCCACAACTTCCAATCCCTCATGATAAAGCCTATTCAACTGATGGGAAGACGCTTCCACACCACTCGTTAAGTGATTCCTCTTGGAAGGAAGCTTATTCAATCGCTGGGAAAACTCATCTACACCAACAGGTGGAAAATCAGAAAGAACACGTCATCTAGCCTGTCTTTCTTACTTCCAAAAGGTGGTCATGCATGTTAATGCCTCAAGAAGCTGAACCACATTTCCCGGCAACCGAATTAGCTTCGACAACCAATACATTAGCCATGGGCTTACCGCCCTAGCAGCCCAGGCCAACACCTCCCAGCCGATCGGCCCACCCTGCATGCGCGGAGAATGCTACTATCTGCACGAATCTGCCCCCGCCCCGGCGTCGTAAAGCACGCAAAGAACCCCAGCTCACACGTATTTTGAGCTGGGGTTTTGGTGGAGCCGCCTGTGGGAATCGAACCCACGACCTTTTCATTACGAGTGAAGCGCTCTACCGACTGAGCTAAGGCGGCACGAACCGTAATTGGTTCAAGCGGTGATTGTACCTTATGGCGTGTCGGTTTAGAAAACCATGGGTGGTGTTCCTGGTGTTCGCGCATGTTATTGCACGTTGCATGCTTTACGGATTCGGCCGACCATGGCGTCCATGGCGGTTTCGGCCCGGACGTTGTGGGTGATGTCGTCACGGCAGTGGCTGATGGCTTCGATACAGGCCAGGAGGTTGGGTTCGCCAATGGTGCTGAGTTCGCCGGCGAGCCCTTGCATGTCGGGGTGGATGGGGCTCACTTGGGCGTGGGCAGCGATCATGAGGGCGTCACGGTAGATTCCGATGAGGTCGACAAGTTGGGTATCGAGGGCGTCGCGGATAGCGCGGGTTTCGCGGCGTTTTTGGAGTTTTTCCAGTTCTTTGATTTGGCCGGCGCTGCCCCGGAGGGCTTTGTGGGCGCCGCGCCCTTTGGCTCCCATGCCGAGGGCGGTGCGGAGTTTTTCTAATTCTTGTTCGTTGGTTTCGGCCAGGGAGTTTTTGGCTTCATCGGTGGCGGTTTTCACCAGGCTGGTCACAGCTTGGAAGGCTTGGGATCCGTGGAAGATGAGTTCCGCCAGGTTGAGAATGTTGGTGCGCCGGATCTGGGATTCCTGGTGGTGCAGGAGGTGGCGGGCCCGCCCAATGTGGTTTCCCGAGGCCATGGCGGCACGGCGCGCGTCTGCTTCGGTGGCGTTGTCGGTGCGGGTAAGGATGGCTACGATATCGCCGATGCTGGGTTGGGGAATGTAGAGGTGGCGGGATCGGGACAGGAGGGTGGGAATAATGTCTTCGGGGTCGGTGGAGGGGGCACAGAGCATAATAACTGTATGCGCCGGGGGCTCCTCCACGGTTTTCAGGAGGGTGTTGGCGGCGGCGTCGGTAAGCCGGTCGGCGTTGTCGAGGATGACGATGCGCCATTTGCCAACGGTGGGGAGCATGGCGGCAGGGGTGACAACTTCGGTGCGCATGGTTTCGACGCCAATGGTAAGTTCTCGGGGGGTGATGTGTACCACGTCGGTGTGGGCGCCTCGTTGTACTTTGCGGCATTGTTCACAGGTGCCGCAGCCAATGATGTGTGGGTCGGTGCATTCGAGGGCGGCGGCGAAGGCGACCGCGGCGTTGGATCGGCCGGATCCGGGTGGGCCGGTGAAAAGCCAGGCGTGGGTCATCGCGCTGCTCCCACCACTACCACCGCGACCGGCACCCTCACCATGACCGTCATGATCGGCACTTCCCATCCCACCGTCACCACGGCTAGTACTACGGCGGGCGGCTGCCGCGGCGGCGCGAAGGGTGGGGGCAACCACAGCTGCTACACCCATTTGGGCGAAAATATCATTGTCCACTCTCTAATAATATGAGTGATTTGGGATGAAGGTCTACCACGAATGTGTGGTTTTGCGGTTAAAGTAGTGAGCATGCAAAGACTGTGGCGTGCTATTCGTTGGTTGGGAGGAACCTCTTGGCCGTTGTATACGGCAGCAGTGTTGGGTACCAACCTTTTAGCCGCGGTGGGCGTCATTGCATTTCTAGAGTTTCTCCTGCCATTATCGGTGATCGACCCAGATATCATTCCCTTACAGGTCTCTGGCACGGTCTTGGGAGTTGGGGTCGCCTATATTGCGGTGGCGGCCATTATCAGCATCGCTACTTCTTTCGCATTATTCCGGCCGGTGCTTGACTGGCAGCGGCATCCCGACCGACATGACCCAAATATGGTGCGGAATTTAGTGATGCGCATCCCATTTTATCAGACGGTGCTCACATCATTGGTGTGGGTGGTGGGGATTGCCATCATCACCGGTTTCGCAACCCGGGGGTCGAGCACATTGGCGATCACGGTGGGCGTGACCACTTCGTTGGGGGGCGCGATGGCAGCCATGGTGACGTATTTAGAAGCGGAACGCCTGGTGCGGCCGGTTGCCGCCCTGGTGTTGGCGCGCCGGTTTGAGGATTCCACGCTGGAGCCACCGGTCACACATCGGTTGCGGTCAACCTGGTTGTTGACTTCCGCGGCACCGATCGGCGGGGTTTTGTTATTGGTGTGGGCACACTACACCCAGTTTTATCCCGCGTCGTTAGCACAGTTATTGCCAGCAATCGTGGTGTTGTGTCTCACGTCGCTAGTGTTGGGGTTTATTGGCACCACGCTGGTGGTCATGAGCGTGGTGGACCCGATCACCGAATTGCAGCGTGCTATCTATCGGGTGCGCCGGGGAGAAACTGATGTTGCGGTGGATATTTACGATGGCGCGGAGCTGGGGGTGTTGCAGGCCGGTTTTAATGAGATGATGCGGGGGTTGCAAGAGCGGCAGCGGGTGCGGGACATTTTTGGCCGGTATGTGGGCATGGAGGTGGCTCGACGCGCCCTGGAGGAACGCCCAGAGTTGGGGGGTGAGGATCGGGAGGTGGCGGTTATTTTCGTGGATGTGATTGGTTCAACCACGTTTGCCGTGACCCATGAGCCGGAGGAGGTGGTGGTGGAGTTGAATAAGTTTTTTGAACATGTGGTTGCGGTGGTACACCGAAATAAGGGGATTATTAATAAGTTTCAGGGGGACGCGGCGCTGGCGGTGTTTGGGGCGCCGATTACGTTGTCCGATGCTGCCGGCCATGCGCTCAAGGCGGCTCGGGAGCTGCGGCAGGAGTTGCAGCATATGCGGCTTCAGGCGGGCATTGGGGTGGCGGCCGGCCATGTGGTGGCGGGACACATTGGGGGGCACGACCGGTTCGAGTACACGGTGATTGGGGACGCGGTGAATACGGCGGCCCGACTGACGGAAATCGCCAAGGGCACCCCCGGTCGAGTGATTACTAATGCTGGCACGTTGGCAAAAGCCAATGAAGCAGAACAGGCACGGTGGACGCTCATGAAGTCGGTGGAATTGCGAGGCCGAAATATGATGACGCAGATTGCTCGGCCTATCCGCCCAACGTTGGCGGACCGTTCGTAGGATCAACCCCAGCAAATCACCCCCAACACCTACCCCCGTTTGGTGTAGTTCTTACCAAAAAATCGCGCCTATTTTATTCCGTTGGTCACATTTCTCTGCATAAAAACAATAGATCACATATAGATGCGAGTATGTTTAATAACTGATCGCACAAAACCGTCACGATCGTACAAAACCGTACGGAATATAGAAAGAGAAAGGATCCTGGCAATGACACCCACAGGCGCCACAAGCGCTGCCGGTCCGGCAAAGCCCAGAAGCGGCATCAAAGAGCTGACCGTCCGGGGGATTATTCTCGGCGGGTTGATTACATTGATCTTTACCGCGGCAAACGTGTATTTGGGGTTGAAGGTGGGGTTGACGTTCGCCACCTCAATTCCGGCCGCGGTGATTTCCATGGCGATATTGCGGAAGTTCCAGGACCATTCGGTCCAGGAGAATAACATTGTGCAGACGATTGCCTCGGCGGCAGGCACATTGTCTGCCATTATTTTCGTGTTGCCTGGTTTAGTCATGATCGGGTTTTGGTCGGGGTTCCCCTATTGGACGACCGCCATTATTTGCGCAGTTGGCGGCACATTGGGGGTGATGTATTCCATTCCGCTGCGCCGCGCCCTCATCACCGGCTCGGATTTGCCGTATCCCGAGGGGGTGGCCGCGGCCGAGGTGTTAAAGGTCGGTGACGATCACGCCGACGCCGAAGCCCAGAAGGAAAACAAGGTGGGCCTGCGGGTCATTATCGTGGGCAGTCTGGCGTCGGCAGGCTACCAATTCTTGTCGTATCTCAAGGTGGTGGCCGGCAGCGTCAAGACGGTGTTCCCGCTGTTCGGCGGGGCGTCGACCGTGGCCACGTCGCTGTCGCTGGCGCTCATTGGTGTGGGCCACTTGGTGGGGTTGGGTGTTGGCATCGCCATGATTGTGGGGTTGCTCATCTCCTACGGGGTGCTGCTGCCGGTCTTCTCCGCCGACGCCATGGGCTCCGGCGATATTTCCGAAATCGTGAAGACCACATTCAGCCAGGAAGTGCGGTTTGTGGGTGCCGGCGCCATGACCGTGGCCGCCATTTGGACGCTCGTGAAGATCATTGGCCCCATCATCAAGGGCATTAAGGATTCGCTAGCATCGTCGCAGGCCCGCAAGTCCGGGGAGACCGTGGCGTTGACCGAGCGGGACATCCCCTTCAACATTGTCATGGGCGTGATTTTGGCCTGCATGGTGCCCACCGGCTTATTGCTGTATCTGTTTGTGCAGAATTCGGAGATTTCCCACCACACCACCACATTGGTGATTTTGAGCGTGGTGTTTGTGCTGGTGACCGGCCTAGTGGTGGCCGCCGTGTGCGGCTACATGGCTGGGTTGATTGGTGCTTCGAATTCGCCGATTTCGGGCGTAGGCATCATCGTGGTGTTGGCTTCGGCACTGCTCATCAAGGTGGTGACCGGGAACGAGCACGAGACGAACGCTCCGGCCTTGGTCGCGTACACGCTGTTCACGGCGGCGGTGGTGTTTGGTATTGCCACGATTTCGAACGACAATTTACAGGATTTGAAGACCGGCCAATTGGTGGATGCCACGCCGTGGCGGCAGCAGGTGGCGTTGATTATTGGCGTGGTGTTCGGGTCGATTGTGATTCCGCCGGTGTTGCAGGTGATGCTGCAGGCCTTCGGGTTCGATGGCATGGATGGCGCCGGCCCGGACGCGTTGGCCGCACCGCAGGCGGCGTTATTGTCGTCGGTGGCGAACGGTATTTTCGGCAATTCGTTGGATTGGAACATTTTTGGCCTGGGCGCGCTGATTGGCGTGGGCGTCATCATTGTGGACGAGATTCTACGCAAAACCACTGGTGGTAAGCGGTTCCTGCCGCCGCTGGCGGTGGGCATGGGCATGTACCTGCCGATCAGTTTGACCCTGGTGATTCCGATTGGCGCAGTTTTGGGCGTGGTGTATAACAAGTGGGCGGATAAGCACGAGAATTCGGAGTCGCTGCGCCGCATGGGCACGCTGCTGGCCACCGGCTTGGTGGTGGGCGAATCCCTGCTGGGCGTGATCTACGCCGCCATTATCGTTGCCGCCAATAAGGAAGAGCCGCTGGCCATTGTGGACCTCGGCGGCGTGGCCGACGGTTTGGGCATTGTGGTGTTCGCCGCGGTGTGCTTCGGCCTGTACCGGTGGTTGCAGACCAGCATTGCGCCGAAAGCGCAGGCCAGCAAGCCCGCCGATTAGCTCGCTTTGCGACGCCCAACGGTGGGTTGCAGCAGCTTCAGCCCGGCTAGTCCCGAAACGCACAGCGCAATCATGACGCCGAGGGATATGCCGATGTGGCTGGCTGACCCACCGGAGTTTCCGAAGGCCACCAGCCCCGAGGTCGCGTAGTGCAACGGCATGAGGCTGGTGGCCAAAAGCCAACCGGTGGGGATTGCGGTGGTTGCGGCCAGGTTCCAGGCCCACCCCACGATCCCCACCTGCGCAAGCGCGGTCATGAGGGCCGCGATCTGCCCCCACATTCCGCCGAAAATCCGCACCATGAGCGATCCCGTGAGGATCGATATCATCCCCAACAGCAGGGTGATTGCGGTGATGCCTGCCACCTGCCCCGCACCCAGGCCGAACCCCACCATGAGGCACAGCAGGCTGGCGGTGACCGCCAACCCGACGAGCGTCACCACCACGGTGAGCAGTGTTGCCTTGGTGTGGATTCGGCCACTGCCACGAATGGTGGCGCCGAAGAGCACCCCGGCGGCGATGAGCACCGCATACATTGGGGCCAGGGTTCGGGTGTCGGTGTCAGTGTGGGATTGGGCCGTCGGTAGCGCCCGCTGGATTTCCCCGATTTTCGCCTGGGTGTTTTTGGCCATGGTGTCGATCCGGGCAGAACCGGTACGCAAATCGTCGACGCTTTTCAGGGCGGCCTCCAGGTCGGTGGTGGCCTTCCCCAGGCCAGCGTTGAGATCTTGCGCCCCCTTGGTGGCGGTGTAAATGCCATCGTGGTAGGCCTGACCGGGCTCCGATAATTGTTGCGCTATCTCACGCGACCCGGTTTTCATCTCTTCTAGCTGGGATTTCGTCGTGTCGTCCAGGGTGAAGGTGGTGGCCTGCTGCCGGAGGGTTCCCAAATCCTCGCGGAGCTTCACCGTGTCCGGGTCTTGGGCGTCCTTGATGCGTTCCAGGTAGCCGTCAATGGCAACCACGATTTGGCCACGCACCGCTTCAAACCCGGTCACCTGGTTGACGGCGGTCTCCACCCCGTCGGCAACCTTCGTGGCACCCTGCCCCATCTGCCCGGTGGCGGCCTGCAACTGGGTCATGCCGTCCGAAAGCTTTTGGGTTCCCTCCTTACCATTGGTGAGGGCGGTGGATATATCGTCGGTGCCGCCGGTGATTTTGCCCACCCCGTCGACAAGCTGCTTAGTGCCGCCGGTGAGCAAACCGGCCTGGGAACTGGCCTCACCCGTCGCGCGGCGGGCGTCGACAAGCACGGAATCGTCAACAATGGTTGGGGCCCCGGCGCGGGCGGTGCTGTCTGACCAAGTGTCGGCGGGGTCGATGCCGGATGCGAGGGAGTATATGGCTCCTACCAGCACGGGGAGTGCCACAATGAGTGCGGCGATGGCGCGGCGAACGACGATGGGCCCGGGTTTCATACCTTGAAATGTAACCATTTCTTTAGGGAATCTCAGCGAGGCGCACCGCGGCAGACTGGTAGGATTAACAAATGTTATTGTCGTTCAAACATGAAAGTAGGCGCCGCTCGCCCGGATTGTCATACGTGTTTTATGCGGGTCGGTGGGGCCACCCAGCCTGGTGACAGGTGCTGGGGGTGAAAAATCTGTGTCCTTAATAATTATACTTGGTGTGGCAGCGGTTGCGATCGTCCTCTCCCCTGTTTTGGTGAAGCTTATTGGCACGAAGGCGGGATATCCGCTGGGTATGCTGGCTCTTGCCGACACTGTTCTTCTGGCCCGCGAGCTGCCCAGAGCGTTGGTGGAGCCTATTACCGTAAGTTACCCGTGGGTGCCTGGTGCGCTGGCGGATATTGGTTTTAGTGTGCGGCTTGATGGTTTGTCCGCTATTTTTGCGCTGCTTGCGTTGATTGTTGGGGCGGTGGTGTTCCTGTATTCCGCCGCGTATTTGCCGGCCCGGGGCTCGGGCGCCACGAATTTTTATACGCTCATGACGGCGTTTATGGCTTCGGTGTTGTTGCTAGTGCTTGCCGACGACGTGTTTTTGCTGTTCATCGCCTGGGAGTTGGTGTCGCTGGCGTCGTTTATGCTTATTGCCCGTTCTGGTGGGCGTGGCGGTGAGGCGGGGTCGCAGCGCACACTCATTTTGACGTTCATTGGTGGTTTGACGCTGTTGGTGGCCATGAGTATTGCCGCCACCCAGGCCGGCACTACCTCTATTCATGGGATTTTGCGTTCTAGTTTTTGGGTGGATAAGCCGGGGCTGACGGCCGCGTTGGCGGTGTTGGTTGCGGTGAGTGCGTTTACGAAGGCCGCCCAGTTTCCGTTCCATTTTTGGTTGCCGGAGGCGATGGCCGCCATCACCCCGGTGTCGGCGTTTCTGCATGCCGCGGCCGTGGTGAAGGCCGGTATTTATGTGCTGTTGCGGTTTTCCACGGTGTTCCACGATGTGGCGGTGTGGAATTATTTGCTGATTACCATTGGCATGTTGACCGCGGTCATGGCGTCGTTGTTCGCTATTGGCCAGACCGATTTGAAGCGACTGACCGCCTATTCAACGGTGTCGCATTTGGGGTGGATTGTGGCGACGATTGGGGTGGGGACGCCGTTCGCGTTGGCAGCCGCATTGGTGCACACCATCGCCCACGGGTTGTTTAAGTCGTCGTTGTTCATGCTGGTGGGGGTGGTGGATCACCAGACTGGCACCCGGGATATTGAGCGGTTGGGGAGTTCGTGGCGGCAGTTGCCGTTCACGTTCACGTCCACGGTGATTGCGTGTGCCGCGATGGCCGCGGTGCCGCCCACGTTTGGGTTTATTTCCAAGGAGAGCATGCTGACCGCTTTTGAGCAGGCCCCGGTGGATAATGTTGGGGTGGTTGTGCTGCTGGGTGCGGCCACGGTGGGAGCATTGTTGACGTTTACGTATTCCGCCCGGATTGTTGCCGACGGGTTTATTGATGGGGATCGGGACATGAGTGGGGTGCGGGAGGCCCCATTCTTGTTGTGGTTCCCGGCCGCGCTTCCCGGGTTGGTGACGGTGCCGCTCGCGGTGTTGGCGTCTGTGGTGGAGGGCCCGATTGATGCCGCCGTGATTACTATGACAAACACCGACCCGCGGGCGCATGTTGCGTTGTGGCATGGGGTGAATACGCCGTTTGTGCTTTCCTTGGTGGTGTTGGTTCTTGGGGTTGTGGGGGTGTGGTACCGGCAGCGGATTTGGCGGGCGGTGACGCACCGCCAGTTCTTGCCGGTTGATGGGAACCAGCTGCTCAAGCTGGGGTTGCAGTCGCTGTCGGCTGCCGGGAAGTCGTTGGGCCGGATGGCGGACACGCTCAGCCCGGCGCGGCATCTCGCGTTGCTGTTTGGGTTGTTTATTGTGTTCGGCGCGGTTGTGGGCATCAATGGCCTGTTGGGGGGCGGCGTGGATGGGGTGGCGTTGCACCCGCGGATTCCCGGTTCGGATCGGGTGACTGACTTGTTGCCGTTGGCGATTATTGTTTTGGCTGTTGTGATTATTGTGCGCACCCCGAAGCGGTTGACGGCGGTGGCTGGTATTGGTGTTGCCGGCGTGGGTGTGACATTGCAGGTGTTGATGTTGGGTGCCCCGGATGTGGCGCTCACCCAGTTTTTGGTGGAGTCGTTGACGGTGGTCATTATGATGCTGGTGGTGCGCCAGCAGCCGGAGCGGTTCCACCCGGAGCATCGGAAGTCTGCGGCGTCGAAAAGCATGCCGATTGTGGTGGCCGTGGGTTTCGGGATTGTGACGTTTTTGGGCTCGTATCTGCTGGTGGGGCGGAATGATCGGAGCGATTTGGCCATGTGGTATTTGCAGAACGGTCCGAAGGTGACCGAGGGCGATAATGTGGTGAATACTATTTTGGTGGAGTTCCGCGCGTTTGACACCATGGGCGAGTTGAGCGTGTTAGGCATGGCGGCGATTGTGATTGCGGCGGTGGTGACGTCGATGCCGCGGTACCCGTTTATGCGGGGGACGCATCCGGCGCCGATTGGGCATGCCGAGTTGAATACGATTCCGATGAAGACGCTGTTGAAGATCATGCTGCCGTTTTTGGGAGTGTTGAGTGCGTTGATTTTCTGGCGGGGCCATAATTCGCCTGGTGGCGGGTTTATTGCCGCGTTGGTGGCGGGTGGTGCGCTCATGCTGGTGTATTTCTCGTATCCGCGCGATCAGCGGGTAGCGAAGGTGAATGTGCCGGTGATTCTTACCGGGTGCGGCATTATGACCGCGGTGTTCTCCGGCGTGTTGGGCCTTATGAAGGGGTCGTTTTTGTTCCCGATTCATGGGCATTTTTTGGGGCAGCATTTCACCACGTCGATGATTTTTGATTTGGGCGTGTATTTGGCGGTGTTGGGCATGTTGAGCATGGCGGTGAATGTGTTGGGTGGGTATTTGCGTCCGGGTATGGAGTATGAGGATTTGAACTTCACCCGGGTGGATTCGCCGTTGGTGTCGACGCCGGTGGTGGGGGTAGATGCGCAGCATGAGCCGGCGCCGGAAACCCCGGAGCATAAGCGGATTGTGGCGCAGGCGCGGCGGGATGCGGCGTTGTTGAAGTTGGATTCGTCGAGGCATATTGCGCAGATCATGGCGTCCGGTGATCCCGATGCCGACCCCGGTGGGAATCCTGGCGGGGTCGGGTCGCCGAAAGCACCGGAAGCGCCGAAGACCGGCCCGGAGGAGTTATCGTGATTATTCCCCTTTCTATTGCCATTCTTGCTGGTGGCGGCGTTTATTTGGTGATGCAGCGGAGCATGCTGCGGATTATTGTGGGGATGACGCTTTTCAGTCACGCCACGAACTTATTCATCATGTCGACGGGGACCACGACGTGGCGGGGTGAGCCGTTTCCCTCGTTGACAGATTTGCAGGATGCGGCTGACCCCGTACCGCAGGCGTTTGTGTTGACGGCAATCGTCATTGCCATGGCAACCACGACATACATGTTGACGCTGTCCGGGTTGGGGAGTTCGGATGATACAACAGCGCATGCGGTAGCGGATGAGGATTCGCCGTTGCAGACGTTGGGCCGGTCGACGACGATGGCGGAGTTAGCAGCAGCTGATGCGCACGCGGCGAAGCAGGAGCAGGTTGCTTATCGACGGGCCCAGGAGGCCAAGCGGAAGGAAGGGCACTAGATCATGGTGGTGTCGCAAGTAATGACGGCCTGGGCGGTCACTGTCGCCCAGGCTGCGGTGGGGCCGATTCCGGGGCAGCCGCTCACGCCCCCAGCTGTTTTGCCGCTGTTTTTGGGGGTGCCGTTAGCGCTCATGGCGTTGGCAGTGCTCACCCCGTGGCGGCAGGCACGGAATGCGTTAAGCCTGGTGGGCCCGCTGATTACCGGGGTTGCGGGTGCATGGTTGTTTAGCTACACCGCGGCCCATGGGACGATTGCCCACTCGGTGGGCCTCTATGTGGGCGGGGTGGCGATCCCGTTTGCCGGCGACCAGTTTTCGGCGTTGATGATTGTGACCGCCTCGGTGGTGATTTTCGTGGCGAACTGGTTTGCGATCATTGTGGGGGAAACCCGGGCCCGATTTTACCCAGCATTGTCGCTGATGCTATTGGCGGGGTGCATGGGCGGGTTTTTGACCGCGGACTTGTTTAACTTCTTCGTGTTTGTCGAGGTGATGCTGCTGCCGTCCTATGGTCTGCTGGCGATGACAGGCACGTGGGCCCGCATGTCGTCGGGGCGCACATTTGTGCTGGTGAATTTGACCGCATCCACCATGCTACTCATTGGGGTGTGTTTCATTTACGCCACGGCCGGGGCGGTGAACATTGCGGCGCTGCGGGGGGCAGCGGCCGGTCACGGGCCGGTCACGGTGGCGGTGGGTATTGTGGTGTTAGCCATGGTGGTCAAGGCCGGCCTGTTTCCGGTGCACACGTGGCTGCCGCGAACCTACCCGCAGACGTCGGCAAGCGTCATGGCGTTATTTTCCAGCGTGCACACCAAGATTGCCGTCTACATTCTATTCCGTATTTATGTGGTGATTTTTGACCTGGATTCCCGCTGGATGTGGCCGATCGTTGGGTTCTGCGTGGTCAGCATGGTGGTGGGGTCGTTCGCCGGGTTGGGGGAGAAGTCGCTGCGCCGGGTGTTGGCCTACCAAATGGTGGGTGGTATCCCACTGATCGTGGTGATGTTGGCGTTCAGCTACGGCCAGCCGGGCGTGGCGTTGGCGGCGGGCATTTTCTACATGGTGCACCACATGATTACCGTGGGGTCGCTCATTCTCACCGCCGGTGCGATCGAGGAAACCTATGGTGAGGATCTGTTGTCCCGACTGTCGGGTCTGGCCCGGCGGGACCCGTGGGTGGCCGCGGTGTTTGCCGCGGGGGCGTTTTCGGTGGTGGGGTTCCCGCCGTTTTCCGGCCTGTGGGGCAAGGTGCTGACCGTGACCAGTATTGCGCAAGCCGGGTCACCGGTGGCGTGGCTGGTGATCGCGGTGGTGGTTGTGACGAGTTTCGCCGCGTTCATTTCCATGCTGCGGGTGTGGCGGAAAGTGTTTTGGGGTGCGGAAATGAACCGGCAGCGCATCCCGGAGAATCTGCGGGTTCCCGCCTACCGGATTGCGCCGGCCGGTGTGCTGATGCTGATCTCGGTGGGCATGTTTCTTGCCGCCGGGCCCATGGTGCAGGCCACCCGGGATGCGGCCGATTCGCTGGTGGATGTTGCCGGCTATCAGCATGCGGTGTTGGGTGATGACCTGGCCGACGCGGTGGGCATCCCGGCTCCGCAGGACTCCTGATCGGGTGGTGTCAAAATGGTTTGTGATGTGAGGAGAATGATGTGAAGGGCTTATTGCACGCCGGCTATTATTCCGCCTGGTTGATTGGCCAATTATTGTTGGCGTCCCGGGATGTGCTGGTGGATACGCTCACCGGCAATAAGAAGCTGGACCCCAGCGTGGTGGCGTACCCGCTGCGGGTGACGAAGGATTGGCAGATCACGGCGTTTGCGTGTTCCATTACGATCACTCCGGGCACGATTTCCATTGGGTTGGATGAGGGGCCGGCGGGTGAGCGGCTGCTCATGGTGCACGCCATTTTCGGCTCCGACCCGCTGGCGGTACTCAAGGATTTAGCGCACATGGAGGAAACCCTGGCGCCGCATATTGCGGGGATTGATAACCAGCTGGAGCGGGCGGCAACGTATCATCCGGCGCCGCGGCCCAGCAGCCTCCGAAACCGAGGAGTGAATTAATGTTCGAGTATTTTCTGTGGGTAGCGTTAGGCCTGATCGCGGTGGCGCTTCTGGGCACCCTGCTGCTCATGGTCCGGTCCCGGGACGAATACGTGATCGTCGCAATATCCGACCTGGTGTTCTATTCCATGATTGGGTTTTATATTGTGTGGAGCATGTATAACCGCACCCAGATCGCATACGAAATCATTCTCTTGGCGTCGGTGGTGGGTGGCATTCTGCCCACCATGTCGATGGCCCGTATTATTTCCCGGGGGCGGCGGTAACCATGATGATTGCGGAGATTTTCGCGGGCATCCTCGTGGTGGTGGCCGGGCTCATCATGGTGGTCACCATGGTGGGGTTGTGGCGGGCGCCGGATGCGCAAACCCAGGCGAACATGTTGGGGCCCACCACCGGGGTGGCGATACCACTGTTGATTTTCGCCAAATTGGCCTACGACATTAGCCGGCACGGGTTTGTGTTCAGCGATGTGGCGCGGGCGCTCATTGCGGTGGTGGCGTACCTGGTGGTGTTGGCGTTGGGTGCGTTCCTGCTGGGCCGGGCGTTCCTGGCCGTGGCGGTTGAGGCCGACCAGGCGGAGTCGCAGGACGAGCCGGCGTAGGGTTTCTTGTAAAATCGGTTGGCATGGGCTCTTCTGATCATGTCACCGAATTGGCATTGCGGGCGGGTCGGGGCGATCGGGTAGCCCTGACCGAGTTTATTAAGGCGACGCAGTCGGATGTGTGGCGGCTGTTGGCGCATTTGGGCGGCACGGACCGCGCGGATGATTTGACGCAGGAAACCTATTTGCGGGTGATGGGGGCGTTGCCCAGGTTTGCGGCCCGGTCGTCGGCCATGACGTGGTTATTGTCGTTGGCGCGCCGGGTGTGGGCGGATAGTATGCGCTACGATCGGGCGCGGCCCCGGAAGTCGGCCGCGGAGGTGGAGTCGGTGGCGGCGCTGCGGGTGCCGGAATCAAGCTGGTCGGAGTGGGTAGATGTGCGCATGCTTCTCGACGCCCTCCCGGCCGAGCGTCGAGAAGCTCTTATTTTGACGCAGGTGTTGGGGTACAGCTATGAGGAGGCCGCGAAGATCGCGGATGTGCGGGTGGGCACGATTCGGTCGCGGGTGGCCCGGGCGCGGGCGGATATTATTGCGGCGGTGCGGCAGAAGGATCAGGGTACCCAGGTCGGAGGACCGCGCGCTAGCTAAAAACCATAGATCATATGACCCTATTTATTAACGGGAAACATCAAGAAAAAACATATTGACACATGTTAGCGGTATAAGTAAACTTTTGTGAAACACTTTCCTTCAACCCATAAGGAACGACTTTCAAAGGAAGTATTATGCCGATCCTCACCGTTGGTGACCAATTCCCCGAATTCGCCCTCACCGCCTTAAAAGGCGGCAACCTGCACGACGCTAACGTTGCAGCGCCGGAAGATTATTTCGAAACCGTCTCCCTAGACAAATACGAAGGCAAGTGGAAGGTCGTGTTCTTCTACCCGAAGGACTTCACCTTCGTCTGCCCCACCGAAATTGCGGCCTTTGGCAAGCTCAACGAAGACTTCGAAGACCGCGACACCCAGGTGTTGGGTGGAAGCACCGATAACGAATTCTGCCACTTCAACTGGCGCGCCACCCACCCGGAGCTCAAAGACATCCCCTTCCCCATGTTTTCTGACATCAAGCATGATCTCATTCGGGCCTTGGGCGTCGAAAACGCCACCGGTGCCGCCGACCGCGCCACCTACATCATCGACCCGGACGGCATTATCCAATTCGTGTCCGTCACCCCGGACGCCGTGGGCCGGAACGTGGACGAAGTCCTCCGGGTGCTCGACGCCCTACAGTCCGAAGAAGTATGCGCCTGCAATTGGCAAAAGAACGACCCCACCAAAAACATCGACCGGTTCGCAGAACTCCAGAAAGGTCTCAACTAATGTCCATCGATAACCTGAAATCCGGCCTCCCCGATTACGCCAAAGACCTCAAGCTCAATATCGGCACCCTGGTTCGGGGGAATGTGCTCACCGAACAACAGCTGTGGGGCACCTTATTATCCACCGCCGCCGCCACTCGCTCCGAGGTTGTGCTGTCCGAAATCGCCGACGAAGCTCAGCAGCACCTAAGTGAAGCCGCAGTGAAAGCCGCCTACGGCGCAGCATCCATTATGGGCATGAATAACGTGGCCTACCGCGCCAAGGCGTGGTTGGGCGACAACTACGCCCAGGTGCGCATGGGATTGCGCATGAACATCATCGCTCAGCCAGGCGTCGAACAGCCAGATTTCGAACTGTGGGCGCTCGCCGTTTCCGCAATTAATGGCTGTGAGCACTGCACTCTTGCCCACGAGAAAGCCTTAAAAGAAGCTGGCTTCACCAAGGAACAAATTTTCGAGGCCATCAAGGTTGCCGCCGTCGTCCAGGGCATCGCCCAGGCTCTAACTATCGAGGCCAGCCGGTAATAATCGGCACAAACCAGGAAAGGTTTTCCGCCTAAGTGAGAAGAACTTAGGCGGTTTTTCTTGCGCCTTTTTCGGTTGTTGCATACGCAAGCAGCGCAAACGCACTTTTGCTATCATAAAGTTGCACAAAAATGTATGTGTAAAATTTTTATAAAGAATTAATCAAATTAAAATCACATTTGAAGCCTTTTCTTTTTTCTTGTCGTTACTATGTGCACCATGCGCCAACACAATGCAAGAAAAATGACCCTGACCAAAACCATCGCCGCTATCGCAACATCCGTTGCGGTGTCTGGCAGCACCCTTATTGGTGCCCCGGCAGCCAGCGCCCAGCCGGCCGCCCCCGCCCCCACCGCAGCAAGCAGCACCGGGGCCCGGGATCTCAATAGCATCCTCGCCTGGTTCAAGTCGCTGTTCTCGGGCTTTAGCTCCTCCAATGGTTCTTCCGATAGCTCCAGCAGCGGCCAAGGTTCCTCACGGGGCTCCAGCAATTCGGGCAGCGCCACCAGCGCACTCTCATCCCCCACCTCCCCGGCATCCTCGACAGCCTCCACCACCGACCCGATCTTCACCGGCATGCCCACGGTCCCGGACGCCAAGAACACCACCAGCGCTGAGCGACCACCGGAGGAGCCAACAACCTCAGCGGCCGCGGCACCGGCAACCACTAAGGTGCAGCAGGATAAGATCGAGGGCCTGACCAAAACCGCCGGCAATGACCCGCTCATCACCATGACCTCCAAGGTGATTGATGAAACCAACCAGCACCGCAAGAGCCATGGGCTCGGCGAAGTCACCCTCGACAACGACCTACAGTCCAAGGCCCAGGCCTATGCGGACGAAATGAAGTCCTATAACACGTCGAACTTCTCCGACCAGCCCATTAACTACCATCACCAGCAGGGCATCGACCACTACGAAAACATCATGTGGGCCCACAACATGCAGCCCGGTTCGATCGACCCCTTCGAAAGCTGGAAGAATTCCGCCGCCCATAACCGGGCCATGCTTGCCGACGTGCACCGCATCGGCGTGGGAGTCGCCTTCGACCAAAACACCAAGCACTTCTTCGCCGTCATGAAGCTGAAGTAACTTTGCCTGACTGATACCTGACCCATCGTGCCGCACCGGAGACCCCCGGTGCGGTTCTTTTTCACCCCACCCAGCTACCCCCATTTAGGGTCAATCGTTACGGGCTTTTGCGATTCACACCGCTTGATACGGAAATATGCTACCCAAGAATAGGTTTAATTTTTCGATAATCTCGGCGCATATTTCTTTCCTAGGTTCACACGTCGACAAGCGAAAAACCCCACCGTCACCGGTGGGGTCAGCAATCGGGGGGATTATTTCTTGGCGGCGAACCGCTTCCGCACCTCGGCGCCAAGCTGCGGATCAACCTGATCCCAATACCAGTAGCACCGCTGCTCGGTTTCCGGGGAGACCCCAACCATGGCGTTGGTGATATTGTGCGCTAGGCGATCCTTCGCCCCATCATCCATGACCTCCCGGTAGAGAATGCCGGCCTGGCCGAAATCATCGTCCTCGGGGTGGGCCACGTAGGGGGCGCGGCCCAAGTCGGTCCCGTGCGGGTCGGGGTTGATGAAGAGCTCGTCGGCTACCCCATAGCCGGAGTTGGACGATACCCCATCGTCCAGGTAGCCGGCACCCTTGTCGAACCGGTTAGGGGTGTAGACCGGTGCCGAGGCGGGATTGAACTGGTAGGCCATCGGCCCCTGGTGGGCGTAGGTATTCACCGGATGCACCGGCTGGTTGACCGGCAGCTGCCGGTAGTTGGGGCCAATCCGATAGCGGTGGGCATCGGCGTAGGCGAAGGCCCGGGCCATGAGCATGCGGTCGGGCGACAGGCCCACGCCCGGCACCAGGTTGGCCGGGTCGAAGGCGAGCTGTTCGATCTGGGCGAAATAATTCACCGGATTCCGGTTGAGGACGAAATATCCCACGTCGATCAGGGGGTAGTCCTTGTGCGACCAGGTTTTGGTCAGGTCGAAGGGGTTATACCGATAGGTTTCAGCCTCGGCAAAGGGCATGATTTGCACCTTGACGTCCCAGATGGGATAGTCACCACGTTCGATGGCGTTAAACAGGTCTTCGCGCTGGTAGTCGGCGTTTTTACCGGCCATTTCCTGGGCCTCTTCGTCGGTGAAGCAGTCCCAACCCTGGCGGGTCTTAAAGTGATACTTCACCCAGAAGGCCTCACCCTTGGCGTTCAACCACTGGAAGGTGTGGGAACCGAACCCATCCTGGTGGCGGGAGGTTTTCGGGGTGCCCCGATCCCCCATGAGGTAGGTCACCTGGTGAGCGGATTCCGGGGTGCGGGTCCAGAAGTCCCATTGGGCGTCAGCGGACCGCAAACCCGTGGGCCCCATGCGCTTCTGGGAATGGATGAAGTCCGGGAATTTCATGCCGTCACGCAGGAAGAACGTGGGGGTGTTATTGCCCACAATGTCGAAGTTGCCTTCCTCGGTGTAGAACCGGACAGCAAACCCGTGCACGTCCCGCCAGGTGTCGGGGGAGCCCTGCTCGCCGGCGACCGTTGAGAACCGTACGGCTACCGGGGTCACGGTGTTGGGCTGGAACAGCTGCGCCTTGGTGTAGGCGGACACGTCGTGGGTGATGTGTAATTCGCCGAACGCGCCGTGGCCTTTGGCGTGAGGGTTCCGCTCCGGGACCCGTTCCCGGTTAAAGTGGGCAAGCTTTTCAACGAGGTGAATGTCATTGAGAACGGTGGCGCCCTGAGGACCGGCGGTAATGGAAACGTTTTCGCTGGCAACCGGTCGACCGCCGTGTTGGTGGGTGGTACCGGTGAGCTCTGGGCCCATGCCGTTTGTCACAATATCATTGGTGTTCATGGCATCCCTTCCATCAATATTGGGTTATTTCTATGGGTTGGAGTTTGATTTATAGCCTACACTCGAAAGGTATAACTTTTCAACCATGGAAAATTAAAAGGGAAGCCTAATCAAATGTGATATTGGTGGCTGGTCAGGCATGACAGGCCCTATCGCATTACCTGGTGATGATTTTCTGGAACCGAAACGAATAATCGGGAACACCAGTACCATCAGCTTCATGTTGCGAAGTTTCCGGGAACTCGTGGGGCTCTGGGTGTCCGGGGTGAAAAAATTCCACAATGTGGAAGCCACACTTATTCACATAGAAATGAATGTTTCGTTTTTCAAAATAGGGGGTGTGGGTTTCCCAAACCCGCACGGTGGAATACCGCTGCTCTATGGCCTGCCACGCGGCAAATCCCACACCGCTACCCTGGCTGGCCCCGTCGAGGAAAAATAACTCCAGATTGCCGTGGCTGCCATCATGATCGGTGGACACCACCGCCCCACCCACGGATTTCCCTTCGTGGACAACGTGCAACACCTCAACCCCCGGTGCGGTAAATGATTCAGCTAATTCCGCGTCGGAAGGAATGGGTTCGGTCAGGGAATCCCCGAACTCCGCAATGACCGCGGGAGCGAAAGCAGCCTGGAGTCGGCGTTTCAGTTCGGGGAAATCCGTGGGCAATGCTGGGGTAAGCGTGATATGAGACATGAAGTCCCATGATAGACGCATATCCCCGGCGCGGCCGCGGATTCACCGAGGCCACCGGGGATACGTGCACTGGTTTGTGCGCTACATGTGTTAGACCAAGAGTTCGGCGATTTGGACCGCGTTCAGGGCGGCACCCTTGCGGAGGTTATCGCCGGACACCACGAACACCAGGCCCTTGTTGTCGTCAACGGTTTGGTCTTGACGGATGCGCCCCACCAGGGAGTCGTCCTTGCCAGCGGCGGCCAGCGGGGTGGGAACATCCACGACCTGCACGCCAGGGGCACCGGCCAACACCTGCCGGGCCTGATCCGGGGTGATGGGCCGGGCGAATTCGGCGTGCACCGTCATGGTGTGGCCGGTGAACACGGGAACCCGCACGCAGGTGCCGGCAACCTTGAGGTCGGGCAGACCCAGGATTTTCCGGGATTCGTTGCGGAGTTTTTGCTCCTCATCGGTTTCTTCGCTGCCATCGTCGACCAGCGACCCGGCCAACGGCAATGCATTGTAGGCAATCGGTGCTACGTAGGGGCCCAGGTCGCTAAACGATACGGCAGAGCCGTCGACCGCCAGTTCGGTGGCCCGGTCGCCGGCCTCGGCGATTTGCTTCGCCAGGGTGTCCACACCGGCCAGCCCGGAGCCGGACACTGCCTGGTAGGAGGAGACGTGCAGTTTTTCCAGGCCGGCAACATCGTTGAGGACGGCCAGCACCGGGATAATCGCCATGGTGGTGCAGTTCGGGTTGGCGATAATGCCCTTGGGCACAGATTGTGCAGCCTCCCGGTTGGCCTCCACAACGATGAGGGGCACATCGGGGTCTTTGCGCCAGGCGGACGAGTTGTCGACCACGGTGGCGCCGGCGGCGGCAAACAGGGGGGCGTATTGCTTGGAAGTGCCGCCACCCGCGGAGAATAGAGCAATGTCGATGCCGCGGAGGGATTCCTCGGTGGCTTTCGCCACGTCTTCTACCTCAATGTCCTGGCCGCGGAATTGCAGCACTTTGCCGGCAGAGCGTTCCGAGGCGAAGAACCGGTAGGTGTCTGCCGGGAAGTCGCGGGATTCGAGGATGCGGCGCATTTCCCGGCCGACCTGGCCGGTGGCGCCGACGACTGCAACAGTAGTCATGAAAAGGTGTCTCCTTATAAATAGTTGGCCGTGTGGGTGACAGTGAGGGGCGGGTTAGCGGCCGGTTCCCGCATACACGACGGCTTGTTTGTCGCCACCCAGTTCGAAAGCTTCGTGGAGGGCTTTCGCGGATTTCGCCAGTTCAGTTTCCCGGATGAGCACGGAGATGCGGATTTCGGAGGTGTTGATGAGTTCAATGTTCACGCCGGCGTCCCGCAGGGCTTCGCAGAAGGTGGCGGTCACGCCGGGATGCGACCGCATGCCGGCGCCCACCAGGGAGACTTTGCCGATTTGGTCGTCGTAAAGCACATTGCGGCAGGTGCCGTCGTTTTGCAGCCGCATGAGGAGTTCCACGGCGCGGGGGCCGTCGGCGCGGGGGCAGGTGAACGTAATGTCGGTGCGGTTATCCGCCAGGGAGGAAATGTTTTGGATCACCATGTCGATATTGATTTCGGCGTCGGCGAGCACGCGGAACACCTTGGCAGCCTCACCCGGGTTGTCGGGAATGCCCAGCACCGATAGTTTAGCTTCGGAATTGTCGGTGGCCACACCGGTGAGTACTGCTTCTTCCATAGGGATATCCTCCATCGAACCGGACACGAGGGTGCCGGGGTCATTGCTGTACGACGAGCGCACACGAATAGGAACATTGAAGGCGCGCGCGTATTCCACACTGCGCAGCACCAGGATTTTCGAGCCGGATGCCGCAAGCTCCAGCATTTCTTCGAACGATAGCTGATTCAGTTTTTGGGCGTCGGGCACCAGGCGGGGGTCCGCGGTGTATACGCCATCCACGTCCGAATAGATTTCGCACACGTCGGCCCCCAGCGCCGCAGCCAGGGCCACCGCGGTGGTGTCGGAGCCGCCGCGGCCCAGGGTGGTCACGTCGCGGGTGTCTTTGTTCACACCCTGGAAGCCGGCAACCAGGCAGATTTTGCCCTGGTCTAAGGCGTCCCGCACCCGGCCTGGGGTGACGTCCACAATGCGCGCATTGCCGTGCCGTTCGGTGGTGAGCACGCCCGCCTGCGACCCGGTGAATGATTGTGCTTCCGCCCCGAACGAGGCAATGGCCATGGCGACCAGGGCATTGGATATGCGTTCACCGGCCGTCAGTAACATGTCCATCTCCCGCGCCGGCGGCACCGGATTGACCTGGGCGGCAAGATCCAGCAGATCATCGGTGGTGTCCCCCATTGCTGAGCACACGACCACCACGTCATGACCCTGTTTTTTGGTAGCGACAATCCGTTCGGCGACTCGGCGAATTCGCTCCGCGCTTTCGAGTGACGAACCACCGTATTTTTGTACGATAAGTGCCACGGGCCACGCCCTTCCTCATAAAACTATCAACCTAACGAAAGTCAAGCATACAAGCTAAGGTAGCGGGAAACCAGTCTATAAGCTTTTCGACGCCGGACTGTAGCGGTTAGGCTAGACTGGTGCATGACAATCTTCTAGCCGTAGGCTTCGCCCTCATTGCGGCCTTAGTTATTGCCTGGGGCACCGTCGTGCGTCATCGCATTGCCGCACACCAGCCTGACAACGGCGACTCCCCCATCGTGGCGGCCGCAAAACGGCCCCTCTGGTGGTTTGCCCTGCTCACGGCACTATCCGGTTATGGGTTTCAGGTGCTTGCCCTGGGATTCGGCACCCTACTCATTGTGCAACCCGTCCTGGCCCTGACCCTCATGTTCACCTTCCCCATGACCGCGTTCTATGAGAAACGCCGCCTCACCATGGACGAAATCATCGGCGGGGCGCTACTCACCGTGTCGGTGGCCACCCTGGTGATTTTGGGGAAACCCGTCCCCTTCCACGGCAAAGTCACCTTCCACGATTGGTTGCCCGCCATCATTGTCACGGCAATAGTCATGGGCATTATTTATGCAGCATCTATCCGAATGTCGGCTCCCTACCGGGGATTATCCCTCGGCGTCATCACCGGCATTGTCTATGGGTTTGTGGCCGTCTTATCCAAGGCGGCGGTGAATGTGTTCAACCATGGCGGCCTGCTCATCCTCCTGACCGCCTGGGAGTTTTACGCCCTCATCGCCTGCGCTGTTCTTGGCACCATCATCCAGCAATACGCCTTCAACGTGGGGGCGCTGCGCCTCTCCCTGCCGGCCATGACCACCTTGGAACCCGTGGTCGCCTTTATTTTGAGCTATGCCGTCTTGGGGGAAAAATTCCAGGTGCACGGGTGGAATTGGGTCATCATGGGAATAGCGCTCGTCACCATGATCCTGTCCACATTCGCCCTGTCAGCGCGCGGCAACGCCTGACGCCTGAGCCTAGATCGCCCATTCGAAAAAGACCAACATAAACACGGAAAAACAGGTGCCGAACGCAAACCATAGCACCGCCGGCACCACCCAAACGGTGTGCCACCCAACCCGGCGCGATAGTTTCTCCAGCCACAACACCACCGGCAGGAGCAGCAGCAGGGCGGGCAGGAGGAGGCGGGGGCGGGAGTGCATGATGCCGTCCGAAAGCAGAACGTTGGCGGTGATTCCGGTGCCGAAGACCCATAACGCCCAGGGGAGGCGTCGAAAAGCGATGAGCATGGCGATGGGGGCGCCGATGATGGACACCACGGAAAGAATGTAACCTATGTCGTTGAATTCGGTGAGGGTACTATACACCCAGTCGACGGTGGCGACCCCCCAGTCGAATGTGGAGTTCCAGCCTTTCGACTGCATGCCGAAATAGCCACCAATGTCCTGGGTGGATGCGGACGCGAACCGAATGTAGGTGATGAGCGACAGGCCGGAAACCGCGACCCCCAGCCAGGCGCGCCAATTCGTGCGGGCATAGAGCAGCACAATGATGGCGAATGTGGCAACCAGGTCAATGGCGGTGAGTCGCACAAACCCCAGCAGATAGATGAGGACGGTGGTTTGCCACCAGCGTTCCTGGATCATGAAAATCAGCGCCCACACGCACAGGGCCAAGAATGGGGCCTCCGTGTACACCATGTTGAAGGTGACGGCCATGGGGGCGCCCAGGAAGAGGATTCCGGCGAGGATCCGGCCACGGTAACCTGCGCCCAGGAAGGCGGCCAGGGCCATGATGCCGGCGGTCATGACGATGCCGGCGATAGCAACAACCAACCAGCCGCTTGCCACATATCCCAGACCGGTGAGTAGGTGGACTTGTTGGATGAGTGCCGGCAGGCCGGGGAAGAAGGCGAGCCGCTGCTGGAAGACGTCCGGTTCGGGGCCGCCTTGGCCATCGCTGCTGAAGTAGCCGTATTGGGCGATGTCCACAAAGTGGAGGGCGTCCCATTGTTGCAGCACATCGGTGAAGGAGTGCGCGGAGGTGAGGAGCCGCAGAGTTCCCAGCCTGATTGCGGAGGTGACGGCGAATAGTATGGCGGCGATCCCCCAGTCCCGCCAGCCGAATGGTTGCGGCTGCCAGCCGGGTATGGCCAGGATTCGGCCGATGATCCCTGGTAGTGGTGGTGACAGGGGTGTGACCGATGCGTCCAGTTGCGCTGGTATGTGCGTTGGCGGGTGTGCTGTTGGGTTCGTGGGGGGTTTGGGCTCGGAAGTTTCGGGGAGTTTGGGAGTTTCTGGGGTTCCAGGAGTTCCGGAGACACCAGGGACATCGTGGGACCCCGGGGGCCTAGGGCCCGCTTCTACCGGTTCCTTCGGCGACTTCGGTTCCTTTGCGGATTCCACACTGTTGCTACTCACGTGTTCCACTCAAT
>ERZ773035.175-NODE-175-length-53769-cov-4.373217_pt1 | contig 53769 bp, 60 predicted proteins | sample MGYA00511487_ERZ773035 | MGnify/ENA primary metagenome ERZ773035 (study PRJEB29015, sample SAMEA2737985) | human oral metagenome | biome: human oral; feature: human-associated habitat; material: dental | place: China | collected 2024 ... | reverse complement strand
ATCCCAGAACGGGCACACCCAGTTCAAAGACGGCGGCATCAATATGCGGTGCCTTTTCTTCATATACACTGTTCGGTCCGCCTGTAAAAATAACTCCGCGAGGCTTCAGTTCTTTAATCTTTTCAACCGCTTTATGATACGGGTAGACTTCACAATATACATGATTCTCTCTGACCCGTCGTGCTATTAACTGATTATATTGCCCGCCGAAATCGACGACAATGACTAATTCTTTCGAGTCCATCAACAGCCCTGCCTCTCTGAAATATTCCATTATTCATATGACCGAATTATACCATAAATAACTGCTCAAACCAATTAAATCGCCTGTATAAATAGCGTAAATCCGCTTCCTTATATACAAAACAGGCGGACACCTTCATGGGAAAGTGTCCGCACATACAATACAGTTTTTTATAAAATGTACCTAGGCTTTTTCTTCTTCGTATTCTCTATGCATTTCTTCCAAAATAGATCGGCGTGTAACGACACCCACACAACGCTTGTTGTCTACAATGGGAATGACCTTGAGGTGCTCCGCTACCATAACGCCTGCCAACTGTTCCACATCCGCATCAGTAGCCGCAATGATAACGTCTTTAGTCATCAATTCTTTAGCCGTACTGGCCATGAGTTTTTTAAAGCTCTTATCGTATTCACTGATGCCGTTGTAGTAAATACTGGCCCCGAGAAGATTGACATAGTGCGGCACGTGGGGCTTGATTTTCTTATACAGCAAATCGGCATCCGTAACAATACCGGCTAAGGTGCCGTCATCGTTAACAATGGGAATAGACGTAATCTTATTTTTAATGAACAGCTGGATTAAATCCAAAACGGTTGTACTCGGATCGGCTGTTACAAAAACCTTTTCCATAATATCCATTGCCTTGCGTTCGCTCATAGTATCCACCCCTTCGTTCCGACCAGTAAGCCGAAACCGTTGTTTGTACCTTTATTATACTATCTTTCTTTTATAAAAAATAGATATACACGTTGTAATTATAAGTGATAAGGCTCGTGCCGCATGATTTTTACAGCCCTATAGATTTGTTCCGTCAGTATCATACGAATCATTTGATGTGTCAGCGTAATGCGACCGAAAGAAATACAACGGTCGGCTTTTCGGCGGACTTCATCGGCCAACCCGAAGGGACCTCCTATGAGAAAGGTAAACTCACTGCATCCGTGCAACGACAAGTCCTCAAAAGCCTGTGCCAGTTTTTCCGACGAAATAAGATCTCCCTGCACATCAAGAACAAAAAGATATGAACCGGGACGTACATTTTTCAGCAACCGTTCGCCTTCTTTGTCGAGAATCTGCTTTTTTTCGGCTGCCGACGGATTGTCCGGCATCCGTTCTTCGCTTATTTCCGTAATTTGCACCTGCCCGTACGGTTTAAGACGTTTTAAAAACTCGTCAATGCCTGCCGTCAAGTATTTCTCTTTAATCTTACCGCTACCGATAATATGAAATTTCATTAATTATCACTATCCGTCTGGGGTGCCAGTTCCTGAAGGGTTACTTCGGCTGTCTGTTCCGAATCTCCCCGCATATAGGTTACTTTTACCGTATTTCCGACTTGATACGACTCGACTATTTTTTGTAACTGCGTATAGTCATCGACAGGCTTGTCGTCTATTTTCGTAATAATATCGCCTCGTTGAATACCCGATCCGTACAAAGGCCCTCCGACGACAATCTGATATACATAAATTCCTTTGACTCCTAAATCCATACCGTAACGAGCCGCCATGGCTTTATCCAACCCGTATAGACCCAGGTAAGGACGAATAACGCGACCGTTTTTAATAAGCGAATCCAGTACAGGGCGAGCCGTGTTGACAGGAATGGCAAAGCCGAGTCCTTCAACACCTTCTTTTGCGATTTTGGCACTGTTAATGCCGATTACCTCTCCGTCGGCATCAACCAAAGCTCCGCCGGAGTTACCGGGATTAATAGCCGCATCGGTCTGAATCAGTTCCATCGGTACGCCTTCACCGACAATCGTACGATTCAAAGAGCTGATGACACCGGCCGTTACCGTTCCCTGGAACTCGAGGCCTAACGGATTGCCGATGGCAATAGCCGGCTCACCGACTTGAAGAGTATCACTGTCACCTAAGGCTGCAACAGTCAGATTATCCGCCGTGATTTTAACCACTGCCAAATCCGTTCGTGCATCCGTTCCTACGACAGTACCTTCAAAGGTCCGGCCGTCGGCCAAGGATACGTTAACGGTTTTATTATTGCCTACTACATGATTGTTCGTAACAATATAACCGTCCTTGTCGAATATGATACCCGACCCAACGCCTTCACCGACCTGAACGGGACGATTGAAAATATCACGATTATATACCTTCGTCGTAATACCTACAACAGCGGGACCTACTTTTTTTACGGCCTGCACAACGGCCGTATTGCGGGCGTTGGACAAGGTTTCAGACTTGCCGTCTGCAGTTTGAACCTGCACGGGAACCGTATGGGTATCTTTCAGACTGTCATGTAAATAATAACCGCCGAAGCCGGCGGCCCCTATAAGAATAACAGCCGCTATTACGGCTGCCGTAGATTTTTTACTCATCATGCTCCTCCTTATCGTCAAAACGAACGGCGCTGTTTTTACATGCCAATCTTACCAACACATCTTGACCTAACACTTTACCGCTACGTTCGAACTTACTTTTTACGGTTTTAATGACCTTGACGGGTTCATTATTTTTATCACTTCTATGTGCCAAAAGAACTTTCATCCTCTTCTTTTGCGGCAACTGCGTCAACAAATCGGCAGCCGCATCATTGGATAAGTGTCCGTAACTGCCGAGTATGCGTTGCTGCAACCGATAAGGGTACGGTCCTTGACGCACCATATTCTCATCGTGATTGGCTTCCAATACAAGAATATCCGCATGAGACGCCGCTCCCCTTACGGCCGGCGTGACATATCCCAAGTCGGTAGCATAAGTAATCTTCGTCTGCCCGTCATAAACGGCATAACCTACGGGCCGAGCCGCATCATGCGGAATTTCGAAGGGTACGACATAAATGTCACCCACACCGACTCGTTTCGTCAACGGCACGAAGCGTCCCGGTGCAGAGGTTGCCGTCTTTCCCAAGGCATGCCACGTTTCTTCCGTCGTATATACGGGCATATCCGTATTTTTCAATAAAATCGGTAATCCTTGTACATGGTCCGTATGCTCATGCGTCAGAAAAAGAGCATCGATATCGTCCGGCCTATAGCCTCGTGCCGCCAATGCGTTCGTAATACGTCGATAACTGATCCCCGCATCGATAAGAATTTTCGTAGAACCGCAACATATTAAGGTTGCATTCCCGCCGCTACCGCTGGCCAAGACGGTAACGGAAGACCGAAAGTCAGCGGCAGTAACCGTTTCTACAGGCGGGGCAGGCTCTGCAACAACGTTCTTATTAGCAAAGCGAGCCGCCCCGACAAGGGCGGCATAGGCTTCCAGATCGTTTTTATGACCTGTCAACGGCTTCTCCTTCTACAATGGCAATGCCGGCACTGGCTCCGATGCGATCGGCTCCGGCAGCAATCATAGTCCGTGCCGTCTGATAGTCGCGAATACCTCCGGAAGCTTTAATGCAAGCACGAAGTCCGATAATTTTCTTCATTAAGCGAATGTCATCGGCCGTAGCCCCTCCCGGACCGAATCCTGTCGATGTTTTAACAAACCGTGCCCCTGCCCTTACTGCCACACGGCAAGCTTCTTCTTTTTCCACATCCGCCAAAAGTCCCGTTTCCAAGATAACCTTGACAATATGGCCGTTTGCCGCCTTTACGACACCGCTGATATCGTCGGCAACATAATCCCAATTGCGGGCCTTTACTTGCCCTACATTAATCACCATGTCGATCTCGTCGGCACCGTTAGCAATGGCAAAGGTCGTCTCAGCCGCCTTAATACTCGAAGCCACCGCCCCGAGAGGAAAACCTACAACCGAAACGATACGCACATACGATCCGGCCAGTTCACGGCGGGCAAGCGGCACATACGACGAATTGACACATACGGACGCAAATCGATACTGCTTCGCCTCTTTGCAAAGTTGAATAATATCATTCGGCGTTGCATCGGGCTTAAGGTTCGTATAGTCAATATAGGATTCAATGGTCATAACAAAGTCCCCTTTAAAGCACACAAAACCATTTTTTACGGTTGCTATTATACCATATTGAAGAAAAAGAAAAACCGTAAAAAGATGAATTTTAGAGATACTCCTCCTATTGCCATACGGATTCAGAAATCATACATGCAACCTGTATCATTTTGCTCATGCCGCATCCTTGGGTTCTCGCACTGAAAAAGTGAAAATCGCTCCTATGGCCGCACAAATCCACAAGACTTGTAAAGCCGTTGGAATCCCCCATATATCGGCCGCCCAACCGACCAACGGGGTGAGAAGCCCTCCTATGGTAACACTTAAACCTAAGGTTACGCCTGAGGCAAAGCCCACATTCTTACCCAAGAAGGTTTGTCCCAACACGACAATAGCGCTGTACGGAGCAAACAAAGTCAGTCCTACAGGTACGATAAAGAGTGCGGCTTCCCAAGCCGTCGTGCTGTGAACGAAAAAGTACATGGCCGGTACCATAAACGTAATGGCTACACGCATTACCTTGACAAAACCTGTCCGATCCGCAATAAGGCCGCCCACATAGGTGCCGACAACGCCGATGGCAAAGAGCAGGGATAAAGCCAGACTCCCTTCAGACGGCGTACGTCCTAACACTTTGACCCAAAAGAGGGGAATAAAGGCATTACAAACGGCAAAACTTATGGAACGAGCAAAGATGACGACCGTCAGTCTACTGAAAGAAGACCAGTCATTTCGTTTTTCTATCCTGCTTGTAACCGTTTCTTCGACAGTTTCATTCCTATTGATTTGTGCCAAAACCTTCGGCAAATGATGATAGAGGAATAAGGCCAAGCCGGTATTGACGACTGCGAAAACCGCCAGCCCGTGAATATCAAAGGCATAGGCACATAAGCCGGCTATAATGGGTCCTACAGCAAATCCCACACTGCCGCCGACGGAAAATGTTCCCATAGCCTTGCCCTTTATGGCTCCCGATATTTCATTAACCATACGGGCCGCTTCGGGATGATATATAGATGACCCCAAGCCGCTCAACATGGAGCATATAAAAATAACCGAGTAATTATCTGTAAAAGCCAAGGCGGTAAGGGAAAGCCCGCTCAGGAGAACGCCGAAAGGAATAAACCAGGGTTTGGACACCTTGTCGGAGTAATATCCCAAAACAGGTTGAGTAACCGATGCCAAAAGAATGTTGGCAAATAAAAGAGCCGTTGCATCCCTGTAAGACAGGCTGCAAAGCGTTATGAAATAGGGTAACAAGGCGGGAAAAGCACTTTGCGCCCAGTCAACGGAAAAATGGCCGAGTGAAAACATATATACATAAGGATTCATTCTATTCATAAAATCTTCCTTTCCATAGTTCGGATGCGTTTTATTATACGCTTCCAGCCTACAAAGTAAAAGAAGATCGAAATTCACGGAGCAGTTTATATTCCCCAAACAAATCAATTAATCTCACCTATTTACTTTATTGCAATATTATTTCACTTTCATATCAATTTTGTTACAATTAAATTGTGTGTTGGCTTTATTTTTATAATGTTTACCAATATACGGAGCTTTACCAATAATTTTATCGCAATTAATCTTAACAAGGAGTGAATTTTTCATGCTAAAAAAATCATTGCCCCTCTTACTCTGCTTATCTCTTTCTGTATCCTCTGTCAGCGCTGCTGAGCTAACAGCTAATCAAGCGGTTACTACACAGACACAGACCCAAGCCCCCGCCGGTGAATACAAACCGTTTAAATCTGCAGTCTTACAAGAAGAAGCCGAACGAGCATCGGTTACAAAAATACCTGTGGGGAATGCTTATATCCCCGCAGGCACAGAATTAACAATAGAATTAACATCGACGGTCTCTTCTAAAACACTAAAAAAGGGAGACCCTCTTCCGTTAAAAACCTTGGATAATATTATTATTAACGATGTTATAGTTATACCTGCCGGCACTCCTGTGGAAGGCGTCGTTACAAAAGCAACTAAATCCGGAATGTTTGGTCGTTCAGGAAAATTAGAATTTACGATTACATCAGTAAAAACAATAAATAATGTCCAAATCCCCTTAGAATATACTGCATTTAAAAAAGCCGGGCATGATGGTGGTGCCATCGCAGTGGCCGCCGTCGTATCTTTTGTCGGCGGAATGTTTATGAAAGGGAAAAACGTTGAATTCCCTGCAGGCTCACATTTTCAAGCAAAGGTTGTTTCTGACACGGATTTGCTTGTCAAATTAAGCGATCTAGCTGTAGCCATGGATCCCAATAAACCCCATGGAGTAGCAATCATGTTAAAATAATATTCACGCCCTATTTTCACAATTAAATATACTACTTGCAGAAAGCCGCCGACACGACGATATACGCCCTGTCAGCGGCTTTCTGCCACTTATTATATCCTTTCACAATCAAGAGGGGTCTTGATCTTAAGGCCTATTTTTGAATTGCCACAGCTTGTGCCAAAGCCTCCTGATTAGCCCGCAAAGCCTGAATTTCCTCGCTCTGAGCTTTTACAATAGACTTCAACTCTTCTACTTCTTTACTCAACTCCGATGCAGACCGTTTTACATGAGTTCCTTGGCCGAGCTTAAAGCTTACGCCGGCATTCATCATGTTTTCTCCGCCTCCGAAGGAGCCGCCCATACTGAACATAATATCTTCATTGGGACGATAGTAAGCACCTACAGCCATGGCATTGGCCCCGGCATAGTTACCGTAACCGGCTGCAAAGTCCCATTTGTAATCCGGATCAAATGCCAAGGGGTGAAGAGCTGCTAAAGCAGCGGCACCGGCCCCGACTCGATTCACACGATTTCCCAGCCGATTTACCAGAGTATTATCTACAATCGTCGTACCGGCAATAACACGTTTAAGTTGGGCCACGTTGACAGCGTCCGTATCGTTCGTGCCGGCTGCAACGCCTGTTATTTGACGCGTCACGGTTGTTCCGTTGCCGACGGAAACGGCCGCATCCGTCGCCTTCCACGTAGACGACGAATTAGAGGAAACACCTCCGGTATGGGGATCATAGCCTACGGCACCGGCAGCTACGGAAGCCACGGAATTAGCACCTATAGCCACACCGCCGGCTTGCAATACATTAGCGTTATATCCGACGGATACGGCATTGCCTACACTTGTCGTAAGAGCCGAATTCCCCGAACCTAAAATGATGCTTCCGTTTGCGTTGGTCAACGTCCGTTTATCACCCATGACAATGGCATTATCTGTATTGCTTATCGTATTTTCCGAGCCTACAACCGATACATGATTCACATCAGTACCCGTGTTTTTATAGCCGTTCAACAAGTTATATTTGCTCACGGAAGCGGCAGAGGTTCCCTTTAAGGTATTATTCACGCCCGACAGCTGAGACCCCAAGGTATAATCCGCCTTGTTGCCCATACCCATTGCCAACGTCGAGCCGCCTCCGTCGGCGTTTTGTACAGCCGTCCGCAGCGTGTCAGCCAAATCCTTGGGTGAAGGCGCCCCGCCTGCAGGCGCTGACAAACTGCCGATGGAATTGGTGATTTCATTGCCTGCCCCGAAGATCAAAGACCCGTTTGTATTATGAGTTCTGTTGGCCAACCCGACAATGCTGTTGGCAACACCTGCATCATTATTAGCAACCGTTTCCGATTCAATACTGTTCAAAGACCCCGTAATGGTAGCCCCGAAGTTTTTACTATAGTCTTTACCCGTAATAGCCGAATAAGCCCCGTTGACCACGCCGAAGGATGCATTATTAAAGCTGTTCGTACCTACTGTCGTAGCATCGGTTTTAATATTATAATTGCGCATATTCGCCACAGAACCCGTATCAACCGTAATATCACCGATATTACCGCGATAATTATGAGTACTTACCATAACGCTTCCCGAGCGAGTATATGCATCTTTTCCGATGGCAATACCCGTCACCATGTTTTCGGGATGAGGCCCGGCAGCCCCGGATGCAGTCATTCCCGACTGCCCGAAATCATAAGCTAATTCTTGGCTGCCTACCGGACTTTCGGCAAAAGCCTTATGGCCGATAGCAATGCCGCCGCCCTGGTCGGCATAGTTGTTCGTATGAGCACCGCCGCCGATTACAATATCACCCGTCGAAGGCTGTCCGACACCGCCGTAATATTCAATACGTGTTCCTGCACCGATAGCTACATTTTCCGCCTTAGGAGCCCAACTCCCCGTACCGATGGCTACGCCGTCGCCGGTTCCTGCCGGATTGGCGGCCGGTGCCGCCAGGGCCGTAAAACCGCCACAGGTTGTACCCAGTAACACAGTAGCCGCAACTACGGCCAAACGCGTTCTCACATATCTGTCATTCATAACAGCTCACCCACTCCCATGCAATAATTTTCTTTATGTTTCTATAATATTACAATCTTTACAATTTCGCAACAATATATGCGTTTTATTCATTTGTTCATCACTTTTATTTTTATTCAATACTTACAGTATTAGATAACAGTATCCGCTTATTATATTTTTTTGAAATTCTCATTTGAGATCCGTGCTTTTTTCTATTTTAATCTTATATTTTGTGATAACAACGCCATTTTACAAGGTTCTTAAAAAAATTATCTTCCGAAAGCTCACTTTTTTGCGAAGATTTTCCTCGTTCGATTTACTATTGTATATATAAAACCCTGTATTCCCATGCTTTATAATTTATGTGCTTAATCAATTCAATTTTAAGAGTTACACCTTAAAATCAAAAATTTATAAATGTATTTTAATACGTAAACGTTATGCGGCATGTTATTCTTTCGGTGCATGGATTTCATTTTTCCAAAGTTGCTAAAGGACACAATATAAAAGAGAAAGCTCCGAAAATCATATCGATTTTCGGAGCTTTCTCTCAATCCAAAATTAAGCCAATCGAATCCTGTTCACAAACAAATTTCTCGTATTTCACATATATCAGAGTAACACTAAGGTCTTTACGAAAAGTTAGTTTTTACGCCTTTTCCGCAAGCACCATTCTATGGAAAAGCATTCGACTTAATGCTTCAGCTCTCTTAAATTCTTCATCACTAAGAACCAGTAATACGTAGTAATCCGTTCCTATATCCATGTCTATCAGGCTATATCCCTGCCATGAAGAATTAATCACTTCAATCCATTGAGTAGAGAATCCGTCTTCGTCCAAAGACGCTTCATTAACGTTTAGCCCCTTAGGTTCGGCTAACTTTTCTACCACATCCACAAGACTTTCTTTGTCGATTTTCAGGCTTAAATCCGCAGCCACGTTACACGACAACAATACCTCATACAGATCATACCAGCTGTCATCTATAAGTTCCATAGAATCCACCCGAACCTTGGACATAAATTGCTTAACCCTCTCAGAGTCACCGATTAAGAGCTGTGCTAACTCTGCAAACGACTTTTCCAAGGCTTGCTTATCGAATTCTACGGTTTCCACATACCGGCTTCGTTCAGGCAAGATACGTTTTTTTACAAAATCTCGCATGATCCGTATCCCCTCGGCGTATGTCATATTCTCAATGACATAGCACTTACCCTCCAGCTCTAAATAAAGGTCCATCATAGTCAAACTCTTACCGACGCGAGCCTTCATAGACGTGCATCCTTGTACGGCATGAGGAGGATACAACTCCGTATAAGCAATAATCCCATCCTCCATGGCCTTTAGGGAATTATTGATCCCGTCTATATGAAATCCCTTACTATCATATAGGGGACTCTTCGTACGCCATGTCACATATGTTTGAAAAAGATGTTCTTGGATCCAATCGGATAAAGTCATATCTGCTCTCCTTTATGTAGTTATTTTAGCACCGATGGCTTTTATTTTATTATACATGATTAACAGGTCATCTGTACAAGACAGTTGCATTCACCGTAGAAAACCACGAAAAAATAGACGCTTCATCAGGCTTATTATCAGCTCCTGTCAAAAAACAGTCAATAACTCTTGTGAACACATTACCCGGTGTTGTCATAACTTTAACTTGTTTGACTTTAAGGTGTCCGCAAATACAGCAAGCTTTTTCCTAAATTTTGAAATTATGAGCTCCGAATTTTTCAATAAAGCCGAATACGCTTCTTCAGTCATACCATCGCTTTACGTTAAAAATTATATAAATACCCTCATGCAAACCACGAGTGTAAGTACCTATCTATAAGACAAACAAAAAAGGACTGCAAATGCAGTCCCTGTCTTACGTTATGGCGGAGAGTCAGGGATTTGAACCCTGGGTACGGAGTTCACCGCACACATGATTTCCAATCAGTTTTGACGATTTTTGTGCGTCAGTAGACAATATGCTACATACCGTCATTAAGCCATTTCTTAAGTATCGCTCTTCGCTGTGCGGTACAAAATTTTAAAACTTTGGTAGAAAATATGGTAGAAAATCAGGCTCCCTAAAATTAATCAGAGAGCCTTTTACGTTACTATTTTGCATTTTATGCAAAGTGCCTTTGTTTCCAGTTTGGAAATACCTTTATCCAATCAATATATAAGCTCAATAGGTTTATTTAAGGCATTAACATTAAAGGTATCTGAAAACACAAAAAAGCGGATTCCAAATTTTAGACTTTTTGGAACTTAGCTATTCATAAGTTCCAAATTCCCGACTTTTTGGGACTTACAAAGTAAAACAAGATTGAACCATTGGAAAAATTCCAACAGTTCAAATAAGCAATAAAGCTATACGCTCAATACCTTTATTTTGAATTGACTTATATTAATTTTGATGTAAAAACACAAAAAAAGCGGATTCAGAGGGTCAATTTCTTAACCTCAAAAATCCGCTTTTTCTTGTCTCGGTAGTCAAGTAAAACGCCATTTACTTGACTATCTTTTATCTTAGTCCAGTAAAATGCCTTTTGCTTGACTAACTTCACAAAGTTATTTAACAGAAGGTTGATTTATTAAACAACTATCAAATGTTGATTAACGAAACGGCGTTTCATTAAACAACTACCACTCTTTAAGTGTGTACATAATCGTGCCGCCTTTAACGCCTGTTTGGTCTGCATGGGCTATGCCTTCAACACGGCCCGCTTGGTACCCGATAGATAGATACGGTTTTCCGTCTATGTAGGTGCCGCCTGCCTTTACTTTGTGGTTGTTGCGTAAGTTAATTTTGTATACGTCGACTTTCTGCTTGGTATCGTCTACCGTGACTACCGTGCGATCACTGTTAGCTACCGCCTCTTTCGGTAAGCGCGGGTCCTTATTTCGAATAGCCGCCTCTGTCGTATTGGCAGCCGTTTGTAAATCAGGAGCTGATACGTAATAAGTTACATTCGGTGGTACGGTCCCCTCGTGAATTCGTTCAATTCTCGTCACCAGTTCCCCTGCCGTCTTATCATCGACGTGTAGATTCTTCTTTACCGCATTTTTATCGGTCGTGTCCGAAAAACGCATTTGCACAGGGCTCTCTACGGACTTTTTCTCATGCTGCACGGCAAAGTATATACATCCTAAGCAAAAAGCCGTCAAAATCGAAATGAGCGTGATTCTTACAAGTTTCGCCCGTTTCTCATCGTTTATCATCGGAATTTTCATCATGTCACCTCGGTTAGTCGTACATAACGTCTAAATCAACCGCACATCCGTTAATCTGTCCTTCGTCGGAGTATTGCCAGAGGCTGCACATCTTATTCGGATACTCTTGTTTAAAATAGTTGACCGGTCCGAAAATGGCTACGAAAAAAGGTACGTAATCGGGGATGTCTTCCAAATTCATACAGTTTACCAGCGTATCATAACTGCCGTAGATGCCTACATACTTACCTGCCTCATTCATTACATTGATTCCCGCCATCACCACCGACGTAAGTTCTTGGGCTCCCAGGTCTTTTTGCATCTCTTCTTCTATATCCATCCAGATACCCGCTTTTAACTCTACGTCCTTCAGGTATATATCCAACTGTTTTACCAGCCACATGGCTTCTTGTTGTGCTTGCCAGGTTGTGGTGGCCAAACTGTAAAAATACACCCCGATATCCATTCCCGCAGCCTTGGCCGCATTAATATTATGAATAAATAAATCATCCAATTCCTGCCGTCCGTCTCCTCGGGTACGTCCGATTCGAACAATACAGAATTCTTTCCCTGCCGCCTTAGCGGCTTCAAAGTCAAATTCTTCCTGGCAATAGCTTACATCAATTCCTTCTCTCATTGTTATCCTCTCCTATCTTTATTAAAGAATGAGTCATATTGGGTTTTTGCCCTTCCGGTGAATTGTACTTACTGTCAAGCCCGTACTTTGTCCAGGCGGCCTTAGCAAGTCCTACAACCGTTACAATCCCGGCCCCTACGGCCGACACTCCTTGCCAGCAGCTGTTAATTTCAAAGTGAGTGCCGTATAATCCGTTACTCCAAAAACCGTATAGCCAAGATAGTACAATCACTACGAGCAAAATAAACAATACCACCGCTAACATAGCAATGAGCGCCAGCCAATTGGCCTGCGCCCATTCTCCGAATCGTATACATCTACTTTTCATATTCCTTTTTTATCTCCATATCCAGTACCAGCTGATAGATAGAGGTCATGACCCCGTTTTTACCAAGCGCGTGATAGCATTCATACATATTGATAAAGTTCTTTTTCTCCGAATAGGTAATGCCTTCTTTTTTATACCGCTCGTACTCAATGAGCATTCGGCAGCGTAGCAAGGCTTGAACGCCTCTATCCAAGCCTCGGCGGCGGTTCTTTTCAGATACGTAAAAGGCAAGCCCTGCCGACAGCAGCATGGGAATTACCGTCTGGGCGATAAGAGAGGCGATTTCAGCAGATATTGTCATCAGCTCACCTACTTTATATGTGATACGTCGATAACCATATAGACCGTTTGTCCTTGGCTCTTAGTCGTCAATACTTCGAAAGCGCCTTGATAATGGCGAGGCGGTTCGCCTTTATCTGTTTTATCAAACACGACTACCCCATTTTGCACCTTAGGATGAACTTCTTTCCACACATAAAGATAGTCGCTTCCGGGCTCACCAAAGATAATATACGAATAGCCGTATTCCGCACTGCATTCAATGATAGCGCATTCTTTATCTGTCGGAATAACGTATCCAGGCTTGTCTGAATAGTGAAGTACTTTCAGCTGCTTCCAGTTGCTATCGTATATAACTCTTCCGGCTTCATTTATAACTTGCAATCCGACTCCATGTTGCGACGGTTCTTGAGATTTTGCTGAGAACACATAACGACGCCCTTCATTTGTAGGACTGCAGCCATATGCAGTAAGAGAGTTAATCCCGTAAGCAAAGTTCTCATCTTTACTTTTTTCCTTGTCGTACCAAAAATTCACATACGATTCATTAATCACTATGTCACCTTTATCTGTATATACTCTCAATCCCATTTCCGCCATTAATACAACCCCCAATACAAGATACCACCCATAACAAATGTGTTTTGACCATTGTATGAGTACGAAATTTTTCCATCCTCAACGTTGATATTCGGCGGTGCCGGAACCACCCATTCGGCTAATTCAGGTGTCCATTTCGGGAATACCACTGCTACCCATATGCGGCTTTTCTTTATTGCCGCATTTTCAATAACACCCGATGTTTTTCCATCGGTCTCAACGTATCCGAGTGAATTACATATCGTGTCTGTCATATTAACGACGATATTTCCGTCTCCATCAAAGACCTGCATGCCTTCGGCCATATATATCACTGTTCCTTTCATTTCCTTGCCGTTTTTTACAATTATTACCGTTTCCGCCCTACTGTCACCATGGTTTATTACATCCGGCTTGTTTTCCGTTTTCTGTACGCTATCAGACGGTTTCTTGCTTTTATTTTTCAGCAATATAACAGCCACAACGATAACCACTAAAGCAATTCCGATTACCATTTACCATACCCCCATTCTGACCCTTAATTTATCATTAGCATCATATACTTCAATGAGATTATCTTTAATTTCTGTACGAGCGCCGCTGGTGGCCGTACGAAGCGTTCCAATCCGAGCGCTTATCGTGTCGAGCGATTCAACTTGTAGCTTATCCGCTGTCACGGCACCTGCTTGAATCATCTTCGGGGTAACAATGTTGTCATCAAAAAGAGCTTGCCCGGTCACGTGCAACAGTTTACCGTCGATGCGAACACCCGATGTAGATAAGTTAATCCGTGAGATCAGTCCATCACCGTCAAGTCCCTTAATGGCGTTACTGACCCTCAAGTCAATGCTGTTACTAAACTGCGACAGCTGCGTTTGTACGTTTGTCTTTAAATCCGTGACGGACTGTTGAAGACCTTCCGCTGTCTGAGTAAGCTTGGTCTGAAGCCCGGTTACATCAGATTTTACGGTCCCTACTTCAGCTTCAATCTTAGCGATATTCTTATCAATCTCATCAAGCCCCAAGGCTTCACGGCTGATGATTGACTTATCTATCTCAAGCTTGACCGTGGCAAGCTGTTCACCGCTCTTCTCGCCTTCTCCGAATATGTCCGTATACGCAACTCGCACTCGGTATACGCCAGGTGCAAGAATCAGCGAGAATGAGTTAGTAGGCGTAAAGTAAACCGCATCGTCAACATATACATTAGCTCCTCGGCACCCGAGCGGAACAGGGTCGAACGTAACGCCTATGCCTGACATACCGCCTTTGGCTGTTATATGCGTCGGGACTTTCGGTGCTTTGACGTTATACTCAAGCATAGCCGGAGCGCTGTACCCCTTCATCGGATTATGAGCGTACAAGTACACTCGCCCGGTTCGTTCTGTCAGCGTTCCGACGTACGTCGTATTCGTACTTTTACCGATACGGCCGACCTCTTGTCCTGGATTTAAGTCGTGTCTAATTTCATAGAAGTCAATGTCGGCATTTCGCACCTCGAGCCAATTAAATGTGGCCGCATTCCCGAAGGTAACGGCAAAGCCTTGAGGTGTGTGTGGGACTTCTGATTTCATTTCAACCGTAAATCGCTTAATAAGGCCTTGTGAATAGTTGCCGTGTCGGTCTTTAACCCTGATTCGAATGTCATACGTATGACCAAGCTCACACCCACTGATGACGATTTGGCCGTCACCGTTACCGCCGTACTTCCAGTCTCCGGAGCCTTCTTTATACCACCCTTCAGCCGTATCAAAGCTCGTAATCTGCGGCGGAGTAAAAGTCGCAATGACGTCGAAAGACGAAACGCCGTCACCCAAGTCGTAATATTTCGTATATACGGCAAGGTCTCGAACTTCAGGAATATAATACGGCTGTATCGTATACTCAATGGCCTGCACTTCGGAAAGGTCCTGCTCATTGGATCCGAACATATTCACCGAAGCACACTTAATCCATATTTTCTTGCCGATATCTTCCGTGCGGTACGAAGCGTGAAACAGTGCTTCATCGATACGGACGCACTGTGAACCTTCGGCGTGGTTATTAGCTGTCGTGGCGTATTGGCCACGCACTAAGCCTGTAAGTAAATACCGTCCGTCAGGCTGAAGAGTCGCCCCTTCATAGCTAAGGCACTCACCGTCAATCCAAATAAGCGTGTTGCCCCGTTGTGCATCGATAGCCGAGCCGCCTCGAAGCTCACCTGAGAAGAGTTCAACTGTGCAACTCGTCGCTTCGGCTGTCATGGCTGCGGCTAGTCGTCCAATACGTGCCTGTGTCGTAATCTTGCCGGCTTCTTTATATGAATCGCCCGTGTCGGATACCCATACCGTGCAACCGCCCCAACCGGACGGAGCCGTTACGCCTAACAACAGCTCGTTCCCTGATACATCTCCAGGTGTCTGCACGATTGCGTAATGGTCAATGGCCGGAGCCAGAACATTATAATCAGTAAACGGCCGTTCATTCTCATGTACGTCGTACCGTGCCGGTGCGTATGTTCCAGGCGGCTTGCCTTCTGCTGTAATTTCAAGCTCACCATCTGCCGCTTCGTTAACAGCCGTAATAACAACGACTTGCCTGTCTAGTTGGCACAATTCATCGGTAAGCGTCACAAGGTCGCCAGGCTCAAGACGGCAAAACGCCCAATCTAAATGAAACGTGTACTGGTTCTTGCTGTACAGGCGTTTCATCGCTAATTGTTCAGCGTAATATTGCGCTCTCTTTTTCGTATATAAATAGTGTGCTGTCTTTTTGCTTGCAGGCTTCATGCCGTTCTTCTGAACGTCTGCTACTACCTCGAAGGACACCGTCTCTTTTTCGTACCCGTTAGCACGGTTAATAAATTCAACAGTTGCTTGGTTATACGTCTCCGAGCTGTCTTTACGCTTGTATATAACGAGTTGCCCATCACTACCCGGAATAAGGTCGTCAGCCGTAAGGTTGTACTGGATCTCCTTTTTAGGATTCCAGTCACCGACCGCTTTGTCGGCCAAGGGTACAATCTTTAGCCGGTCATCACTCCAAAAGAGGTAACAGTTGGTAATTTCAGCGATATCGTTAATGATTTGCTGTGCCTTCTTTGCCAATTCGTCAGGCGGCGTCGAAATAAGAATATCGGCGGCTGCACAATACTTACGGAAATTCTCAATGCCCTCGATTTTGACATCTTCAATCCCTGCCGCTTTTAGCACATATAGAATATAATCCGCAGGATTTACGTCGATCCCGTCGCCAGTCTCGAGAAGTTTTCCTTTAACTTCAAAATTGTACGTCGGAAGGCTGCCACGATTACCGAGGTCGACAACGCCTGCCATGTAGGCCAGTCCAGAATAGGGTAGTGCCTTCTCAGGGTGCTTACTTACTACATACGGCCACGGTTCCTGTCCGTATTCACCTTTGTAGAGTGATAACTGGATATCAGCCTGAGGATAGTCATATACTTCTTTGTCCTTCCACACCTTGCCGATACCGCTAATAGGCCCCTCGCATAAGGCGATGGCAGCGGCAACGGTGTAAGTATAGTCTATTTCCGTATGCTTTGAACCGCCGCCTTTACCGGTGCGACTTGTATGCTTATGTTCGTGTGCCGTAAAATCATCCCAATAGATGATATTGCCCGAGACTCTTATCGTGCCAAGGACTTCAGGTACCGTTTCACCGTAAGAGGCACTGTTAATTTGGAAATCCCCGATTATATCGGCTCGGTTCGTTGTATTGTTCTTCTTGAATAAAAACCCCATTAAGCTGCACCCCCCTTCTTTTGATTGAAGCGATACACGGCACGGAGCCTTGATTTACCTCGGTTATCGTAAAACAAAATATCGTCGATATTCGAGATAATAACGCCAAGGTCAACGAAGGCGTGAACGACCTTGCCATTACCGATATATACCGCACCATGACTTACACACCGACCGTATTGATATAGCAAAAAGTCGCCGATTTGAGGTTCTCCGTGAACTTCATCGGCGACTTGCTGTATGTACTTTAAATATTTCTCTTCCGAACGGTGTAAATGCCATTCGTTCGAGTAGTTTTCTATCTGTAATTGGTCCTTTGTAATCATGCCCGATCCGATAAGTGACGCAACAAGAAGGTATGCACAGTCGACTCCGTGACCCTTGGCCATGGCATTATTTACGTACGGTGTTCCAAGCCACTCAAGTGCCGCATCGGCAATCTTTTGCCCTGTACTTTTCATCGTATCGTCTCCTTCAACGGAACATACGGAGTGGCCCTGTTTCGTGCAAAATTATCGAATTTCTTCTTGCACGTTTCAGGCGTTTTATCGCAACCGGGATAAATATAGGCCTCACTTCCGATAGTAGCCTGCGTATCACTCGGACTCATATACATAACGGTACCGTTCGAGCTGCTCATGATCTGAGTCGATTGCCCAGCAAGAGGACCCGACACCCATTCGATACCGCCTGCATTGTAATAGCCGTCTTCAAACGGTACGTCTATTCCGACGGTATTCACGCCCGTAAGTGCCGTTACTTTCATTCGCTTACGGTACTTCTTTATATCGACTCCGCACTCTTTGGAGTACACACAATAAGGGCATTGCGGATAGTACCGCTTACTCGGAAACTCTGTATTAAGCTTCTGCACAACGGACTTTACGTCAAGCGTTATCGTAAGGCCACCGCCTTGTTTTACCTCGACCGTGCCGGTGAAGATATCTACAGCGTCAATTAATGTTCCGTCTTGCTTAAAGAACGCACGTTTTAGTTCCATGGTCGCTCCGTCGAGACCGCCGTTATGAGCAACCGCCAGTATCGGCACACCGCCTATTTGGTCATGCTTATCGCACGATACCGAAACGGACAGCTTATCCACCGCCACATCGGAATGTGTTGAGGTCTTGTTACGAGTAATGACAGGCCCGTCGGCACGATATACATGGCCACCGTGACTTACGTTTGAGTCCGTATCCGTCCAGTAATATGCCATGCCGCTTTGAAGCCTAAGCGCATACAAGTCGCAACTGCGGAACGACTTTGCCGTATTCAAGTGTTGAGTTAATGCTTCTCCTGCCTGTTTCATTGTACGGTCACCAACTTAAAGGATTTTGATTTATAAACGTCTTTGTACTCAAGCTCTGCTGTAAAGTCGCCACTGAGTAACACCTTCCAATAGTACGTGTAGTCTGCCGTGATGACAGCGTCAGGCGATACGGTATCACTAGTCCGAACCATACCACCGTCTACAGTCACGTTCTCAACAGGAATGCCGTCAGCATAGAGTTTTACGTTTTCAACGTATGCGACAGGTTCGGTATAATCACCGAAACGCCGCACCGCTTGCCATTCACCTTGACTACCCTTGCCGAGAATAACGCTTTTTTCCGCATTGTCTTCGGGGTCAAACCACAAGAAAGGCTCTGTGCCGCCCTGTACTTGCGACACAAAACCCATCAGCTTTTTATACTCTTCCGGCTTGAGATAGGCAAATTCAGTTGTGATCGTGTACTGCGGATACCGCCACGTTGTCATGGTTCGTACTCTCCCGGATCCGCTACGTTTGGACTTCGTATCCCAGTGCTGCATTTTAGACGACTTCCACGCAAGCGACTTAATTCGAGGAAATTTTTTCAATTTCTCCATGTTCTACCACACTCCTGATGTACCGATGAACTCACGGTCTTGGTTAACGGTGAACTGCCGTAATACTCGGCCGCCTTTTGATTCGAGCCAATTCCCGAAAGACTCGGCATCAAGAGCCGACACGTTCAGTGTTATGCCACCTGTCGCACCACCGTTTGCCCGTGCAATACCGGCACCCATTTCGTCATACGTCTGCGTCGATAACGGAATGACCGCTTCGGGGTATTTACCCTCGCCAATTTCGGCATACGTGCGGCCTACTGCCACGCCACCACTTGCCATGTGTAAATTCGGAGAACTTCCCATAAGCGTATTTTTAGCCTGCATGGCAAGTCCTGCGGCCGCACCGATTGCGGACTGTGCCGTCCATGCCGCCATGCCCGTTGTTGCTGAAACACCACCGGTCGCCATTGCTACCTGCTGGGCAAGTGTCGTCCAAGGCGGTATTTGAGCGTTGGCCGCTGCGACGCTTGCAGCCGTTTCTTGCTGTTGAAGTGTCTTTCCGAGAATGGCTTGTTTAAGCCTTGCCGCCGCCCAGTTTGCAACATAATCGGCCAGAGATTTAATAAGGGCCTTGCCGATGTTCTCAAACGCTTTACCCAGGCTTGTCGTTCCTTGAAGAAGTCCGGATAACCCCTCTTGAAGTGCGTCAATCCCAGACATCATGGCCCCCATCCACATTTCTTGTGTATTGAAGTATGAATCCATCACAGCCTGCTGATATTCGTCCAACATCTCTTTGCGGAGGTTGTAATTGTCTTGAGTCATGACGTATTCGTCAGTCAAGGCTTGCTGTAGAGACGCAAAGTTCTGTGTCCGTAAGGCCTCGTCAATGGCCCACTTTTCTTCAGACATCTGTCGATACAAGTCGTTACGCTTTAGCAAATATTCCTGTTCTTGTGCCAGGAGTTCTTTATTTTTCTCGGCCTCGAATGTAATTTCATTCTTCCCGACGATTTCATACGCAATGCCGTTAGCGTCAAGAGCCGCTTTATACTCGGCCTGTTGTTGCTTAGTCATCTTGATATATTCATCAGAGAAGCCTTGCCACTTGTCCGTAATACTGTTTATCGCTTCTTCGTGGTCTTTCTCGAGCTGTGTAAGCGGTGAAGCGCTACCTGTCGAATTCTTCGTACTAATCGAGAAGTTAAAATCCTTGGCCATATCACGGACTTTATTCCACACTTCACGGATTGCCTGTTGCTCTTCATGTTCGGCCTGGATACGCTTTTCGGCGTAAATGGCCTGAAGATTCGTCAGGTCTTCCTGATAGTGTTCGTTGGCGTCTTTGGACTTGTTGAGTTCTTCCAGTTCCTTTTTGTACTGAAGCTCAACCAGTTCGCTCTGCTTGCCGAACATCTCGAGATAGTTCTGTTGAATTTGCTCGTGGATCCGTTTGGCTTCTTCGGCTAATTGGTTACCGGCACTTCCTGCGCCGCCACCGCCTCCACCTGAGCCACCTGACCCACCGCCGCCACCGGCTTCTCCGGCATCGTAACCTCCACCGCCGCCGTCATAGCCGCCACCGTCAATTTCACCACCACCGCCGCCAGACAGTGCGTTAAACACATCTCCGGCTGCTGATTTAATAGTGTCGCCAGCAGCCTGCGCTTCTTCAGGACTAATACCTTCAATATTATTAATAGCCGAAAAATCAAAGTCGAATACCGACGCAAGTTTGGCTCCAACGCCATTTACAGCGTTAATCAGCTTGTTAATGAGAGCGATAATCTGATTAATCGCCCAGGCCACGGTATGAACCAGTGTTTCCCATACTGCCGATGCGGTTTCTCCGAATCCCTGAGTCGCTGCGGCACATGTACCGAGAACTCCGGCCAAAACGGACAATATCGTAATAACAATACCTACAGGATTGGCCCTCATGATTGCGTTCATAACCTTAGTTGCGGCCCCTAGTGCCATTGTTCCGACTTTCGCCAAGTTAAGCGTACCGGATAAGGCCATCATAACGCCTCTTACTCCGGCCGTTGCGATAGCACTGGCTATCATAGCCGCCTTAAGCTGAATGGACGCAAGCGTAACGCCTATGGTCGCAATCCTGGACGCTATCATTTGCCCCTTATATAAGGCCTGTGCTGTGGCGGCCGCCTTAGTCGCTACCGATACGGCTAATATGGCCGTCTTCCAAGTTGTGAACGCTACCGCAACTCCGGCAATTATAGGCTTAATCTGATTTCCCATTCCGATAATAACGGAGAAGGCCGACTTAATAACCGAAGCCACGGTCCTTACAATTACGCTTAACGCCGAGAAGGCCGCCTTTATGGCCGCAATGGCAACTTGTGCAGCTGCCGACATTACCTTAAAGGATATCCCGATACCCTCAACAATAGCCTGGAAATCACTCGAAGCGGTAATAGAGCTAAGTTGTTCGAGTACAGGCTGAAACGCCTGCAGGGCCTGATTAGAGAGTTGTTGTCCGATTTCGGCAAACGTCATGGGGATTTCTGCAAACTTGGCGTTGGTCTCTTCAGCACTGTTGAAAAGAGCTTCTTTAATAACATCGGCTGTAATAAGCCCTTGCGATGACATCTCTTTTAACTGTCCGACGGTCATACCCATTTGTTGAGCAATTGCCTGTGCAAGCATGGGAGCATTTTCCATGATTGAGTGGAATTCATCCCCTTGCAATTTACCTGCTGCCATGGCCTGAGTTAACTGGTACATGGCCGCTGTCGATTCCTGGACACTGGCACCGGAGATTTTAAACTGTTTATTGAGCTGTTCGACAAAGGCTATCGCTTCATCGTTCGAGCTGAAAGCGTCCTTAGCAAGCATGTTCAGCTTAGCCACACTGTCGGCCATTTCGACGTACCCACCTCGAGACCGTTGTGCTGCCGCATAGACCTTGTCCATGATTTCGGTCGTCGTCTGCGTACCGTCGTTAATGAGATTAATACGGGACTTAAGCTGTGCCATTTGGTCAGCCGTATCGGATACTTTCCCGGCAAGCTGAGCTACCTCTTGAGCTACTAAAGCTACGCCTGCCGCCGCTCCTGCCATGGGCATCATCTTTAAAGCCTTCTTGGCGATACCGCCCATTTTTTCGCCCAGGGCATTTTCAAGCTTACTACCGACTCGGTCAATCGCCGCCTCGGCGCTTGAGCTATCGCCTTTTATTTTGACGTGTATGTTTGCGTCTGCCATTACAACTCACCCCCTTCTTCAAGCCATTCTCTCATAAATTCCATTTCCTCTTTCTTACGATCCAGTCGTGTCGGAGGATGTAAATCCTTCATAATGTCCTTCACTTTAATTTGGTTCTTCTTATCGAGCTGGACGTTAACAATAAGTGATGTCATATACGCCGTTCTGGCGTCTTCAATGCGAGTCCGAAGGTCATACCCTTGAACCATCTTTTCAAACTCCATAGGCGTAAGCTCATAGAATTCTGACGGCTTTAAAGCCAAGATACTATAAGCCACTTTTTCGGCTTTTCGTACCCATAATGTAAAAGAAGAGGGGGCATGATGCCCCCCGTTTAGTTTTTTACTGCTTCGTCTTCTTCAGCTTCGATTTCGGCATCATCTTCAGGTGTCTTTTCTTCAGGAAATGCCATGAAGTATGCTTTTTTGCCGAGAATTCCGCTGCCTGTAATGGCCTTAACAATCGGCATCATAATGTCGTTTAATTCAACCTCACCGCTATCGAACAGCTCCTGCAAGCGGTCTGCATAGAACTGAGTACTGCGACGGCCATACTGACGAAGACCGATTTCATATGCGGTTATAATATCCGATAAGGACAATTGTTGAATCGCATTATAAATCGGCTTGCCGACTGCCGATTCAAATTCAGCCAGGCGTTGAATATTAAAGTATAAGCGTTCACCCTTGCCGAAGAAGTCGCATTTAATCTGTTTCATGGTTTACATATTCCCCTCTCTAGGCCTTCTTTAATTCAGACAACGGACCGATACCTGCCAAGGTACCCTTATAAGACGCCACATCATCATGCGGAGCTTCAATAGAAAGTTCCGTAATAGACGCCCAACCGGTTACATAGGACTTGTCAGGGTACTCGAATTTAAGGTGTACAGGTTGGTCTTTAAGGAAGGCATCATTCAACGCTTCCAGGCCGTCATCATTGGCCATGAGGAGCGTATCTAATTCAATGCTCCATTCCTTAAGACCGGGCAATGTAGACTTCCAACCGCCAGAGTCTTTGTGCGATGCGTCGATAGAGTCGGCTTTACGGCTAATAGAACCACCCTTCTGACCGCCGATTTTCGTCCATACCGCACCCGTCGTTTCATCGGTTCCTGTATTTAAATAAATAAAATAATTTTTACCCACCGTCGCTAAAGAATTAGCTGCAGACGGTGCCAGTGCTTTTTTCGGTGTTGATGCCGGCATTAGTATATTCCTCCTTCACGAGTCAAATCAAAAAGGCGACACTCAATTGTATACTGCGATCCGAGAAACGGCCGCAATGCGTCGAGGTCGCCCGCTTTCTGTTTAACTTTTAAATCTAAAATCTGATAGTTACTGTCATTAAGTACGCATATATCCTCATTCAGTGAACCAACGGCTTGCCGCATTTGCTTTAAAGCTGCGTCGATTTGCCCCTCAAGCTCACTAATGCGAGCGTATCCAACGGATAAATCCGGGTCGTCATTTCGTACCCAGGCTTCAAGATAAATCGTAACAAGAAGCTCGTTTTCGGCACTTTCATCGTTTGCCATTTCGGATCCTCGAATAAGCATGATTTTGCCGATTTCATCGACGTCTGCATACTGCGGCATGACCGCCCCAAATTGTACAGGTCCGGATACCTTGCAAGCCGTAAGAACGTCCTGAATCCTCTCTAAAAGCTCAAACCACATTATCATATTAGCTACCCCCTGAAGATTTCACACGACCGATAACCGGAATACTGCGTCGGGTCACCCGTAAGGTCTTCAGGTGTAATCGAGCCTTCAAGCTCTTTTATTCGACCCTGGATATATGCAAGCTTCTTGCCGTAAAAGTCGTCCGTTTCGCCGCCACGCCCAGGAGCTCCAGTCAAGCCATATGCCTTTCGCACACAAACCTCACGATACGTATACAGCGTTACAAGCTCATCAGCAACAAAGCTACGGATAACCTTCGCCTGCTCAACTCTAAGGCGCTGTGCGAACAAATACAGCCATTTTTCGGCAATGGCGAGGTCATCCTTGGTGACGTTTTTGCCAAGTAACTCATCCATAAACGCCATTTCGGCCAAGTCATATAACATGTGCATTCACTCCCTTTAAAATTTGAATTCAATCTCACATGCTTGGCCATTACTATACTTTTGCTCAATGGCATCACATATGTCTTTAGTGGCAAGCTTTGTGTACTGCCCAAATATCTTAATGATGTCCGTCCTTTTCGTATCTAGCGCTCTATACAAGAACGGATCCATGCGATTACCGGGATGAAGAACATTTTTTGCGAATAAAAACGAGTTGCCGCCAGTCGGGACCCATCTCAAGGCCTTGCGATTCTTCGGCCGTATCATGTGCGGCCGAGTGCCTTCGTGAACGAATGGCCCATAATCGGCCAAGCCCTCATCAAGATATACAACGGCACTCTTATCCGTTAGCATTCGCATGTCAATAGAGCGAGTCAAATCGCCCGTTCGTGACGTGTAATTGTGATGCGTTTGTGCTTCATCCTGGACTTCAATGGCCGAGGCCTTTACGGCCTGTCGTATTCTCTTATCGAACACATCCCGACTGACGCCCATACTACTCGCCTGCCTGTTCTGTTTCTTCAGCCGGTTGTTCTACGGCTTCAGCCTTCTTCGCCTTTGTCTTTTTCGGCTCCGTTTCTTCTGTCGGCTCCGTTTCTTCTGTCGGCTGTTCGTCTGCTGCAAAGCCTTCAGCCATTAATTGCTGAAGACGGTATTCAGAATCGGCGTACTGAACTTCGTTAAGCCGAGTTACTCGAGTGTTCATACGGTACCTCCTTACGCTCCGGTATTAACGAATACGCCCTTAAGCTTGTTGCTCGGAATCCACAGGTCATGGAATTTTCTGTAATCAAGCTTCCAAGCGTCTGCCTTTTGGTTTTCGTCCGGAGTGAAGATGCGGACCTTGTCCGTTTTAGATACGGCAATCGGCGCACGCTGTGCGATTACGATCCAGTTGATATCCTTCGCCTGAGTGTCAGCCTTAAAGCCGCCTGCTTCCTGTCCGCTTGTCGTGCCGTTATTGAATACGTACTGCGTTTTCATACGAGCAGACGGTACGCCAACGATAGGAATTTCATTGTACGTCCGCACTTTTGTTGTTACCGTACCGGCTGTAAAGTCGCCCGTATCGATGAACTTCTGGATACCCTTTGCATTGTTAAGAATCGTGCGTACCTTACGGTTCATGACAATAACAAGCGGTTCGTCATCTCCTACAATATCCTGTACTGCCGTAATATCATCGTCGAGCTGTGCCAGGATATTATCAGCCGTCGGCGTAAACGTTGCCTTTTCTTGGCTTGCCGCTTTAGCCAACGCTGCAATACGGCTATAACGATATGCGTCTACTTCAGGAACAACCTGTAAACGCTGGAACTCACCCATAACGTTACCGGAAGAGGCTACAAAGTTCGTTTCGTCAACACTCATTGCGTCGAGCGAAAAGCTTCTGCCACGGTCCTGAGTAAGCTTATAGGTACCGAATTTCAGCGTAACTGCACCCTGTACGAAGCCGCTGTCACGGTCGTATGTCGCAAGTCCTGCCGTCGAGATTTCTGGCATTTTCACTTCGTCGCCACCGTTATAAATCACCTGTGTTGCATTGGCTTCCATCCAAGCCGATGTTGCTGTTGCGAGCATTTGTGCGTCAAGCCCGTCTTGGAAAATTTTTGCACATTCTAACGTATTAATTGCCATTATTTAGTCTCCTTTCGTTGCCTGAGGTATCCCCAGTGCCGCTTCAAACTGTGCTTTTACATCATTGCCGGCGTTCTGCCCGGAGCTTCCTTGTCCGCTGCCACCGTTCTGGTTATCTTTTACCGCCCAAGGCTTACCCTTAAGCCATGTAGTGGCTGCGTCTTCGATCGTCCCGACAGTGCCGTCTTCTTTCTTGAATCCGTACTTGCCATCATCACCGACTTCAATACCGCCAACAATAAGCTTTGCGAACTCTTTCGGATCCATTGCGTTATGTTTCGTTAACGCATCAACCGTCTGTGCCATAATGTCTGTTTGGATTCGCTTTTGTTCGGCTTCTTGCCTTGCAGTCTTTTCTGTCTCGAACGATTTGGAAAGGTCATCGAATTTTTTAAGCAGAGTCTTATATTCTGCCGTTTGCTCTCCTGCTCCGGGCTTTTGAAGTTCTGCAATTTGATTGGCCAACGTGTTCTTGTCTTCGGTTAATGTCTTAACCAAAGCTTCAGCCTTTTCTTTAGCTTCTCGTTGCTCTTTCGACTCGCCGTTCAATTTCCCGACTTCTGCCTTAATGGTCTCCACCATTGCCGCTCCGCCTTCGACTTTTTCTAATGCTGCATACAATTCTGCCATTGTCATGGTTCTCATTCTCCTTTTCGAACACATTAAATATATGTGATGCGGTCTCCTCCGCTTTTCACCAATAAAAAATGCCCTACGCATCACCGCGCAAGGCATGAAAAAAGACCCTCGGCATTACCCGTTGGGTCTAAATTTCTTTGATTGATTGGATCTCGTTTACAAACAGCTCAACCGAGTACCCCTTTTGCTGTAACGATATGGATGCCGGATCCGGCTCATTATCCGCACTAGACGCACAGGCTACGAGTCTACCCGTAAATAGGCTACCATCAACATCGGTAACTTCAAAAGTACGAGACTTGGCATTTTCAACAAACCCAAATACTGCGTCTTCAGTCATTTTACTGCTCCTTTCTAGGTACTATGTGAATTCCTTTATTTGAAATATGTACGGTTGCAAGATTCGTCCTAGTCAGCTCTCCCGTTTCTTTATTCACAGTATAGCCAATATGCGGTGATATATCAATAAGCACTTTGTGACTCCAATTTCCTTTTTTTGTCATTTGTATTCCACCAACATCAATGGCATCCTTTATGGCTCTGATTACATCTTCATTAGGAATTTCATACTCATAATAGCTTTTATTATCTTCGGGCTTGTATAGTTTATGCCCTTTTGTGTGCATTCCTTGCCGTGGAACGTATTCGCTCATGAAGAAAGGGGAATTAATATAATCCTTAACCCGTTTTATAACATCATCAACCGCTTCTCCCTCAAGTCGTTTCCCCAATTCCCCTACGTTTACTTTGCCATTCTTGACATATTCTTTCAAACTTTCAGGAACAGGAACTCGTGCGTTGAATCCGTCGTGGCTTATTCCTCTTACTTTTTCAGACCACGACAAAAAACCTTTGTTTACTAAATTTCTACCATGAACCCCAAGCAACCGTTCTTGTTCACGCTTTGGAAGCGTATCGATGTATGCTTTTCCACCCTTATCAACATTATCCTTTTGCCTGCTCATATCAATCATGCCGTCAACAATCGGCTTTATTCGACATAAGCAGTGAGGGTGTGCAGGGAGCTTCGGGAATTTGTTTTTCGGGAATATTCCCTTGCCAAGGCCGTACAGGTCAGCATGTGCGTATACGTCGCAAATATCGCACTTCGGATGTCTATCGGAAAGTTTCCATTGAAACGCCACAATATCCGGATCGTCCATGTACTTAGCCATGACTCCATCAGCATAAGCCCTCGCTCGTTCCGTACGTGCGATTCGTTCAGCTGTATATCGGGTCTTTTCTTGTACGGCTGTATCAATGGCCTTGCTTACATTTTGCTTTGCTCCGTTTTCAATGGCATCCATGACTTCACTATACGCCGCTCTTAGCCCCGGCGTTGTGCCTTGCTCAATAAGCTTTCGTGCGTGACGTATTGCGGCCTTCCACTCAGCAACCGCCTCTTCGTCGAGCCAGTCGGGAACGGGTAAGTCCTTTACCTCTTGAATGAATTCGGGTATATCTTGCTCAGGAATAATGCCGCCTTTGCCGTATCCGTCGAATAGCTTCTTGGCCGTCTTGGCTGCCGACTCACCTTCCTTAATAGCCTTGCCGATGACCTCGGCCGATTCGGCCTGGACCTTCCTACTGTTCTTATACATGCGTTCAGAAAGATTTACGCCGTCGTCTGTCCATGATTTCTTCATGGCCGCTGATATGGATTCACGCTCAAACTTGGCCGCCGCTTGTTTCTTCCCGTATCCTTTAGCGAAATCCCCGACAAGGTCGTCAAGCAAGTCCTTATACAAGTGCCGCATAACCGGATAACGGTGATACGCCACTTTTACGGCGTCTTTAGGATCCATGCCGGCTAAGATTAACGCCCGAAGGACTCGCTCGAAACCGTCTAAATTATTCTCCAGGTTGTTCTGCGTTCTGTCCTTCGGCATTTACATCACCCTTATCACCCGTCATCGGCTCAAAACGTTGCTTCATTAAATCCCTGTCCCGTTCATCCTCATCAAATCCTTCTTCTATCTCGCTTACGATGTCGTCATACGTGTCAGGCTCAATATTCGGCATATACGCTTCCAGGACCTTCTTACTTACTTCAGCGGAGAACGTATCGGATCTAAACCCAAGGTCAAGTGCCTGTTGTGCCTGAGACAGCGATTCGGTAACGTCGTTAATCTGGAAATCTCGGGGATATTCAACTTCATAACCGACGTTTTCCTTCGCCCACAATTCGTACAATCCAATGATATCCTTTTCGGCTTCCTCACATTGAACAGAAAAGTCTGCCAGGCGTTGGTTGGTTCGTTCAAAGTCCCACTGCTTAGCAACGCCGCTCTTTGACTGCTCTACGCCTACAACCGAATCAATGCCGCTCATGCGGTACATTTCCTTGATGAGTCGGTCAATTTGTGCCATCAGCACTTCGGCCGGGCCTTTGTCCGGCGCAATGAATGCCGGTGCGTGAGATGACTCTTGCGGATACAGCAGCATGTTATTCGTCCCGAGTGTTACGTCGGGAGTACTGCCGTCTGCCGGCATAGTCAATACAGAGAACGTCTGATTGTTAAGTATTTGCGTTAAGAGACTGCACAGATGATACACATGGTAATTTGTCTGCGCAATACTCAAAAACTCGGCAGGCGGTAAGATATCCGTCTTTTTGGAGCTTCTGCCGAACCACTGAACAACGGGAATGCGGCCAATATTATGCGTGCCACTCTTGATTTGGTTTCCGTTTTCGTCTAAAACTTGCCAATTCGTCGGAGTCCATATATAGTATCGTGTTTGTTTCTTGCGGTCAGCGTCGTAAATAACGTCCTTGTATGCAAACTTGATTAATATTCCCTTCTCATCAAACTGCCAGTCCGTAATGTGATGCGGCTCAACCGCCGTGAGATACGGTAAAGCTCGATTCTTGACGTTATCAGCCACCGATTCGCCGAACTCCACAACGTTGTTCACAACGACATACATAACACCGTACAGCTTGGCTAGCGTCGCTTGCTGACGTATATATTCCTGTAAGCTCGTACCTTTGCGGTCTACGTCTTCCAAGAACACCTTGAACTTCTCCGTGTCTTTATATTCACGCTTGATTGTGTCCCTAAATATCGGATCTACCGACGCATTGACGATAGGTCCTGTGTAGTTCAGGTAGTACGCAAGCTTCTTGCGAAAGGCGTAATTCGGCGTACTTTCTCTCGGATGACGAACCAAGCCTCGGCCAACAGAGAACAGGCCTATACCGTAATATGCGTCTTTTAGCAGCTTGTAGCCATATAACTTTTCAGAGTCCATTGTATCTACCCCTTAGTAAATATTGACGTGCGCCGCTTTAATCTGCGGTGCGTTTATCTTCTCGGCAATGCCCGTCGTTGCGTCCGGGGCATCGTCGTGTGTATTTTTACCTTCTCGCTGATAACGAGTCATTGCCCTGTAATATTCAGGCCATCGGTCCTTCCAATTCGTCGGGAAATAAATATGCTCCATGACCCAGGTCGAATTTGACAATATCCTAGCCGCTTTATTCTTCGTCTGTGCGAATGTGTTTACGACCGTCTTGTTCGATTTATGTGTATCCTGTAGTATTCGCCGTACCTGTCTTGCAAAGCCTCGGCCACCGTTGTTTGATTCGAAGTCAGCAACGTTCACGCCGTTCTTATATAACATGGCGGCCGTTGCCGGCTCCGTCTCTTCCATAGCGTCTTTCGTATACAGAAGGTCAAGCACATAAGCTTCGCCGTTATACACTCCGTACACAATGGAGCAGAGGTAATCGGCTCCTGTATCAGCCGTATCTGTGTAATTGCGAATAACCGTAAACAACGGATTGCCGTTTGCGTCCGTCGGGATGCGGTCGTACGTTTTAAAGCTCGAGTACAGCTGTCCTTTGATGTCTATCGGCTCCTGCTGATAGTTAGCACTGGCGATGTCGGCACCCATAGCTCTAACCTTTTCTTCGTAACTTCGCCGTGACAGTATTTCGTCGCAAAGCATTGTTCCATCGGGTTGTAGTGCTTTCATCGTAATCACCTTGGCCGCCTTGCCGAAGTGCTCAATAGCTCTACCGGCTAAGTCGTCACTTGCCCACCTTGTCATGATAATTAGTATCTTGCCGCCTTCCTCAAGGCGTGACAACATAGTATTCGTAAACCACAGCCAGGACTTCTCCTTCGCTGTCTCGTTGTAGGCTTCTTCGGCATTTTTAATGATATCGTCGATAATAAGCAGTGAGCAGCCAAACCCCGTTGCCGTACCGGACGGAGACGTTGCTAAGTACGAATTGTACCCACCATCAAGCGACCACATATCCATGGCTGCATCGCCACGCTTAATACGAACATTTGGAAATATATCGGAGTAAACCGTGATATTCTCATCAGCTTTAACCTCTTGGATCGCATTTCGAACATTCTTCGCAAAGGTTGCTGAAAGAATATTGTTATACGAACCGGTCATTATCTTCTCAGCCGGATTACGTCCAAGCACCCACTCAACGAATAAACTCGCCGTGCGGCTTTTGCCGTGCCGAGGCGGTTCGTTAATAATAAGCACCTTGGCCTTCTCATCTTCATAGAACGACTGCAATGCTTCACACAACTCAACAAGATACCGTCGTTCCGGCTTATAGAAGTCTGAAGCCATCAAATTGCAAAAATAAAAGAACTCACGCCGTGCGAGTTCTCGTTTTGCCTGTCTTTTAATACACTCGTCAATCATCAGCAATCAGCTTCTTTATGTCTTCCGTCTTGATGCCGTCAAAGGGATTATTCTCAATCTTTGCTTGCATATCGACGTTCTTCACATCTCTCCATAAGTCAGGCCGTCTGTTTTTTAACCAGAAGATTTGCGCCGTAACGTCAGGCCGCTCACGCTTAGTTACAACCTTCGTTACAGCAAGGCCTAGCGGTTCGCCGTTAGGGGCATACGTCATTTCTTGTGTAACCTCGTCATATTCATATCCAAGGGCTCGTTTAAGTAACGCATTTTCAACCTCGATGTCAATGACTTCCTTGCCCCTTTTTAGGGTGTCGGAAATGTCGGGATACTTTTTCTTCCACAAATATAAAGTATCACGTCCAATGCCGATACGTTCAGCTATTTCAGCATCAGTTGCACCATCTCGAGCCCAAGCCTGTAACCGCAAAAGATTATCAGGCTGAAGCCACTGTACATATTTACCTTTTGCCATTACAGACTCACCTCCTTTGCGTGCCGTATTTGGAACGATTCATAACATGTTTGGCTGCAACGAAACATTTACACGTGCCAGTTCCGCCGATATGTATTTTGTTAGCAGAGCATACACCTTTAGAGTTGTTCAAACAGGAACGACGGCAGCATTGAATTTCCGTTTTACACGTCATAAGTCACCCCAAACACAAGCACGTAAAAAGGACGCCCCATTAGGACGTCCTTGAAATGGTTAGAATTCCATCAGTAAATAGTGTATGAAAAAATGATTACAGCAATAATAAAACATATGAGCGCACATCCACAAACCCAAATAGCTATATCTCTATAGCAGTCCGCTTTCTTCAGCCGCCGATTAACTTCCTCTTCACATTTAAGCGCCCTCTCTTTTGGTACCAACAGGCCCATTTTTACGGGTTCCCCTATCTGTAAAGTCATATCCATATACATAATGTTTTCGTTCGTGCTTTGGCAATAATAACTTTGTGATATATATGAAAGTGCGGCGACAATAACAGACAATACGGCTCCCCCGGCAAAAAAACCAAAAGCCCATAATATTCCCCTAATAGACGTGGCATCATATGTTATATAATTGCCCCAAAAAGCCAACAATGCAACCGCAGCCCCACCATTAAGCATAAACAACAATGTAAAAGTTTTACTTAATATCATTTCCAGTAAACGAAATTCCAATTCGCTCCCGTGCTCAGCTGTATTAATTCTAAACTTAATATCCTCAACATTACTAGAAATTAACACTTTTTCATCATTTCCAATGCCTCTATCCAATATGGAAACCCTCCTAAAATCACGTTTTTTTATATTATACGAAATAACATCTACACTTATCAACTTGTCTGTAGATGCAAAACAAGACGCCCAAACGGACGTCTAGCCTTGCCGTGCTATATGTTTTCAGGAGGTGTTCACACTATTAATATAACAGGAATATCCGCACCATATCGGCACAAAAACGCACCATTTGTGACTGTTACGAATTTTTCAATTTATCAAAAAACACAAAATGAGTCTGGACAGGAATGGCAGTCGGTCCGAACATCATCATTGCTATTTGTTCTAGGACCTTCCCCGCTCTCTTTCTTGCCGCCGTTTCGCTCATGTGCAGCATATCGGCGACTCGCATCCATGAGGCACCGTTAATGAATCGCTCCTCAGCAATGACTCTTTCTGCGTAACTCAATGCTTCTATTGACCTATCTAACCGCTTCATTAACGGTTCGATATTTGCCAAGTCGGCTTGCAGCTTTTGCCTTCTGATTTCGATGTGCTCCTTATCGTGCATGGCCTTTTCTTCTTGACTGATCATAATCCCGTCGCCGCCCGGAGCGTGCGATAGGGAAGGGATTTTAGGGGCTGCGTCCAGTTCTTCCAACGCCTGAAGGTCGTCCAAATCGGCCTTTGTGTTTTTGATGTAAGTTTTAAATTCGTGATATCGGCGCAAATATTCTCTGACCACATTAATATAATCGTTGTGAAACACTGGCCAATCCTCCTTTGTTCGCAAATTACAGGTTGCGCTTTACCTTGTATTGCAAGGCTTCTTCAATGCCTTGCATCCACTTCATTTTGTGCTGACGGGCGACGTTGTACTCCGTACAGCAGCCCTTGCTGTTATTCCAGTCGCCGAGAGCAACGACAGCGTCACATCGCAGCATTAACTCCACGGTCATTTCCAAAACGTCCAAATACGGAAAATCGGCAGCGTGCTGCATGGCGTCCAAGGGATTTACGATCAGTATATCCGGTCGCTTGTGTGCGATCTCCGCCGCATAAGCTCGTGCCTGCTTTCTATTTTCTTCTTCGTTACCTGTGAACGGGTGTGATAAGTAAATCGCTATCATTGGCCTCTCTCCTCTATTACGACCTCAATTCTCGGCCGTTCGCTATAGAATTTCCGTGCGAATATCTCACATACGACGCTGTCGTCTTTAAGTACCGTGCCGTTTAATGCGTCCAATACGCCTTTTACGTAATTGTCTGTGTCGGGCTTCGTTGTCGGTCGTATTACTCCTTAAGACGCCGCATACCGCTTCTTCTTACTAAATGAATTCGGAATCGTTCTGAATACCTTTAAATTCAAGCAACACGCCTTGTCAATCGGTTTAAAGTCCGGATTCGACAATAGCGGCTGCAACTCAAGCCGTATGAGTTGCTTGTAGGACTTGGATTTTACAGGGTCGTACGTCCTTACGAATCCGCCTTGCCGGGAAAATCTCGGCCGGCCTTGTGCAACAGGATTCCCGTACACGATCAACTCAATCGTTTTCATTTCGCCTTCCTCTTTATATGATACAGGCATTGTTATCTCACCTCTATAATTTATATTTTCTTCTTGCATTAAAACGGCTCCGTTTGGCTGCTTACCTGCTCGATAATTTCGTCCATATCGATTACGCCTTCTCTTACGTGAATGCCTAATAAGACTTTGGCTGCTTCTGTTTGTTCCTCGGTCATAAAGAGGACTCGAGGATTTAGCCGCCTGTTATGCAAGGATAAATCAAAGTCCATGCGTTTGTTGTGCGTAACGATATTGCTGACCTCATAAACGTTTTCGTTCAGAATTACAATCATGATTATCCTCCTTTCGGCAGTTTCTCAATCTGGCTTAAGTATTCGGCTACTTCATCGGCTGATAAGTATCCGATGACGTCGTTTGTTATCGGTGCGTCGTAACATAATCCGCCGTCTTTTAAAACGGCTAGCTCATACAACCCTTCTTCATGTCCGTAACTGTAGCAATTCTGAACTACACTTGCTCCGTACCCGTTCGAGAACCAGTAAAGGTGTTGCATGGCGGAGCCGTTATACATGTCAGTGGTTATCGTCTCTGCTTCCGGCTCATAGTTGCCGAATTTTATGAATGACATTTGCTGTTTCTCCTCTCTAAACTGGTCGATTTCGACCACTTTATCGTCGCAATCCCATAATAATGCAAGTAGGAGCAAACTCTTCTCCGTCATAAATTCTGAGTATATTGTCTTGCACAACATCTAGGTATTCATAATGCGGGGCAGATTTCAAGTTTTGCTCTAGAACGTACATGTGTTTCTCATCGTTTGTACCAAATGTTATTTTTCGCTCAAGCCCTAAAACACCTGTCCGAAGTTCGCCTGTATCTTTAGCTTCTTCTCCGTCAGTAGTGAACAATTCTTCTAGATAATTAATACTTTTTTTGCTAAGTGTACCTAAATTTCTAAAAGGATAAGAATTCTCTTTAGGCACTCTGTATACAACACGTCCATTGGTCCCGATATAGCCAAGTTCAGGATGGTTAAATCCAAAGAATTTATTGGATAACTGATAACGTTCGGCCGTCTCCCACAATTTAAAAATCTCTTTACTGATCTTCAAAATTTGTTTTCCCATTTGTGAATACCTTCCTTTAAACTCCTTCAAGTTTTTTCAAGCTCTTATAAGTAGCTTGAAAGCTCTTTATATAACGCCCTTCCTTTTGGCTTAATTACGCCATTTACACGCTTTCAAGTAACTTTCAACCTGTTCCAATTTGGAACTAGTTCAACCGCTTCACAATGTTCCCTGTTAACTGCTTCAACTTCTCGTTGTTCGGACTTATGCCCAGGACTGCATTATCTCGGTTGTCCTTCTGCCGTTGTGCTGCCAGTTGATACGCCCGTCTGAACTGTGCCCGCAGTGTATTCATCCCGTCGTTCGTAGTCATGCAGATATCTTGCCAACCGATATTATTGACGGCTGTTGTTATGGCTTCGTGGCTGAATTTCGGCTTACCATAATAGCCTACTGACTGTATTGCCTTAATGACCTCGCCCCATGCTTCAGACTCATCAGGGGCAGCTGTACCGCTTATTATCCCCTTGATGCCGTATGCCACTTCCCTAATCTCGGCAATGGACGGCAAGAACTTATTTGTCATGATAAGCTTCTTTACTGACGCTTCAAGGATTGACGGCGGTATATCGCTAAGCATTTCCACATAAAGCCGTAAACGGTTGTCATCAAGACTCGCATTGTAAGCCAATTGCAAAGGTGCTACCGCCTTCAAAATGTCTTGCTTATTCATTCTGTCCCCTCGCTTCCTCTTCGTATTCGGCCATAAGCCTGTTAACGGCGTTTATACCTTCCCGCCTTTCCTGCTCGGCCCTGGATAAATTCGATCGCCTATTGTTCTGCTCCGGCTGATTAAGGTATCCCTCAAACTTCGTCCCAAACAATGTCTCGGGTCTCAGGTATTGAGCCATGTCTGTACCTATCCACTCTTTAGCCTTTTTATTTACAACCGTTTTGAAGTCATCAGCAGTAAACCCTTCCGCAATTCGTGCAGCGATGAGTTTACGAGTCCTGCTTGTCGTGCTTCTGTAAGAACTGCCAGTTACAGAGTTGAGATGACTTACAATATCTTCTGCTACCGAAGGTAGAGAAGGACTATATATTTTCTTTTCCTTTACTTTACTTTCCTTTACTTTACTTTCCTCTACTCTACTTTCCTTTACTTTACTTTGTGCTTGAATGTCGACATTTTCCTCTTTAATGTATACATTTTCTTCGGAAATGCTTACATCGTGTATACATTTCCGAAAAGAAGGTGCACTTGAATAAGCCTGGCTGATTCTCAGGTTTTTGAATTCAGAAGAATCGACCAGTAAATATCTTGCATCTACTTCTACATCTTTTCTTCTGATGCAGGCTTTCAAAAATCTGTCTTGTATGCCGTGAGATGTAAGTATTCCGAACGAGTCAAAAAGGGATTTGTTAAAGAATCCGCGTTTGACCAATTCATGCACGATCTCATTCGCTAAGCAAGGGGAAAATTCTTTTCCCGCGACTTTCGAAAACAAGTATGCTGAATCTTCATCCCACTTTATGAAGTACCCGTTACGATAAATCCGCGTGAGCAGGCGTATCGCACATACTTCTCCTTTTATCCCGAACCTTGCCGAGACAAATTGAACCTTCTCATCATCAAAGAAGTCGACATCCAAGGGAAAGAAATCTAATCCCTTTTTCATGTCATCCGCCTTTCTGGCGATTTATAGATATATCGGCGGAGCCGAATAAAGGTCGGCTCCTGCCGTCTTGCTAACTTTCGTTACATTGAATCTCTAAAACACATATACTTCTGCGCCGGTTTGTTGTTGTACCTGCGCTTTAAACCCCGCTGCATCACTGTTTGAATCACTGAGGTGCAGCAAGTAAATCTGTCTTACTGTCTTCATCGCATTGGCCTTGAGTAGCTGTAGCAGGGTTTCTATACTCATATGAGTCTGTATAACCCGCTCCGCCAAACACGCTGAAACCTTCTTTGCTCTTACCTTATCCATAATGATTTCCTGCTCATAGTTTGCTTCAATGAGTAGGTGTGTTACGCCGGTAAACGTGTAGTCTACATATGCCGTATCGGTAATATAGAGTAACTTCTCTGCCGTTACAGTGGATTTTATTTGATATCCATAACACGGTACATCGTGATGTACGAAAAAGGCGGTAATATCCAGTGTCTGTATATGTAACATACACTGCGTATTTGCCACGGTTACGGTAGGAAACAGCTCCTGCAAATCTTTGGGCCCGTATACCGGTATGCCTCGACGGGATAATTCCGGAATGGCTTTACTATGATCGCCGTGCCGATGTGTAACCAGGCATCCGTCAATATCACCCGTTTTAAAGCGCAGTCCTTGTTGTATACGTTTAAACGGGATACCGGCATCAAGGAGCAGTGCCGTATGTCCGTCACTGATACGATAGCAATTGCCGCTGCTCCCCGTCGCCAATATACGAATATCCATTAGAACTGCGGCCCATCTGAGGGCTGCGGCATCGCTTTTTCAGCCGGTACTTCTTCCGGAACTTCAAAGAGTTCCGTTAAATCTTCTTCCGGCTTCTGAGATGCCGCTTGAAGAGCTTCCGGTTCGGCCTCTTCAAGCGGGATTCTATTGGCGGTTACGTTTATCTCTTGCCGCATTTCATTTGCCGTCTCCTGTAAGCGTTCTTCCTGCTGTTTCATGTACTGATAGGATGCGTCCACTTTGCGAGGATCCAGAGGGATGTGCTTGCTACTGTATACCTCTCTGATAAGCGTCTTACGGCACATTTCTTCAAGCCATCCATCCACTTCGACTTCCTGCTTCTTGCCGTTTTTCCACTCCGTTTTTGTACCGCCCCAGAAGTTGGCACTAGCATACTGCGGCTTGCGCTTCAGTATGGCGGACATCGGCATAATCACTAATTTATTACGGCTGGCATCGTCATATTCAATATACCCGAACCCGCCTACAATATCCCCGCGATTAAACGGATTGGTGATAACAAATTCATAGCTTTCTACAGGATTGGTCCGGCTTTTCATGAGAGGAGTAAATGTATCCGTGCTGTGCACCAGCTCTATAGTGACTGCTTTCGGTTTTACCAACGCGTAATTTTCAGCAACATATTGAATCCCGGCATAGCCTATCATCAAGGTGATATCGTATAATTGGGTCTTTTTATTCAGGTACGGTATGGGGCTGATATGGTTAGGCTGCATCATATCCAGTCCCAGGCGAGCATAATGCACAACATCTCGGGACAGCTCCGGAAGATTCACGTTCGCCCAGGTATACGGCACTGTATTGTCGTAAGTATGATCCTTGTTGCTTGCATTCTTGCGCACGCGCTCTTCTTCAGCCGTATTCAAGGCTCTATCAATGCCGATGAAATAGCCTTGAATTAGCGACCTCTGGTAGTCCGTAATCTGTAATTCTCCGGATGAGCTACCAAACTCTTGCAGTACTTTGGCAGTAAAACGACTACTGAGACTCATTTCATTCGTAACATTTTGCATTTCTTGGTTCTTTGCCATTTCGTAACACTCCTTTAATTTTCTACTCGAATTTGTATATCTTTTTCCGATACGATTAATCGGATCAGTTGTTCTTTTATAGCAATAGGGCGGCTGACACTTTCGGCCCGGTCCATAATAACCGGCAAGTCGGTACCGTAAAACTCATTGAGTACGTCAATAATTTCCAGTTCCGCATTGACTTTATTAGCCGTATTCACGGATTTGTATCGTACCCATTCACCGGCGGCATTCTGTACCGTCGGATCACAAATTTCTTTAAGGCCGCCGTTCACTTGGTCCTCAAAGAGCTGGAAATGTACGGTCCGGAACCGGCTGTTAATCTTATCCGTAATCATACGGGCCTTAATGCGCGTGTATTCCTCACAAAGATGGATACCATATTCGAGGTGTTCCAGCATAGCTGCTTTCTCTTTCTGCTCGTCTTGCAGCTCTTTAATTCTCTTTTTACCCTCCTTCGCCGCTTCAATCACGCTGAAGCGTGCATTGGCTTCCTGTATCTGCTGCGTAACCTCTTCAATCTGTATGTCCTGCAACCTTATGGCATCATTCGTAGCATTGGTTCCAGCTTGTAACTGCCGCTGAAATCTTGTAATGGTCTGCTGCATTTCCTTAGCCTCATTCGTATCGTCAAATGCAGGGCGTATGACACGCTGTTCTTTTAATTCTTGCAGCTGTTCTACCAATAGCTTCTCCTGTTCCTTGAGCATTGATACCGTATCCATTACCTGATTTTTCTCTCGCTCCAGCTCTGCGATTCGGTCCTGACTGCAAGCTTGTCCACGCTTATTGATTTCTTCTTTACGCATGGACTGATTGAGATTAAACTCCTTACGCATGGCGTCGATTTGCGTAGCCGGCAAGGGTTGTTTACACGTCGGGCACGTTTCTTGATGGCGATCCCACTGCATAGACTGAACTTCAGCATATTCCTGTAACAGCCGTTCCCGCTGTTCCTTCATCCGGGAAATTTCGTACTCAAACTTACGGACATCTTGTTCCGCTTCCTGAAGCCGACGAGAAATAGTAAGCTGTTCTCGTTGTCCGCACTCGATTTTTTGATTAATCTCTTCATTTGCGGCTTGGCCAGCTTGAATGTATTCGGCTTGCCTGGTAGCGTAGTCGGCTTTGCATTCGGCAATTTTTTGCCGAATCAGGGCCTCGTTACCGCCGTCGGACTGTAGATCCTGTTTTTCTCGTTCCAGTTCCGCCTTTTTTTTCTCTAGGGCCTTAATCTCCTTCTTTAAGCCTTGAGCGTCCGGCACATTTCCCGGAATACCTCGGGTTACTTCGTCCATCCTGGCCGGCAGTATTTCCAAGTCTTTGTTAATTTTGCGCCGCTGTTCCACGGCTATTTTCTTATATTCTTCCGTCGAGTACTGCTGTCCTTTTGTGCCGGGAATCATCAGGTATTCATTAAGGTCCGCCAGTTCAGACCGTTTCATAATTTCTTCTTCCGCCACATCCCCGCATACATCAAAGAGTATGCGGCGGCGCGTTTCCGTCGGCAGATCTTCCGTAAAATACCCGTGAATCATGAGCATTTTTACTTTCTCAAGCTCTACTCCGCAAATGGCTTCTACCAGGGCTGTATACTCTTTCTTTTTAGCCGGTACGCCGTTAATGCTGTAGTCGGTCGTATGCCCACTGAATTCTGCCGTAGGAGAGCCTTTTTTCTTCGTCCACACTTCATAATAGTCTTTACCAAGGGTGACGATTTCGCCGTCGTTGTCGATGACTAGTTTTCCCGTGTGATGTACATCATGAACCCCTGTTGTTTTCGGGTCAAAGTCCTTTTCGTCGGTGGCAGCTCTGTCTAACAAGAGCCAGCAAATCGCATTGGCGATTGTCGTCTTCCCTGTCCCGTTAGCTCCGTATATATCCGTGTTTTTTCCATCAAAACGGATAGTAAGCTCCTTGATACTACGGAAGTTTTCAAGTTGTAATTCCAGCAGTTTCATTGTGTTTTTGCTCCATTTCTGCTACAATGTAGCCGTAAATTAAATATTTTATTTTTCACCTTTAGACCGCACCTGTTGCCGCAGATGCGGTCTTTTCTTTGCTGTATTTCGTATCGTACTCATAAAATGATGATTGCCATCGCAATGATTATGTATACCGTGAAGGCCCCAATGCCAATCTTCAGACCTTCCCGAAGCGTGACTTTGAAATCGTCATCCGCTTCTTCCTCAACAATCGGCCCCGGTTCGGTAGCCTGTATCTCGTAATATTTCCGGTTGATCCATTCAGGCGGCCTCTGTAATGTAACAGCCTTCATCATTACATCCCTCTCTTTCTAGCGATTAATTCGAAGTGGAACGACATAAGAACGTTACCGGCACGCTGGATGTAATTTCTCCACGTATCCCCAAAGGTTATGATAAGCACCGCTATTTGTCGTTCGGATAACGGATTACCATCGATGCCACTGTGGCACGCAGCCAGTGCAGAATCGACGATTTCTCGAGGTCTGAAATGCCTTACTACCTGGATACCTTCCACCTCAGCCGTTGTACAAATAATCTTCATCATGTGATTTATCATTTGGTCTGCATTCATTGTTATGCTCCTTTCCGTATCTCAATCCATATACACGCTGTAATAACAGCGATTACGATTACACACGTTGCAATTTCGAGTTCAATCATTAACATTTCCTCCCATCGCTTTGCTATCGAGCCATGCTCGGATTTCCCACCCGGCAAACCGTATTTCTGATTTTTCAGTGAGCTTAATGTGCGGTATTTCGCCAGTTTTCACCCACTTATAAATGTTCTGAATGTCGGTGTGCAACAACTTTGCGATTTCTACTGCCGAATACATAATGTCGGCGATGATTCGTTGTTCCATTTAAGGCTCCTTTCTTTAATAATGCTCAACGTGGAACATTAGTTCCTCGTGCGTTTTCTCCGAGTCGTCAAGTGTCAGCGCTTGAAGGGCCATGATGAAGTTCGTATCAGTTAATCCCATTCGCCATCAATGGCTACATGTGTTTCTGTGGCCACCAGTGTAACGTCTGCGCCTGTGACTATTGCCGTAGTCATGGGCGTTTGACATTTCCTGATATACTCAACTAACGGCCGTGCCGCTTTTGCCAACTCATTTTGCATGATCCTTATTTTTTCCCTGTCCACTCGAAGTCCTTTTTCTTCCATATGTTTTCCTCCTTATTGTGTTTTTCGATATCTTGTATATTTCTTGATTTTTCACGCATTATGTTGTATGGTGTAAATAAGTCTAAGAAAGGAGGTTCTTAAATGCCTAAGAATACCAAACAGACTTCGACAAAAGCGGCGTCGGCAGCATCTAAGGTTCTCCGTGACGGTAGAACTGGCAAAGCTTCAAAAACAGCCGCTGGAAGTGCGTTGTCGCAAACGCCTTCCAAAAAAGGAAAATAAATTCCTTTTTATACAGGGTATCTAGCACATACCCTGTATTTTTTATTGGAAGAATATCTCCAACAGCTCTTCTTTGCTAAGCGGAATAAAATCCGCTATAGCATAAATTTCTGATACCTTGAATTCTCCGCCATCTGACTTAAGCCTTCTAGTGAAGGTATCCCTATTAATCCCTGCAGCTCTTCCTACTTGTTCATAGGTCTTGCCACTTCCCTTGATTAAGGCTTTGAGACGGGCTATATCAAATCTCATCTTCTTCCCTCCTTGTCGGTGATTTAAGCTTTGTCTAATATAACAGACGATTATTCCATAAAAATATCTGCTACCTTACAATCCAAGGCTCGCGCTAACTTAAATAGTGTGTTTGTCGTTGTCGGTATGGTATTGTCATTTTCCAGTGCGGAGACAATAGCCCTAGATACGCCAGACTCAACTGCAAGCTTTTCTTGAGACCATCCTTTTTCTTCGCGACGCTCTTTTACTTTATACATTTCTATCTCCTCCTTGTCGTCTATTATATCAGACAAAAATACATTGTCAAATATTTTAGACATTTTATTTGCTTGTTTGTCGAATATATTATACAATGATTGCGTAAAGGAGGTTGCATATGTTTATCGGCCAATTTATTAAGGAATACCGTTCTAATCACGGTTTATCAATGCAGGATTTTGCTGATTTGACGGGTCTTAGTAAGGCATACATAGGTATGTTAGAAAAAATTTATAATCCTAAAACCAATCAACCAATTAGTCCTTCTCTTGACAAATTAAATTTAATTGCGACTGGCATAGGTTTATCATTAGATGATCTTTTAAAAGAACTAGATGGAAATCAACCCGTTATCGTAACCACATCTAAGCACAAAGGCGTTAGAATCCCTATTCTTGGATATGTGATAGCCGGGGTTCCCATTGAGGCGGTTGAGGACATTCTGGGCTATGAAGAAATATCTACTGAATTGGCTCGCACGGGTGACTTCTTTTGCTTACGTATCAAAGGGGATAGTATGGAACCCACTTTTTCAGAAGGCGATATCATCGTTGTTCGCCAACAGCCGGATGTGGAATCAAACGAAATTGCTGTCGTCCTCGTAAATGGAGATGAAGGTACTGTAAAACGCATAAAAAAATCCGATGCAGGGATTACCCTCATCGGCGATAACGTATCCTCTTTCCTACCGACCTTCTACTCAAACGAAGACATCGAACGGCTGCCCGTAACTATCATTGGAAAAGTCATTGAACTGCGGCGATCGTTTTAGGCGGTGACTGTTATAGTAGGAAATGGCGTCGAATTAAGAGGTAAATTTTAAATGTGGGAGGGTAATCATGTACGAAAAATATAAAGTTATTGCTATTCAAGATGAATACACCGTGTTGATTGACTATGGCTTGAGGAGCGGTGCTCGCAGCGGGGATTCTTTGCGCATCATAGAACCCGGCAAAGATATCGTGATTGATGGTAAAAATTACGGACAGTATGATGGAATAAAGGCAGTTATTGAAGTAGTTGCCCCTTATGAAAACTTCTCGGTATGCAAACGTGTAGTACGCAAAAATATCGATATGCTTAACCCCATCTCCGCTATACAAAAAACAATCGCTCGAGCTACGCCGTTAAATGTTGAAAAGGAGGACATTTCCAATTCTATTAATAGCCCTACCGTCACGCCTATAAAAGTCGGAGACACCGTCATTCTAACACGTGAATAGCTATTGCATTTAATACTTCCATAGTGTATACTGATGATAGTGAACTGTCCTTTTCACATTGCGTGGCTGGGACACTGAGGACCTCACCATCATCTGATGGAGAGGTCCTCTTTTATTATTAGGAGATTACTTTGACTATTTGTGATAAGCCTTTTAAAACGTATGACGAACAAATTGAATTACTTAAGAGCCGTGGGCTAATCATCGAAGATTATGAGTTCGCACTCCACGCTCTGAATACAATCTCATACTATGACTTAATAAATCGATATCAAAGACATTTTATGCCTGACGGAGAAAAGTTTATCGACAACACCAGGATAGAACTATTGTATAGCTTCTCATTGTTCGATAAATCGATACAGTCATTTATATTAAAGTACAGTATGTTCATAGAAAATATTTTCAAAACAAAGCTGGCTTATACACTAGCAAAGGATTTTGGAGCTAAAGAGTCCGAATATCTCTCCGCTGCTAAATATCGACAATCTTATCAAAATCCAAATGGGACTCTAACGTTCAACTCGATTTCCCTGGAGTGTGAAAAAACTATATTAGATTCCAAAATAACAAATAACCCCACATTGTATTATCACGAAAACCATAACCACATTCCACCATGGATTCTATTAAAAAACTTGTCTTTTAGTAATGCTATTAATTTATTTAAATTGTTAAAAGATACGCAGAGGGATATCATTGTAAACGAATTAATTCCCAATGCGCAAATTACGCCAAATGATAAAATTAACTTTGTTTTTTGTTCCCTAGAAGCAATTAGATTATTCCGTAATTTCGCTGCTCATAACCTGGATTTTACAGCATTGCGTACCGATGAAACCAGAAAGCTTTCACCCACAGTTATATCAAAACTTTTGTCTGGCAGTGGCCTCATTAAAAAAGAGAACAAAAAGATTTCTGCAACCGAACGAGCTTTCTTTAGAGGAATTTATGGGATCATGCTTTCTATGCTCGTCTATCTAAAGACAAATTATTTAATAAGTGAATTTATTATTGATTTTCTGTCTATTTTTAAAGGAATTAACGGTGATGATGCCGGAGTCAAGTATTATCTTTTCGAATGTTATTCAGACATAGCAAATATGCCAATTGATACACCTATCCGTTTACAAAATTACCTCTTTACATGTCAACAAAAATAAATGCCCTGAACGGCAAATTCAGGGCGTATTACACGAGCTGGCACATATTAAGAATGATGACTTCAGTAACGACTTACACGCTGACATGGTGGAGTCATTACTGCACAACGCAAACCCTTGCCCTCGTGTCGCTAAAGACGTCGAGTTTTACTGCCGGGTTGTGTAGCTATATGTATATCAAATACTGTATCAAAGATATAGGTTTATAATGTTCTATATCATTTTTCCCTCTTCTGATATAGTTATATTGGTAGACAGAGTAGAAATATTATCTTGAGATAAAAAGGTGGTGCACCAATGAAGAAAACGCCATTGTTATTAAAATTGTCTCACACTAATAATGACGAATGGGAACATACTTATAACATCCTTTTTAACAATCCTTTTTCCGTTCATATTAACATTCCCATCAAACAATATCGGGCCACAAAGTCATATCCTGCATTCTTCTATTATACGCCTGACATTATAGAGCTTCTTGAAAAAATACGGAAAGAGACCCTTGTGTTGAATCGCGTTATGAATAAATTACCGCCTATTGCACTTGAACACTTTACGACTACGTGCATGATTGAAGAAATCTTGTTTACTAACGAAATCGAAGGAATCCGGAGTTCTCGATCTGAAATTAGGACAGTATTAAACACCGTCCTTTCAAAGGCCAATCCCCATACCATTCGGTTAGGGAGTGTCGTTGGAAAATATATTCTTTTAAATAAAGAAGAGAGTTTTAGCTTCGATAATGCTACCGGGTTGCGTGCATTTTACGATGACTTTGTCGCCGAAGAAGTTATAAATGAAGATCCTGGCAATGCTTTGGATGGCAAGGTGCTTCGAGCCGATATGGTTGATATAAAAAGCCCCGGCGGCAGGGTGATCCACCAAGGAGCCTATCCCGAAAATGATTTAATTAAATATATAGACCAGACCTTCTCCCTTCTTCACAACAATTCTATCCCGGATCTTATTCGGGTTTCCGTGTTCCATTATTTATTTGGGTACTTACACCCTTTTTATGATGGGAATGGGAGGACCTCTCGTTTTATTACATCATTTTTCTTATCAAAGATGTTAAATAAGTTAGTTGCCTTTCGATTGTCTATCACGATAAAAAAGTCGCTCCGGACATATTATAAATTATTCGCAAATACTAATGATATTAGAAATAGAGGAGATTTAACCCCTTTTATTACTGGATTCCTATGGTTAATAGAACAAAGTATTTTACGCACTGTTGAATTGCTTCGAGAAAAAAAGATAGAGCTCACAAATCTAAAGAAAATTTTAGACCATCACCATGACTTTGAAGATAAGCTAGATAAGCGGATTGCATTTGTATTACTCCAAGCTGCGCTGTTTTCAGACGCTGGAGCATCTGTAACCGAAATTTCTCGCACCATAGACAAATCCGCGGTAACAGTTAAGCGACATTTAAAGAAACTCGAGCCATATACACTCATAAATAAAGATCAACGTGCACATCTTTATAAGCTAGATATTAATAAGTTGAAAGGCATAAAATCCACACAATGAAATAAAGGTGCATACACACAAACAAAAAGCCCGTACTCTGCTACCAACAGAATACGGGCGTGCCGGGTACTACCAATACCACGGCGATATAATCCACCTTCTCACGGGCTGATTACGCTATAAGTATATCATAATCAGCCCCTTTTCAGAAAGGAGCTGTATTTTTTATGATTTCTAAGAAAAAAGAAATATATTACGTCGTCATTACACAGAAAGACCCGTTAACGAATACTTGGAAGAAGAAATGGATACGATCCGGCACGAGTAAGCGTGAGGCCGAAAAGCTTGAACGAAAGCTTTTGAGTGAGAAGGATGAAGGAGCAATTATTTTAACGGGAAGAGGAATCCCTACGCTACTTGATTTTCTCACCAGGTGGCTCGACACATGTATTAAACCGCCTGCTCGTAAGGTTGCTACCTACACTAATTACAGGGCTATCTGCAAGCAAGTTATAAATGATTTAGGGGAACATAAGCTTGATAAGATTACCCCTCTTATGATTGCCACATATTACAAAGAATTAAGCGGCCGAGGCCTTTCTAATACTACCGTTCGACTGACGCACCGCATCCTGAAGGCTGCGTTAGACCAGGCTGTGAAATGGCAGCTCTTAAATCGCAATCCGTTAATAGATGTAGATCCCCCGGCACCGATTAAGCCTAAAAACGAAGCCCTTACTACTACTGACGCATTGGCCTTAATTGAATACGCCACTGAACAGTCGAAACAATCAGGATACACTCGAAATAAAGTAAGCTGCATTCTTTTGCTCGGTATCTTCTGCGGATTGCGTCGTGGAGAGATTGCAGGACTTCGTTGGCAAGATATTGACTTCGACGAATCGACACTACATATTCGCCATAGCCTTTTACGAGTTCCTATTGAGGATTTAGCCAGGCTTGACTATCCGTATATCAAAAGAAGTACAAATTCGGCCCTTGTATTAGACACAGTAAAAACGGAAGCGTCTGAAAATAGCATTATTGTTCCGCAGCATGTTATCTCTTTCCTTCGTCATGTAAACCGCCAATACGACACTAACCGCATGAGATTTGGCCCTTATTTCCATAACACCCAGTTCATTATGGCCAATGAAATCGGAGACCCGTACGATCCAAACTGGTATCGCAAAACTCTACACAAGCTAATTCAATCCTACAATGATAGTCATCCAGGTTATCCTCCGCTTCCTCTTATACGAGTTCACGACCTTCGGCATACAGCAGCCACTATCCTACTAGAAAACAATATCGATATAAAACTCGTCAGCCGGCAGCTCCGCCACTCGGATACGGGCATAACACAGAACCTCTATCAGCACGTGACAGAGCGGCTAGAATCAAAGATTGCAAATACGCTGGACAGCCTAATGGATGCCGCCAATGCAGAAAAATAAGTTTATGGTAGAAAGCATGGTAGAAAACCTTCTTTCTACCATTTATTTTTACTAAAAACAGGCAAACAAAAAAGGACTGCAAATGCAGTCCCTGTCTAACAGTATGGCGGAGAGTCAGGGATTTGAACCCTGGGTACGGAGTTCACCGCACACATGATTTCCAATCATGCTCCTTAAGCCACTCGGACAACTCTCCCTGTACTCCACATCATTCTGTTATGCCCCGGGACGGCATATAATGTGAATATGGTCGGGGCGACAGGATTCGAACCTGCGGCCTCTTAGTCCCGAACCAAGCGCGCTACCAAACTGCGCCACGCCCCGTTACCTGACTTAAATATAATATCAAGTTTCCTATACCTTGTCAAGACAGGACCCGCCTGCCCATACGATCTGACAAGCCCTTATTTTTTAGGGATTGTCATTCGTTTCCAAACAATACCGCCGAGAACAGTCAGTAACGTTAAAACGATTTTTACATACAAGGCCGTGTCTTTCGACAGTGCCAAATATTCGTCGGCTCCTACCATGGATCCGGCTGCCCACCCCAGTATTAAACCGCCAATATAAATGAGTACGGGAAATTTGTGCATAATCTTAATGACTACCGTACTGCCGAAAATGATAATAGGTACGGAGATAACCATACCGAAGAAGAGAAGTCCCATGTGACCGCCGGTCGTACCGACTATACCGAGAACATTATCCAAACTCATAAGTGCATCGGCTACAATGATAGTTTTAACGGCACCGCCCAGAGAATCCTTAGCCTCTACATGAGCTTCTTCTTCACCGTCTTGCTTGCCTATAAGCTTCATACCGATATATACGAGTAATAATCCGCCGACTGTATGTAAGTACGGAATCTGTAAAAGGTAGACTACTATCATGGCCATAAAAAAGCGTAACACAATAGCTCCGGCCGTTCCGTAAAGTATAGCTTTTTTCTGTAATTCATGGGGCAGGTTTTTCGCCGCCATGCCGATGACAATAGAGTTATCTCCGCCTAAGGCCAAATCAAGTAAGATGACCTGTATAATGGTCCAAATATCAGTGATTAATTCAGCTTCCAATTCCAGTATCCTTTCTTATACATGTTATGAAGCTCATTATACCATAGGCACAAGCTTCATAACACATATAACCTTGCAAAAATCGTAAGTCTGTTTTTCTATACAGACTGCAATAAAAAAAGCAAGGACCGTAGCCCTTGCTTTTTCGTATACGCTTATTCTACAGGAATTTCATCGCTAACATCTACAACCTTACCGGGGTTCATGATGTTCTTCGGATCCAATGCTTTCTTAACAGAACGCATGAGTTCCATTTCAACGGGATCCATGTATTCTTTCATCAACTTAGCACGTTTGTATCCGATACCGTGTTCACCCGAGAGGCGGCCGCCCAACTTGTAAACAAGTGCGTAAATTTCTTTTTGAATCTTCGGAAGCATTTCTTCCCATTCTTCCTGAGAGCGATCGTCTTTCAAAATATCGATATGTACGTTGCCGTCACCGCAGTGGCCTGCGCAATGCATAGCTACATCATATTTTTCACCGAGACGGGAAATCTGCTGTACGGCACCGGGAATTTCCGTCATCGGAACGACAATGTCTTCCATGGAGAATACGAGACTTCTCTGACGGTCTGCTTCCAAATATGCTTTACGGGATTTCCAAATCTTGTCTTTATCGGCAACCAAGACATCAAGAGCCCCGTTTTCACGAGCCAATTCGTCAATTGTAACGCACTGTTCATCCAATACGTCTTCACTGTCGCCGGCAATCTGAATAATAATATAGTTACCTATATCTGAATGCTGTAATTTTTCATTCAGGAATACTTCGACTTGCTTAATGGACGCATTATCCATAAATTCAACGCAAACCGGTGTAATGCCCGCATTCATGACTTTCGGAGTCAAATCGATAGCCGCATCGAGATTATCGAATACTGCCAGAAGGTCCATTTCATACTTCGGCAATGCAACGAGTTTTAAGAACACTTTAGTTACAATGCCGAGAGTACCTTCGGAGCCGATGTATAAATGCATGAGCATATAGCCCGTAGCATTTTTACGGAACTTACCGCCCAACTGCACGACTTCACCAGACGGAGTAACGACTTCAATACCCATAACCTGATCACGCGTTACACCGTACTTAACAGCACGGTTACCGCCCGCATTGGTTGCTACGTTACCGCCGATGAAGCAAGAGTCCCCGCTACACGGATCGCCTGCATAGAAGAGGCCTTCTTTATTAACAGCTTCCTGAAGTGCCGCCGTCGTAATACCCGGTTCGGCAACAACAACCATGTTTTCTTTATCAATTTCAATAATCTTGTTCATGCGTTCAATGGAGATGATAACGCCGCCGTAAATAGCTACGGCACCGGCAGCCAAACCGGTTCCTGCAGCACGGGGAACCATGACAATATCGTTGTCATAGCACAATTTTACAACCTTTGCCACTTCTTCCGTTGTTGCCGGTAAAACTGCAACCTGAGCTTCCTTCATATAGTGCGGATCCGTTACTTCATCATGTCCGTATGCATCGAGCTTATCTTTATCGGTATATACGTATTTTTCACCGACAATCTTTTTTAATTCTTCAATAATTTCGGGTGTAACCAAACCTTTTGCCATTCCTTTTACCTCCAATATTACTATAAATGAGACGGCCTTGTCGCAAATCACGGTGACTTGCAGGCCCTTGAACCGTCTGTATCCGTTAAGCATAAGGACCGCCATATCGTTACAGTTCCCTCATGCTTCAGCTATATTATATCCTTCCGGTATGCATTAGTAAATCACCTATCCCCATTTAGCATATATCTACTTCGCAACCTTAATCTTCAACTATCCATCTTATGCATACCTTTTGAGTCTATTGGGGAGGCTGATTCACATTGCCTTATTTTTTACTCATTTCTCGACTTTTCTCAGCCGCAGTCATTACGGCTTCCATTACGGCACTGCGAAATCCCCGTTCTTCCAAAGTTCGAACTGCGGCTATCGTTGTCCCGCCGGGAGAGCAAACATTGTCTTTTAATTTTCCCGGATGTTCTCCCGTTTCCAATACGGTTTTGGCAGCTCCCATTACGGTTTGAGCGGCAAAGACATAGGCCTTGTCCCGCGGCATACCGGCTGCTACGGCTCCGTCCGCCAGGGCTTCAATAAACATATATACATAAGCAGGGCTGCTACCGCTTACTCCAATGACGGCATCAATCAAATATTCATCCACTACTTCCGCCCGTCCGAATGATGAAAACAGTTCTTCAATTTTGAATATCTCTTCTGTCGATACGTGTTCATTCGGTGTCAAGGAGGTCATACCGGCACCTACTACGGCAGGGGTGTTCGGCATAGCTCTTACCAGTTTTCTATCCTCTCCGACAGCGACTTCCATTTGCTTCAAAGTGACCCCGGCAGCTACGGAAAGAAGGATAGCATCTTGTTTCAGGTTGCCTTTGATTTCTTCCAAAAGAGAAGAGACTATTTTAGGTTTTACGGCAATAATGACTAAATCCGCTTCTCGTACGGCTTCCCCGGGTGTAGATGCAATACGGGCACAGTTCCCCAAATTTGCGGCTACAACCTCGGCTTTATGAGCATGAGGGTTATACAAGATGATATCCCCGTTTTTCATGCCCGGCGAGCGGCCGATTCCTTCGGCAATAGATCTTCCCATATTTCCGATTCCCAATATGGCAACTGTCTTAAACATATATTCCCATCCTTTCAAAAACGGGCATAACGAAGGTTATCCCTTTGCTATGCCCGTTTATGTCTATACTATTGAACAACGCCGACCTTATCCAAAGCCTTCTTAATCTTTTCAGCCAATCCGTGTATCTTTTTCTTCGATACGGAGCAAACAGCCAATCGAATCCCCTTACCCAAGGGGACTAGGAAAATATGTTCCTTTTCCAATTCGTCAACAACAGCCTGTGAGCCTATAAGAGGAATGGTAATAAAGAATCCCGATAAGTACGGTAAGTATTTCAAGCCGCAAGCATCGGCTTCAGCCATAAATAAATCGGCTCTTTCTTTGATTAAGTGGAAATATTCAGCTCTTTCTTTATCTAATTCGGCTACCCGTGCCGGGTCACTGCAAATATGTACCATAGCCTTCATGGCCGCACTGTTGGAATTAGACCACGTCGCACGGTTGGAATATTGGTTAATGGCTACAAATTCATCGGCAATATCCTCACTCGGTGTAACGCCGATCATAGCACCCATTCTCTGGCCGTACATAGTAAAGCCCTTACTCAAAGTGTAGGCTACAATAACCAGAATATTTTCAGGCAGGTTCCCGAATTTTTTGAAAAAGCGGCGGCATTCGTGTTTTTCACCGCTATAGTCCAAATATGCCACATCAGGAACGAGAATGACGTTCTTATCCTTATTGGCTACGATTTCTTTCAAAAAGTTTAATACGGCATCCCAATCAGAGTCGGACAAGGCGAAGCCGGTCGGATTATTAGCCGGAGAGTTCATAATAATAACGATATTAGTTTGTTTCTTTGCCATATCTTCAACATGAGCTTTGAAATCGGCAAAGTTAAACTGTCCCTTATCATCAAGTAGCAGGAATTCACGCAACGTTCGGCAGTTATCGCGACACATGGAACCATATGCACTCCAATGCCAGTCACTGGTCAAGATTTCATCTCCCGGAGCGGAATAGTTGTGAATAACGTGATGCAAGACACCGGAACCGCCCGACGTGGCACAGGCGCGAATATAACCTTCAGGCTTGGATTCACCAAAGCACTGGTCAATAACGGCGGATAAATAGTCGTCATATCCCTGAATAGGCGCATAGGCAATAATATCACGCGTAGACAAGGCACGAAAAGCTTCTTCTACAACCTTGAGCATTACTAAATTACCGTCTTCATCGAGAATGGACCCTACAGTCCCGTTGATAACCGCCTCGGCACCGAGCTTTTCTGCCAATGCCGTCGCCCGGTTATTGGCACCGAAAATTTTATCTTCTGAAAACTTTCCGCTTGCTTGCGGAGCTGCTACACTTTTTACCATCACAATAGTCCCCCTTATATACTCATACCTTAATTTATATCATATTCATCATACATATACAATACAGTAGATCGTGTATACAAATATACATAATGAACCGCTTGAATCGTATTCGGAAATTTTCTTTCTATACGACTATACCTATTGCAAGGACAGTACATACTGCATATTAAAAACTGTGTACAGCAGCCCGTAACCAATTATGCCGCACTATCGACTGAGTTCTTGAAACGACTTTGAGCATATCGTATTAGCCTATTGCTTTAATTTGGATACGACAACAAAATACGGTCCATACAAAATGTATGGACCGTATCGCTTTGGTGACCCGGTAGGGATTCGAACCCTAGACCTACTGATTCGTAGTCAGTCACTCTATCCAGCTGAGCTACCGAGTCATGACGAGGAGTATAGCTCACCGGAACTTCTACCCCTCCGATTTTGGCAGGGGCAGAAGGAATCGAACCCTCAACCAACGGTTTTGGAGACCGCTACTCTACCAGTTGAGCTATACCCCTATGAACGAGAAGAGAGAACACAGTTCTCTCTTCTCTCTTAATCAGCGGCTTCCTATCCTCCCAAGGGGCCTCCCCCTAAGTACTTTCAGCGTTTGTAGGCTTAACTGCTGTGTTCGGTATGGGAACAGGTGGACCCCTACAGCCATCACCACTGAATCTTCAGAGCCTGTGCCCTGACAACTACAGAAAACGTAAGTCTCTTTCCCTTATACTCCTCTTATCTTGTAAGATAAGTCCTCGGCCTATTAGTACCGGTCCGCTCCATGCATTGCTGCACTTCCACTCCCGGCCTATCAACCATGTCGTCTTCATGGGGCCTTACTTGCTTACGCAATGAGAAACCTCATCTTTAGGCTGGTTTCACGCTTAGATGCTTTCAGCGTTTATCCGTCCCGAACGTAGCTAC
>ERZ773035.173-NODE-173-length-53895-cov-9.421824_pt1 | contig 53895 bp, 44 predicted proteins | sample MGYA00511487_ERZ773035 | MGnify/ENA primary metagenome ERZ773035 (study PRJEB29015, sample SAMEA2737985) | human oral metagenome | biome: human oral; feature: human-associated habitat; material: dental | place: China | collected 2024 ... | reverse complement strand
CATGTGTTAAGCACGCCGCCAGCGTTCGTCCTGAGCCAGGATCAAACTCTCCGAAAAAACTTGGTCTTTTTGCGCTATGCTTCGTCACGGCTTCGCTACGTGTCCTCGACGTACACGAGTACGTCTGCGGGACGCCGCTTCGCCGTTCCTTGCCTAGCGAAAAAATCTCTGCGTTTTTTTCACTAGGTCCGACTGTGGTATCATCACAGTAGAATTAGTGAAAATCACTTTTCAAGTTTGCAGAGAGCCGAATTGGCTCTTTTTATCTTTGGATACGATTCTTTCGAACCGCATAAAGAAATTGTCGATTGCTTTTACAAATGTAGTTCACAATCGATGTTTCATCAAGATTTCTCTTGATGGACATCTGGCTTGAATCATATAGATGATTCATTTCTGCATTGTTTAGTTTTCAAGGAACACCGCCGAATTGCTTCGGCTGTTCGCCGCTCGTTCTTCACAGGCGACTCGACTATCTTACTTCATCCGCGAGGGATTGTCAAGCACCTTTTTGAAGTTTTCGAGCATCTTGCTGCCGTCCTGTGCGACAACGAATGTTATATTACACGAACACACTCAAGATGTCAACATCTTTTTGAAAATTTTTCATCCCTTGTGCGTGCCAATGGATAAACATACGGCACAATCAGTCTTCATCAGTGAATTCGAGATGCTGCAAATGCGCGACATTATTCACATAATCAACCGTGAAGTGATTGCCGCCGTGCGTGAGGCGGCTGATCGCCGTATTCCCCTGTCGGATTCGCCAGACATATCGCAGCGGTATATGAAGGGCATACGCCAGAATCGTGCGCAAAAAGGCTCCGTGCGCTACGAGAACGACGTGCTCACCCGCATGAGCGGCAGTGATTTTCTCCAATTCTCGCGAGGCTCTTTTTTCTACATCCTCAAAGGTCTCCCCTCCAGGCGGCTTAAGCTCATCCGGGGCAAAGAAAATCTGCTTTCCGGCTTCCGGCCACTTGGCGCTGATTTGCTCGAAGGTAAGACCTTCCCACTCGCCAAAGTTCATTTCCCGCAAATTTTCCGTCTTCCTTACCTCGCAGCCAAAGCGTTCGGCAATAAACCCTGCCGTCGAAGCGGCACGCTGCAAATCACTGGAATAGATGGCATCAATCTTCTCTGCGGGAAAATGCCTGGCGAGGCATTCAGCCTGTTTCACACCTTTTTCTGCCAAGGCAATATCAGAATGCCCTTGAAAACGACCGCCGGAATTCCACTCGGTCAATCCATGTCGAACAAGATAAATCTTTGTCATACTGCATCTCATTCCTTCCAAACTTCATGCATGGCTTCGAGCAACCGTTCATTGTCTGCACGAGAACGTACAGCGGCACGCAAGTACGCCCCATCCAACCCCGAATAATTGCTGCAATCGCGCAGCAAGATTCCTCTCTCTCGCAAAGCCATAATAAGCTGTTGTAAAAACACCTTTCCCTGCTGCAAATGGAAAAGAATAAAATTCACGGAGGGTGCAAAGACCTCAATCCCTGGCAATTTTGCCAGTTCCGCAGCAAGAAACTTTTTTTCCCTGCGGACAAAAGAGCGTGCCGCTTCATGGTAGACCGTGTCGGAAAGAGCAGCAACACCTGCCGCTTGAGCAAGGAAATTCACATTCCAAACATCTTTGCCGCTTTCCAACTGTCGGCAAAGATTCGGTTCAGCAATGCCGAAGCCCAGTCGTAATCCTGGCAGGGCAAAGAACTTCGTCATGGATTGGACGACGAAGAGATGCGGATATTCGTTCGTCAGATGGCGCGAAGTATATTCCTCTCCATCTTCACGAAAATCCAAGAAGGATTCATCCATCACGACGTATGTGCCTCGCTCCTCTGCTTTTTCCAGCAGCACACACAATTCTTTTCGCTCCCAGAGACGTCCCGTCGGATTGTTCGGACTGCAAAGCAGAATGACGTCTTCCTTCGAAAACTGCTGCACCGCCGCTTCCAAATCAAGAGAAAACCCATGCTTTTTCAACAGCGGAAGATATATGACCTTCACACCTGCGGCACGCGCCGCCCTTTCATATTCGCTGAAGGACGGGACGGGCAGGAGCAGGCGCTTCGGGCGCACGATATAGAAGAAGCAGTAAAAGAGTTCCGCTGCGCCGTTGCCGAGCACGATTTTTTTCTGCGGCACATCATAAAAAGAAGCGATCGCCGTCTTCAAGGCACGCGCCTCAGGATCAGGATAATTGACGATGCCATCAACATGGGAAAAAATGGCTTCCCGCACACGAGGTGACAGGCCGAGAGGATTGATATTTGCACTAAAATCCAGCCACGCTCCGCCAGTCGGGCATTTCTCATAGACATTGCCCCCATGTTCATATTTTTGCAGAACCTCGTCCTCCCTTCTCTTATGTAAGAACCGCGTACAATATCCACAAAGTGGACGTTTGCGCGTATAGTTTTTCAAAGACAACAGAAACCCGATGTACTTTTCCTTCTACAACGGGTTCCCTTCTTCCTGCATGGAGCAGAAAGAAAGCCGAACGTCTTTATATTACACTAGCAGCTAACCGAAGAAAACACCAAAAAGCTCAAAAGCACAAGCGTTTCCGTCAATGTCGTAATCGCGCCATAGACATCTCCGGTCAAGCCGCCGAGATGACGCGTCGCATAGCTTGCAAAAAAAATCGTAAAGAGAAGCGCAGCAAATATGACCGCCGTCATGGAAAGAACCCACGAGGACAGTCCCGCAGCGTCCAAAGGAATGATGCCGAAAAAACATGCTGCGACACCTGGAAAAAACACGAGGATAAGCGTATAAAAAAAAGCTCCGTAAAGGACGGACTTCGTGCCGCCATCTTTGAATGCCTTGCCCATGCCCACAGGACGTGCATAGGGAAAGGCGGAAATGGCGACGACCATCATCAGGCGTGAAACAATGGGCATGGCGAACAGAGCTGGAAAAAGCCATGCGCTTTGCAGCAGGTCAAGCAGGATCGACCAGTCGAAAATCATCAACAGGACGAAGGCAAAAACACCGTTCGCCCCCACGCGGCTGTCCTTCATGATTTCCAACATGCGCTCGCGAGAGCGTCCCGAAAACAGTCCGTCCATCGTGTCCATAAAGCCGTCGCAATGAAGCCCGCCCGTCAGGAGAATCGGCAGTATCAGCAAGATTGCCGCAACGACATGATGCGGCAAGAGAATGCCGTTTTGCGGCAAAAAACTCAACAGCAGTGCGGCAAAGGCCGCATAAATGATGCCGAGCACCAAGCCGATCAGCGGAAAATAACGCACGCTGTCGGCAAAATCCTTCTCACACCAATCCTTTTGCTCCACGATCGAAATGCGCGTGAGAAACTGCAGACCGATGAAAAACGCACGCAAAAAAACACCCCCAGTGCTTCACGTCTACACTAAAAAAGCATCCCCCTCTGCTGCCAAAGAAGGAACCCGCCATACGTCAAGAGCAGAAAAAGAATCGTGACCGTATACATGAGGCGCACGGTCTTCTGTATGTCATCGGCTTCAATTTCACGCCGCGCCTCTCCCATATAGGCGCGAAAATGCGGCTCGCCGAAGTAGTAGTTGTTGCCGCCCAAGCGTATGCCGAGTGCACCCGCCGTAGGCGCTTCGGCGTGCCCCCCGTTCGGGCTTGGGTGCTTCGCCGCATCGCGATGCAGCATGCGCCAAGCGCCGCGCCCGTCGAAGCCCAAGAAAAAGGCCGCGAGCACGAAAAGAACACCCGCAATGCGCGCGGGAATGTAATTGAGCACATCGTCGAGACGCGCCGCCACCCTGCCAAAGTACAAATACTTCGCGTTCTTGTAGCCGAGCATCGAATCCATCGTATTCGCCGCGCGATAGAGCACAGCGAACGGCAGCCCGCCGATCAGATAGAAAAAGAGCGGTGCAAGAACGCCGTCAACCGTGTTTTCCGCCACGGTCTCGATCGCGGCGCGCGACACTTCCGGCACGCTGAGCTTTTCCGTGTCACGCCCCACGATCCAGCCGACTTTTCTGCGCGCTTCCGGCAGATCGCCCGCCTTCAGGAGGGCGCGTATCTCCATGCCTGCCGCCGCAAGGCTCTTCGGCGAGATCATGAAGGCGAGCAGCAACGCTTCCAGCGCCATGCCCACATGCGGCAAGGGGATAAGCCCCAAAAGCCGCAGGATGCACCATGCAGCCTCGTAACAAACGACGAGCACGATGAGGGCGAGCATGCCGCCGCAGAGCAGTTTCTTCTCATTCGTATCTTCGGGACGATAAAAGCAATGCTCCAGCCAAGCGATAAGATTTCCCATCAATACGACGGGATGGAAGCGCGAACGCGGATCGCCGAGAATGCAGTCGATGAAGAACGCAAGGACAGCCGTCAGCATCCGACCTTCTCCCCCATGATTTCGCGCAACTTATCCATATCGAGATGCGCACGCACGACGGCAGCAAGGCGGTCATAGCTCTCCTCCTTCTCGCGGTAGCGATTGCGCGTCACAGCGAGCGCAGGAAGCCCTTTCTTTTCGCGCAAGGCATTGAGAATCGCACGGCGCAGTCCATCGTGATCGAAAAATCCATGGATGTATGTACCAAAGATGTTTTCTTCTTCATTTACCGTACCTTCCGCAGCGTCACAAACTTCGCCGCGTCTCTCTTTCACGCAGAGCGGATGACTGTCCCTATCGCACAGGAACTCCGTCGTTCCCATATGAATTTCATAGCCCTTGATATCATCGACAGAAATCCGCTTGCCAAGAAACGAAAAATCCCTAGCTGAAGCTACGACCTGCGAAGTCAACTTGTTTTCATGAAATGTCGTCTGCAGACCAAGAAGCCCCAGCCCATCCGTACTGTCAAAAGAAGATTCCGTATGGTGCGGATCCAATATGCGCTTGCCAAGCATCTGGTAGCCGCCGCATATACCGATGACGGCCGTTCCCTTTTCGTGCGCCTCGCGAATCTTCGAGGCAAGTCCCGTTTTTTCGAGCCAACGCATGTCCTCCGACGTATTCTTGCTGCCCGGCAGCAGAATCAAGTCGGGCGTACCGAGAGCCGCCGCTTCATGCACATAGCGTAGCGCCACGTCCGGCTCGCTTTCCAAACTGTCAAAATCCGTGAAGTTGGAAATCTTCGGCGTACGGATGACAGCAAGGTTGAGTTCCTTCTCTTCCGCCCTTTCTGCCTTATCCTCCAAGGATACGGAATCTTCGTCGTCAATGCCCATTTCCTCGATATGCGGGATGACGCCGAGCACAGGCTTGCCCGTCTTTTTCTCCAAAAATTCGACAGCAGGGGTAAAGAGCGAGATGTCGCCGCGAAACTTGTTGACGACAAGCCCCTTGACGAGCGCTCTTTCATCCTCTTCCAAAAGCTCCAAAGTGCCGACGAGCGAAGCGAGCGCACCGCCGCGATCGACATCGGCAATGAGCAGAACGGGCGCATTCAGATACTTCGCCACGCGCATGTTGACGATGTCGTTCGCCTTGAGATTGACCTCGGCAGGGCTTCCCGCGCCCTCGATGACGACGGTTTCGTACTCCGCATCGAGACGCGCCAACGCTTCTTTGACCGCCGAAAACGCTTTGAGCGAATAGCCTTGGTGGTACTCCTTCGCTGTCATATTGCCGACAGGCTTTCCCATGAGCACGACCTGCGAGCAGGAGTTTCCTGTCGGCTTCAGCAAGACGGGATTCATGTCGACAAACGGTTCAAGTCCCGCGGCTTCCGCCTGGGCGACCTGCGCACGCCCCATCTCCAAGCCATCTTTCGTGACGTAGGAATTGAGCGCCATGTTCTGCGCTTTGAAGGGGACGACGCGCCGCCCCTCCTGCCGAAAGATGCGGCAGAGCGCCGTCGTCAGGATGCTCTTTCCAACATGCGAGCTTGTCCCCATCATCATGATGTAGTTCGCCAAAAGCCATTCCTCCTGTCAAGCGATGCAGTATGCTATTCCTGTCGTATATTTTACTAGGAAAGTCCAAGAGGCCAAGCCGAAGGCGCAGGCTGATTGGGCAACTTTCCTTAAGGGCGACGCATAATGTCCACAAAGTGGACGTTTGTGCGTGTAATTTACTAGGAAAGTCCAAGAAGCCAAGCCAAAGGCGCAGGCCGATTGGGCAACTTTCCTTAAGGGCGGCGCACAATGTCCACAAAGTGGACGTTTGTGCGTGTAGCTTACCACGACACTGCCAATTTCTTGAAATCGACGGCAATGCCGCAGGAAACGACGTACACCTCATCTGCGGCACGCGCCGTCAGCTGGTTGGCAATGCCCGTGATGTCGCGATACTCGCGTGCAAGATGATTTTCCGGCACGATGCCCGCGCCGACCTCGTTCGTCACGAAAATCGTCGTACCTTCCTGCTCCTTTGCAGCTTCGAGCAGGAGGCTGATTTTCTCACGTATAAGTTCATAATTTGCCGCAGAGTCGCGGACATTCTCCAAGGCGCACAGCAGATTGCTGATGTAGAGCGTCAGGCAGTCGAAGAGGATCATATCGTGCGCCCTTCCTGCCTCCTCAATGGCAAGATGCGCGTTCTCGGGCGCTTCCCATGTATGCCAGTCCTTGGGGCGCCGCTCACGGTGCAGTTTGACGCGAAATGCCATCTCCTCGTCATAGACGCCCGCCGTCGCAATGTAGGCAACCTTCTTTCCGAAACGCGCCGCGTACTGCTCGGCAAAACGGCTCTTGCCGCTTCGTGCACCGCCCGTGACGAGGACGATCTTACCCATGCATCTTCCTCCTCTCCCTGCTCGCTCGGCAAGCCTCAACGAAAGCCTCAGCCGCCTCAGGGCAGCCTGCAAAGTGCAGGTGCAGATAAGAGCCGAGAACCGCCCCCTTGGCATAGCCTGCCGCATAGTGCGCGCCGTTCCTCATGCGCGTAAAAATAAAGGCCCTCGCCGCATCCGCTTTTTCCCCCGGCAATTCCGTCGAGAAATGAAACTCATGACCGTGCAGTTTCCTGCCTCGCGGTCCGAGAACCGTATCGCTGCAAAGCTCCGCCTCAACGTAGCCGACCATCTGCAGTTTGCGGTTCATCTGCACGACAGCAGGAACGATTCCCGTCATCGCATGTTCTTTGCCCTCGAAGTCCACGAGTTTTTCCATCAAGTACATATAGCCGCCGCATTCGGCATAAATGGGCACACCTGCTGCCGCCGCCTCAGCGAGAGAACGGCGCATCGACGCATTCGCCGTCAGTTCCTCGGCAAACATCTCTGGAAAGCCCCCGCCTAGGAGAACGCCCGCCGCCTCAGGCAAAGCCGTATCATGCAGCGGGCTGAAAAAGACGAGTTCCGCGCCAAAGGATTCCAACACATCAAGACTCTCGGGATAATAAAAGGAAAAGGCCTCATCGTGCGCGACGGCAAGGCGCACCTTGGACGGCTGTCGCTCTGCATTTTCCCTTGCAGAAAAAAGCAATTCCTCCGTCGAGGCCAATGGCGCGGCTGCTTCTGCAATCCTTCTGAGCGCCGCAAGATCGACCGAATGCGCCGCCGCCTCGCCCATCTTCTTTACAACATCGCGCTCTTCGTTCTCCTCGGCAGGCAGAAGGCCTAAGTGACGCTCCGGCATCTTCAGCGATTCGTCGCGTCGCATAGCCCCTAAGACAGGCATGTCAATCTTCGCCATCGCCTCGCGTATCATCGCCTCGTGCGTATCCGAGCCCAGACGGTTCAGGAGAACGCCCGCGAGCTTGACCTCACGATCATAACTGCGGAAACCAAGCGCGATCGCCGCTGCCGATGCGCCCATCGACTTCGCATCGAGAACGAGCAGCACGGGCGCGTCGAGCAATTTGGCGATTTCCGCCGTGGAGCTCACGCCCTTCCTGCCGCCGTCATAAAGCCCCATGACGCCTTCGATAACGGCAAGATCCGCACCTTTGGCCGTGCGTGCAAAAATCTCCTTGAGACGTTCAGCCGGCATAAGCCATGTGTCGAGATTGTGCGCGGGCAGACCGCTCGCAAGCGCGTGATAGCCGGGGTCGATGTAGTCAGGGCCTACCTTGTACGACTGCACGTGCAGCCCCTGCGCACGCAGTGCGGCGAGGATGCCCGTCACGAGCGTCGTCTTGCCCGAGCCGCTCTGCGTCGCGGCGATGACAATGCGCGGTATCTTCTCTTCCATGGCAAAATCTCCTCAGCGCGTGTTGTCTATGAGATACATGACAGCATTGACGACGGACGCCGCGATCGGACTGCCGCCCTTCGTGCCTTCCACCGTGATATACGGCACTTTGTCGTTCTTCGCCAAAAGTTCCTTGGAATCTGCCGCCCCGACGAAGCCGACGGGGATGCCGACGATGGCCGCCGGACGTATGCCTTCCTCCTCGACCATGCGCAATACCTCGAAGAGCGCCGTCGGCGCGTTGCCAATGGCGATGATCGCACCATCGAGAGCCTTGCCGAAGGAACGCATGGCAGCCATTGAGCGCGTGATGCCCTGCGCCTTTGCTTCGGCGGCAATCTTCTCGTCTGCTACGAGGCAATGCACCTCACCGCCGAAGGATGCGAGCTTCTTCTTATTGATGCCCGTGCGCACCATCTCAACGTCCGTATAGATGTGTGCCCCTTTCTTGAGCGCCTGCTGCATCGCCTCGATTGCCTGCGGATGAACGCGGATCACTTTCGCATAGTCGACATCGCCCGACGCATGAATCATGCGCGAATACACCTTGATTTCCGCTTCGGAAAGTTTATACTCGGCCAGATACGGTGCGATGATCTCCATGCTGCGGTTCTCGATTTCCATCGGCTGTTTGATAAAATCCATGCTGTAACCTCACTTCTCTGCTTTATGAACAAACGCTAAGACCTCTTCAAAGGTCTGCGCCATATTGTCATAGGCGATGCGCGGCCGTTCGACGATGACGAGCGGCAGGCCGAGATTCATTGCCGCCGCAAATTTCGTATCGGCGCCGCCGACCGTGCCGCCGTTCTTCGTGACGACGACGTCCGCCTCATACTTCTTGTAAAGCTCCTCGTTGAGCGCTTCGGAAAATGGTCCCTGCAAGGCGACGATATGGCTCGGGCGAAAGCCGAGCGCCGTACATTCCTCGATGACTTCGGGGGCGGGCAGGACGCGTGCCGTCAGCACACATTTTTTCAGTGCGGGCGCTTCTGTAAACGCCTTGAGGTTGTGACTGCCCGTCGTAAGAAAGATGTTCCGTCCCAAATCCGCCGCAACTTTCGCCGCTTCCTCGTAGTCTGCGACGTAATGCGCCTTTTCATAATCGAGCGGCGCACTCTGTCTCTCATAGCGGATATACGGGATACCGCACGCGCGGCAGGCGCGCATGGCATTTTCGGATATATTCGCCGCATAAGGATGGCTTGCATCGACGAAGACAGCGACGCCATGCGCACGGCAATACTCCGCCAATGCTGCTTCATCGAGCGGACGATCGTTGATGACAATGCCCGGATAACGCGACAAAAGCTCTTCACCGTAGCGGCTCACGACCGACGCCGTGACACGCTGTCCTTTTTCCAGCAGAAAACCCGCCAGCTCCCTGCCGTCCTGCGTGCCTGCTGCCACGAAAATCATACTTCGTAGCCCCGCGGCGTGATCATGTAGCCTTCCTTCACATAGGTGCGGCTATTGCCGATGATGACGAGCGAGAACATGTCGATCGTTTCCTTCGTGAAGTTCTCAAGCGTCGAAATCGTCTTGCTCTCCGCTTCACGCGCCGCATGGTTCACAATGCCGACAGGCGTATCTGCCGCGCGGCAGGCAAGGAATATTTCGCGGATCTCCTCGATGTTCTGCACGCGCTTCTTGCTCTTGGGATTGTAGAGCGCGACAACGAAATCAGCTTCCGCCGCCGCCTTGGCACGCTTCTTGATGAGTTCCCACGGCGTCAGCAGGTCGCTGAGACTGATGACGGCAAAGTCGTGCATGAGTGGTGCGCCCAAGATCGAAGCCGCCGCATTGACCGCCGAGATGCCGGCGATGACGCCGCCGAACTCGGGGCGATCGCTCGCTTCGTGCTGCAAGAGAAGTTCCAAGACGAGTCCCGCCATACCGTAGATGCCGGAATCGCCACTCGAAACGACGACGGTATCTCTTCCCTTCGCCGCCGTTTCCACCGCCATGCGGCAGCGGTCGATCTCCTGCATCATGCCTGTGCCGATGACCTCGCGCTCACCGATGAGGTCTTTGATGAGCTTGATGTACGTCGTATATCCTGCGACGACTGCCGCTTCCTCAATCGCCCGCTTCGCACGCGGCGTCATATCCTCCAAACTTCCGGGACCGATACCCACCACTGTTATTTTTCCCATACAAGTGCCACCGTCACTTTCTCAAATCTCGTCTTGGCAAGGGCAAGTCGTCCTGCAGGGACGCTCGCGAGCGCTGCAGCTTCCGCGACGTTGCCGATGCCGATATTTTTCTTGACAAAAGGAGACTCAGAAAGCCCATAGGCGTCGATTGTCTCCTGCATCTTTTCGTTGGAATGGAAGCGAATATCGCGCTTGAGTTCCGCGCTCAAAGCAAGAAGCCCAGCCTCGTCCGCCTTCGCCTCTGTACTCGCGAGAAGCGATACATCTGCGATGCTGCGCCCGATCTTCGTGAGAGCCGCTTCCAATGCCGCCCGTATCTCCGACATCTCCGTGCCGCGTCTGCAGCCGATGCCGGCAACGAGACGGCGCGGCACGAGGCAGATGACATCTTCTCGCTGCACACCTTCATCCGCTGTGACGAAGGCCGTCAAACCTTCCTTCTCCGGCGGAAGCCCCCGCCCGAATACAGCTGCCAGCCCCATATCGTCAAGCCGCTTCTTGTAAAAGCTCGCACGCGCGAGATTCTCGTCGATCACATAGCGAATTGCCGCATCGTCAAGCACGGCGCTGTTGAACCGCTTGATCTGCTCCTTCGGCGAGGGGCGCAGCGCAAGGCGCGCGGCGGCGACATCGACGGCAAGCTTCTTCTGCACGTCCGTTGCCGTCGTGATGACGGGATCTGCGCCGAGCGATGCCGCAAGCTCGCGCGTCAGCTCGTTCGCGCCGCCAATGTGACCCGAAAGCAGACTGATGACATGCTGTGCCTCCTCGTCGAGCACGAGAACGGCCGGATCTTCCAGCTTGCTCTTCAAAGAACCCGCAATCATGCGCACGGCAATTCCCGTCGCCATGATGAAAATAAGCGCGTCATACTGGCGAAATGCCGCCGCTACCTGCGGCGCGAGGCGCTCATAAACGCGTACTTCCGCCGGCATTTCCTGCCCCGCTTTGATGAAGATATCGACGCTCGCATCAAGCGATGCGCGAACGCGAAGAGCCGTCTTCGTGCCGCGCGGCGTCGCCGTGAAAACCGCGCATCTCATTTGCTTGCTTCGCGGAACATGTGGCTGAACTCCGGCGCGTAGAGGCGCGAAAACTCATAGTCCGCGCCGAGGCAGCGACTGACGACGATCATCGCCGTGCGGTCGATGCCCTTGTCGGCAATTTCCGCCACGATGGTTTCCAATGTCGCGCGCACGATCTTCTGCTCGGGCCACGAGGCGCGCTGCACGATGGCGATCGGCGTCGAGGGCGCATAGCCGCCCTCCATAAGCTCCTTCACGACATCCGCGAGCATCGTGATGCTGAGGAAGATGCACATCGTTGCCTGATGTGCGGCAAGCGAGCGCAGCTTCTCCCGCTCGGGCACGGGCGTACGCCCCTCGTTGCGCGTGATGATGACCGTCTGCGAGATTCCGGGAAGCGTATACTCCTGCTTCAAAGCGGCAGCCGTCGCGAGGAAGGAGCTGACGCCCGGCACGACCTCAAAATCAATCCCCTTCTTCTTGAGCGCATCCATCTGCTCTTGAATCGCACCGTAGATGCTCGGATCGCCCGTATGAAGGCGCACGACCATGAGATCTTTCGCCACCGCCTTCTCTATCGTCTCAATGACCTCAGGAAGCGTCATAGAGGCGGAATCGTGAATCTCCGCGCCTTCCTTGGCAAAGTCCAAAAGGGCGGGATTGACGAGCGAACCCGCATAGATGATGACATCGGCCTTTTGCAGCAGCTTCTGCCCCTTGACCGTGATGAGCTCGGGATCGCCTGCGCCCGCGCCAACAATGTATACCTGCATGTTCTTCCTCCTGTTACACGTTTGCCTTATGGCAGGAAATGATGTAGACGGGGTTGATCGCCTCCGCCATATCGTAAGGACCGACCTTCTTCAGGCGATTGACCTGCACCTGGACGGTATCATAGAGATAGCCGCTCTTCTTTCGCATGTAGGCGAGTGAACTCGCGAGCGTCTGTACCGTGATGCAGTTGATGACGATGAAGCCGCCGGGTTTCAATCGTTTGTCGAGAAATTCAAGGATCTCTTCCAGATGGCTTCCCGTGCCGCCGATGATCGCCGCATCAAGCCGTTCGGGCAGCTGCTCCAGTCCCGCCGGCGCCTCGCTCTCGATGATCGTGATGTTCTCGATGCCGAATTTCGCCGCATTCTGACGGATGAGTTCGACCGCTTCTTTTTTGCGCTCCACGGCGTAGACATGACCCGCCTTCGCCAGAAGCGCCGCCTCAATGGAAAGCGACCCCGTGCCGGCGCCGATATCGCAAACAATATCATTTTTTCCGATCTTCGCCCCCGCCAATGTCAGGATGCGGATCTCCTTCTTCGTCATCGGCACTTTGCCGCGGATGAATTCTTCGTCTTCGATGCCTAAAAAATGTTTCATGCCTTCACCACCAAAACACCATGAGAGATTTCCGCTGCAGACGCCGCCTCAGCAAGTGTCGTATGAATGATTTCTTCATCTTCATAAGACAGCCGTGAGCATATATGAAGCTCTGCAGAAGACGGCCAGCCAAGCTCCATAAGGCGCTGTGCAATCGTGCGCGAATTGTTCGATCGATCCGTCAAAAGCCCGAGCAGGGCGCCCTCCTTGTAAGCAATCTCTTGCGCCTGCGGCACGCGCCCGTGGAAGGACGCAAGTCTCGCCTCATGCCAAGGCAGTGCAAGGCGCGCAAATGCCATCTGCAGGGAACTGACGCCGGGGATGACGACGAGCGCCTGCGGCGGGAACTCACGCCGCAGAGCATCGAGCAGCGAATAATAGCCGGGATCGCCTGAAACCATGACGACGACGTGCGTCTTTTGAATCTTCTCCCGAATGAACGAAAGGACGGCATCTATATCGCCGCGAATCGTCATCGTCTCCTGCCCTTGCTTGGCGAAATCCGCCAGGGCGCGGCTGCCGCCGACGAGCACCTCCGCGCCCTCGATGGCAGCGCGTGCCGCTGGCAGGACAAAATCTGGATTGCCCGGTCCGATGCCTGCCACTACGATTCTATGTTCCAATGAAAATCCCTGCCTATCTCTCTTGCTGTATCATCCATGCCCAAGAGCTCCCCCTTGAGCGTCGTCATCGCCGTACCCACGCGCAGATCTTGGAATACATACCGCTCGGCGCGAGCCGAAGCACGCGCGCAAAGAATGCCATAGACCCGCTCCAAACCGTATTCGGCAAAAAGCGGCAAGGCCTCTTCCGTCGTCGTCGCCGCAAGGATGCGGCGCACCGCTTCCTGCGGCAGGCCTTCTGCCGCCGCGTAGGCAGCGAGCGCTTCCAAGCGGCCGTCCGCTATGCGGTTGTGCGTATAAAAGACACCTGCCGCAACCTTCGAGAGCTTGCCGATATGACCGAAGAGCAGCACGCGCTTGAGCTTTCTTTCCGCCGCACGCTCCAACATGAAGCCGATGAAGTTGCTCGTCTGCACGACAGCCTCGCGCGGCAGGCCGAAGCGCGCCGCCGCATTCTCGCCCATCTTGCCCGGCACGAAGATCTGCGTGTCGAAGCCTGCTGCAAGAGCCACATCCATCTGCGGCACGAGGGAGTTTTTGAAGCCTTCCTCCGACATAGGGCGCAGGACGCCTGTCGTGCCGATGACGGAAATGCCGCCGACGATGCCGAGGATCGGATTCAGCGTGCGTTTTGCAAGTTCCTCACCTGCGGGAATCGAAATCGTGACGTCCGCACTGCCGTCCTTGCCGAGGATTTCCTCGATGACGTTGCGAATCAGCTGGCGAGGCCCCGGATTGATCGACGGCTCGCCCGGCGGCACGGAAAGCCCTGGCTTCGTGACCGTGCCAATGCCGCGCCCCGCATGGAAATGAACGCCGCTCCCCTCAGGGCGAACGACGACTTCCGTAAAGACGGAAACGCCATTCGTGATGTCTGGATCATCTCCTGAGAACTTCACGACCTCGGCGCGCGCTCCCGACGGCGTGCGGATGACTTCTTGAATCGGAATGTGAAGCGGCGTGCCGTCGAGAGCCATGATCGTCACTTTCTCGCAATACTCTCCGTCAAGAAACAGGAGCGCCGCCTTCGTCCCAGCCGCCGCACAGGCTCCTGTCGTGTAGCCGCTTCGCATCTCCTTCGCCATCGCACTCACTCCTCCACACTACAATGCTTTTATTGTACAGGGAAACTTCGAGAAGTCAAGCCCAAAAGGCACAGACCGTCCCCATAAAATCTAAGCCCCGGCACACAAGAAGTGCAGCCGGGGCTTGAGGAAGCACAGATATTTCCCATACTTCTTTGATGCTTTTCCTATTGCAATATCCCCAGCTCGCGCAGCCGCTTGAAATCAATCGTTGTCTTGCGGTGCGGATGACGAGCGAGATACTGCTGCCGCTCAGGCTCCGCTGGATGGAAGCTTACGAGAGGCGCAGCTTTTGCATAGCAGTGACGCGTCAACTTCTTGTTATGATTCGGGTCGTTGACCGTCACGTTCGCTTCTGTCGCGGCAGGAGGTCTGCCGCGATTCACGATGAAATTCATGTGATATTCGACGAGCGGCGCGTCCTCTGCATCGACGTAGTATACGCCGCTTTGGTACATCGGCCCTTTCGCCGCCCCCTGTCCATCCTTTTCATAGGGATTGACGACGGCGAAGAGGATGTCCAAAAGCTGCGATATATCTGTCTTCTTCGGGTTGTAGGCGATTTCCAGTCCCATGACAGCCTTGATCCAACCGCTTTTCACTGCATCATACGACGGCTCCTCACTCTGTGCATCAATATAGCCGGTACGCGTCGCGACGACGCCGGGCACATGATCGAAAACCGCCTGCAGCTCGTAGAAGCTGCCGCCAGAGACATATAGCCGTTTCGTATACAAGGATCATCCCTCCTCATGGGGATGCAGAAGATCGACATGGCGATCCGAAGCACGATGGATGTCGAAGACATGGATAAGCTCCGCCACACCCTGCGAGGGGGACACCGTCCCCTTGAGCACGGCATCGCGCACTTCCGGCATACGCCCCAGAATCACAGGATCATCAAAGAAGAGGTTGTGCAGGTGCTCGTCGATCATGCTGTTCATCCAATCGAGCAGCTGACTTTCACGACGCTTCCGGAAAGCGCCATTCTCCTTCGTCGTGCTCTCAAAGATGCGAATGACATCCCAAAGCTCTTTCAATCCCGTCTTTTCCAAGGCAGAAACGAGGTAGGCATGCGTCTGCCAGCCCGGCGTCGCGGGACGAATGTACTCGATCATACGCTCGTACTCGCCGCGTGCGACCTGAGCTTTCGTACGATTGTCTCCGTCTGCCTTGTTGATGACGATGGCGTCCGCCAGTTCCATGATGCCCTTCTTGATGCCTTGCAGCTCATCTCCTGCCCCCGTCAGAACGACGAGCAGGAAGAAGTCGACCATCGAGCGAACCGTCGTTTCCGACTGTCCGACGCCGACGGTTTCGATGAGGATGACATCATAGCCGGCCGCCTCGCAAAGAAGCATTGTCTCACGGCTCTTCCTCGCGACACCGCCCAAAGTGCCTCCGGCAGGCGACGGGCGAATGAATGCCTCTTCCCTGCGCGAAAGCGTGCCCATGCGCGTCTTGTCTCCAAGAATCGAGCCTTTCGTCACCGAGCTTGTCGGATCGACCGTCAGGACTGCGACGCGATGCCCCATGTCGCAGAGCATGTTGCCAAAAGCCTCGATCATCGTGCTCTTTCCCGCTCCCGGGACGCCTGTGATGCCGATGCGCAGAGCCTTCCCCGTATGGGGAAGGAGATCCTGCAGCACCCTCTGCGCCTTCGGGAAATGACGCGGGCTGTTGCTTTCGATGAGCGTGATGGCGCGCGAGAGGATCATGCGATCCCCCGCGGCCACGCCTTTCACATAGTCTTCCACATCAAGAATCATGCGATTCCTTCGGAAACCTGTCTTTCCAAGATCCGGGTTGATGTTGCCGACCGTCAGATCCTTGATGCCGTCAATGCCGCTCATGACGCTCGTGGCAAAATTCTTGTCCGCGTTCTCCGGCACCCAGTCCGGCTTCGTGTTCGTGTATTTCGCCATGGTCGTTACCCCGCAGCCATTTCTTCCTTTGCACGTCCAATCAAGAGTTTCAGGAGTTTGACGCCCGCCTCGGGGATGTTCGTTCCCGGAGCGAAGATAGCGACCGCGCCGCTCTTGTAGAGGTGGTCATAGTCCTGCACGGGGATGACGCCGCCGATGCAGACCATGATGTCCTCGCGCCCAAGCTTCTTGAGTTCTTCCACAAGAGCCGGCAGGAGCGTGTTGTGACCGGCAGCCAGCGAGCTGAAGCCAACCATGTGAACGTCGTTATCGACGGCATCCTGCGCCGTCTCATCCGGCGTCTGGAACAGAGGTCCGACGTCGACGTCCCAGCCCATGTCAGCGAAGGAGGAGGCGATGACCTTCTGTCCGCGATCGTGACCGTCCTGACCCATCTTGGCGACAAAGATACGCGGCCGGCGACCCGTGAGCTTTTCAAAATCATCGGCAAGCGCACGCGCCTTGTCCAGCTCCGTCTTATCCGTAAACTCCGAAGAGTAGACGCCCGAAATCGTATGAATGACGGCCTGATAGCGACCCGAAACCTTTTCCACGGCATCCGAAATCTCGCCGAGCGAGCAGCGCACGCGCGCCGCTTCGACCGCGCATTCCAAGAGATTGCCGTTGTCGCGCGTCTCGGCGGCCTTCGTGATGGCTTCCAAGGCAGCGCGCACGTCGTCCTCGTTGCGGTTTGCACGCAGTTTTTCGAGGCGCTCGACCTGAGCCTGACGCACAGCGGTGTTGTCAATCGCGAGGATTTCCAGCGGATCTTCCTTCTCCAAGCGGTACTTGTTCAAGCCGACAATCGTCTCGTTGCCCGAATCGATTCTCGCCTGACGACGTGCTGCAGCCTCCTCGATGCGCATCTTCGGCAGTCCCGTCGGAATCGCCTTTGCCATGCCGCCGAGGGATTCGACTTCCTGAATATGCGCCCAAGCGCGGCGAATGATCTCGTTCGTGAGGGCTTCGACGTAGTAGGATCCACCCCACGGGTCGATGATCTTGCAGACGCTCGTCTCATCCTGAATGTAGAGCTGCGTATTGCGCGCGATGCGAGCCGAGAAGTCCGTCGGCAGAGCGATGGCCTCGTCGAGAGCGTTCGTATGCAGCGACTGCGTGTGCCCGAGAGCCGCGCCCATCGCTTCCATCGCCGTGCGCGCGATGTTGTTGAACGGATCCTGCGCCGTAAGCGACCAGCCCGAAGTCTGCGAATGCGTGCGAAGCGCCATGGATTTGGGATTTTCCGCGCCGAACGACTTGACGATCTTCGCCCAGAGGACGCGCGCCGCACGCATCTTGGCGATTTCCATGAAGTAGTTCTTGCCGATTGCCCAGAAGAACGACAGGCGCTTTGCGAAGGCGTCGATCGGAAGTCCCGCCTTGATGCCCGTACGGATGTATTCGAGACCGTCGGCAAGCGTGTAGCCAAGCTCGATGTCTGCCGTCGCGCCAGCCTCCTGCATGTGGTAGCCCGAAATGGAAATGCTGTTGAACTTCGGCATATATTTCGTCGTGTACTCGAAGATATCGCCGATGATGCGCATCGACATATCCGGCGGATAGATGTACGTGTTGCGCACCATGAATTCCTTGAGGATGTCGTTCTGAATCGTACCCGCCATGATCTTCTTGTCAACGCCCTGCTCGACGCCCGACTGGATGAAGAAGGCGAGAATCGGCAAAACGGCGCCGTTCATCGTCATGGAAACCGACATCTGGTCGAGCGGAATGCCCGAGAAGAGGATGTTCATGTCGAGCATTGAGCAAACCGAGACGCCCGCCTTGCCGACGTCACCGATGACGCGCGGATTGTCGGCATCGTAGCCGCGATGCGTCGGCAGATCGAAGGCGATGGAAAGACCCTTCTGACCGGCCGCAAGGTTTCTGCGGTAGAAGGCGTTCGATTCCTCCGCCGTCGAGAAACCTGCGTACTGACGCACCGTCCACGGACGGAAAACGTACATCGTCGAGTACGGTCCTCTGAGGCACGGCGGGATGCCGCTCGCAAACTCCAAGTGGTTCATATGATCGTATTCATCGTGATTGTAGAAAGGCTTGATGGGAATCTTCTCCATCGTGCTCTCCATCAGCGAGTCATAGCTCATGCCCGTCGAAGCTTCCAAGCGTTTGCGCCAATCCGCCTCTTTATGAGCAGGCGCACCCTCAAGGTTGATTTTCGTGAAATCAGGGTTCTGTGCCATCACTGAATCATTCCTTTCTTCTTCTGCAGCATCTGCAGTGTCTTGTAGCAGTTGGCACGCACGGAAATGAAGTCATCCACGCCCGCTTCGCGATAAACTGGCTCCAAATCCTTCGGCGCAGCGCCCGCGAGGAAGATCGTAGCCGCAGGCAATGCTGTGCGCAGTTTCGGCGCAAGCTCGGGCACAATTTCCGGATACGTCGGATCGGTCGAGCAGATGACGACAGCATCGGCGCCCGACTCCTTGGCGGCGGCAGCCGCTTCGTCCGTCGTCTTGAAGCCGTCGTTCAACAGCACTTCAAAGGCTCCGACCTGCAGGAAGCTCGTCGAGAAATCGGCACGCGCCTTGTGCTGCGGAATGGGGCCCATATTCGCGAGGAAGATCTTCACGTTATCGCCGTCGTGGCTGTCCCTATACTCCTCGGTGATGCGGCGCAGAGCTTCATAGCGCTCGCTCCAGCGGTGCGCTCCAATTGCCGTGATCTTCTCGGCTGCCTCGCCCGTCTGCAAGGCCTCGCGAAGCTCCGCAATCGTCGCACCGGCCTTCGCCGCCTTGACAGCCGCTTCCGCTTTCTCGCCCTTGCCCGCATTCTTCAATGCTGCAAGGCATTCCTTCTTGAATGTCTCGTCCACATCAGCGAGATAGGCTTCGACATCCTTCTTGCGCTTTTCCAGAAGTTCCGCCACATCCTCTGTGCGCGGATCGAGCAGTTTCTCCGTCATATTCGGATACATGTTATTTCCGACGATGCGATCCCTGCGCAGTTCGAGCTTCTTGAAGCGATCTTCGAGCGTCTTTGCGACTTCCTCCTGCACGTAGCCGGCTTCAAGAGCCTTGACGATACCGCCCTTGCCCTCGATCGTCTGGAATTCTGCCCAAATCTTTTCCTGAATTTCTTTCGTCAGCGTCTCGACTGCCCAAGAGCCGCCCGCTGGATCAATCGGCTGCATAAGGCCGAATTCTTCCTGCAGCATGATCTGCACATTGCGCGCGATGCGGCGCGAGAACTCATCACCCTTGCGAATCGGCTCATCGAACGGAGCGTTCTCAAAGGAGTCAAGTCCGCCAACGACGCCGGAGAAGATCTCCGTCGTGTTGCGCAGCATGTTGACGTAAGGATCGTAAACCGTCTTGAAAAACAGTGCGGGACGTGCATGTACGTGGATGCGCTGCGCCTCTTCTCCGCCGCCGAACGCCTTGACGATCTGCGCCCAAATCGGGCGAACCGCACGAAGCTTCGCAATCTGCAGGAAGAAGTTCGCGCCCATCGAGAAGCCGAACATCATCTGCCCTGCCGCCTCGTCGACCGTAAGCCCGCGCTCCATGAGGGCACGCAAGTAAGCGACGCCGACGGCGAGCGTCGAGGCGACTTCCTGCACATCGTTGGCGCCGCCGCGCGAAACGGCATCGCTGCGCACCATGATCGTCTTGAGATTCGGCGCATACTGCTTCGCCCAGAGAGCGGCCTCCGCCATCTCATCGTAGAGCTGGGGCAGCGAAGCGTAGTTCTCGCCGCGCTGAATCAACTCGCCCAAGGGATCTGCTCCCACGAAGCCGCCGAGCTTTGCGAGGTCACCGCCGTCAGACTTGACGGACGCAGCGACGAGAGACAGCATCGGCAGGGACGACGCGCCCGCATAGATGTAGAGCGGATGCTGGTCGAGCTTCAAGCCGTTGAGCGTCGTGTGCATATCCTCAACCGTTGTGATATTGCAGCCTTCATCGCCGATTTTTTCAGCATCCTTGGCATCCTTGTTGAGGAGCGTTGCCGAATCGAGGCGGATGTTGTAGATCGTCGAACCCTTGTCCACTTCGCGGTGCAAGAGTTCGTTGTTCTCCTCGGGCAGCGTCTCGTCGCACGACTGCGCGATGCCCCAAGGCTGTTCGATATAGCCGTTCGGACGCACACCGCGCAGGAAGTTGTCCATGCCGGGAAAGTCCGTCCTCGGCAGGATCTCGTCCGTCATCTTGTGGGTGTACATCGGCTCGAATGTGATGCCCTCATACGTTTTCGTGAACATCTTTTTCTCGAAGGGCGCCCCCTTCAAGAGTGCGACGCATGCCTCTTTCCACTCGTCATACGTCGGCGGTTCGAATTCGTCGAGCGGCACATCGGGGAAACTCGTTTGCTGTTCGGCCTTCTTCAAGATGGCCTGCAGGTCAAGATTCTCGTCCTGACCCTTTGTCTCATTGCTCATATTTCCACAGCCTCCCTTGAAATAATACGGAATACAACAAAAAGCCGCCCTGCAGTCGAGGGCGGCTTCATCATTTTCGTGAACAGGCTTGCAGGAAATCTCTTCTGCACATCATGTCCGTGCAAAGTGCATTTTCCAATAAAAAATCCGGTGCAAATCTGCGCCGGAGAGCCTGCCGTGAAACGACAAAATCCCCTACCCATCGCTCGCAGGTACCAGCGCAAATCGCGCTGACGGTGATGTCAAAACAGGCAGTTCTCCTGGCTCAGATTCATCGTCCGATCATGCCTTCCCAGAGATTTCTCCAGTGGCCTTTTATGAAGGACTCCTCTTACAGTGGCGGGACCGCTCCGGCTTCTACCGAATTCCCTATTAAGTCTTGCGACACCTGTCTCCAACAATATGTTGTTTTCATCTTTATATTAACTCTGTTTATTGGGGATTGTCAATACTCCCGAAGTCTTTTACAATAAAAATATGGTTTGATTCTGCATAGATTTTCTACGATTTTCTACGATTCTTCAAAATTGCACAAGGAGACACAGCATGATCAAAGTTCATGGATCCGTCATCATCGAGCAGGGCGTGACCTTCGCCATCGTCGTCGTCAAGCCCCACGTCACGCAGTACACGGCTCGCGCCGTATCGTTCCGCAATGAGATCGCCCCCTTCTTCCGCAACATGCCCATCATCCTGATGTCGCAGGACAAGGACGGCAATCCGCGCTACTATGGCAGAAAGGACATCGTCGATTTTCTAAAGACGGTCAAGGTCGAGCAGATTCCCTGGAAGACGTACCATATTTATTAAGAAACGCAATTGCCGCCAAAAAGCGCCCGCGAAGGCGCTTTTGGGCGGCAAGCTGTCAGATCATATTCTTGATATAGGCGTCATAAAGCGCCTTGAGTTCCTCGATCTTGTCATACATCTCCACCTGCAGACCCGACGCCACGGCGTAATCGCCTTCGTGCAAGGCCTTGATGAGAAGCGTGAACAGAGATTTTTCGTCGATGCTGTCCTTCGCGAGATACGAGCGAATGCCGTTGATCTTGTTCCAGTTGTAGGAGTCCTGATCTGTCACGAAGGTCGCCTGCACTTCCTTTGCCTTGCGCACGATGTCGCGGTTCTCAGGAATGATGCGGCTGATGAGTTCCGTCTTCCAGCGCAGGAGAGCGCCCGCCTTGAACGCCTCGATGATCTGCGGACGCAGAGCGCCGCCCACCGTGATGGCGGCGACCTTCTCGGGATGGTTCTCAAACCCCTGCATATTTTCCCAAACCGTCGCCGGCGGTGCGCCGAAGAGGCGATTTCTTTCCTTTTCGGTGTAATCCTCGAAGACGTCGACCTCGCTACGATAAGCTCGATCCTTTTCAAGATAAAAGCCTTCCTTCCCCGCTTCCTTGGAAAGTTCTGCCAGAAGTTCCTCCGTCGTATGGTGAATCGAGGTCTTCACACCGTCAAGCACTGCAGAATAGACCGCAGCCAAAACAAGGTATATATTGGAATACGGATTGCAGGCGCGCAGTTCGAAGCGCGTCGCATAGGGATTCGCCAAATCGCGAATCAATCCTGCAAGTATCGTGCGGTTGCGCGACGGAATTTCCGGCGTATAGCCGAGCGACGTGACGATGCAGACGGGCGCTTCAAAGCCGGGCTTCAAGCGGTTGAGCGAATCGTTCGTCGCCGACACGAAGGGATTGATGACCTCATAATTCTTCAAGAGCCCCATGATCGCGCCATAACCGACGGCACTCAGGTAGTCCTTCGTCATATCCTGCGGCGTGAAGAGATTGTGCACCTTGCCGTCTTCCATGACGGCGGCGATGCAGAAATGCGTATGCTCGCCGTTGCCCGCAAGGCCGATCATCGGCTTCGCCTTGAAATTCACCTCAAGGCCGTTCTCACGGAAGACCTCGCGCACCATCGTGCGCACAATCAATTCATTGTCCGCCGCCTGCAGGGCGTCAGAAAAGCGCCAGTCGATCTCGATCTGCTCGCACACATGCGTCATCTTGCCCGACTCGTCAATCTGCGCCTTGAGACCGCCGACCTCCTTGTGCCCCATCTCAACCTGCAGTCCGTAGCGATCGAGCAGCATGACCGCCTGCTCCAACGCCGTGCGCACAGCGCCGTGCGTACGCTGCCAATACTGCTCCTGCATGACCTGAGAAGCCGAAAGTTCCTCCACATTCGTCTCTTCGAGAGGCGTCTTGACCCAGAACTCCAGCTCGGTCGCCGAAGTGAACTGGAAATCGACAATCTTCGAGCCGTCGATGTGCTCAAGACCCGAAACGTGCGGATGCTCCTTGAACATCTGCAAGAGTTCCTTTTTCAAGTAGACCAGGGTATCCTTCAAGATGGCACGCGAATCGACGCGCTTGCCGTCATGGATGAGGAAGGACGGGATGCGCAGCGTGCCGATGGGCTTGCCCGTTTCCTCATCGAAATGCTCAAGATTGTAATCGATAAACCAGTTCGCTTCCGGATCGATCGGCATGTCGACCTTCGCGTTGTTCAAGATGGCAATGCCCGTCAGCACGACCGAAGAACCGTCCGTCTGCACCGCCGTACCATTGTAGAAATCATCCATATCCTTGAGGAAGATGCGCATCGGTATCTTTTCATCGGTATCATTGCCTGCGAGATCGATGCCGACGAGAGAAACAAACTTTATCTCCGGATGCGCCTCCAAGAGACGAACGATTTCTTTCTTCGAGGAATTTGCTGGAATCACATACAACAAGTCTTCCATTTCAACCATCCTTTTCCTTTCGTGGGCAGACATTTCATTCGCTGCAACGACAGCGGCACAAAAAAACCGCACAGCAAAGCTTTCCCGTACATGCGCGGAAAACAAAGCTATACGGCAACGCTGCCAACATACTTATCCATGCGACTATCATAGCACCTCCTTCTCCTTCTGTCCAGCAAAATTCTGCCAAAAGCAGGAACTTTTTCCGCTGGCGTGGTATAATCGCTGAAAGACACCTCTCAAGGAAAGGCAGCATCCGCATGGCAAAAAAAGTTTTGCAAACCAGTCGATTCAAAATCTTCGGCATCGTGCAGGGCGTCGGATTTCGCCCCTTCGTCAGCCGCACGGCAAATGCGCTCGGCATCACGGGAGACGTCTGCAACAAGGGCTCCTATGTAGAAGTTCGTGCCCAAGGCACGAAGGACGCTCTGCAAGATTTTCGCAAGAAACTGGAAAAAGAGCCGCCCGAACGCGCAGTCATACTGAAAATCCTGCAAGATTCTATGGAAAAAGCCCCTTTGTTTCACGATTTCCAAATTATCGAAAGCGCCCATGAGAGCGGTGACGTATTTGTTTCACCCGACATCGCCGTCTGTCCCAAGTGTCAAACCGAACTTTTCGATAAAAGCGACCGCCGCTACCTCCATCCGTTCATCAACTGCACCTCTTGCGGTCCCAGGCTCACGATCCTCGACGCCATGCCCTACGACCGCGAGCGTACGAGCATGGGAGCGTTCCCCATGTGCCCGGCGTGCCGTTACGAATACACCCATGCCGAGACGCGCCGCTACGACGCGCAGCCCGTATGCTGCAACGACTGTGGACCGCACGTCTATCTCCTTGGCGGTGAAGAGCGCGACCATGCTGCAATCACACGCGCAAGGCATGTGCTGCAGGCGGGCGGCATTGTCGCCGTCAAGGGCATCGGCGGCTTTCACCTCGCTTGTGACGCAAGAAATGAGGCGGCCGTGCAGCGGCTGCGCGAGCGCAAAAGCCGCCCGCAGAAGCCCTTCGCCGTCATGCTGCGCGGCCTCGATGCCGTGCGGCGCGAGTGCCGCCTCAGCGACGCACAGGAAGCGCATCTCGACAATCACCAAAAGCCCATCGTTCTGCTGGAAAAAAGCGGCAGCGGAAAAATCGCGGCGAGCGTCGCACCCGCAATGCCCTCCCTCGGCGTCATGCTGCCCTACACGCCGCTGCACCTTCTGCTCTTTTCCTTGCCCGACGAACTCGCTGATTTCACAGATTGCCTCGTCATGACGAGCGGCAACCCTTCGGGAGCGCCGATCTGCCGTACGGACGAGGACGCACTCGACGCGCTTTCTTCCATCGCCGACCTCATCCTCTCGCACGACCGCGAGATTCGTCTGTGCGCCGATGACAGCGTCATGGATTTCTACGAAGGTGCGCCTTATATGATTCGACGCAGCCGCGGCTACGCGCCGCTGCCCTTGATGCTCTCTGCCGATTTCCAAGACTCGGTTCTCGGCATCGGCGGCGAACTCAAGAACACTTTCTGCCTTGCCAAAAATTCACTCTTCTACCCCTCGCCCTATCTCGGCGATATGAGCGATCTGCGCACCCTCCGAGCTCTGCGCCAAGCCCTGCCGCGCATGGAGCGTCTGCTCGCCATCACTCCCGTCGCCGTCGCCGCCGACCTTCATCCGCGCTACGAAACGAGCCGCTTCGCCGAAACCTTGGGACTTCCCATCTTCAAGGTGCAGCACCACCACGCGCATGTGCTCTCCGTCATGGCGGAGAACGATCACCTCTCCCCCGTCATCGGCGTGAGTTTCGACGGCACAGGCTACGGTACGGACGGAACGATCTGGGGCGGCGAAATCATGCTCGCTACAACGCGTGATTTTCAAAGGCTCGCCTCCCTTGCGCCCTTCTTCCATGCAGGCGGCGACCTCGCCGCGCGAGAAGGCTGGCGTCTTGCCGTTTCCTTGCTCCATCTTTACTGCGGCAGGGAGGATGCCCTCCTCCACAGCAAAAAACTCGGCCTTGCGACAGAAAAAGAAGCTGCTTCCGTCATCTTCCAACTGGAGAATGGCTTGCATACGACGATTTCGACGAGCGCGGGGCGGCTCTTCGATGCCATCAGCGCCTTGCTCGGCATCCGCCGCATCTCCACCTATGAGGGAGAAGCCGCCGTATACCTGCAATTCGCAGCTGAGACCGCCGAAAAGGCTGGAAAGTCTGCACAAGCGGACGCGCTGCTCGCACGCTGGAAAGCGGACGGCACGCTCCAAGCGACGCCGGCAGAAAGCGCCATTACGATTACGGACGGTCGCTTCCTGCTGACCTCAAACGATTTATTCTGCCATCTGCTGCAATATCGCCTGCAAAATGTGTCAAGCGACCTCCTAGCACTCGCTTTTCATCGCGGACTTGCCGCCGCCATCCGCGACGCTTGCAAAAACGCGCGTGAAATGACAGGCTGCAGCACAGCGGCACTGACAGGCGGCGTATTTCAAAACACCCTGCTGCTGCGCCTGACACAAAACGCATTGGAAAAAGACGGGTTTCATGTCCTGCATCACAGCATCATCCCACCGAATGACGGCGGCATCGCCGTCGGACAGGCGCTCTTCGCCATGCAGTGCCTGAAGGACAAATAGAGCAGTCACGAATAGAAAGGAACTTTTCATGGGACTTAACGACACACCCTCGGGCGAACGCCTGCACATCGGCTTTTTCGGCCGCCGCAATGCCGGGAAATCCAGCCTCATCAATGCCATCACGGGACAGGAAGTCGCCGTCGTCTCCCCCGAAAAGGGTACGACGACCGACCCTGTGACGAAAGCGATGGAACTTCTTCCGCTCGGCCCTGTCCTCCTCATTGACACGCCGGGATTTGACGACACAGGCGACCTGGGCGAACTCAGAGTCAAGAGGACGCGCCGCATCTTGAACAAGACGGATATCGCCGTCCTCGTCCTCGATGCTGCTGAAGGCATGACAGCGGTCGACGAAGAACTGATGCAGATTTTTCGCGAGAAGGACATCCCCCATCTCATCGTCTGCAACAAATGTGAGGACGAAAAGCGTCCTTCCTCTGCCGGCAATGAAAGCATCCTCCATGTCAGCGCCTTGAAAAAACTCGGCATAAACGAGCTGAAAGAACGCTTGAGCCAGATTACGCCGCAAGAAAAACCCCGCGCTTTCGTGCGCGACCTGCTTTCTCCACACGATCTCGTCTTGCTCATCACGCCCATGGACAAGGCGGCGCCGAAAGGCCGGCTCATCCTGCCGCAGCAGCAAGCGATTCGGGACATCTTGGAAGCAAGAGCCCTTCCTCTCGTCTGTCAGGAGACGGAGATTTCCGCTGCACTTGACAGCCTGAAGAACGCGCCCGATCTCGTTATCTGCGACAGTCAGATCTTCAAAAAAGCGGCTTCTTTCATACCCGAGTCCATCCCTCTGACCTCCTTCTCCATCCTTATGGCGCGTTACAAAGGCTTTCTTTCTGAGGCCGTAAACGGCATCGCCGCTCTCCCTCGCCTTGCGGACGGCGATACCGTACTCATTTCCGAAGGCTGCACGCACCACCGTCAATGCAACGACATCGGCACGGTCAAGATTCCGCATTGGCTCACCGAGCACACAAAGAAGAAGCTGCTTTTTGAAACCTCAAGCGGCCAGACCTTCCCCGAGGATCTGCAGAAGTATCAGCTCATCATCCATTGCGGCGGCTGTATGCTCAATCAGCGCGAGATGCTCTACCGCATGAAATGTGCCAAGGATCAGGGCGTGCCCATGACGAACTACGGCACGCTCATCGCTCATCTGCACGGTATCCTGCAGCGCAGTTTGGGACTTTTTCCGTGCCTTGCTGAAAGAATAAAAGATTAGGACTTTCCTATCTTTTTCTATAAAATGCACATTTTCTCTTAATTTTCATCATGATCATCCTATCCTTTTGCAGGGATTTCTCTTTTTATCTAGAAAGAATAACAGAAAAGCATTTTTAGGAGAAGGCTTATCCGTCCTTTGACCTAAGTACAACTACAAGGGGCAAAACAGAGTACGAAGCCATACCCCAACTTTGAGGAGGAATATTTCATGGCTCTGCCAGAAACCATCAAAACAAATGAAGACATCATCAACGCCTTCAAGGCCGTGCTCCCCTATCTGAATGAAGTGGTGGAAGCTGATATCGCCTCTGTTCTCTCGGATGGAACGAAATGTCTTGCCTTTGTACCCGCCAAGAGTTTTTCCATCCCGCTGAACGTAGGCGACTCCATGCTCGAACATCCGGCAATTCAAGAAGCAATGCGTACCAAGCGTCCATCGATTGTCGAAATGCCCGCCTCCGTTGCCGGCGTCGCGCTTCGCACTGCCGGAGCGCCGATCTTCGGCATAAACGGCGAGGCGATCGGCGTCGTCGCTGCCGGCTTCCGTCCGAGCGCCACAGAAACCGTGCTTGAGAACATCGAGCGCATATCATCCGCCGTACAGACGATTCACGCTTCCGTTCAGCAGGTCGCAGAAAGTGCCAACGAACTTGCAAAATCCGGGCAGGAATCCGTTTCCCAAGCCACTATCCTGCAGGAACGCAATGCGGAAACGATCAAGGTCATCGACTTTATCAACGGCATCGCCCAGCAGACGAACCTCCTCGGTCTCAATGCCGCCATCGAAGCGGCGCGTGCAGGCGAGCAGGGAAAAGGCTTCGCCGTCGTCGCCGAAGAGGTGCGAAAGATGGCAGAGCAGTCGCGCACGGCCACGGAGAAGATTCAAGCGACTCTTTCCGAAATGAACAAGGCTGTCATGGAAATCTCCAAATCCATCGAATCGACCGGCGCCATCAGTGAGGAGCAGGCCGCCTCAACCGAAGAAATCACGGCGAGCCTTGCAGGGGCGCGCGACATCATCGAAGATCTCAAGTGCTTCGTCAAAGAACTGAAATAAACTACACGCACAAACATCCGTTTCCTGGACATTGTGCGCCGCTTTTAATGAAAGAATCCCCGTTTCATGCAAGAAACGACTGATATGGAGGAGGAACATCCCTATGGCACTGCCGGAAAATATCCAGACGAACGAACAGCTCATCGACGCCTTCAAACTCGTACTGCCCTATCTGAATCCCATCCTGCCGGACGATACGCGGCTCGTCATATCGTCGCCCGAAGCCATTCTCGACGTCGCACCTGCAAAACACTTGCAGCTTAAGAGCTCTCCCGGAGACTCGGTGCGCAGCGTCGCCGTCGTACAACAGGCGTTCAACGAGCGCCGCACGACATCTTCGGCGCTCGATTCCAGCGTCTACGGCGTGCCGATTCATGTCACGGTCGCGCCTGTTACTGGGCCGAACGGCGATGTTCCCATCGTCATTTCTTCCAGCTACGAAATCAGTGATACGTTGAACAAAATTGCCGAAAACATCGACCGCATCGCCAATGCAACGGAAACCGTATATCAGTCCATCGAACAAGTCGCCAACAGCGCAGGCGAGCTTGCCCGCACGGGGCAGGAATCCGTTTCGCAGGCAGGCACGCTGCAGGAGCGAAACGCGGAGACCATCAAGGTCATCGACTTCATCAACGAAATCGCCCAGCAAACGAATCTCCTAGGTCTCAACGCCGCCATCGAGGCCGCGCGCGCCGGCGAGCAAGGCAGAGGCTTCGCCGTCGTCGCTGAAGAGGTCAGAAAACTTGCTGAGCAGTCCCGCACAGCCACAGAGAAAATTCAAGAAACCCTTTCCGAGATGAATAAATCCGTCGCGGAAATCTCCAAATCCATCGAATCAACGGGAGCCATCAGCGAAGAACAGGCTGCTTCCACGCAGGAAATCACAGCCAACCTCTCGCGCGTGCGTGACATCATCACGGAACTGCAGAACTTTGTCAACGGGCTGCAGAAATAAGCTAACAATAGAAGAGCCGCACAATGCCAAATACAAGAAGCATTGTGCGGCTCTTTATTTAAGGAGATCAAGTTCAAATAGGAAGACGACAACGCAACAGGCAGCGGAGACTTGAAAAAGGCTCGCGCCCACCCAAGCGAGCGAAATGCCGGCCAAAAGAGCTGCCACGCCTGCTGCCGGCATCTGTGTAGCGTCGACAATGGCAGGAAAGGTCATGACGGCCAAGGTCACATAAGGCACATAGTAGAGAAAAGAGCGCAGGAAACGGCTCTTGATCGGGCGGCGCAGAAGAGTCAGCGGCACGAGACGGATGGCGAGTGTCACGGCAGTCATGACGAGGATGTAAAGAAAAACGTCATGCTTCATCCATCATTTCCCCTTCCTCCGTCTCCCGCAAAGGAAAGAGACATGCCGCTGCACTTGAAAGAAGCACCGTAAGAACGATCGTCCGCGACGATGCGGAAAGCTCCGAAACAAAAGGTAGGTTCGCCGCCAAGAAGCTCATGGCGAAGCTGATGAATACAAGCGCAAGAACGACTTTATTCTCTTTCCCCGGCGGAATGATGATGGCGATGAACATGCCGTAAAGCGCCACACTCAGGGCACTGAGTAAAGACGGTGGCAAGATGTCTCCCGCCACAATGCCAAGAGACGTCCCCAAAGCCCAAACGGGTACGGCGAGCGACATCGCACCGTAATTGTAAGCGGGCCGCAGGAAGCCTTGACGCGAAATCGATATGCCGAAGATCTCATCCGTAATGCCGAAGCCTACTCCCAAGCGGTGATAAAAAGGCGTCGCAGGTGAAAACTTCTGGCTGAGCACGCAGCTCATGAGCATGTAGCGCGCATTCGCCACGAGCGTGATCGCCGCCATCTCCCAATACGGAGCGTCCGCAGCGATGACGGTGAATGCCGCATACTCTCCAGCCGAAGCGAGATTAAATAAGCTCACAACAAAGCCGTCAACAGCATCAAGACCCGCATTATGCGCCGTTATGCCGAGCGTAAAGCTCACGACGAGGTATCCGAGCGCAATCGGGGTGCCGTCGCGCATGCCTTCGCGGAAAAGCTGCCGATTCGTTTTCTCGCCGATGGGCGCTCCCGTCATTTCGCCGACACTTTGCTCATGAACTTCTCGCGGTTCACAAGAACGCGTTCATGAAGCCCCTCACCGATCTCCCCCGCCTCGTCAAAGGCCTTGACGGCAAATGTAACCTGACGTCCGTCGAAGCTCTTGACCTCCGCTTCGGCATGAACACTGCGTCCCAGAGCCGTCGCCGCCTTATGACGGATATTGAGCGAAATGCCCACCGAAGTCCAATCGGACGGCACAAGTTCGTCAACGAGTTCCGCCGCCGCCTGCTCCATCAGAGCCGTCATCGCAGGTGTGGCGAATACGGGCAAAGATCCGCTCTTCATCGCGATGGCGGTGTTCTCCTCCGTCACTTTTGCTGCAGCTTCGCGCTTCATACCTACTTCGATCTTCGTTTCCACCATGGTGAATTCCCCCTATAAAAATTTCCACAATATCCTAAGAATTGTCTGAATCCCCTAACGCATAGAGCATCTTTGCGCGCTCGACATAGTTGGGATCGCTGCTGCTGCTCAGCCACTCGATCGCGCCTTTCTGCCCGCTTTCCCGCAGAGCATCGGCTTCCAACAGGCGACGCTTGAGTTCGCGAGCCGTACCCGCCGCACCGTCAAAAATCTGCACGGCCTGACCCACGACATCTTGAATCGCCTCGCGCACAAAAGGAAAATGTGTGCAGCCAAGAACGACGCAGTCGATAGGCTCTTGCGACACGCTCGAAAACCGCTCTTCCAGATAGTCGCGCAGCGCTGCCGAACGAATCTCACCGCGCTCGACGAATTCCACGATCTCAGGGCACGGCAGCTTGACGATCTCCCCTGCATCTTTGAATCGCTCCATGAGACGTGCAAACTTCTTCTGCCTGAGCGTCGCATGCGTAGCCATGACGACGACGCGCGGCTTTTCACCGCTCAAGACTGCAGGCTTCAACGCCGGCTCCATACCGATGATCGGCATCTGTCTGTATCTTCGGCGCAGCGGCGCACAGGCGGCACTCGTCGCCGTATTACAGGCAAGCACGACAGCTTTGACCCCCTCTGCCGCCATGCGGTCGATCTGCGCCGTCGTCAAGGCGCGAATCTCTCGCTCCGTTCGCTCGCCATAAGGCGCATGGGCGGCATCGCCAAAATAAATGAAATCCTCCTTCGGCAAAAGAGAAACAAGCTCGCGCAGCACGCTGATGCCGCCGAGTCCTGAATCAAAAACACCGATGGGCTGCTCCTTTTTCACGTTGTCCAATGCACCCTTCCCATACGCAAGAATCCGCCTCTTACATATTCTAATGAGTTTGCCGCGAAAAATCAACCGCAAGCATTGTTTCCTTTACAAGACGGAAGAAAAAATATATAGTAACCTTTGAGGACAGCAGATCTGGGAGACTTCATTTATCAGCGCTCCCTAAAAAGCACATCACACAAAAATCCTTGCAGGAGGTCTCCCTATGGCAAAACAACATCTCGCCGCCATCGAATATATCCGCGGCATTTCCATGCTCGGCGTCATCGGCATCCATGTCGGCTCGCAATACTTGATGAATCCCGCATCCAACGCACATTTGACAGCGCTCTTCGAGATTGCCACACGCTTCAGCGTGCCCATCTTCTTCTTCATTTCCGCTTTCGGCATCTTTTACAATATGGATTTGGACAAGCCCTTCAGCTATCGCCGCTTCCTGCAAAAGCGCTCGCGTGCCGTCGTCCTGCCGTATCTCGTCTGGTCTCTCTTCTACCTCCTGCATGACGGCTGGCTTTATGGCGTCGGCTTTCCGGCGCCGCTCTCGCTCGCGTCTCTCATTTTCTTCGGCAATGCCAAGTACCAGCTTTACTTCCTCGTAATCCTCATTTGGTTCTACCTCCTCATGCCGCTTTGGATTTCCATAGTAAAGCATATCAACGGCAAAGGGCTTCTGCTCCTCTTTGCACTTCAGGTCGCCTTCAACTACTTTTCGAGTTTCAATGTCCCCTTCAATACCATGGTTTACGGCATGGAAAATCCCGTGCTCAAGAGTTTCCTGCTCTATCGCCTCAATTATTGGGTGCTCCACTACGTCTTCATCTTCATCATCGGCGGCTACCTCGCCGTGCATTTCGACGCGTTCAAGGCATTCATGCACAACGAGCGAAAGAGCATCTGTCTCTTCTTCGCGGTGTCCCTCATCGGACTGCTCAGCTATTATTACTTTCTGCTCTCCTTCCGCAATTACACGCAGATGGACGCCATCAACACGGCGCATCAGCTTTGTCCGCTCGGTATCGTCTACACCTTAGCTGCGTCCCTCTTCTTCTTCACGATTTTCACCGAGCAGCGGTATCCGCAGATACTCAACTCCCTCTTTTCTCTCCTAGGCAGGCACTCGTACTTCGCCTACCTTGTCCACCCTTTCTTCATCGGCTACATGATGCTTGCGCTCGAAGGGCGCGGCATCATCATGACAGCACCCAAGGCAATCGCATTTTATCTCGCAACTGTCGTCCTTTCCATAGCAGCGGCTGCAATCACCCGCTCCATCGGAGAACGATTCCCCATGCTGAACATGCTCACCTTAGGCATTGCCGCTTCAAAGAAAAAATAAGGAAACGCTGATAAAATGAAGTTGCCCAGATTTGCACAGATACGCTGTTCCTGTCTAGGAGACAAACCGCAGGCGTAGCAGTGGCTACGTCGAGGATTTGTCGACGACGACAGGACAGTGTAGATGTGTGAAGATGGGTAGCTGAATTTATCAGTGATTCCATAAGCATTTGAGGAAACTCGCCGAGCGTTATTGCTCAGCGAGTTTTTTCAATGTCTGAGAAAGAATTTCTACCAACGGCACTACGGTTGGCAGTTCAAGACTTTCCTTAGGACTGTGAATGTCGTGCGTCGTCACGCCGACGGAAACGAACTTCATCTGCGGATTCTTACGATAGAACCAACCGCACTCCAGCCCCGCATGAATTGTCTCGACTTTCATCGGCTTGCCCATGCGCTGCTCAAAAACCTCTGCGATGAGTTTCGCGAGCGGATTGTCCATGTCTTCGTCCCAACTCGGCGCAATCGTGCCGATATGAAGCGCAAAGCCCGTAAGTTCTGCCAGATCCTTCGCCATGCGGCAAAATTCAAAGAGCTTGCCCTCCACACTGGAACGCGGATAAAAGTCGATGTCGATATCCGCACCCTCCATGCGCACGACGCCGAGATTCGCAGAGGTTTCCACCATGCCCGGCGTGACGGCGGACATCTGGTAGACGCCCGTATGGAAAAGGCGCAGGATGCGCAGCAAGTTTGCTGCATCCTCTGGCGCAAAAGTCTTCTCTGTATGCGGCGCTTCTGCAAGTGACAACGTAAGCGACGGCTCTGTTACGCTGTACGTCCGACGAAACTTCTCTTCTTCCTGCCCCAAGGCTTCGCGCAGGGCTTCCTCCGTCGCCTCCGTCACGACGATTGCCTCCGCCTCCGACGCGATCGCATTCTTCGCCTTGCCGCCCGTAAGCGAGGCAAGTGAGAAATCCACGCCTGCCTCCTGCAGTCCTGCCAGCGCCAAGGACAATAGACGCAGTGCATTGGCGCGTCCTTCACCTATCTCCTCGCCCGAGTGCCCGCCTTTTAGTCCTTCGACGGCAATCTGCCACGCTTTTCCCTTCGCAGCAGCAACAAACTTCATCGTGCGCGAAAAGGTCAGATCGACTCCGCCCGCACTGCCGACACAAAGCTCATCGAGATTCTCCGAATCGCAGTTGATCAGATACTGCGCATCCTTCAGATATTTCTCCGCCAAGTGGATGGCGCCCGTCATGCCGCGTTCTTCGTCAACGGTGAAGATCGCACGCACGGGGCCATTCTCCTTCACGTGGCGCAAGATGTGCAGGATGATGGCGACGCCGATGCCATCATCCGCCCCAAGGCTCGTCCCTTCCGCATGCAGGACATCGCCCTCTTCCACAAGTCGGATGGCATCGTGCAGCGGATCATAAGCGACGCCCGGCGCAGCGACACAGACCATATCCATGTGCCCTTGGAGAATGACGCGCGGGGCATTCTCTCTGCCTGGCGCAGCGGCAAGATCGGCGATGATGTTGTTCCTCTCATCCTGCACGACCTCAAGCCCCATCTCGCGCAAATGTGCGAGGAGATAGTCGCTGACCGCCTTCTCGTGTCCCGATGGGCGCGGAATCGCGGCGAGGGCACGAAACTCTTTCATGACACTTTCTAAAATATCGCTCTTTTTCATAAGTCGCTCCTTCTTTCCATAGAAAAAGCAGGGCAATCAAGCCTGACTGCCCTGCCCAAGGAAGTATCCATCCCCTGCATCCGCAAGGAAAACCTCCTGACACCTCATATTCAATCTTGCAAGGGAATCGGCTCGGCCTCATAGACGTTCACGCCATCCGGCGCATAGAGCACCATGGCCGTGGAAACGCGCTTGACTTCACCGTTCATAATGTAGCACACACCATTGATGAAATCGCAGAGACGGCACTGCTCCTCAAGCTCAACGCGCTCATAATTCACGAGCACCGCCCTGCCGGCCTTCAAATCATCGGCAATTTCCTGAACCTGATCAAAACTGCGCGGCACATAGATCTTCACGTTGAGCGAAGGAATCTGCGTCGTATGAACCGTCAGCTTCGGACGCTCCTGCTGAACCGTCACACGCGTGCGCGGCGCATGCACCGCCGTCGTATAGCGCGGGCGGCGCAGCTCCGACGCAGATGGATACATCGGCGGCTCTGCCGACGCATAGGAAATTGATGCACCGTTAGAAACCTTGCGTTCCTCATAAGAGTCAGCGCTCATCATACGTTCTTCTTCTTGCTCCTCTTTCCTTGCCGACTCTGTTTTGACGACTTCTTCTTCCTCCACGGGCATGAGGAAGTCCGTCACCCTTTTCAAAAAATCCACCGCACTCCGCCTCCAGCGTAATAATTCCATGATAGCGACAAAATAAACCGAACAAATGATTGGAAACCTCTTAATGAATCATGCTTATTATGTTCGCTCTTTCTTTCGGAAATCCTCTAAAAAAAGTTAAGCCTCTGGAAAAAGTTTTCCCGATGGGCGCATAAGATAGATATTCCCATCGAAAAGTCCTGCCATTGCTGTTACTTTCGTGCATTTTTATTCGCACGTCCGCGAGCCGTACGATCGAGTATCGCCTTGCGCAAGCGGATATTTTCCGGTGTGACCTCGACAAGTTCATCCTCGTTGATGTACTCAAGCGCCTGCTCAAGACTCAAGATGCGCGGCGGCACAAGGCGGATTGCCTCATCGGAAGAAGACGTGCGCATGTTGGAAACATTCTTCTTCTTGCACGGATTGATGTCGATGTCGAGTTCGCGCGAATTTTCGCCGACGATCATGCCTTCGTAGACCTGCTGACCCGGCGAAATGAACATCGTGCCGCGATCCTGCAGCGTGTAGATGCCATATCCCGTCGTCTCCCCCTGCTCGAAGGCGACGAGCGAGCCTCGCGTGCGCCCAGGGATGTCTCCCTTGAAAGGGACGTAGCCGCAGAACACATGGTTCATGATGCCATTTCCCTTCGTATTCGTCAAAAGTTCCGAGCGGAAGCCGATGAGTCCGCGTGCAGGAATGACGAACTCCATGCGCATGTAGCCCGAAACCTCCGTCATATTGGAAAGCTCCGCCTTGCGCGTGCCCAGAGACTCCATGACCGCACCCATATACTCCTGGGGAACTTCGATCGTCAAGTTTTCCATCGGCTCGCACTTCTGCCCGTTGATCGTCTTGTAGACGACCTCGGGCTTGCCGACCTGAAGTTCATAGCCTTCGCGGCGCATCGTTTCGATGAGGATGGAAAGATGCAGTTCGCCGCGTCCCGATACCTTGAAGACATCGGCGGAATCTGTCTCCTCCACGCGCAGGCTGACATTCGTCTCCACTTCCTTGAAGAGACGGTCACGCAGATGACGCGAGGTCACAAACTGCCCTTCCCTGCCGGCAAAGGGACTCGTATTGACGCCGAAGGTCATGGAAAGCGTCGGCTCGTCGATATTGATCGTCGGCAGAGCTTCGGGATTTTCCGCATCCGCCACCGTATAGCCGATGCTGACATCACCAAGACCCGTCAGGGCAACGATATCGCCCATCTGTGCCTCAGGTACCTCGACACGCTTCAAGCCCTGATAGACGAAGATCTTGCCGACGCGCGCCTTCGACTCATGGTCGCCGCTCAAGAGAGCGACGCTCTGGTTCGTTTTCACACCGCCGCGGATGATTCGGCCGACGGCAACCTTGCCGACATACTCATCGGCTTCGAGCGTCGTAACCATCATCTGCAGCGCACCATCTGCATCACCCGAAGGGGCAGGGATGTCCTTAATGATGGTTTCCAGCAAGGGGACGAGGTTGTCACTCTCGTCTTCCATGTTGTACTTCGCAATACCTTCGCGCGCCGTTGCGTAGATACAAGGGAAGTCCAGCTGCTCATCGTCCGCATCAAGCTCCATGAAAAGCTCAAGAACTTCATCATAAACATCATCAACACGCTGATCAGGGCGATCGATCTTGTTGATGACGACAATGGGCTTAAGTTTCTGCTCAAGCGCCTTCCTTAAGACATACTTCGTCTGAGGCATCGGACCCTCGAAGGCGTCAACAAGCAGCAGCACGCCGTCCACCATGTTGAGCACACGCTGCACCTCGCCGCCGAAATCCGCATGACCCGGCGTGTCGACGATATTGATCTTCACGTCATTGTAGAGGATCGAGGTATTCTTGGAAAGAATCGTAATACCGCGCTCGCGCTCCAAATCCCCGGAATCCATGACGCGCTCTGCCACCTGCTCGTTCGAGCGGAAAACATGGCTCTGCCGCAGCATGGCGTCAACCAGCGTCGTCTTTCCATGGTCGACGTGGGCGATGATCGCGATATTCCTCAACTTTTCATTTACACTCATTTTTGTCCGATGTCCTCCTAAATATGTTTCACCTATAGCAGTACAATTTTATTATAGTTGTCCTGCAATGTCAAATCATTTTCCATGCCGAAAATACGTTTGCTTTCTGCATCCTGCAGCGATTCATTCTACATTCAGCCCGAAGAGGGCGCGCGCGAAATCCTTGGCGATGAACGGGCGCAGATCGTCGACTCCCTCGCCGACGCCAATCCATTTCACCGGCATGGAAAGCTCCGATTTCAGGCCGATGATGACACCGCCCTTCGCCGTTCCGTCGAGCTTCGTCAGGACGATGCCCGTAATTGCCGCCGCTTTTTGGAAAAGATCTGCCTGACTGATCGCATTCTGCCCCGTCGTCGCATCGAGGACGAGCAGCGTCTCATGCGGCGCCTCAGCAATCTCACGCTGGATCACGCGATTGATCTTCTTCAGCTCTTCCATGAGGTTCGATTTCGTATGCAGACGCCCCGCCGTATCAATGATCAAGACGTCGATGCTGCGCGCCCTCGCCGCCTTGACCGCATCGAAGGCGACGGCGGCAGGATCAGAGCCTTCCTCGTGGCGAATGACAGGAACCCCCGTGCGATCACCCCAAATCTGCAGCTGATCGATGGCGGCAGCGCGGAAGGTGTCAGCGGCAGCGAGCATGACGGACTTGCCCTGCTCCTTGTAGTAGGCGGCGAGCTTGCCGATCGTCGTCGTCTTGCCGACGCCGTTGACGCCGATGACGAGGAGCACCGTAGGCCCTGCCGAAGCGATACGCGTTTCGTCCGAACCTGTTGAAAGGATTTCGGAAATCTTCTCAGCGAGGAAGGGCTTCAAATCTTCCGGCGTATTGATGTCTTTCTTCTTGATGCCCTTTCGCACATCTGCCATGAGTCTTTCCGTCGTCTTCACGCCGACATCAGACATGATCAGAGTTTCCTCCAGCTCATCGAGCAGATCGTCATCGATATCTGCATAGCCGATGATGAGTTTTTCAATCTTGTTCGTAAAGGTCTCGCGCGTCTTGGCAAGCCCCTTTTTCAATCGGTCAAAAAATCCCATAATACCTCCAATTTATCAACGTGCTCCCTCAAATCGCTTCGTCGAGGCGCACGGAAAGAACGCGCGACACGCCTGCATCCTCGATGGTGATGCCGTACATGAAATCAGCTGCTTCCATCGTCCCTTTTCGGTGCGTGACGACGATGAACTGCGTATTTTCAGCAAATTCACCGAGGAACTTGCCGAAACGAGCGACATTCGCCTCATCAAGCGGTGCATCGATCTCATCGAGCACGGAAAATGGCGCGGGACGGTAGCGTAAAAAGGAAAAGAGCAATGCGATGACCGTCAGGGCACGCTCACCGCCCGAAAGTACGGAGAGATTCTGGCGCTTCTTCGTCGGCAGCTGCACCTCGATTTCCACACCAGCATGGAGCACATCCTTCTCATCGGTCAGAAAAAGCTCCGCCTTGCCGCCGCCGAAGAGGCGCACGAATATGTCGGCAAAATAACCGCGAATCTCTTCGAACGCCGCCTTGAACTGGCGCGTCATCGTCACGTCCATCTCATGAATCATCGCCATGAGATTTTCGCGCGCTGCTTCGAGATCCGCCGCCTGCTTGCCCATGAACTCATGGCGCTCCACAAGCTCTTCATGCTCGCGTATGGCGTTGGGATTGACGGGGCCGAGTTCCGCGAGCGCACGGGAGATGTCCTGCATCTTCTTCTTAAGCTCCGTGCCCGTCAGATCGAGCGCCTCTTCCGCTGCCGTTTCCCATGTATGCCCATACTGCTCTAAAAGCTCCACCTGCACCTGCTCAAGCTTCACATGCACCTCGGCGGCAGCAATTTCCATTTGATGCAGCTTGCCCTGCATCTCTGAGAGTCGTTGCCCTGCTACCCTCGCCGCCTTGTCATTCTCTTGGTTTTCCGCATGACGTTCGAGTTTTTCCTGATACTGCTTGTCGTAGGCGGCTTTTCCCTCGGCATGCTTTTCCTGCCACGCAGCAACCCGCGCGGCGATTTCCTCGCGCTTCGTGCCGCCGTTGCTCTGTTCTTCATCCAGCGCAATTTCTTCCTCGCGCGTTTTTTCCGCCTGCTCCTTCGCTCTCGTCTCTTCCTTCTCTTTTAGGAGCGCCTGCTCACGCGCACGGATTTTCTCCTGCTCAAGGACGGCGCGCTTTAGCTCCCGCTCGTTGATATACTTGCTGAGGTCGTCAGCATCCTGCTCAAGATCGTCGAGCTCTTCCTCGCTCTCCTTTGTCTCCCGCTCCATCTTCTCGTACAGGCGGCGCGCGGCCTTCGCCTGCTGCACGGCGTCATTCTTCTTCGCCTGCGCCTTGGAAAAGGTCATTTCAGCCTCTTCTGCAAGCTTCCTGAGCGTCTCTCTCGCCTTTTCCTTCTCTTTTCGCGCCTCGGCGATGCGTTCATCCTTGACGCGCAGTTCCGCTGCATACACATCCTTTTGCTGCAAGGAGCGGGCAATAAATTCCAGCGCCTCGGCCATTTCCTTCGCCGCCTTGTCAAAAAGCGTGCGCTCTTTCAAAAGCGCAGCAAGCTTTTCTTCCGCGTCCCGCACGCTCTTTTCCAAGCGCTCGATCTCACCGCCGCGATTGAGAAAGCTCGTCTCCTGCCCTTGCCTGCCGCCGCCCGAAAGCGAGCCGCCGGGATTCAGCAATTCGCCGTCAAGCGTCACGATGCGCAGCCGCCACCCCATCTTCTTCTCGATGGCAAGGCCGTGATCGAGCGTATCGACAACGAGCGTGCGGGCCAGCAGAAAGTCCACGACTTTTCGGTACTTCGCATCCGCACCGACCAGCTCATTGGCAAAGCCTATGGCGCCCGCTTCCCTCTTCGCCGCCTCATCCTGCGAGCGGCGCACGACGAGCGTCGAAAGCGGCAGGAACGTCACGCGTCCCAAACGTGCGCGTTTCAGAAAGGCGATGGCGGCCTTCGCCGTATCCGTATCCTCCGTCACGATGTTCTGCAGACTGCTGCCCAAGGCGACATCGACGGCGCGGATGTACTCATGCGGCACGGAAACAAGCTCGGCGACAGCGCCTGCGACGCCCTTCTGCCAAGGTTCCTTCGCCTGCAGTACAGCCTTCGGCGCGCGCGCGAAGCCTTCGTACGACGCCTGCATGTTGCGCAGGAACTTGAGCTTGTTCTCATCTGCGTGCAGCTCTTCTTTCGTACGGTTCTCCGCATGAAGCAGCGTGCGGAGCTTCTCGTCCAAATGCTCCTTCTCATGCGTCTTCTTCGTGCGTTCTTCTTCGAGCGTCCTGCGCTCTTCTTCGAGCCTGCGTCGCTCTTCGCCGATTGCCTTCGCCTCAGTCGTCAGAGCGTCAACTGCCGCTGTCGCTCTTTCCAGCTCATCGGCACGTTCCGTGCCGCTCGTCGAATACCGTTCCAACTCATGCTCAATGAGCAGAAGCTCATTTTCCCGCGCGAGCATGTCGCGCTGCGCCGCATCCTTCTTGTCCGCGAGCGTGCGATGCTTCTCCTTGACCTCGCGCAGCTTCTCGCCCAGAGCCTTGAGCGAGCCGCGATCCTTCGCTATGGCGGCATCGATCGCCGCATGCTTTTCAAGAAGCTCCTTCTCGACAGCAAAGAGCCGCTGCTTCTCAGCAGCAGCTTCTCCGGCAGTGCTCTCGAAATCCGCACGCTGTTGGAGGAGACGCGCCTTCAAGGCGTCATGCTGATGTGCTCGCTCCTCCAAGATGGCGATTTCGCTGTTTGCCTGCTCAATCTGCGTCCTCAGCGCGTTGTTCTTCTCCGCCTGCTCCTGCAGTTTTTCTTCCAGAACGAGGATCGCCTGATCGAGTTCTTCCTTCTTCACATCCAGCAAGCGCACCTGCGTCTCGGCAGCCAGAGCCTCATCGCGCATCGCCTCGATCTTGCCCGCGCTGTCTGCACGCTCCTTCTTGAGCTGACCTTCACGCTGGAAAAGTTCCGTCAAGGCGCAGCGCCTGTAGACCGTCTGCAGATCATCGTGGCGGCGCGTCTTCTCTGCGCTCTCGGCAAGAGGTTCGAGCTGCCCTTCGATCTCCTGCATGATGTCGCTGACGCGCACGAGATTCCCCTGCATGTCTTCAAGCTTTCGCATCGACTCGCGCTTGCGGTTTCGGTACTTCGTGATGCCCGCCGTTTCTTCAAAATAAAGGCGGCGCTCCTCAGGCTTGCTGTTCAGGATCTCATCGATGCGGTTCTGACCGATGACGCTCATGCCATCGCGCCCGAGTCCCGTATCGGCGAAAAGGTTGCTGATATCCTTCAGGCGACAGCGCAATTTATTGATGAAGAACTCGCTCTCACCCGAGCGGAAAAGACGGCGCGTCACGACGACTTCGCGGTAATCGACGGGCATATCCCCTTCATTTTCAAAGAAGAGAGAGACTTCTGCAACGCCCATGGCACGCCGCGTCGCACTGCCCGTAAAGATGATGTCCTCGGCCTTCGAACCGCGCAGGGCGCGCACATTCTGCTCGCCGAGCACCCAGCGCACCGCATCTGTGACGTTGCTCTTGCCGCTGCCGTTCGGCCCGACAATCGCCGTAACGCCCGCATGGAACTCGATCTCGATTTTATCGGCAAACGATTTGAAGCCGTAGGCTTCGAGGCGTTTCAACTGCAAAACTTTTTCACCAGCCCATATTTCTTACATCGCCTCACTGGCGAAAACGCTCTCTGAACTCATCCGTCGTCGTGTACTCCTCCATGAAGGAAACGACCTTGCGCCCCGTCTCGCTCAGGCGCTTCTGCGGACTCCAGAAAAGATTGACCTGGATTTCCATCTCCGGCACAAGGGGACGACGTGCAAAGATCGTCTCGCTGCGCGTCACAAAATCCGGCAAAATCGATATGCCGAGGCTGTTCGCGACGAGCTGCTTGATCGTCTTGAGCTGCGACGTACAAAGCAAAATCTCGGGCGTAAAACCGTTTTCCACGCAGCTGCGATAGACCGTATCGTATTGATACGTATTCGGCTGCTGCATGATGAACTTCTCACGACGGAGATCAGCGACAGCCACATGCTCGCGCGCCGTCAGCGGGTGATCGAGCGGCAGACACAGCTCCATCTTATCCTTGAGCACAGCCATCTCATTGCGGTGCGTCTTAACTGCGGGCGCAAGAACGACGCCGAAGTCGAGCAGCCCTTCCTCCACCTTCGCCCTGACCTCGACGGAATCGACGTATTCGCAAACATCGAGATTGATGTCGGGATGCGCCGCCGTAAACTTCGTAAAAAAGTCCGGAAAAAGATACGCCTCAAGCATCGGCGGCAGACCGAAGTGAACCGTCCGCCTGGCATCGGGGCGAAAGCGCAGCATATCCTGCTCCGCACGTTCGACCGCCTGCATGATCTCCTCCGCATGAAGCAGAAACGCCCTTCCCTCCATCGTCAAAGACACACGCTTCTGCCGACGATCGACGAGCATCAGGCCAATCTCGGACTCCAACGATTTGATCGCCTTCGTGACAGACGGCTGGGAAACGTGGAGAGCCTCCGCCGTGCGCGTGAAGTTTTCGAGATGGGCGAGCGTGCAAAAATATTCCAATTGTCGAATTTCCAAGCTATTCCCTCCTCCAGTTCTCACTAGGTATTATACCATAACTGTGAGGAATCTTATAGAGAAAATTCCATAGGAAACGACATATCGTCATTAAAATCCCGACACGACATTTACCGCACGAGCGAAACAGGCGACAGCACCTGCGCTCCTTGACTGTTCGTAAAGATGTCGGCGCGCACGCCGAAGACCTCAGCGAGCATCGCGACGTTCAGCACATCGTGCGGCGTTCCCGTGCTGAAAATCTGCCGATCCTTGATGACGGCGATCTCGTCCGCATACTGCAAAGCATGGTTGATGTCATGCAGCACCATGATGACGGTCATCGCATGCTCTCGATTGAGCCGCTTGATGATTTCCATGACTTCAAGCTGATGCGCAATGTCGAGGTATGTCGTCGGCTCATCGAGCAGCAGGTATTCGGGCTGGCGAGCCAGCGCCATGGCGATCCAGGCGCGCTGACGCTCGCCGCCCGAAAGCGACATGACCTGACGGGTGCGCATCGCTTCCAGCCGTGTCTCGGCCAGCGCCTGTGCGACAGCCTCGCGATCCTCCTTCGAGCGGCCGATCGTGCGCCAGCTGCGGTACGGATAGCGGCCATAGTCGACGAGCGCCTCCACCGTGAGATCAGGCGGAGCGGCAAGTCCCTGCGGCAGGATGGCGAGGCGCTTCGCCAACGATTTTCGAGGGATGGCATGGATGTCCGTACCGTCCAACAGCACCTCGCCCTCGTACTTGGGATTCAAGGCGGCAAGCACGCGCAGAAGCGTCGATTTTCCCGCGCCGTTCGGGCCGATGATCGCCGTGCGCTTGCCGATGGGAAATTCGACGTTCAGATCGTGCAGGATCGTTTTTCCTGCGAGCGCCACCGAAAGATGGCGAACCGTCACAGACATCAAAGTTCCCTCCTCAACAGAAACAAGAAGAACGGCGCACCGAGGACAGCCATGAGGATGCCGACGGGCAGTTCGACAGGCGCAAACGCCGTGCGTGCGAACGTATCGCTCAAAGTCACGACAGCCGCCCCCAAGAGCGCTGACGCGGGCAGAAGGAAGCGATAGTCCGAGCCGACCAGGAGCCGAGCCGCATGAGGCACGATGAGTCCGACAAAGCCCAAGAGTCCAACGACAGCGACGGCGCTCGCTGCCAGAAGAGCCGCGATCGCCGTGAGCAAAAGGCGCGTGACCTCGACGCGAAGGCCGAGACTCCGCGCGATCTCATCGCCCAGGAGCAGGATATTGAGCTTGCGCGAGAAGGCGAGGGCGAGCACGAGACCGACAATCGTATACGGGAAGATCATGTCGACCTGCGGCCAGCTGCGCGCCGACAGACCGCCGACCATCCACATCAAGGCGCCGTGCACGCGGTCGCTGTAAAAGATCATCAGGGCGGAGATGCCCGCGCCGAGAAAAGCCGAGACGGCGACGCCCGCCAGGATGATGCGGATCGGGCGGATGCCATTCTTCCATGCGAGCAGATAGATGGCGACAGCGGCCGCCATCGCGCCGAGGAAGGCTGCAGGCGTCACGAAGGCCTCGTGCCCGGGGAAAACGAGCATGACGAAGATGCCCGCAAGTCCCGCCCCCGACGAGATGCCGATGATGTGCGGGTCGGCGAGGGGATTCTTCATGATCGCCTGCAAAATAGCGCCTGAAAGCGATAAATGGACGCCGACGAGCGCCGCCACGATCGTGCGCGGCAGACGGATATTCATGAGGATCTGCGCGTGTATGCCCTCGGCGCCCTCTGTGAGCGCCTGTCCTATTTCCGCTGCGGGAATTTCGACCGATCCCTTCATGATGCTCAAGACGAAGCCGACGCACGCCAAAGCGGCGAATACCGCCACGATGGATATTCGCCGCCTGAAAGCGCTGAATTTTGTTTCTGCAGCCTCCGCACCGCTCATGGGAACACCTCAGGATAGATGAGCTTCGCCATCATCTCGAAGGCTTCAGGATAGTGCAGTCCGGGACTCAGAAGGAAGAGATCCTGCGGCAAGTAATAGAGTTTTCCCTGCTGGATTGCAGGAATGCTCTGCCACGCGGGACTTTCAGCGATCGTCTTTTCCATATTCTTCTTGATCTCGTCCATCTTGCCCATGCTCGTGACAAAGATGATGTCCGGATTCTGCTCGACGAGAGTTTCCATGCTGTATGGCGCAGCATCAGGATTCTTCTCCAGCGGCGTCATACCGCTCGCCACATTCTCCCAGCCGAGCATCTTGACGATGGAGCCTGCGATGCTGCCGTCGAGCTGCACGCTCAAGCCCTGCGACGTGCTGTGCAGGATGGCGACACGCTTCTTCTCCTTTGGCACGCGTGCAAGGACGCCCTGAATCTTCTCGTCCATCTCCTTGACAAGCGTCTCGCCCTTCTCCTTTTCTCCTGTGACCTGCGCAAAAATCCTGACCTCGCGCTTCACGTCCTCGTAGCTTTTCATGTCGATGACGATGGACGGAATCCCATTTGCCTCAAGCGTCGACAGGAGCTTTTCGTTCATGCCCTTATTGACGATGACGAGATCGGGCTGACAAGCGAGCACCTTCTCCACATCGATCTGGTAGACCTCGCCAACGCTTGCCTTGTCCTTGGCATAATCGGGCATCTTCGTCTTGGAATCCGGCCGGCCAACGACATCGCCGCCCACGGCATGAAGCGGCTCAAGGAACGATGCCGACAGCACGACGATGCGCTCCGGCTTCTTTCCAAGTACGACCTCACGCCCCATATCGTCCTTGATTACGGCAAATTTTGCGCCCTGTTCCGTCTTCCCCGCCTCCTTCGCACCGCAGCCGGCAAGAAGTGCCAGCATCACGACCAAAAGGGAAAGAGCGCATGCCCTATAAAAATTCCCGCACATGTTCAAGACCTCCTTCAAGCATTGCGTCGCGTCAGAATCGTCGACAGGTAATTGACCTTCTTATCCTTCTGCGCCTCGATGTCATCGATGCGTTCCTCATCGGGCAGGCCGCAGCGGCTCACCATCACGGCATCCTTCGCCAAGCCGCTTTCGCTGAGCATATCAGCGATTTCGGGGAAGTTCTTGTATACCTTCATCAGGACGGCATTGTCCGTCACGGGCAGGATCTTGGCAATCTTCTCGGGCGAAGCCGTCGCCGGAATGATGGAAAGAATATCGTTTCCCTCGACGATCGGATAGCCGAGCTTGCTGCCGATGGCGCAGAACGCCGGAATCCCCGGAATCGTCTCGATCGTCACCGCTTCATGCTCAAGCAAACGATAGACATAGATGTAAGTGCTGTAAAACATCGGATCACCCAAGGTCAGGAACGCCACATTCTTTCCCGCCTCCAAGAGTGCGAGAATCTCTGCCTTGTTCTCCTCCCATGCTTTCGTGGACTCGGCAAAATTCGCAACCATCGGAAAGACCTGATAGACGATCTCGATATCCTTCTTCAAGTAAGGACGCGCGATGGAAAGCGCGACGCTACCGTCCTTCTTCTCCGTCTTGGGCGCGATGAGCACATCTGCCTTCTCCATCGCACGAATTGCCTTGACCGTCAAAAGCTCGGGGTCACCCGGTCCCACGCCAATGCCGAAAAATGTTCCCTTCATACCATACCTCCTATTGCTTCTACAAAAGAACCGCCCGAGCGGGCACAACTGCACCAGCTTCGAGCGGTTCATATTCGCCTCTGGGGGCAATTCCCTCTCGCCATTATATACCATTCCTTCAAGGAATGGCAAGGTCATGTTTAGGAGACTGCAGAGGCATCACAAACATTCATCTCTTGCCTATTTCGGCTCTTCCAAAAGGGCGAGCAATTCGTCGTAATCCTTCTTCAGCTTGTAGTATTCATCGGCAAGCTGCAAAGCGGCGAGCACACCGATCTTCGTGCCCGAGAAACTGCGGGTCTTTTTAGCGACGTCGCGCATGTTGTCATCCACGAGCTTGGCAAGCTGGCGCACATAGTCGGCAGGTTCATCGCTCTTGAGCGGATACACTTCGCCGAATATCTCAACGACTACCTTCTTCTTTTCCATCGTTTCACCCGCTGTCTTTTCAGGTGCGAAGCTCAGCGCCACATTCTTTTTGGAGCGCCGTCAAGATCTTCGCTACGGCTTCGTCGGCTTCTTCATCCTTCAAGGTCTTGTCCGCCGACTGGAAGTCGACGCTGAATGCCATGCTCTTCTTGCCCTCGGCGACCTGCTCGCCCGTGTAAACGTCGAAGAGGTGCAGATCCTTGAAGAACTTGCCCGCACTCTTTTCGATGGTGCGTGCGAGTTGCGCCGCGTCCGTCTGCTCGTCGACGAGCAGCGCGAGGTCGCGCGAGATTGCGGGGAAGCGCGGCAGCGGCTCATAGCGGAAGTTCTTCGCGCGATACTTGAGCAAGGTCTCGACGTCCATCTCGAAGATGTATGCCTTCTTGTGGATGCCGAGCGCTTTCAGGACAGTAGGATGCACCTCGCCGAGCACGGCGATGACCTCCCTGCCCTTCTTGAAGAATGCCGTCTTCCCCGGATGCAGCGCGAAGTGTTCGCCGCTTTCCACCGTATATTTGGCGATGGAAAGGCGTGCGAGGAGTTCTTCTACAACGCCCTTGACGTCGTAGAAGTCGACGGCTTCATTGTCCTGATTCCAGCCGATCGGATGACGCCTGCCTGCAAGAAGCCCTGCGAGCTTCATGATTTCCTCGGGCTGCTCCGTCACGGGCAATTCCTTCGGCACGAAGATCGGCGCGACCTCGAAGAGGCGCAGATCTTCGTTCTTGCGCGAGAAGTTGCGCTGTGCGTTTTCCAAGAGGTTGGAAAGGAGCGTCGTGCGCACGAGCGGATATTCGTCCGTCAGCGGATTCATGATGGGCACGGCGCGGCGCAGGGAGCTCGCCTGCGGCACCTGCATCTTGTCGAACATGCTCGGATGCGTGAAGCTGAAGGACACGGTTTCCGTCATGCCGAGTCCTGTGAGAATCTCCTTGATGCGGCCGATGAATGCGAGCCGCTCGCTCTGGCGTCCCTGCACGGCTTCGCCGCGCGGGCGCGTCGCGGCAATCTTGTCGTAGCCGTGGATGCGCGCGACTTCTTCAGAGATGTCCTCCATCAAGGTCACATCGCTGCGCCACGAGGGCACACATGCGATGTACGAGCTGCCCTCCTCGCGCACGGCGAAGCCGAGTTTTTCGAGGATGCGCTTCATCTCCGCACCTTCGATCTCCGTGCCGAGACGCGCATTGACCGCCGCCGCGGTGAACGTGACTTCCACTGGCTCTTTCGGCGCGGGATATACGTCGACGACGCCCGAGGCAACCGTGCAGGCGCCCATCTGCTGCAGGAGCTGCGCTGCACGATCGAGCGCACGCACCGTATGCGCGACGTCGACGCCGCGCTCGAAGCGCCCCGACGCCTCGGAGCGAAGGCCGAGGGCGCGGCTCGTGCGGCGGATGCTCGCGCCGTTGAACGCGGCAGCCTCCAGGACGACGGTCTGCGTCGCGTCGGTGACTTCCGATTCCAGACCGCCCATGACGCCGGCAAGACCCGCGGCCTTTTCCGCATCGGCAATGACGAGTTCCGTTCCCTTGGCGCGGCGCGAGGAATCGTCGAGCGTATGAAGCTCCTCGCCTTTTGCCGCAAGCCGCGCCGTGAGCTTCTTCCCCGCGATCTGCGCCCAATCGTAGGCGTGCATGGGCTGGCCGAGTTCCAACATGACGAAGTTCGTGACGTCGACGACATTGTTGATGGCGCGGATGCCTGCATCTTCCAGCCGCTTCGCCATCCATGCGGGCGACGGCGCGATCTTGACGTTCTGCAGGACGCGCGCGGAGAAGCGACTGCAAAGCTCGGGCGCCGCTATGCCGATCTCGATGAGGTCAGAAGCCTTGACGGAGGCGTCTTCTTCGACGCGAATCTCAGGGAACTTCGCCTCGCCTCCCGTGAGCACGGCGGCTTCGCGCACAAGCCCCAAGACACTGAAGCAGTCGCCGCGGTTCGCCGTAAGCTCGAATTCCAGGACGACGCCGTCGAGTCCCAAGACCTTGCTCGCCGGAATCCCTACGGGCGTATCGGGCGGCAGGATGTAGATGCCGTTCTTTTGCTCCTCTGTCAGCTTCGATTCATCGAGCTTCAGTTCGCCGGCGGAGCAAAGCATGCCGTTCGACACGATGCCGCGCAGTTTGCCCTTCGCAATCTTCAAGCCGTTCGGTAGATGTGCGCCGACGAGCGCGACGGGAACGATGTCGCCTTCATGCACGTTGTCCGCGCCCGTCTGAATCGTGATGAGTTCCTTTTGCCCGACATTCATCTGGCAGACGAGAAGATGATCAGAATCGGGGTTCGGCTCAAGCTGTTCGATGCGTCCCGTGACGACCTTGTCCAGTCCTCTGTCCGCACGCACGACATTCTCCACGGGCACGCCCGCCATCGTGTATTTGTCGGCGAGTTCTTCTGCCGTCTCCTTGAAGTCTATATAGTCATGAAGCCATTCGATCGATACCTGCATGAAACTTTTCCTCCCCCTCAGAACTGATGCAAGAAACGCACATCGTTGTCATAGAAGAGCCGCAGATCGTCGATGCCGTAGGAAAGCATGGCGATGCGCTCGACCCCCATGCCGAAGGCGAAACCCGCGACCTTCTCGGGATCGTAGCCGCTCATCTTGAGGACGTTCGGATGCACCATGCCCGCACCGAGGATCTCCAGCCAGCCCGTGCCCTTGCAGACGCGGCAGCCCTCGCCGTGGCACATGACGCACGAGATGTCAACCTCCGTGCTCGGCTCGGTGAACGGGAAGAAGCTCGGACGAAAGCGCACGCGAGCCTTTTCATCGAAAATCTGACGCAGGAAGTCTTCGAGCGTTCCCTTGAGGTCGGAGAAGCGAATGCCCTTGTCGACAACAAGCCCCTCGACCTGCGTGAACATCGGCGAATGCGTCGCGTCGTAATCGTCGCGGCGATAGACCCTGCCGGGAGCGATCATGCGGATCGGTGAATTCGGCTCGTGCGCCTGCATCGTGCGCGCCTGCACGGGAGAGGTGTGCGTGCGCATGAGAATGTCCTCCGTGATGTAGAAGGAATCCTGCATATCGCGCGCCGGATGATCCTTCGGCAGGTTCAGCGCCTCGAAATTGTAGTGGTCACGCTCGATTTCCGGCCCCTCTTCGACGCTGTAGCCCATCGCCATGAAGATGCTCTTGATGCGCTCCATCGTGACCGTCAGAGGATGCAGATGCCCCAGAGGCTCGCGCCGCCCGGGAAGCGTCACGTCGATCTTCTCACCTGCAAGCTTCGCGGCAAGCGCCTCTTCGGCAAGCGCCGCACGCTTCTTCTCCAACGCGCTTTCAATCGCCGCGCGCGCCTCATTGACGATCTGCCCGAGACGCGGTCTCTCCGCAGGGTCGAGCTTTCCCATGCCGCGTTGGATCGCCGTCAGCTCGCCCTTCTTGCCGAACACCTTGACGCGGATGCCGTCAAGATCTGCGAGCGTCACGCCCGCCGCTTCGATGGCTGCAACGGCGTCCTCGCGAATCTTCGCTATCTTGCCTTCCATAGATGAAATGACCTCCCAAGCTGCAAAACGGCAAAGCAAAAACCTCCGCCCCCGCCAAGGGGCGAAGGTTCGTGTCGCCGCCCCCAAGCACTTCGGGGCATCGCGCCCAGCCGTTCATTATTGTTGCAATACTGATAAAAGTATATTACAGAAGGGAAGAAAAGGCAAATCTTTTACGGAAATTCGCCAGAAAGGCTAGAAATATGGTATACTATACGCTAAACGGAAAAATTATGAGCAAAGGAGCATGAAAAAAATATGCTATTAACCCGTAATTGCGTGGAGCTTCTCGCACCGGCTGGCACCTGGGATGCCCTCGTCGCCGCCGTCGAGGCGGGCGCGGATGCCGTCTATCTGGGCGGCAAGCACTTCAACATGCGCATGCACCACGGCGATACGAATTTCGACAACGAGATGCTGAAAAAAGCCGTCGACTTTACGCACGAGCACGGCGTCAAGCTCTATATCACATTGAACAATCTCATCAGCGAGGAAGAACTTCCCGCCCTGCGCGAATATCTGCTCTACCTGCAGGAGATCCGCCCCGACGCGATCCTCGTGCAGGACTTCGCCGTGCTTGAGCTGAAAAAGGAACTGGGCATCGACATCCCGCTGCACACCTCGGTCATGATGAACACGCACAACGAGGCGGCGATTGAAAAACTCAAGGAATACGGCATCACGCGCATCGTCGTCGGGCGCGAGATGACGCTCTCTGAGCTGAGCCTCTTCAAGGAACGTACGGGGCTCGAAGTCGAATACTTCATGCACGGCGACATGTGCATGTCCGAGAGCGGCCAGTGCATCCATTCAGGCGTACTCTTCGGTCAGAGCGGCAACCGCGGCCGCTGTCTGAAGCCCTGCCGCTGGGCGTATGAACTGATCGACGAGACGACGGGCGAGGTCTTGGATGCCGAGAGCGAAGGCCCGTACAAGCTCGCCTTGAAGGACATGTGCATGTATCGCAACATCCCCGAGCTCATTCAGGCAGGCGTTCACTCCTTCAAGATTGAGGGACGCATGCGCCCGGCGGAGTTCATCCGCCGCATCGTGCGCACCTACCGCAAGGCGATCGACAGCTACATTGCCGATCCTTTCGGCTACCAGGTCGACGAGGCGGGTTGGCATGACCTCTTCGACAACCGTGCGCGCGACTTCACGACGACGTTCGCCTTAGGTCCGACGACGGCACGCGACATCGGCTTTGACGGCACGCGCGAACCTCGCTTCTTCAGCGAGGCCGTGAAGGAGCCGGGCTTCCAGGACGACATTCTGAAGACGGAGCGCCCCATCGCGCGCGAGAATGCGCCCCATCGCCTTGCGGTGCGCGTCGGCGACATCGAAGGCGCACGCGCCGCCATCGAGAGCGGTGCCGATGCCGTCTACGTCGGCGGCGAGGCATTCCGCCCCCTGAAGCCGTGGCGGCTCACGGACATCGAATCCGTCATCGAAACGGCGAATGAATCGGGCGCAAAGGTCTTCGTCAATACGCCGCGCACGACGATGCGCCGCGAGTGCGGCGAGCTTGAGCAATTCTTCACGGCGCTTGAACGCCTGCAGCCCGCAGGCGTCCTCGTCAGCAACCTCGGCTCCCTGCGCCTCGCCCAGACGATCACAAACCTGCCCGTGCAGGCTGATCTCTCGTTCAACCTTTTCAACCATCTCGCCGCAAAATTCCTCAAGGAAAACGGTCTTGCCATGGCGGCATCCTCCTTTGAACTTTCCTTCGAGCAGCTTAGGCGTCTCGTCGAAGCCTCGGAGCTTCCCATCGAAACGGTCGTGCATGGTTCCTACGAATCCATGATCCTCGATCACAATCTGCCCGAGATGTCCTTGGGCAGCTACGACCCGCTGAAGAATCCCGAATTTCTCGATCGCCGCTATGCACTGCGCGACAGGGCGGGCGAGGTTCATTCCATCCGCATCGACCAGTTCGGGCGCAACCACCTCTACTTCGCGAAGGATCTGTGTCTTTATCCGTACCTTGAGAAGTTCAACGGCATCGCCTCCTACCGCATTGAGGCGCAGGACTACGCGCCTGCGCTTGTCTCTCTCGTCACGAAGACGTACCGCGAGGCGCTCGATGCGCTTTTGCGCGGGGAAAAGGCTTTCGATGAATCCGCGCTCGCCGCACTCGCCGAAAAGAGTCCGCGCGCTTTCGGTCTCGGCATCTACCGTTTCCGCGAGTCAAAGGATTCGATCTAAAAAAGCGCGGATGAATCCAACGCTCATTTCGTCCACGCTCCCCTAAGGAGGTCATTATTTGAAAGAATACATCGGTGCTGAAGCCATCCTCGAAAAGAAGAAGAAGTACATCATGCCCTGTCTCGGCCACTTCTACCGTGAGCCGCGCCAAATCGTGCGCGGCTCCATGCAGTACCTTTTCGACAGCGAGGGCAGGAAGTATCTCGACTGTTTCGCGGGTGTTTCCGTCATCAACTGCGGCCACTGCAATCCCGAGATTACGGAGAAGGTCACAAAACAGGTCGAAACATTGCAGCATGTCTGCAACATCTACTTGACGGAGAACTTCGTGAACCTCGCCGAAAAACTCGCCGAGGTCACGCCCGGCGACCTGCAGAAGAGCTTCTTCTGCTCGACGGGCACGGAAGCGACGGAGGGCGCTGCGCTGCTCGCGACCATTCACACGGGAAGCAGCGAGTTCATCGCACTCCGAAACGGTCTGCACGGGCGCACAAAGCTCACGATGAGCCTTACGGGCATCGGCATGTGGCGCACCGATCCGAACCCCGTCGGCGGCATCCAGTTTGCACCGAACCCTTACTGCTACCGCTGTCCGCTCGGCAAAACCCATCCCGAATGCGGCCTTGCCTGCGCCGATGAGGTCGAGACGATCATCCGGACGGCGACGAGCGGCAAACCCGCTGCCTTCATCGCCGAGAGCATTCAGGGCAACGCCGGCATCATCGTGCCGCCGGAAGGATACTTCCAGCGCGTCAAAGAAATCATCTCGTCCTACGGCGGTCTCTTCATCGCGGACGAGGTACAGACGGGATTTGCTCGCACGGGCAGGATGTTCGCCATCGAGCACGCGGGCGTCACACCCGACATCATGTGCGTCGCCAAGGCGCTCGGCAACGGACAGCCCATCTCCGCCTTCATCGCGAGTGCCAAGGTCGCTGACAGCTACACGAAGCCCGGCGCCTCAACCTTGGGAGGCAACCCCGTTTCGAGTACGGCAGGACTCGCCGTCCTCAACTACATCGAGGAGCATCACCTCGCCGAAAATGCCGAAGCGCGCGGCAAACAATTGCGCAAGGGACTCGCCGAAATTCAGAAGCGCCACCCAATCATCGGCGACATCCGCGGCCTCGGCCTTATGACGGGCGCAGAATTCGTCCACAGCGACAAGCGCCCCGCCCCTGAAGAACTGGACATGGTGCTCGAAGAGCTCAAAGATCGCGGCTTCATCGTCGGCAAAAACGGCGTCGCCAGAAACGTCATGGCGTTCCAGCCGCCGCTCATCATCACGGAAGAGAATATCAACGACGTGCTCAATGCCCTTGAGCAGGTG
>ERZ773035.166-NODE-166-length-54584-cov-10.572980_pt1 | contig 54584 bp, 47 predicted proteins | sample MGYA00511487_ERZ773035 | MGnify/ENA primary metagenome ERZ773035 (study PRJEB29015, sample SAMEA2737985) | human oral metagenome | biome: human oral; feature: human-associated habitat; material: dental | place: China | collected 2024 ... | reverse complement strand
GTCATAGAACTGCGTGGGCAGACCTTTTTCGGCGAAGGCCTCGGCGATGGCGCGCGCCATCTTTTCCGTCGAATGCCACATGGAGTCGAAGACGACGACGGCCTTATCTTCCAGCTCGCCCGTACTCCACTTCTGGTAGGCGGCGAGAATGTCGGAGATATGGGAGCGCCAGAGCCGGCCGTGTCCCGTGGCGATCATCTCGATGTCGATCCCTGCGAGCGCTTTCAAGGCCGTCTGCGCCTGGCGTCCGTAGAGCATGAGGATGTTCGCATAGTACTTTTTCGCCTCTTCCATGAGTACGGCGAAGTCCACTTCATCGTCGAAGAGCTTGGAAGCGGCAAGGTGCTGACCGAAAGCGTCGTTCGAGAAGAGGATCTTCTCCTCGGGGCAGTAGGTGACCATGCTGTCGGGCCAGTGGAGCATGGGCGTCGGCACGAACGTGAGCGTGCGCTTGCCGAGGCTCAGTGTGTCACCCGCCTTGACGCCGTGGTAGGGAAGATCGCCGTAGTGGGCGGTCAATCCCTTGAAGCCGTTGGGATCGCTCGTATAGATTTCCGCCTTGGGGCAAAGCTTCATCATCGCAGGGATAGAGCCGGAGTGATCGGGCTCGACATGGTTTGAAACGATGATGTCGATCTTGGCGGGGTCGATGACGGAGGAGATGCGTGAAATCAGCTCATCACGGAACGGTTCTTTCACCGTGTCGATCAGCGTGATTTTCTCGTCGAGGATGAGGTAGGCATTGTAGCTTGAACCGCGTCCCGTCTCGTAGCCGTGAAAACTGCGCATCGACCAGTCGATGGCGCCGACCCAGTAGATGCCTTTCTTGATTTCGATTGCCTGCATGAATATGACCGCCTTTCTTTTGGAACGGAGCATGTCCGTGTGTTTTGAATCTATACTCCTTATTCTATATCGGAAGAGAGATAAATACAATATATTCTCCTTAATATATTGTCATCACGCCCCAAAACCTACTGCGCGGGAAGTCGGTCAGCTTGCTGCTTCGTTTCCGGCCAGGCGCGGTTGACCGTCTGGGCGATGAGCTGCTTTCCGATCACGTCCTCGTGCAGTCCGTCCAGAGCCAGTTCCGTCGGCAGCAGGGGATGGGTGGAGAATGCCGCCGCCACATCGATGTGCACCTCGGTGCGCAGGAAGGCGTTGACGAGGGAGAACTGCGTCTGCCAGTCATCCGCCGTCGGCTCGTCAAAGGCGCGTGCGATGTTCTCGGGGTTGATCGGCGGCAGCGTGAGGAAGATGGGGCGGATGCCGTTCGCGAGGCAGCGTGCCTTGAGTTCTTCAAGGTCGGCGATGACCTCGGCGGCGCTGACGCCCGCACGCAGGCTGTTCGTGCCATTCAGGATAAGCAGGTAGCGCGGATGGAAGGGCAGGACGTCCGCTTCGAAGCGTTCGAGCATTGTCACGCTCGTATCGCCGCTCATCGAGAGGTTGATGGCAGGAAAGTCGAGATAGGAGAGCCAGCTGAATTCGTGGTCGGCGGGCCCGTAGGAGATATGACCGCCGCCGTGGCTGATGCTGTCGCCGAAAACAGCGATTTCCCAGTTGTCTTGGGGGTCGTTGCGGAACTTCAGCACGGGAGACCAGTCGCTTGCGGGTTCGTCTGCCTCGTCGAGCGAACGCACGCGCCAGTAGAAGAATCCGGAGCCGATGCGGGGCTTCTGGTCGTAGATTTCAGAAAGCCGCGTCGTCATCGTGTCGATCGGCTCGGCGTCGGGGGTTTCCGTCGGATCTTCTGCGTAGAGTGCGACCTCGAAGGCATGCGCACGATAGGGGCGCACCCAATGGTAGACGGGATAGAGAAGAGGCGCTGTGAGCTCGGAGAAGGCGATGGGAAGTGGCACGGTCATGACGCTCGGCGCGACGGCGGCGCTCGTGTAGAGCGGCATGACGGCGCTGAAAAGCGAGACGGGCGTGCCGTCAAAGTCGAGGGCGCGCACGCGCCAATAGAGCGGCGCACGCCCCAAGAGATCGGCAGCGAAGAGGAAGAGCGGCGGGTTGTAACTGCTTGCATAGACGTCATCGGAGCGCCAGACGGCTTCGGAGGACGCCGTATCGGGATAGCAAATGGCAGGCTGTTCGCGGAAGAATTCGATTTCGTAGTGCGTGGCGTTGACGTTCTTCTCCCACACGAGAATGGGGGAGAAGGACAAGGGATGCAGCATGGACGTCTCCGTTATGGCGCGAAGCGGCGCCTTGGCATAGAGCGCTTCATCACTTTCGATGACGGTCGCCCAAAGGATCAGAGGGACGATGAGTGCGGGCACGAGAGGCCTCAGGCGGCGAAGGTGATGCAAGCGATTCCACTCCTAGCTTTCTTGGCGGTCTTGGTGCAGTTTTCATAATGGCTTCTATTATATCGGGAGGCGGACGCAAGGTCAATAAATCTGTGATTTTCTCCTATTTTTCCGAATTGTTCCTCATGCTGTTTATTTACAACAGGAATGGTTCGGTGTATAATAGGTCATAGCGGGTATTACCCACATTTATGTGTTTTGTATCTTTTTATAAAGAGGGGAGCAATTCAAAACATGAGCAAAAAAATGAAGACCATGGACGGCAACACGGCTGCGGGATATATTTCCTACGCATTCACCGATGTTGCGGCCATCTACCCGATCACGCCGTCCTCGCCGATGGCGGAGCATGTCGACGCTCTGGCGGCGAAGGGAACGAAGAACATCTTCGGTCAGAAGGTGCGCGTCATCGAGATGCAGTCCGAGGCAGGCGCTGCAGGCGCTGTGCACGGCTCTTTGCAGGCAGGCGCTCTGACGACGACGTACACGGCTTCGCAGGGCTTCCTGCTGATGATCCCGAACCTCTACAAGATTGCCGGCGAGCTCCTTCCCGGTGTCTTCCATGTGAGCGCCCGTGCTCTGGCGACTTCCTCCCTCAATATTTTCGGCGATCAGCGCGATGTTATGGCAGCGCGTCAGACGGGCTGTGCGATGCTGTGTGAGGCGAGCGTGCAGGAGGTCATGGATCTCGCCGCTGTCGCGCATCTCGTCGCCATCAAGGGCCGCGTGCCTTTCATCAACTTCTTCGACGGTTTCCGCACGTCGCATGAGATTCAGAAGATCGAAGTCATCGACTTTGACGATCTTGCGAAACTCCTCGACTGGGATGCGGTCAAGGAGTTCCGTGCACGCGCACTGAACCCGAATCATCCGGTCATCCGCGGTACGGCGCAGAATCCGGATATCTACTTCCAGTCGCAGGAAGCCGCCAACAAGTACTATGAAGCGCTGCCTGAGCTTGTCGAGGAAGCCATGGCAGATCTCGCGAAGATCACGGGACGCGAGCACCATCTCTTCGACTATCATGGTGCAAAGGATGCCGAGCGCATCATCATCGCCATGGGCTCGATCTGTCAGACGGCCGGCGAAGCCGTGGATTATCTCAATTCCAAGGGTGAAAAGGTCGGCCTTCTTTCCGTGCATCTCTATCGTCCGTTCTCGCTTGAGCATTTCTTCAAGTATCTGCCGAAGACGGTCAAGAAGATCGCCGTCCTCGACCGCACGAAGGAGCCGGGCGCGATCGGCGAGCCGCTCTACCTCGATGTCAAGGCGGCATTCTACAACTCCGACATGAACCCTGTCATCGTCGGCGGCCGCTATGGTCTCGGCGGCAAGGACACGACGCCCGATCATGTCCTCTCGGTCTACGAGGAACTCAAGAAGGACGATCCGAAGCACGGCTTCACGATTGCCATCGACGATGATGTCACGCATACGTCGCTCGCTGAGTATCCCGAGGACGTCGATCTCACGCCGGAAGGCACGACGGCCTGCAAGTTCTGGGGTCTTGGCTCGGACGGCACGGTCGGCGCGAACAAGAGTGCCATCAAGATCATCGGCGACAAGACCGACATGTATGCGCAGGCGTATTTCGCCTATGACTCGAAGAAGTCGGGCGGCATCACGATGTCGCATCTGCGCTTCGGCAAGTCTCCGATCAATTCGCCGTATCTCATTCACAACGCGAACTTCATCTCGTGTTCGCAGCAGTCGTATGTGACGAAGTACGATCTCCTCGCAGGCCTCAAGCGCGGCGGCAAGTTCCTGCTCAACACGGTCTGGAACGAGGAGGATCTTTCGAAGCACCTGCCCGCCTATATGAAGCGCTACATCGCGAAGAACGACATCGAATTCTACACGGTCAACGCTGTGGAAATCGCCAAGGAGCTCGGCCTCGGCGGCCGTTTCAACATGGTCATGCAGTCCGCGTTCTTCAAGCTCGCGAACATCATTCCGATCGAGACGGCTGTCAAGTACCTCAAGGATGCTGTCGTCACATCGTACGGCAAGAAGGGTCAGAAGATCGTCGACATGAACAACGGCGCCATCGACAAGGGCATCGAGGCTCTGCATCGCGTCAATGTTCCTGCGGACTGGGCGAATGCTGAGGACGAGAAGGAAGAAGCACATGATATTCCGGCGTTCATCACGGGCGTTCAGAACGTCATGAACCGTCAGGAAGGCGACCGTCTCAAGGTTTCGCAGTTCGCTGAGGAAATGGTCGACGGCACGTTCCCCGTCGGCGGCGCGGCTTACGAGAAGCGCGGCACGGCGATCAATGTTCCCGTATGGAATGCCGAGAAGTGCATCGGCTGCAATCAGTGCTCCTACGTCTGCCCGCATGCGACCATTCGTCCCGTGCTCACGACGGACGCCGAGAAGGATGCGGCGCCGGAGGGCTTCCCGTGGAAGAAGACCAAGGCGATCAAGGACTACAACTTCACGATTGCCGTCTCCACGATGGACTGCCTCGGCTGCGGCAACTGCGCGCAGGTCTGCCCGGCGAAGGCGCTCGACATGAAGCCGCTCGACGACGATCTCAAGGCGAAGCAGGTCTACTTCGACTATGGCGTCGATGCGACGAAGGTCGCACCGAAGAAGAACCCGATGAAGAAGGATACGGTCATCGGCTCGCAGTTTGAGAAGCCGCTGCTCGAATTCTCGGGCGCTTGCGCAGGCTGCGGCGAGACGCCGTACGCGAAACTCCTCACGCAGCTCTTCGGCGACCGCATGATGATCTCGAATGCTACGGGCTGCTCGTCGATCTGGGGCGGCAGCGCACCGGCGATGCCGTACACGAAGAACGAAAAGGGCTATGGCCCGGCTTGGGCGAACTCCCTCTTCGAGGACAACGCAGAGTTCGGTCTCGGCATGTTCCTCGGCGTTCGTGCGATTCGCGACCGCATTGCGGCCGATGTCGATGCGGCGCTTGCGGACGGCAAGGGCAGCGCAGATCTCCAGGCTGCTTTGAAGGACTGGAAGGACAACATGGCCGAGGGCGAAGGCACGCGCGAGCGCGCTGACAAGCTGACGGAACTTCTCGAAAAGGAGAAGGGCACGGACGAGCTTCTGAACAAGATTTACGATGAGCGCGACTACTTCGTGAAGCGTTCGCAGTGGATCTTCGGCGGCGACGGCTGGGCTTACGATATCGGCTACGGCGGCGTCGATCATGTGCTCGCTTCGGGCGAGGATGTCAACGTTTTCGTGTTCGATACGGAGGTCTACTCCAACACGGGTGGTCAGGCTTCGAAGTCCACGCCGGCGGCTGCGATTGCAGAGTTCGCTGCGACGGGCAAGAAGACGAAGAAGAAGGATCTCGGCATGATGGCGATGTCCTATGGCTACGTCTACGTCGCACAGGTCAACATGGGCGCCGACCACAACCAGGTCTTGAAGGCGATCAAGGAAGCCGAGGCTTATAAAGGACCGTCGCTCATCATCGCTTATGCGCCGTGCATCAACCATGGCATCCGCATTGGCATGGGCTGCAGCCAGGAAGAGGGCAAGCGCGCCAACGCCTGCGGTTACTGGGCGAACTACCGCTTCAACCCGACGCTCGTCGGCACGGACAAGAATCCGTTCACGCTCGACTCGAAGGAGCCGGATTTCAGCAAGTTCCAGGAATTCCTGCAGGGCGAAGTCCGCTATGCTTCCTTGAAGCGCAGCTTCCCCGAGGCTGCCGACGCACTCTTCGAGAAGACGGAGAACGACGCCAAGATGAGGCTCGCAGGCTACAAGAAGCTCGCCGGCAAGTAAGGCGAGGTTTGCTGCAAAGAAAAGAGGCTGCCGCACAATTTGTGCGGCAGCCCTTTTTTCTTTGACGGATGCTGTTTTGTGTCGCAGAAAGGCGTTAATAAAACTTTAGGAATCACTGATAAATTCAGCCACCCATCTTCACGCATCTGCGCTGTCCTCTCGTCGTCGACAAATCCTCGACGTAGCACCGCTACGCCTGCGGTTTGTCTCCTTGCTGAGCTGTCCAAGAGTCAAGTCCGAAGGACGCAGACGATTGGGCAACGGCTCGTATGCGAAAACGTCCCAAGAATGCAAGTGCGAAGCGCGCCGCATGATTGGTTGACGTTGACCGCTATAGATACAGCGCATCTGTGCAAATCTGGGTGACCTCATTTTATCAGCGCTTCCTTTATTCTTGAATTGCAGTGCGAAGTGCGATATAATGATATAGATTATCATTGATAATAGCTTTGCATATCATTGCCTAAAGATTCGCTAAACTTATCATGGAATCCAAATGGAAAATATTGAGGAGGTGCGGACATGGATGCGAAAAGTGCTTTGCTGCGTCTGTGGGAGTTGGATGAAGAGGAGCATGGCAGGCTTCTCTTTTCGATTTTCCTTTCTGTTACGGCAGTGCTCTGCGGACTTGTGCCGTATTTTGTCGTATCGTCACTCCTCGCGGCGTTTCTGGCAGGACGGGGGCTGCAGAGAGATGAGGTTTTTCTGCTGTGCTTTGCCGCGTTCGTCGGTTATCTTCTGCGCAGCGTTCTCTATGCGTACGCGCTTTCCGTCTCGCATAAGGCGGCGTTCTCCATTCTGCGCGAAGTTCGCTGGAAGATCCTGCACAAACTGCCGAAGCTGCCGCTCGGCACGGTCGCGGATCTGCCTGTCGGCGAGGTCAAGCATATCATCGTCGATCAGGTGGAGAGCACGGAGCGCACGCTCGCGCATCTTCTGCCCGAGCTGACGGCGAATCTCGTCGGCCCTTTCTGCATCTTCTGCTATCTGCTTGTGCTTGATTGGCGCATGGCGCTTCTGGCAATCGTTTCCATCCCCGTCGGGCTCTTCTGCCTGAGCTTTGCCATGCGCGATTACAAGGAGCGCTTCGAGGCGTCGGTGGCGGCGACGGAGATGATGAATGCCGCTATCGTCGAGTACATCGGCGGCATCGAGGTCATCAAGGCGTTCAACCAGGGCGCGGCATCCTACGAGAAGTTCTCGCGCAGCATCGTGGCGAACGCCGCATATTTCTATCAGTGGATGAAGGACTGCCAATTTCCCATCTCCTTGGCGATGACGATTGCGCCGACGACACTGCTGACGGTTTTGCCCGGCGGCTGGCTTCTTTACATGCAGGGGTGCATGAGCATGGAGGTGTTCGTGACGGCGGTGATTCTTTCTCTGGGAGTCGCAGGGCCGTTGATCGAGGCCATGGGGTTCATTGACACGGTGTCGCAGGTCGGGACAGTCGTCGCTTCCGCTGACAAGCTGCTGAGAGCGGAGGAGCAGCATCATGGCACATCGGATGTCGAGCTTCTCAATGCGGGCATCGAGCTTACGGATGTGCGCTTTTCCTACCAAGATGGCAAGGAAGTGCTGCACGGCGTGAGCCTTGCGCTTGCACCGCATACCTTGAACGCATTCGTCGGACAGAGCGGCAGCGGCAAGACGACGCTCGCACGCCTGATTGCCGGCTATTGGGATATAGATTCGGGCAGCTTGAAGATCGGCGGCAGGGAGAGTACGGATATTCCGCTCGCGCAGCTCTATGATCTCGTTTCCTTCGTTGCACAGGACGCCTATCTCTTCGACGACAGCATTCGTGAGAACATTCGCATGGGCAGGCCGCAGGCCTCCGACGAGGAGGTCGAGCGCGCCGCGCGAGCTGCGGGATGCGAAGACTTCATCCTGCGGCTTGCGCATGGTTATGACACGCGCGTCGGCACGGGCGGCAGTCATGTATCGGGCGGCGAGCGTCAGCGCATCGCCATCGCGCGCGCCGTCTTGAAGGATGCGCCGATCGTCGTGCTCGACGAGGCGACGGCCTATGTCGATCCTGAGAACGAGGCGATCCTGCAGCGGGCGGTCGCACGCCTCATCGCGGGGAAGACGGTCATCATCATCGCGCATCGACTGTCGACGATTACGGATGCCGACAAGATCTTCCTCATAGAAGCGGGCATGGTTGCGGCGAGCGGCACGCACGAGGAGCTGCTTGAAAAGAGCACAGCGTATCGCGCGATGTGGCACGCGCATGTCGGAGCAAAGGATGGTGATTGCCATGCTTGAAGCGCTGAAGATGATTTGGCATTTTGCAGGAAAGGAGCGGGGAAACCTCAACAAGTCACTCGCTCTGGGCATCGTTTACGCGCTCTTTCACATCCTGCAGATCACGGCGATCTACATCGTCCTGCAGGCCTTGGTCGAAGGAAGGGCTACGGCGGAGGCGGCGCTTTCTTCTCTGGGGCTGCTCGCATTGAGCGTGACGGGCAGGGCGGTTGCCCATTATTTTTCGCAGCTGCAGCGCGTCCATGCCGGCTACTTCATGGTGGCACAAAAGCGCATCGCCATCGGCGACAAGCTCAAGACAGTTCCCATGGGCTATTTTGACGAAAGCAGCGCAGGTGAGCTTACGGGTGTTGCGACGACGGTTCTGAACGATGTGGAGAACACGGCGCCGCGCCTCTTGGTCACCCTTTTGAGCGGCTTTTTGAATACGCTGATCCTCATGCCCATGCTGCTTTTCTGGCAGTGGCGCATCGGCGTACTCTTTATTCTCGGCGTCTTTTGCTACTTGTTCGTGACCTCCTCGGTGGAAAAGAAGTCGCGCAGCCTTGCGCCGAAGCGGCAGAAGGCGCAGGCGAAACTGGTCGAGGCGGTTCTCGAGCAGATCGAGGGAATGCCCGTCATCAAGGCGTTCAACCTGCGTGGCAAGGGCGATACGCGCGTGCGTGAAGCCCTTGATGAGAGCCGTGCAGCGAATCTCGCTATCGAAAGGATCTTCACGCCGTACGCCATCGCGCAGGAGACGACGCTGCGCCTCTTCAGCGTCTTGATCATGTTCGTCGCCTTGTTTTCTTACGAGGCAGGTACGATGGATCTTCTGACAGCTCTCATGGGTTTGGTGCTCTCGTTTCTGATTTTCTCGCAGATTGAATCGACGGGAAGCATGCTGATGATTCTGCGCGTTGTGACAAGCTCCATCGAGCAGGCGGAGCGGGCGGCGGATCTGCCGCAGATGGATTCGGGCGGCACGGATATCGAGCCGGAGCATCACGATGTTTCCTTCGAACACGTCGACTTTTTCTACGGTACGCGAAAGATTCTTGATGATGTTTCATTGGCGATTCCTGAGCGTGCCTTGACGGCGATCGTCGGTCCGAGCGGCTCGGGCAAGACGACACTCTGCCATCTCATCGCACGCTTCTGGGATGTGGCGGACGGCAGCATCAAGGTCGGCGGACATGATGTGCGCGACTACACGCTCGAATCTCTGATGCGACAGATCAGCATCGTCTTCCAGAACGTCTATCTTTTCCGCGATACGATAGAAAACAACATCCGCTTCGGCAAGCCGACGGCAACGCACGAGGAAGTTGTCGCCGCTGCACGCGAGGCCTGCTGCCACGACTTCATCGAGGCGCTGCCCGAGGGCTACGATACTGTGATCGGAGACGGTGGTGCGAGCCTTTCGGGCGGTGAGCGCCAGCGTATTTCCATCGCGCGTGCCATCTTGAAGGACGCGCCGATCATCATCTTCGACGAGGCGACGGCGAATGTCGATCCCGAGAACGAAGACCGTCTGCAAAAGGCGATGGAATCGCTGACGAAAGGCAAGACGGTCATCATGATCGCGCATCGGCTCAACACCGTGCGGAACGCGCGGCAGATTATCGTCGTCTCTGAGGGAAGGATTGTGCAGCGCGGCACGCATGAGGAACTTTTGCAAGAGCGCGGCATCTACGCCGATTTCATCCGTGCGAGGCAGGCGGCGCTCGGCTGGAAGGCGGCGCGTGGGGAAACGGGCGTTTGAACGAAGATTCATTCCTGCCATTGACAGCCGTCATGTCCTTTGCTAAACTAAGGAAGCACTGATAAATTCAGCCACCCATCTTCGCACATCTGCACTGTCCTCTCATCGTCAACAAATCCTCGATAGATACAGCGCATCTGTGCAAATCTGGGCGACTTCATTTTTATCAGCGTTTCCTAAACATGCGATGAAGAAGAAAAGGAACTTCCGTACAGCGAGACGGTGGCAGTGGAAGACCGTCAGGGCGGCGCACGATTCTTGCGCGGTTCTTGGGAGTGACGGGCGCTTTGGAGCAGCAGTTCAATAAAATTCAAGGTGGGCGTTTGCTGCAGCATGCTTTGCTGTGCGGCGGCGTCAATCAGGGTGGAACCGCGGGATACGTCTCGTCCCTGTGACATTTTTGTTGCGGGGCGGGGCGTTTTTTGTCCGTTTCGCGAGATAAGGAGTTGTTCGATTTGAAGTTTCAGGAGATCATCCTCGCTCTGCAGAAGTTCTGGAGCGAGCAAGGCTGCATCCTGGCGCAGCCGTACGACGTGGAGAAGGGCGCGGGCACGATGAATCCGTCGACCTTCCTGCGCGTCTTGGGGCCGGAGCCGTGGAACGTCGCCTATGTCGAGCCTTCGCGCCGCCCGGCGGACGGGCGCTACGGCGACAATCCGAATCGTCTGTATCAGCACCATCAGTTCCAGGTCATCATGAAGCCGTCGCCCGACAATATCCAGGAGCTTTACCTCGAAAGTCTTGAAAGCCTCGGCATCGATCCCAAGCAGCACGACATCCGCTTCGTCGAGGACAACTGGGAGTCGCCGACCTTGGGCGCATGGGGTCTTGGCTGGGAAGTCTGGCTCGACGGCATGGAGATCACGCAGTTCACCTATTTCCAGCAGGTCGGCAGCGTGGACGTCAAGCCCGTCTCTTCAGAGATCACCTATGGGCTGGAGCGTCTTGCCATGTACATCCAGGGCGTCGAGAACGTCTTCGACATCCAGTGGACAGCGGATTATACGTACGGCGACGTCTTCCATCAGAACGAGGTCGAGCAGTCGGCGTATTCCTTTGACCTGTCGGATGAGACTCTTCTCTTCGATCTTTTTGACAAGTACGAGAAGGAGGCCGTGCGCATCATCGAGCTGGGGCGCGTCCATCCCGCCTACGATTACGTTTTGAAGTGCTCGCACGCCTTCAATCTGCTCGACGCGCGCGGCGCGATCAGCGTGTCGGAGCGCACGGCGTTCATCGGGCGCGTGCGCAAACTCGCGCGCCTCTGCGCCCGGTGCTATCTGAAGCAGCGCGAGGAACTTGGCTATCCGATGCTGAAGAGGGGGGCGAAAGCATGAGCAAGGATTTGTTGTTGGAGATCGGTACGGAGGAAATTCCGGCACATGCGATGCCCGGGATGCTCAAGGAGCTTGGCGAGAACGCGAAGAAGGCTCTGAAGGAACTGCGCCTCGCGCACGGCGCGGTGCGGACGCTCGGCACGCCGCGCCGCCTCGCGCTCGTCGTCGAAGGACTCGCAGAAAAGCAGGAGGACGTCGCTGAGGAGAAGCGCGGTCCTTCCGTACAGGTGGCATTCGATGCGGCAGGCAAGCCGACGAAGGCGGCGGAAGGCTTCGCTCGCGGGCAGGGATTGAAGGCGCAGGATCTCGTCGTGCGTGACGGCTATGTCTACGCGCTCGTCGAAGAAGCGGGCGAGAGTGCGGAAAAGGTGCTGGCAAAGATGCTGCCCGAGCTCATTTCAGGTCTTCCGCTTCCGAACAGCATGCGCTGGGGCGACCTCGACTTCCGCTTCATTCGTCCCCTGCGCTGGCTCGTCGCGCTCTACGGCGATAGGATCGTGCCCTTCGAGCTTGCATGTGTCAAGAGCGGCAATACATCGCGCGGCCATCGTTTCCTCAGCACGGGCGACTTCACGATTGAGGATGCCGCGCATTACGAGGAGGCGTGCGAGAAGGCCTTCATCATCGTCGATCCCGCGCGGCGCAAGGCTCTGATTGAGGAGGGACTCGTCGAAGCGGCGAAGGCGCATGGCGGCACGGCGGAAATCACGCCGAACCTCCTCGAAGAGGTGCTTTACCTCGTCGAGTATCCGACAGCGCTCGCGGGAAGCTTCGAGGACAAGTATCTCGCTCTGCCGCCCGACGCCGTCATCACGCCGATGCGCGACCATCAGCGCTACTTCCCCGTGAAGTCGGCGGACGGCAAGCTCCTGCCGCTCTTCCTCACGGTGCGAAACGGCGGGAAAGAGTACCTTGAGACGGTGCAGCACGGCAACGAGCGCGTGCTGCGCGCGCGTCTTGCCGACGCGCAGTTCTTCTTCGACGAGGACAGGAAGAAGAGCCTTGCGGAGCATTTGGAAAAGCTCAAGACCGTCGTGTTCCAGGAAGGGCTTGGCACGGTCTACGACAAGTCACTGCGTCTCGAAAAGCTCGCAGGAAAAATCGCTGATGCCATCGGTGCGAATGATGCCGAGAAGAAAGCGGCGATGCGTGCAGCGCTCCTTTCCAAGGCGGATCTCGTGACGGGAATGGTCACGGAGTTCACGGAGCTGCAGGGCGTCATGGGCAAGGAGTACGCGCGTCTCGACGGCGAGGGTGAGGACGTAGCTCTCGCGATCGACGAGCACTACATGCCGCGCTTTGCGGGCGATGCGCAGCCGAAGACGCGTGCGGGGCTCGTCGTGAGTCTCGCGGACAAGATGGACAACATCGTCGCGACGTTCAGCCGCGGCCTGATTCCGACGGGTTCTCAAGATCCCTTCGCCCTGCGCCGCCAGGCGCTCGGCATGGTGCACAGCATCATCGAGGCGGGCGTTGCCATATCCCTGCATGACCTCGTGGACTGGACGATGGATCTGCTCAAGATCACGGATGCGGCGGTGCGCGAGAAGATGCAGGCGGACGTCGCCGACTTCATGTGCCTGCGCCTCAAGAACGTGCTCGCCGAAGAGGGCATACGCTACGACATCGCTGACGCTGTGCTCGGCAATGTCGACGACGTGCGCCGCGTGCTGCTCGCGGCGAAGGCGGTCAGAGATCAGCTTGCCGCGCCCGGCATGGCGGACGCCGTGCAGGCCTTCGTGCGCGTGGCGAACCTCGCGGCGAAGGCGGAGAAGGGCGAAGTGCACGTCGATGCAGCGCTCTTCGAGACGGACGAGGAGAAGGAACTGATGAAGGCCTACGCTTCCGCTAGGAGTGCAGCTGAGAGCCTCATCGAGGCGCACGACTTCGTCGGCGCCATCGACGATTTCAAGGATCTCGCCGAGCCGATCAACGCCTTCTTTGACGCCGTCATGGTCATGGCGGACGACGAGAAGATTCGCAAGAATCGCCTCGCCCTCTTGAAGGGCGTCGACGATCTCCTGCGCGAGGTCGCTGACTTCAGCAAGATCGTGCAAGCGTAAGAAGAGATCGCTGCAAGTACGCGCGGTCTCTCCGATATGGCACACGACCTCAATGCGGCGGCCGCCAAGTTCAAGACCTGAAGGGTGGCACGAAATGAAAAAATGGGCGATGCATGTCTATGCATTGCCCATTTTTGACTGTTCATGCTGCGGGTTCTCTTACTTCATGCGCGCCTGACGAAGCATCCACAGCGACTTGGCGTATTTCTTGATGAGGTCGTCCATGAGCATGGAAGTGACGTAGCGGTTCGCCTCGTCGGCAGCTTTCTTGAGGCTGCGCACCTGCTCGTAGATATAGGAGAAGTCCTTCTCGACTTCAGCGAGGATCTCGTCCGAGGTCACGAAGCCGGGCTTCGCTTCCTCAATCTTCGCGGTTGCGAGGAAGTCCTTGAGGGACGACAGCGGTTCGTGGTTGATCTGCAGCAGGCTCTCGGCGATGGCGTCGATGTCTTCGCGCACGCCGTCGTAGTAGCTTTCCAACTGCGCGTGAACGGGGAAGAAGTCGGGACCCTTGACGTACCAGTGGTAGTGCTGAAGTTTGTGATATTCGACGACGAGGTCGGAAAGAAGCTGGTTCAACATCTTGTGCATGAAAAATCCTCCTTTGCGATATAGGGGCGGAACTTTGCCCGCAAATTCATCGCTCCCATTATAGCATAAATGGTACGGATTCACAAATAAGATTTATTATCTTTTATAATTCAAGGATTCATGGGTGGGCAGTGATTCCGCAAGTTTACGAATGGAAAGAGCAATCCTTTTTGTTCCAACGACGCGGCAACTGTGGTATAATGTTCCCATTCAATATCTCGTAAGGAGAATTAGGGGGATTCTGTGTGGATTTAAGTATTATGGAGCTTTTGAAAACGGTTGTCCTGGGCATTGTCGAAGGGCTGACGGAGTGGCTGCCGATCAGCAGCACGGGGCATATGATTCTTGTCGATGAGTTCATCAAGCTCGACGTCTCGAAGTCCTTTATGGACATGTTCCTCGTCGTCATACAGCTCGGCGCCATCCTTGCCGTCGTCGTGCTGAACTTTGAGAAGCTCAACCCGTTTTCGAGCTGGAAGTCAAGCTGGGAGAAGCGCGATACGTGGCAGCTCTGGTACAAGGTCATCCTTGCCTGCGTGCCGGCGGCGGTCATCGGACTCTTGTTCAACAAGTTCATGGAAGAGCACTTCATGACGGCGCCTGTCGTCGCGGCGACCTTGATCTTCTACGGCGTCATGTTCCTCGTCGTCGAAAGCTACAACAAGCGCCGCACGCCGCGCGTGCGCGAGATCGAGCGGCTCGACTACAAGACGGCGTTCATCATCGGCCTCTTTCAGGTGCTGTCGCTCGTGCCGGGCACGTCGCGCTCGGGCGCGACGATCTTGGGCGGCATCCTCTTCGGCACGTCGCGCTATGTGGCAGCGGAATTCACGTTCTTCCTCGCCATTCCCGTCATGTTCGGCGCGAGTCTCTTGAAGATGGTCAAGTTTGGCTGGCACTACACGGGCAGCGAGATCTTGATTCTCGTCGTGGGCATGGCGACGGCATTCGTCGTGTCGATCCTTTCGATCAAGTTCCTGCTGCGCTACATCAAGAACAACGATTTCAAGGCGTTCGGCTGGTATCGCATCGTGCTCGGCATCATCGTCGTCCTCTATCTCTACTTCGTCGGCGATCCCGTGCAGGGCTGAGGGGGAAATATCATGCGTTTCGTATCATGGAATGTCAATGGTCTGCGCGCTTGCCTCGGCAAGGGCTTCATGCAGTCGTTCAAGGCGCTCGACGCCGACGTCTTCGGCGTGCAGGAGACGAAGATGCAGCCGGGGCAGGCAATCTTGGAGCTTACGGGCTACAAGCAGTATTGGAACAGTGCGGAGAAGAAGGGCTACTCGGGCACGGCGGTATTCAGCCGCATCGAGCCGCTTTCCGTCAGCTACGGCCTCGGCGTCGAAGAGCACGATCACGAGGGACGCGTCATCGCGTTGGAGTTCGACGATCTCTACTTTGTGACAGTTTACACGCCAAATTCGCAGCGCGGCCTTGAGCGCCTCGCCTATCGCATGACTTGGGAGGAGGCGTTCCGCGACTATCTTTTGGCGCTTGACGCGAAGAAGCCCGTCGTCGTCTGCGGCGACCTCAACGTGGCGCATACGGAAATCGACCTCAAGAATCCCAAGACGAACCGCAAGAATGCAGGCTTCACCGACGAGGAACGCGAGAAGATGACGGAGCTTCTCGCAGCGGGCTTCACCGACACGTTCCGTGCGCTCTACCCCGACAAGACGGGCATCTATACATGGTGGTCGTATCTTCGCAAGGCGCGTGAGACGAATGCAGGCTGGCGCATCGACTACTTCCTCGTTTCCGACCGCCTCGCGCCGAAGATCAAGGAAGCGACGATCCACAACGAGGTCTTCGGCAGCGATCATTGCCCTGTGGGACTGGTGCTGGGGTGAGGTAGCGGATTTTTCTCTAAAAGGTCAAAAAATCAAAAAAAGTCCTTGACTATTTGTCGAAAAATGAGTAATATAAGAACTGTGATTAGCACTCAAGCAACGCGAGTGCTAACAAAAAGAATTTAGGAAGAGCTGATTCGTCAGCAATTCCGTTGATTTGGGAGGAAGATAAACATGATCAGGCCATTGGGCGACAGAGTTGTCATCAAGGTTTCGGAAGGCGATATGAAGACGGCGAGCGGCATCGTGCTGCCGGACACGGCGAAGGAGAAGCCGCAGGAAGGCGAAGTCGTCGCAGTCGGCACGGGCAAGATGCTTGACAACGGCACGCGTGCGCAGATGGAAGTCAAGACGGGCGACAAGGTTATCTTCTCGAAGTACTCGGGTTCTGAAGTCAAGGTTGACGAGCAGAACTACTTGATCGTTCGCGAGAGCGACATCCTCGCGGTTCTTTGAGATTTGTCTGAGAGAGCGCAGATTCGATAGATTCGATAGATATTGGGAGGTTTTACCATGGCAAAGCAGGTTTTGTTCAATGAAGAAGCGCGCCGTGCGCTCGGCAAGGGCGTCGACGCTTTGGCAAATGCCGTAAAGGTCACGCTTGGGCCTAAGGGCCGCAACGTCGTTCTCGACAAGAAGTTCGGCGCACCGACGATCACGAACGACGGCGTGACGATTGCGAAGGACATCGAACTCGAAGATCCGTTTGAGAACATGGGCGCACAGCTCGTCAAGGAAGTCGCGACGAAGACGAACGACATCGCGGGCGACGGCACGACGACGGCTACGCTTCTCGCGCAGGCGATGATCCACGAGGGCATGAGGAACGTCGCTGCGGGCGCGAACCCGATGATCCTCAAGAAGGGCATCGACCAGGCGGTCAAGAAGCTCGTCGATGAGATCAAGAGCAACTCGAAGAAGGTCGAGGGCAAGGCGGCGATCGCGCAGGTCGCGGCGATTTCCTCGGGCGACGAGGAAGTCGGCGAGCTGATCGCAGAGGCGATGGAGAAGGTCGGCAAGGACGGCGTCATCACGGTCGAGGAGTCCAAGTCCATGGACACGAACCTCTCGGTCGTCGAGGGCATGCAGTTCGACCGCGGCTACATCTCCCCCTACATGGTCACGGACACGGACAAGATGGAAGCCGTTCTCGACAATCCGTACATCCTCATCACGGATCGCAAGATTTCGGCGATTGCCGACATCCTGCCGATTCTTGAGAAGGTCGTAAAGCAGGGCAAGGAACTGATGATCATCGCCGAGGATCTCGACGGTGAGGCGCTTGCGACGCTCGTCGTCAACAAGCTGCGCGGCACGTTCAAGGCTCTTGCCGTCAAGGCTCCGGGCTTCGGCGACCGCCGCAAGGCGATGCTCGAAGACATCGCTATCCTGACGGGCGGCACGGTCATCTCCGAGGAAGTCGGCAGGAAGCTCGACAGCGTCGAGATCGAGGATCTCGGTCAGGCGCGTCAGGTTCGCGCATCGAAGGAAGAGACGACGATCGTCGACGGCTCCGGCGACAAGGCTGCGATCGACGCGCGCGTCGAGCAGATCAAGAAGCAGGTTGCGGAGACGACTTCGGACTTCGACAAGGAGAAGCTGCAGGAGCGCCTCGCAAAGCTCGCGGGCGGCGTCGCCGTCATCGAGATCGGCGCTGCGACCGAGGTCGAGATGAAGGACAAGAAGCTGCGCATCGAGGACGCTCTGAACGCTACGCGTGCGGCGGTCGAAGAGGGCATCGTCGCCGGCGGCGGCACGACGTTCGTCGACATCCTGCCTGCGCTTGACGCTTTGAGCGCCGAGGGCGACGTGCAGACGGGCATCAACATCGTGAAGCGCGCCATCGAGGAGCCGGTTCGCCAGATTGCGAACAACGCGGGTCTCGAAGGTTCCGTCGTCGTCGAGAACGTCAAGAAGTCGGCGAATGGCACGGGCTTCAATGCTCTGACGGGCGAGTACGTCGACATGATCGGCGCGGGCATCGTCGACCCGGCGAAGGTCACGCGCTCTGCCCTGCAGAATGCGGCGAGCATCGCGGCGATGGTTCTGACGACGGAGACGCTCGTGGCGGACAAGCCGGAGAAGGAGCCTCCGATGCCGATGGGCGCACCGGGCATGGGCGGCGGTATGCCGGGCATGATGTAAGGCACAATCCCTTCGCAAACAACTTGAAATAGAAAAGCTTCCTGCTGCACGTCGTTGCAGCAGGAAGCTTTTTTTGTGTCCGTATTTTTTTAGCCGCGGCTTCGCGCGAGCCAAGCGTTCATGGCGGCGACGAAGACGAGGGAGAAGAGGACGAGAGCCGTCGCCCATTGGAAGGCGAGGTCGTAGTCGTTCGCCTGTACGGCGGCGTAGATCGCTGTGGACATCGTCTGCGTCGTTCCGGGGACGTTGCCTGCGAACATGATCGTCGCGCCGAACTCGCCGAGCGCACGCGTGAACGTCAGCACGAGTCCCGCAACGATGCCGTGCTTGGCGTTCGGCACGAGGATGCGCCAGAAGATGCGCCACTCGGAGATGCCGAGCGTGCGTGCCGCATAGACAATGTTCTTGTCAAGCTGCTCGAAGGCGCCGCGCGCCGTGCGGTACATGAGGGGCAGCGAGACGACGACGGCGGCGATGACGGTCGCCTTCCATGTGAAGACGAGCGGCACGCCGAAGTCGAGGAGCATTTGCCCTAGAGGGCTTTTCCTGCCGAAAACGAGCAGCAGGAAGAAGCCGACGACGGTCGGCGGCAGCACCATGGGCAATGTGATGACGGCGTCGGCAATGCCTTGGAAGCGCCTCAGATGGAGGACGGCGTAGGCGAGGGCGATGCCGAGGAAGAAGGAGATGAAGGTGGCGATCGTCGCCGTCTTCAAGGTGATCCAAAAGGGAGAAAATTCCATGTGCGCCTCCTATCGTTCGAGCAAGATGAGCCGATCGGCGGGAAAATGCAGATAGAATTCTTTCTGCCCCAGCCCTTGCCAAGCGATTTTTTCAATCTCCCAACGCACGGGCGCGGCGTCCGAATCCGCCTTCTTCGCCATGACGAGGTAGGAAAAAGCATCCTCGATGATCTGCACGGCTTCCATGCGCGGCGTGTTTTCCGCCGCTTCTTCGCGCAGGGAAAAGAAGTGGGCGCGGATGCCGACGTAGCGGAGATTCTCGGGCACGGGGGCGGCAGCGTGCAGCGTGATCTTCCAGTCCTCGGCGAAGAGCTCATGCTCTGCTGTGCGACGTGCGCGGGAGATATTCTTACAGCCCGTGAGGAGAGTCGCCGCGAGTGTGCCGGGCTGCTCGAAGAGCGCGTGCTTCGTGCCGAGCGATTCGAGTGCACCGCTGCTCAGGACGGCGATGCGATCGGCCAGGCGGTAGGCTTCGCCGCGGTCGTGCGAGACGAGGACGGCGGCGCGTCCGTAGGAGTCGAAGAGGTGCAGCAGCTCCAGCTCCAACTGCCACTTGAGGTAGCTGTCGAGCGCGGAAAATGGCTCGTCGAGCAGCAGCAGTTCGGCATCGGAGGCGAGGATGCGCGCGAACGCCGTGCGCTGTTTCTGCCCGCCTGAAAGCTCCTTGGGGTAGGAGTTTTCGAGTCCCGCAAGCGAAAAGCGCGCAAGCTCCCTTTCGAGGAGCTTGCGCTTTTCTTCTTTCGTGCCGCGTGCCGAGAACGTGATGTTCTCGGCGACGGTCATGTTGGGAAACAGGGCGTAGTCTTGGAACAGGTAGCCGACGCGGCGCTTCTGCGGCGCGAGGTTGACGCCCTTTTCGCTGTCGAAGAGCGTGCGCCCGTTGAGCAGGATGCGACCCTCATCGGGCTTTTCGATGCCCGCGATGCACTTCAAGGTCATGCTCTTGCCGCAGCCCGAGGCGCCGAGCAGCGCGAGCACCTCGTCGCGCACGGAAAATTCCACGGCAAGATCGAAGCCGCGCAGCTTCTTGCGGATCTTGACTTCAAGTTCCATTATTTTCCGGCGGCTTTGAAGCCGTACTTTTCAAGAATCGCCATGCCCTTTTCCGAGGAAACGAAGTCGAGGAAGGATTTCGCCTCGTCCATGTGCTTCGTGTCCTTCAAGATGGCGGCGGGGTAGATGACGGGCTTGTGCGAGCCTGCCGGAGCTTTCGCTGCGACCTTGACCTTGTCGGAAACGGCAGCGTCCGTCGCGTAGACGACGCCGCAGTCCGCGTCGCCCGTCTCCGTCCACGAGAGAACCTGACGCACGTCGGAGCCGTAGACCGCCTTGGCCTTCACCTGGTCGAGGATGCCGAGCTTCGTGAGGATTTCCTCCGTGTACTGGCCGACAGGAACGCCCTTCGGCTCGCCGAGAGCGATGCGCGAAGCTGCGGGCGTCGCAAGCGCGTCAAAGGAGGTGATCGCTTTGCCGCCATCCTTGGGAACGATGAGCACGACTTCGTTTTCGAGGAGGTTCTTGCGCGTGCCGTCAGCGAGAAGTCCCGCCTTTTCGAGCGCATCCATCTGCTTCTGCGCCGCCGAGAAGAAGAGGTCGGCGCTGCCGCCGTTCTCAATCGCCTGCTGCAGGGCGCCGCTGCTGCCGAAGTTGAAGACGACCTTCGTCTGAGGATGCTCCTTCGCGTACTCGGTCGCCAGCTCATTCATCGCGTCGGTCAGGCTCGCGGCAGCGGAGACCTGCAGCTCGACGGAATCTTTCTTCGCGTCCGAAGCGCTCGGCGCTGTGCCGCAGCCCGCGAGAACGAAGAGGGCGAGGCACGAGAGGAGAAGGGCGATTTTTTTCATGGAAAAACTCCTTTCTTCGGTGAAAATCATTATACCATATCATCTTAGTATAGCATAAGAAAAGCGACTTGCAGTAATATTTATCACTGCATATCCCATATTCGACAGAAAATTTTTCATCTGTGATATTTGTTACAAGACAAATCCGAGAAAATTTTGCTATAATAAATCGGATTAGAGAAGTTAGAGAAGTGCGGATGAAAATATCCGTATTCTTTAAGGAAACGAGATTTCCTCAGGAGGGAGATGGAGAAGTGAGCAGCATTTTCCAGAAGTTCCGTTATCTTATCCCGAAGGAGCGGACGGCGAGCGGCCACCAACAGATTCATGAGGGCGGGCGCGACTGGGAGAACATGTACCGCGACCGCTGGTCGTTCGACAAGCGGGTGCGCTCGACGCACGGCGTGAACTGTACGGGGTCGTGCAGCTGGAACATCTATGTGAAGGACGGCCTCGTGGCTTGGGAGAACCAGGCACTCGACTATCCGGAGACCGCGCCCGACATGCCGGACTTCGAGCCTCGCGGCTGTCCGCGCGGCGCTTCGTTCTCGTGGTATCTCTACAGCCCGCTGCGCATCAAGTACCCGTACCTTAGGAGCGATCTCGCTGAGCTTTGGCGCGAGGCGAGAAAGAATCATAAGACGGCGCTTGAGGCGTGGCGCAGCATCGCCGACGATCCCGCGAAGAAGAAGCGCTACAAGGCGGCGCGCGGCATGGGCGGCTTCGTGCGCTCGAATTGGGATGAGGTGTCGGAACTCATCGCCTCGTCGCTTCTCTACACGGTGGAAAAGTACGGCCCGGATCGCAACTTCGGCTTTTCCGTCATTCCCGCGAAGTCGATGCTCAGCTATGCCGCAGGGCTTCGCTTCATGCAGCTCATGGGCGGCGCGGGGCTTTCCTTCTACGACTGGTATGCCGATCTGCCGCCGGCAAGCCCGCAGGTCTGGGGCGACCAGACGGATGTGCCGGAGTCGAGCGATTGGTACAATGCGGGCTACATCATCACATGGGGCTCGAACGTGCCGCTGACGCGCACGCCCGACGCACATTTCTTGACGGAGGTGCGCTACAAGGGCACGAAGGTTGTCTCCGTCGCGCCCGACTACGCGGAGTCGACGACGGTCGCCGACACGTGGATCAGCCTGCATACGGGAAGCGATGCCGCCCTCGCCATGGCGATGGGGCACGTCATTCTGAAGGAGTATTACATCGACAGGGAAGTGCCTTTCTTCGTCGACTATGTGCGCCGCTTCACGGATTTCCCGTTCCTCGTGCTCCTCGATGAGAAGGAGGACGGCAGTTTCCTGCCTGGACGCTTCCTCAACGCGAAGGATATGGGACGCGCCGACGAGAAGCACGCCGACTTCAAGTTCTACGTTGTGGATGAGATGACGGAAAGGCTCGTCGTGCCGAACGGCACGATGGGCGACCGCTGGGATCGTCAGGCGAAGTGGAACCTCAAGGAGGAGGACAGCGACACGGGCGAGGCGATCAAGGCGCGTCTTTCCGTCCTCGACATCAAGGATGACGCGGTCGAAGTCACTCTGCCGTACTTCGGCACGGAGCGCGAGGAAATGCTCCTGAAGCGCATGGTGCCCGTAAAGAAGATCAAGACGGCGGCGGGCGAGCGCCTCGTGACGACGGTCTACGATCTGACGATGGCGAACTATGCGATCGATCGCGGCCTTGGCGGCGAGGCGGCGTCGTCCTACGAGGATGATGTGCCGTACACGCCGCATTGGCAGGAAAAGTACACGGGCGTCTCGCCCGAGCTTGCCATTCATACGGCGCGTGAGATGGCGGACAACTCGATCAAGACGGACGGCAGAACCATGGTCATCATGGGCGCGGGCATCAACCACTGGTACAATGCCGACATCATTTACCGCACGATCTTGAACCTCCTGCTCTTCGTCGGGGCGGAAGGCAGGAACGGCGGCGGCTGGGCGCACTACGTCGGGCAGGAGAAGCTGCGCCCGGCGGAGGGCTGGGCACGCGTCATGACGGCGACGGACTGGCAGCCGGCGGCGCGCCTGCAGAACAGCACATCGTTCTTCTACTTCGGCACCGATCAGTGGCGGAGCGACGAGATCGACACGCAAGAGATTGTCGCGGCGACGGGCAAGCCGCGCTACCGCCACCCCGGCGACTACAACGTGCTCGCGGCACGACTCGGCTGGCTTCCGTTCTACCCGACGTTCAACAAGAGCGGGCAGAAGATCATCGACGAGGCGAAGGCAGCGGGTCATGAGGACTTCGAGGACGTGAAGAAGTTCGTCGCCGAAAGTCTCAAGAAGGGCGAGCTGAACTTCTCAGCGGAAGATCCCGACGCGCCCGAGAACTTCCCGCGCAACCTCTTCATCTGGCGCGCGAACCTCATCACTTCGTCGTCGAAGGGGCACGAATACTTCCTCAAGTATCTGCTCGGCACGAAGAACGGTCTCTTCGCCGAGGAGAAGTGCCCGACGCGCCCGACGGAGATACGTTGGCGCGAGGAGCAGGAGATCAGTCAGCCCGGCGGCGCGGCCGAGGGCAAGCTAGATCTGCTCATCGACCTCGATTTCCGCATGGCAGGCTCGGCACTCTATTCCGACGTCGTACTGCCGACGGCGACGTGGTACGAGAAGACCGACCTCTCCTCGACGGACATGCATCCGTTTGTCCATCCGTTCCAAGCTGCCGTCGATCCCTTGTGGGAGGCGCGCACGGACTGGGATATCTTCCGCACGCTTGCCGAGGCCGTCTCGCGCGTTGCCAAGGAAGCGGGCATGAAGCCGTACACGGATGTCGTCGCCGTGCCTCTGCAGCACGATACGGAAGGCGAGACGGCGCAGCCCGAGGGTCGGATTTGCGACTGGAAGAAGGGCGACTGCGAGCCGATCCCGGGCAAGACGATGCCGAATCTCGTCAAGGTGGAGCGCGACTATACGAAGGTTTACGAGAAGTGGATCGCGCTCGGCCCCAACGTGGAGAAGGGCATGGGCGCACACGGCCTCTCGTGGGAGTCGAAGGAGGACTACGAGGAGATCCGAAAGCGCAACGGCGTCATTGAAAACAAGGATTTCGTTTCTTACGGCATGCCGTCGATCTTCGAGGCGCGCCAGGCCGCCGACGCCGTCATGGGGCTTTCGTCGACGACGAAAGGCTCCGTCGCCGTGCGCGCATGGCAGTCGATGGAGAAGCGCACGGGTCTGACGAATCTCACGCGGCTTGCCAAGGATCGCGAGATCGAGCGCTTCACGTTCGATCAGGTCGCCGTGCAGCCGCGCCAGACGATCACGACGCCGACGTTCACGGGCAGCAACCGCAATCGCCGCTACACGCCGTTCACGACGAACGTCGAGGAGCTCGTGCCTTTCCGCACGGTGACGGGACGCCAGTGCTTCTACGTCGATCACGAGCTCATGCAGGAGTGGGGCGAGGCGATGGCGACGTACCGCCCGATCTTGGAGAACCGCCCGATCGAGAAGAAGCTCGGCGAGGGCAAGGAGATCACGCTGCGCTATCTGACGCCGCACAACAAGTGGAGCACACACAGCATGTACTTCGACAGTCAGCAGCTCCTGACGCTGTTCCGCGGCGGGCAGACCGTGTGGTTCAACGAGAAGGACGCCGCCGATATCGACGTCAAGGACAACGACTGGGTCGAGCTTTACAACCGCAACGGCGTCGTCGCCTCGCGCGTCGTGACCTCGCCTCGCCTGCCGCGCGGCGTCGTCTTTATGCACCACGCGCAGGATCGCCACATCAATGTGCCCGGCTCGAAGATTTCGGGCACGCGCGGCGGCACGCACAACACGCCGACGCACATCATGATGAAGCCCACGCACATGATCGGCGGCTACGGGCAGTTCAGCTACGGATTCAATTACTACGGCCCGACGGGCAACCAGCGCGATACCTACGTCGTCGCGCGCAAGATGAAGGAGGTCGATTGGCTTGAGGATTAAAGCGCAGATAGCGATGGTCATGAACCTTGACAAGTGCCTCGGCTGCCATACTTGCTCGATCACGTGCAAGAACGTTTGGACGAACCGCGAGGGCGCGGAGTACATGTACTTCAACAACGTCGAGACGAAGCCGGGCATCGGCTACCCGAAGAATTGGGAAGATCAGGAAAAGTGGAAGGGCGGCTGGAAGGTCAAGGATGGCGAACTTTCGCTTGCCTCCGGTGCGAACAAGGCGGTGCGCCTGATGAAGCTCTTCTACCATCCCGATCAGCCCGAGCTTGACGACTACTATGAGCCGTGGACATACGACTACGAGACGCTGATCCATTCGGGTCGCAAGAACCATCAGCCCGTGGCGCGCCCGCGCTCTCTGATCACGCAGAAGCGCATGGAGATCAAGTGGGGGCCGAACTGGGAGGACGATCTCGCGAGCGGCGAGTCGGCGCGCAGCGATCACAATTTGAAGAAGCTCGGCGAGAAGATCAAGCTGGAATTTCACGATCTCTTCATGAAGTATTTGCCGCGCCTCTGCAACCACTGTCTGAATCCCGCCTGCGTCGCCGCATGTCCTTCGGGCGCGATCTACAAGCGCGACGAGGACGGCGTCGTCCTCATCTCGCAGGACGTCTGCCGCGGCTGGCGTCACTGCGTGCCAGCCTGTCCGTACAAGAAGATCTATTACAACTGGAAGTCGAACAAGACGGAGAAGTGCGTCTTGTGCTATCCGCGTCTGGAAAACGGTCTGCCGACGGTCTGCACCGACACCTGCGTCGGGCGCATCCGCTACATGGGCGTGATTTTCTACGACATGGACAAGGTGGAAGAGGCGGCGAAGACGGAGAGCGCCGCGCACATTCCTGCGAGCGAGCGCGGCATCTTCCTCGATCCGCGCGACAGGGAAGTGCAGAAGGCGGCGCGTGAGGCGGGCATTTCCGATGCGTGGATTCATGCGGCGGAGCGTTCGCCCGTCGACAAGATCATCCGTCAGTGGCAGATCGCTCTGCCGCTGCATCCCGAGTACCGCACGCTGCCGATGGTCTGGTACATTCCGCCGCTCTCGCCGATTTTGAAGCATGTGGAAGCGGAGGTCTACCTGCCCGACGCAGCGGACATGCGCATTCCGCTCGAATACCTGGCGCAGCTCTTCGCGGCGGGCGACGTTGCCGTCGTCAAGAATACGCTCGCACGCCTTTTGGAAATGCGCACGGTCATGCGCAGCAAGGAGACGAAGGAGCCTGTGCCGGCAGAGCTTTCCCTGCATGAGGCGGAGTACGAGGCGATGTATCGCCTGCTCGCCGTTGCCAAGCGCAGGGATCGCGTCGTCATTCCGGCGGGACTGCAGGCGGAGACGCACGAGAAACTGCGCGAGCTGCAGGGCAGCGCGGGCTATGTCTGCCCGGGAGGTTGCTGATGGAAGAGTACAAGAAGCTGCTGAAGCTCGCGGCATATCTTTTGGAGTACCCGAGCGAGGCGTGGTGGCAGGATTTCGATGCCTGCCGCGCCGCGGCGGCAGAGATCGAGACGAAGCAGGCGCGAGAGGTTCTGGAAGAGCTTTTTGACTACGCGCAGGAAATCGGCAGCAAGGCTTACGAGGAGCAGTATGTGCGCTCTTTCGAGTTCTCGCCGAACACGAATCTTTATCTGACGACGCAGGATCGCACGGACTTCGGCAAGCAGGCGAGCGAGATGCACGTCTACAAGCAGCTGTTTCTCAAGAACGGCTTCGACACGCAGAACGAGCTTCCCGACTATTTGCCGGCGCTCTTGGAGCTTGCCGCCGCCCTGCCCGAAGAGAAGGCGGCGGAGGTCTTTCGCACGATGAAGGACAAGCTCAAGCTCCTGCGCGACCGCTTCATCGAGGCGAAGCTCGCCTATGCTTTTCTTTTGGACGTCGTGCTCATGCAGGCGGAGAGATGGGAAGGGGATGCAGCATGAATGAGTTCTTTTGGGGCGTACTGCCCTACATCGCTTTCACCGTGCTCATAGGCGGCACGATAGCGCGCTACGTCTTGATGGAGCGCGGCTGGACGACGAAATCGAGCGAATTTCTCTCGAAGAATGATTTGAAGATTGCAGGTCCTATGTTCCACCTCGGCCTCTTCATGGCCTTGGGCGGTCACATCATCGGCGTGCTCATCCCGAAGGTCTGTACGGAAGCGGCGGGAATCAACGAGCATCTCTATCACATCATCGCGCTGGCGGGCGGCATACCGGCGGGCATCCTGTTTTTCCTCGGCTTCCTGCTGCTCTTGAAGCGCCGTTTTCTGGGCAAGGACTACATGCAGGTCAATACGTCGCGCATGGATCGCTGGCTCTACCTCGTGCTCTTCCTCGCCATCCTGACGGGCTGCGCGGGGACGCTGTCGAACGCCCTGGGCGGCTTCGCCTTTGACTACCGCGCGACGATTTCGCCGTGGTTCCGCTCGCTCCTTGCGTTCTCTCCCGACGTTTCGCTGATGGAGGGCGTGCCGTTCGTGTTCCGCGCGCACATGCTGCTGTGGATGGTGACGGCAATCCTCTTTCCGTTCACGCGCCTCGTGCATTGTCTGAGCTTCCCGTTCCTCTATCTGACGCGCAGCCCCATCGTCTATCGCAGGAAGGAGAGCCGCTCGTGAGCGCCTTGGCGATGCAGGAAATCTCTGTGGAAGATGCGGTCGGGCAGATCCTCTGTCACGACATCACGGAGATCGTGCGCGGCGTGAGGAAGGGTGCACGCTTTCGCAAGGGGCATGTCGTCGAGGCGGCGGACATCCCCGTGCTGCTCTCTCTGGGCAAGGAGCATCTCTACGTCTGGGAAAACGACGGCACGCTGCTGCACGAGAACGAAGCGGCGGAGATCCTGCGCGGCTTCTGTCAGAACGAGGGAATGGAAGCCTCTGAGCCGAAGGAGGGCAAGATCGAGCTTCGGGCGCTTCATGACGGCGTATTTGCCGTCGATGTCGAGCGCTTCCATCGGCTCAACGATTTCGATGACATCATGGTGGCTTGTGCGCCGCAGTACATGGCGGTCAAGAAGGGCGATCTGCTCGCGGGTATGCGCGTGATTCCGCTCGCCGTGAAGAAGGATTTGATGGAAGAGGCGGCGCGATCTGGCGGCGAAGAGCCGATCTTTCGGCTTCTGCCGTACCGCTCGCTGAAGGTCGGCGTCGTGACGACGGGATCGGAGGTCGCGCACGGCAGGATCAAGGACACGTTCACGCCTGTCCTTGACGCGAAGCTTCGCGGCTTCGGGCTTTCGGTCAACGAGCACCGCATTTCTGACGACGCCTTGGAGCACACGCAAGCGGCGATCGAGGAGCTTCTTGACCTCGGCATGGACATGGTGCTGTGTACGGGCGGCATGAGCGTCGACCCCGACGACCGCACGCCCGCCGCGATCCGCGCTGCGGGTGCGGAGGTCGTGACGTACGGCGCTCCCGTTCTGCCCGGTGCGATGTTCCTGCTCGCCTACGCCGAGCGCGACGGGCGCACGGTGCCCGTGCTCGGCTTGCCGGGCTGCGTCATGTACAGTGCGGCGACGATCTTCGACATCTTGCTGCCGCGCATCTTGGCGGGCGAGCGCGTGACGCGCCGCGAGATCCGCCGTCTTGGACTCGGCGGACTGTGTCTCGCGTGCGAGACGTGCCACTATCCGCGCTGCACCTTCGGCAAGTGGGAGTAGGTGGAGCGATGCAGGACATATCATTGGAAAAGGCGCAGGAGCTTCTTTTGCGCGAGGTGCGCGAGATTCCGTTGTCGGAAGCCGAGTCCGTGCCGCTTCTTGCGGCGCTCGGGCGAAGGCTCGCCGAGGACTGCTGCGCCGCCTTCGACCAGCCGCCGTTTGACCGCTCGCCGCTCGACGGCTATGCGCTCTCTGCCGCCTGCACGCAGGGAGCGTCGGCGGACGCTCCCGCACGCTTTCACGTCATCGGCGAGGAGTGTGCGGGCAGCTTCTTCGCCGGCAAGGTGGGCGCGGGCGAGGCGCTTCGTCTGATGACGGGCGCGGCGATGCCCGAGGGCGCGGACACCGTCGTGCGGCAGGAAGACGTGCGCGTGGAGGGCGAGGAAATTCTCGTGCCTTATGCGCTCAAGCATCACGAGAACTTCTGCTTTCGCGGGGAGGATGTGGAAGAAGGCGCCGTGCTCGCCAAGGCGGGCGATCATCTGACGGCGGCGCACATCGCCGTCCTGGCAGGGCAGGGGAGGAAGCGTCTTCCTTGCGTGCGCCGCGTGCGCATCGTTTTGGCGAGCACGGGCGACGAGCTTGTCGAGCCGGGCGAGCCGCTCTGCCCCGGCAAGATCTACAACAGCAATCTCTACCTGCTCGCGGCAAGACTTAAGGAGATGGGCTTCGAGGCGGAAATCCTCGGTGCGCTGCCCGACGATGCGGAGGAGGTTGCGCGTGCGCTCGTGAGTTCTGCTGAACCGCCCGACCTCGTTCTGACGACGGGCGGCGTCTCCGTGGGCAAGAAGGACATCATGCACGATGTCGTCAAGGAACTTAATGCCGAGCGTCTTTTCTGGCGCGTTCTGATGAAGCCCGGAGCGCCCGCAATCGGCTATACGTTTTCGGCGGCGGGCGACTCGCGCCGCACGCTCGGCATCGCCCTGTCGGGCAATCCGTTTGCCGCTTCGGCGACGTTCGAGCTTCTCGTGCGTCCCGTGCTCGCAAAACTGACGGCGCGAACCGCACTCCTGCCGAAGCGCCGCCGTGCCGTCTTGCGGGACGGCTTTTCCAAGGAGAGCAGGGGCAGGCGCTTCGTGCGTGCGCAGTATGCACAAGGCGAGGTGCATCTGCCCGAGAAGCACGCTTCCGGCGTGCTCTTCTCCGCCGTCGGCTGCAACGCGCTCGTCGATATTCCCGCCGGCTCGCCGCCCCTTGCGGCGGGTGCGGAGGTCGACGTCATCTTGTTGTGACGTTGTTTTGCGTTGCTTGCGAGTCTGCCGATGCGTCTGCGCCCTTTGGGTCTGATTATCGGATATTCATGGTAAGAGAGGCGTCGTATGCTTGATTTCTATCGCCGCAAAATCGAATATGTGCGCATTTCCGTGACGGATCGCTGCAATTTGCGCTGCCGCTACTGTATGCCCGCAGATGGCGTGGAGAAGCTCTCCCACGCGGACATTCTGTCCTTCGAGGAGATCGTGCGCGTCGTGCGTGCTCTCGCGCAGCTCGGCATACGCAAGGTGCGCCTGACGGGCGGCGAGCCGCTTCTTCGGCGCGGCATCGTCGATCTCGTGCGCGAGATCAAGGCGGTCGAGGGCATCGAGCGCGTCGCTCTGACGACGAACGGCGTTCTCCTCGCCGACCTCGCAGAGGAGCTTCGCGCGGCAGGGCTTGACGGTGTGAACATCAGCCTCGATACGCTGGCAGAGGACGCTTTCTCTGACATTACGCGCCGTTCTGCTTCGCTGCTGCCTGCCGTGCGCCAGGGCATGGAGGCGGCGCTCGCTGCAGGGCTCAAGACGAAGCTCAACTGCGTGCCGCTTAAGGGAGTCAATGAAGCGGAGCTTGTCACACTCGCCTCTCTTGCGAAGGAGCGCCCGATCGACGTGCGCTTCATCGAGCTCATGCCGATCGGCATGGCGAAGGAGGCGGGGCTGACGGGCGTGCCGACCTCTGAGGTGCGCCGCATCTTGGAGAAATCTTTCGGTGCGCTCGTGCCCGTCGTCAAGGAAGCGCTCACCGGTCCCGCCGCGTGCTTTCGGCCGGCGGGCTTTCGCGGTGCGCTCGGCTTCATCGACGCGCTGGAGCACAAGTTCTGCAGCTCGTGCAACCGCGTGCGCCTGACGGCGGAGGGCTATCTGAAGCTGTGCCTTGCGTTGGATGCGGGGCTTGATTTGCGCACACTTCTGCGCGCGGGTGCGGATGACGCGGCGCTCTTCAGGAAGCTGCGGCAGGTGATTGCCGAAAAGCCGCGCGAGCATCGCTTTGAAGCGGCGGGCGGCGCGGGCGAGGAGAAGCGGCGCATGTACCAGATCGGAGGGTGAGGATTGGGAAAGATTGTAACGATTGCCGCGAGCGAGCGGCGCGGCACGAAGAAGAAACCGCTGGAAAAGGCGCTCTTTCATGTGGGGCACGGCATCGTCGGCGATGCGCACGCGGGGAAATGGCACCGGCAGGTGAGCTTTCTGGGCGCGGCGGAGATCGAGGCGTTTCGCGCACGCGGTGCGACGGTCTCCCACGGCGATTTCGGCGAGAATATCGTCGCAGAGGGCTTCTCCTTCCGTGAGCTTCCCGTCGGTACGCGCCTCGCGGCAGGCGATGTCATCTTCGAAATCACGCAGATCGGCAAGGAGTGCCATGCGCACTGCGCCATCTACGCGGCGGTCGGCGACTGCATCATGCCGCGCGAGGGCGTCTTTGCACGCGTGCTGCACGGCGGCACACTGAAGCCCGGCGACGAGCTGCACCTTTTCGAGGGCAAGCTGCCGCTTGATGCCGCCGTCATCACGGCGAGCGACAAGGGGGCGCGCGGCGAGCGCGAGGACAAGAGCGGCGACTTGGCGCAGCATCTGTTGGAGGAGGCGGGCTATCGCATCGCACGGCGTGTGATTTTGCCCGACGATGAGGAGGCGCTCGCGAAGGAGATGCAGGAATGCGCCGATCTCGGCGTCGCGCTCGTCGCCACGACGGGCGGCACGGGCTTTTCCGAGCGCGATGTGACGCCCGAGGCGACGCGAGCCGTCATCGAGCGCGAAGCGCCGGGCATCGCCGAGGCGATGCGCGCCCTCTCGATGCAGGTGACGCCGCGTGCCATGCTGAGCCGCGCCGTATCAGGCATCGCCAAGCGCACGCTGATTGTCAATCTGCCGGGCAGCGCCAAGGCGGTCGAGGAGTGCCTCGGCTTCGTCCTGCCGCAGTTGGCGCACGGCATCGAGATCCTGCGCGGTGACGCAAGCGAGTGCGCGAGAAAGTGAGGCTGCAGAGCCTCGCCGATGTGACGCTTCTCGTCGTCGCGGGCGGCAGAAGCCGGCGCATGGGCGAGGACAAGCGTTGGCTCGATGTCGGCGGCGTGCCGCTGTTGGAGGGATTGCTGCAAAAGGCGGCTGCTGCGGGATTTGCAGAAATCTTCCTGTGCGTCGAAGAGAGGAGCGAGCGCCTGCAGGCCTTGGCAAGCCGTTATGGCGCGAGGATTCTCGTCGATGAAACGGCGGGGCAGGGACCTGTGGCGGGGCTTTCGCGCGGCCTTGCGGCGAGTTCTCATACTTGGTCCTTCGCCGTGTCGGCGGATATGCCCTTTTTCTCCTTCGACGCAGCGAGAGAACTTCTGCCCAAGGCGGAGCGTATGGCACGAGCTGTCGTTCCCGTCGCCGATGGGCGTCGCGAGCCGCTTGCCGCGCTCTACCACAAGGAAACGGCGCACGTGTTCTCTGCAGCTATGGCGGCAGGCGAGCGCAGCCTTCGGCGAGCGGCCGCCGCGCTTCCCGTGCTTGACGTTCCCGTTCGCGCGGGCGCATGCTTCTTCAATGTGAACACGCCCGCCGCCCTTCGCTTGGCGCGCGGCCGAGCGGCGAACCTCGTGCGCCGCGTGCCCATCGTATCCATCGTTGCTCCCGCATCGGGCACGGGCAAGACAACCTTTGTCGAAAAGCTCCTGCCGCTCTTGACCTCGCGCGGCGTGCGCGTCGGCGTCGTCAAGAGCGATGCGCACGGCATTGTCCTGAACGACGGGGCGAAGGACAGCGGACGCTTCCGCGCGGCGGGCGCGGCGAGCGTCGCCGTCGTCGCGCCTGCGGGTTTCTGGCTCTACGAGCGCACGCAGGAGAAGCTCTCGCTGGAAGCGGCCGCCGCACGCATGACGGGCGTCGATCTCGTGCTCATCGAGACGCGCTCGCACGGCGTATTTCCCGCCTTGTCGCTCTGGCGCGAGCTGGAAGAGCCGCTGCTCGACGGGCGCGTCGCGGCGCTCTTCTCCTCTTGCCATGAGCGGCAGGCGGAAGGGATTTTGCAGCTTGACCTCGAAGCTATGGAGGATGCCGCACATCTCGTCCTTTTTCTGATGGGGCGGGAGGAAGGATTCGATCTGCGTCGAATCGCATGGGACGGCGGCCACAGCGGAAAGGGAGGCGCATAGCGCATGGATGATATCGAAAAGAAAGAGCGCAAGGTGCAGCGCGCGTATCGCCAGCTCGGCAATATCGCGCGCCTATACGACGGCATGATGACGAATACGAGTTGGGCGGGGCGCTTTGCCATCCGCTGGCTCTGGGGCTTCGCCTCCTATCCGGAGTTTCTGGCGATGGCGTATCGCGGACTCCCCGCAGATTTTCGCGGCAGGCTGCTCGAAGTTCCCGTCGGCACGGGCGTGCTGTCGTTTCCGCATTATGAGAAGATGAAGGAGGCGCAGATCACCTGCCTCGACGCTTCGGAGACGATGCTGGAGGCGGCGAGAAAGCACGCGGCGAACTTTTCGCTCGGCGCGGTTGACTTTGCGCTCGGCGATGTCGGCGATTTGCAGTATGCGGATGAAACTTTTGATTTCGTATTGTCCGTCAACGGCTTTCACGCTTTTCCCGAGAAGGAGAAGGCGTACCGCGAGACGGAGCGCGTCCTGAAGCGCGGCGGCATATTTTCCGGCTCGATGTATGTGCGCGGCAAGAGCCGGCGCACCGATTTCTTCGTCAAGCAGTTCTGCGAGCGGCGCGGCTTCTTCTCGCCGCCCTACGAGACGGAGGAGAGCCTGCGGGCAAGGCTTCAGGCGATGTACGGCGAGGTCGACATCATGACGATCGGTTCGTTCGCAGGCTTTCTTTGCAAGAAGATTTAAGTTGTTTTCATGAGGAGTGTTGAATCAATGGCTGATGAAATGGCATGGAAGAATCTCGGTCCCAATCCATCGCGCAAGGAGATCCTTGCATGCTGGAATCCCGAGGACGCGGGCTTTTGGGAGAAGTATGGCAAGCGCATCGCGACGCAGAACCTCTACACCTCGACTTGGGCGCTCGTCCTGAGCTTCGTTGCGTGGACGCTCTGGGCGACGATCGCGGCGAAGCTCAAGTTTATCGGCTTCAACTTCTCGGACGATCAGATCTTCACGCTCGCGGCGCTGCCCGGTCTCGTCGGCGCGACGGGACGTTTGTTTTACACGTATCTGCCGGGGTTGATCGGCGGCAGGAACTCCACTTTCATCACGACGGCGCTTCTTCTTCTGCCGCTCTTCGGCTTGGGTCGCGCTCTGCAGGATCCCACAACGTCGTATGAGACGTTTGTCCTTCTCGTGTCTTTCATCGGCATCGCGGGCGCAAACTTCTCCGCTTCGATGGCGAATATCGGCTTCTTCTTCCCCAAGGCGAACAAGGGATTTGCGCTTGGCATCAATGCGGGCATCGGCAACCTCGGCGTATCGCTCATCTATCTGACGGCGCCGATCCTCTTGGGCTGGAATCTCTCCTCGCTCTTCGGCGAGGGCGTGCCTGGGCCTGACGGCATGATGTACGTGCAGAATGTCTGCTACTTCTGGACGATTCCGACGGCGCTGACGCTCGTCCTCGTCTGGCTCTTCATGGACAATTTGCCGTTGCCGAGGCAAAGCCCCAAGAGCATGATGTCCATTTTCGGCAACAAGCATACGTGGCTCATGTGCTGGATTTACACCTGCGGCTTCGGCTCTTTCATTGGCTTTTCGGCGGCGCTCGGGCTGCTCGTCGCGAAGGAATTCCCCGAGATGCCATTCTCTTACGCCGCTTTCCTCGGCCCCTTCATCGGCGCGGGCATCCGTCCCGTCGGCGGCCTTCTGGCGGACAAGATGGACAGCGGTTCGCGCGTCACTCTCATCTCGCTCTTCGTCATGCTCGGCGCGAGCTTCCTCGTGCTCTTCGGCGTGGAGGCGCATCGCTTCCCCGTGTTCTTCGGCGCATTCCTGCTGCTCTTCTTGACGACGGGCTTCATCAACGGCGCTTCCTTCCGCATGATTCCCTACATCTTCAACAATCCGTTCCACTCCTCGCTCGTCACGGGCTTCACGGCGGCAATCGCGGCCTACGGCGCGTTCTTTATCCCGAAGCTCTTCGGATTCGCCTACGCGAACTACGGCGTCGTCGCGCCCGCCTTCTACATCCTCATCGCGTTCACGGTCAGCACCATCGTCATCACATGGTACTTCTACGACCGTAAAGGCTCGGGAATCCGCTGCTAGGATGAGGTGCATTTCATGGCAAGCGAATTGACGCATTTTGATGCGGCGGGCAACGCGCATATGGTCGATGTCAGCGAGAAGCAGGAAACGGAGCGCATCGCGCGTGCGAGCGGCCGCATCCTCGTAAGCCCGGCCGTCTACGAGGCGATTGCGGGAGGCACGGCAAAGAAGGGCGACGTCCTCGGCGTCGCGCGCATCGCCGGCATCATGGCGGCGAAGAAGACGAGCGACGCGATCCCGCTGTGCCATCCGCTGCCGCTGACGCGCGTGAGCATCGACTTTGGGCTTCTGCCCGAAGCATCTGCGGTCGAAGCGCGTGCCGAGGTCAAGACGCGCGGCGTCACGGGCGTCGAGATGGAAGCGCTGCACGCTGTGAGCGTTGCGCTCTTGACGATCTACGACATGTGCAAGGCGCTCGACAAGCGCATGGAAATCACCGCGCTGCATCTAGACTCTAAGAGCGGCGGCAAGAGCGGCGATTTTCGGCGCTGATGGAAAATCAGCAAACGGCAATAAAAATCCCGCGCACTTTTGAGGTGCGCGGGATTTTTATTGCTTCGCCGATGGTTGGCGATGTTTTTCAATTCAAATTGGGCATCTTTTGGTGCAAGGCTTTGATTTCTTCGATCGACAAGTTTGTGATACGTGCAACCATATCGACGGGAAGTCCTTCTTTGAGCATGGAAAGAGCCGTTTCTCTGCGGGTGTTTTCTGCGCCGCGCTCCATGCCTTGGGCGATGCCGCGTTCCATGCCTTGGGCGATGCCGCGCTCCATGCCTTGTTCATAGATGCCTGTACTCAAATTGCACATCGTTTTCATCTCCTCTTCTATATCTGCCGTCGTATCCATATCGAATTCATCTTTCAGAAGTTGCTTCTTTCTCATCGCTGGTGTTCGTGTGTCTTTGAACAGCAGACGCAGGAAGCGGATGAGCCAATCTTCATCGGGTGGCTGCTCTTCGCCGAGATAGATTGTGATGATGCTGATCAGGTCATAATCCGCGTGATTGGCCTTATATTCATGAAGAATATGATGTTCATTGAGATCGTAGCGATTGATGGAGCTTTTGCCATCGGGCGAATCCATGCAAAGCCAGATGCTGTAGACCTTTTTGAGGTCATCGTAGGATGAGCCTGTAAATTCGGTTTCTTTCTGGGATGAAATCAAACGACTCGCATAGTAAATGGCTCGCTTCAAAAGTGCATAGCCGAGTTTGGAGTGTCGCTGAGTTCTTTGTGCTTCGACGTTGATGATCAGGGTGATGAGTTCGCCCGATTTTGGAACACGCGCGTGAAAGAGGATGTCAAAACGAATCCAGCCCTCCGTGATGCCGATATTTTCCGTAGCGGAACCGAGAAACTCTTTTGGGGAGTGCAGGGTGTTTCCAACCGCATTTGTCATATCCCTGTCAATAGGAATCTCACTGATCTGCGGTGTGCCTTCGATATATTTTTCAGCAATATCGGAAATTGTCGCTTCTTTGAATTCCGGCACGGTTCGTTTGAGGAGGCGTGCCATGATAGTTCTTTGTGCGAGCAGGCGTTTGGCATGTTGATCATACGTCGGATTTCGATAATCAGACGCATGATATTCCGACGGGAGGTCTTCTTTCTGCTGCATGATGCAATGTCACCTTCTTTGAGGAAGCGCTGATAAAATGAGGTCGCCCAGATTCGCACAGATGCGCTGTATCTATCGAGGAGACAAACCACAGGCGTAGCGGTGCTACGTCGAGGATTTGTCGACGACGAGAGGACAGCGCAGATGTGTGAAGATGGGTGGCTGAATTTATCAGTGATTCCTTAACTTTATTATATCATCGAAACGCCATTCTATCCAGTGTCGGCAAGGTGTGGCGGATTGTTTTGAGAAAATGCGAAAAAGCCCGCCATCCCCACTTCGATAAGTATTGGGGGAACGGCGGGCTTTGCGTTGATTTCAGTCTCTTCCCGACAGCATTCGCAGCAAATCAAGAATCTCGACGTAGAGCCAGATGAGGGTCACGAGCAGCGAGAAGGCGCAGTACCATTCGTAGTCTTTCGGCAGGCCTTCCTGCACGCTGCGGTTGATGAGCTCATAGTCCATGAAGAGGCACAGCGTCGCGACGCCGATGATGACGAGCTCGATGGCGATGGCGACGATGCCGCCGTCGTGCAGCATGGGGAAGTGGATGCCGAAGAAGCCGAGCACCATTTCCGCGATGTACGTGAGGACGACGCCCGTCAGAGCGATCATCGTGATGCGCATGAACTTCGAGTTGACCGTCACGAGGCCGCGCGCGTAGACGAGTCCGGCGGCGATGGCGATGCCGAAGGTCAGCATGACGGCATTGACGAGTATGCTCGGCGAGATGAACGCGACCGTCACGGACAGGCACGCGAGACACATGCCCTCTAGGATCGCATAGAGCGGTGCGAGAAGCCCTGCCGTGCCGGGCTTGAAGGAAACGATCAAGGCCGTGATAAGCCCCATGACGGCGGTCACCATCGTCGTCGTTGGCGTTGCATAGCCCGTGAGCCAAGTGATGACGGCGGAAGCCGCGACGATGAGGACAAGCCCCGTGCTCTTTATGGCGATGCCGCTGTAGCTCGCGGCTTCTCCAGAAAAGACGGCGTCCGTCGCTCTGCTCATTCTCGATAACATGGGATTGTTCAAGAGATCAGCTCCTTTGCTGTAGTTGATGAACCAAGGCGCAGACAAGCTGCGACTTTCTTCTATTATAAAGGGAGACAGATGTTTTGTCTACGTTCCTCATGAAATGTAAAGGAAGCGCTGATAAAATGAGGTCGCCCAGATGTGCGAAGATGGGTGGCTGAATTTATCAGTGCTTCCTAAAGAAACGGTGCATCACGAGCAGCAAAAGAGGGCGCGTGAATCCTATTGACAAATCAGGGCAGATAAACTAAAATAGCAAAAATATACATCATGCGGTGCGTGAAAAAATGCTTTCATGCGCTGAATATGAGCGGTCTGCCTGTCGGCTGCGGTGATGGGAAGGAGCATGGGAGAACGGAAAAGGCGTATGCCTTAGCGCGAGACCTTGCAGGAGCGTACTGCAAGGGGACGAGGAAGAGGTTGTCGAACATTCAGCGGATGCCTCTCGGCTGCATCGGTCGTAAAAAGCTGCAAAGCCCCTTGGTGACGAGGGGGACAAGGCAGTTCATAAGATGGGCAGGAACAGAAATGAATATGGAATGGCAGGCGTTTTGTCTGCCGGAAACTTAGGAGGTTTTTGCTTATGTGTGGAATCGTTGGTTATGTCGGCAAGCGTCAGGCGACGCCGTTTCTCATCGAGGGGCTGACGAAGCTTGAGTATCGCGGCTATGATTCGTCGGGCATCGCCGTCTTGAACGAGGAGAAGATCCGCGTGGAAAAATGCGTGGGTCGTCTTGCCGAACTCAAGCGAATCATCGAAGGAAATGAGCCGGCAGGTCATATCGGCATTGGGCATACGCGTTGGGCGACGCATGGACGTCCGTCGGACAGCAACGCACATCCGCATACAGACTGCGCGGGCAATTTTGCCGTTGTGCACAACGGCATCATCGAAAACTATATGTCGCTGAAGGAAGATTTGATTGAAAAAGGTCATTCCTTCAAGTCGGAGACGGATACGGAGGTCGTCGCACACCTGTTGGAGGAAGTCTACAACGGCGACTTCGAGGCCTCGGTGCGCGAGGTGCTTTCGCGCATCGAAGGCTCTTACGCTCTCGTATTCATGTCGCGCGAGCATCCCGACCGTCTGATCTGCACGAAGCAGGACAATCCGCTTGTCATCGGTCTCGGCGAAGGGGAGAATTTCATCGCGTCCGACATCCCCGCGATCATCGCGCGCACGCGGCGCACCTACATCGTCAATGACGGTGAGATGGCGGTCGTCAAGGCGGACGGCGTGCACATCACGAATCGCCGCGGCGAAGTCGTGACGAAGAAGGTCTTCGAGGTCAACTGGAACGCCGAGGCGGCGGAAAAGGGCGGCTACGAGCACTTCATGCTCAAGGAGATTCACGAGCAGCCGAAGGCCGTGCGCGACACGATGTCGCCGCGCATCGCCAAGGACGGCAAGCATATCGTCATGGACGAGCTGCGCTGGAGCCGCGAATTCCTCGATTCGTTTAATAAGGTTTACATCGTCGCCTGCGGCACGGCGTATCATGCGGGTCTTGTCGGCAAGTACTACATCGAGAAGCTCGCGCGCATCCCCGTCGAGGTTGACGTTGCGTCGGAGTTCCGCTACCGTTCGCCGATCATCGACGAGAACACCCTGATGATCGTCGTCAGCCAGTCGGGTGAGACGAGCGACACGCTCGCTGCCTTGAAGGAAGCCAAGCGCCTCGGTGCGAAGAGCCTCGCCGTCACGAACGTCGTCGGCTCGTCCATCGCGCGTGAGGCCGCGCAGGTGCTCTACACCTGGGCGGGACCTGAGATCGCCGTTGCCTCGACGAAGGCGTACACGACGCAGCTCATCTTGATGTTCATGCTCGCCGTCTACATGGCAGACCTCAAGGGAACGCTCGCGAAGGAGCGCAGCGAGGCTTTGATCGAGGGACTTACGAAGATTCCCGCGCAGATCAGCGAGACGCTGAGCGACGTCGAGCCGATCAAGACGTTTGCGAAGCAGTACGGCTTCAACGAGGACGTCTTCTTCATCGGACGCGGTCTCGACTATCATGTGGCGCTTGAAGGCTCGCTGAAGCTCAAGGAGATTTCCTATATTCACGCCGAGGCCTATGCGGCGGGCGAGCTCAAGCACGGCACGCTTGCGCTCATCGTCGAGGGCGTGCCCGTCATCGCGCTCGCGACGCAGAAGAGCGTCTATGAGAAGACCTTGTCGAACATCAAGGAAGTCAAGGCGCGTGACGCCGTTGTCATCGGCATTGCCGCCGAGGGCGATACGGAACTCGAAAAGTACGTCGATCACGTCATCCACGTGCCCGAGACGGATGAGCTTCTGATTCCTCTCTTGACGGTCGTGCCGCTGCAGCTGCTCGCCTACTTCGCCGCCATCACGCGCGGCTGCGACGTGGACAAGCCGCGCAACCTCGCGAAGTCCGTCACGGTCGAATGATGCTAGAAGAAATGAGGGGTTAAAATGGCATATTATTTCACAGAGCCGTCGCATACCTTTGGTGAATACTTGCTCGTGCCCGGGTACTCCTCGGAGCAGTGCGTTCCGGCGAATGTCTCGCTTCAGACGCCGCTCGTGAAGTTCCGTCGCGGAGAAGAGCCGAAGATCAAGATGAACATTCCGATGACCTCGGCGATCATGCAGGCGGTATCGAACGACACGATGGCGATCGCTTTGGCGCGCGAGGGCGGCGTGTCCTTCATCTACGGTTCGCAGACGCCCGAGCAGGAAGCGGCGATGATCTCGCGCGTCAAGAACTACAAGTCGGGCTTCGTGAGCAGCGATTCGAACATCAAGCCGACGACGACGCTCGGCGAGGTCTTGGCGCTCAAGGACGCGACGGGACATTCGACGATGGCGGTCACGGAGGACGGCACGCCGAACGGCAAGCTCGTCGGCATCGTCACGAGCCGCGACTACCGCGTGACGCGCATGAGCTTCGACACGCCCGTCAAGGATTTCATGACGCCGTTCGAGCGCCTCATTTACGCGGATGCCAATCTCACGCTGCCGCAGGCGAACGATCTCATCTGGGAGCACAAGCTCAACATGCTGCCGCTCATTGACGAGAACCAGCGCCTGCGCTACATGGTGTTCCGCAAGGACTACACGGACAACAAGGAGAATGAGCTTGAGCTGATCGACGAGCGCAAGCGCTACATCGTCGGCGCGGGCATCAACACGCGCGACTACGCCGAGCGCGTGCCGGCGCTCCTTGAGGCGGGCGCGGACGTCCTTTGCATCGACTCTTCCGAGGGATATTCGGAGTGGCAGAAGAAGACGCTTGAGTACATCCACAAGGAATTCGGCGAGGATGTCAAGGTCGGTGCGGGCAATGTCGTTGACGGCGAAGGCTTCCGCTTCCTCGCGGATGCGGGCGCAGACTTCGTCAAGGTCGGCATCGGCGGCGGCTCGATCTGCATCACGCGTGAGACGAAGGGCATCGGCCGCGGTCAGGCGACGGCGGTCATCGACGTCTGCCGCGCACGCGACGAGTATTTCAAGGAGACAGGCGTCTACATCCCCGTCTGCTCGGACGGCGGCATCGTGCATGATTACCACATGACGCTCGCCCTAGCGATGGGCGCGGACTTCATGATGCTCGGCCGCTACTTCTCGCGCTTTGACGAGAGCCCGACAGACAAGGTCAAGGTCAACGGCACCTACTACAAGGAATATTGGGGTGAGGGATCGAACCGCGCGCGCAACTGGCAGCGCTACGACCTCGGCGGCGACCGCAAGCTCTCGTTTGAAGAGGGCGTCGACTCCTACGTTCCCTATGCCGGCTCCCTGCGCGACAACATCCACATCTCGCTGAGCAAGATCCGCTCGACGATGTGCAACTGCGGTGCGCTCAACCTCAGTGAACTGCGCGACAAGGCGAAGATCACGCTCGTATCCTCGACGAGCATCGTCGAGGGCGGCTCGCACGATGTCATCTTGAAGGACAAGTTCGGACGCGACTGATTTTTTGCGATCAACAGCATAGTGAAAGGGGCTGTTGTATGAGTCAAATTTGACTTATGCAGCAGCCCTTCGTTTTATTGGGTGAATTAAATATGCATTCCTATCAATAAATTTCTCGAAAAAATACGCAGGAAAGGACGCTGTGCCATGTCGGTTTTTCTCGCATATGGGCACATATGAAAGCAACCGCAGGCTGTACAACTACTGGATGAAGAAACAGGGGAGGCGATGGAGTTAGGACGGCGGCGAAGCGATGGTGAAGATCATCACGGGTCTAAAGAACGGCGACCTGCGCGAAGCCATGGCGGCAAAAACGGATCTGTTCAATCCCAAGCCGGCAGAGATTTTCGTGGAGCTGTACGTCAAGCATTGAAGAAAAGCAAGGATGGTACGCATGAAGGCGTCCAACATGGGAAGATTACAGTAAGTGCGCCGATGAGCAGTGCGATTGGGCAATTGTTCAAATGCTTTGCTTGAAGATAAAAACTGACCCTGCCGCGAGGGCAGACATTTCAAAGGTGAAGATTCCCTACCGAGAACATCTTGACATATACCCGTAGGCAATGATGGATAGACGTGCTTGATGTCTTGTGTTATACTGGCCATAGCGATTGAATCTCCTCTGACAGTTTTTAGACAAACACATTAGACGAGATTTAGACGCTTTTGCACACTATTGGGTGTCATAACTATTTGTAAACTCATGGTTAGCCGAGAGTGTGAAGGAGATGTAGCTATGAGTCTGTTCAAAGATGAAAAATTCGTTCCCGAATTTGTATATAGGACACAAGTTAATTATTATAAGGCACTTCAGATGAAATTGAATTCTGAGGAAGGGAAAGAGGAACAGAAGCGAAAAATTTCTGTTAGATTGTGCCACTTAGAACGATTTGCTAAAAGTATGGAATATAGCGAAAGTGACTTTTATGAGGTAACGCAGCTCATAAATTCTCTTATTGGTTTGTTAATATTTCCGGAACAAGCATATTTCGACAATATGAGCGAAGATATTAATGATTTGAAAAGACTTCCAAAACTTGGCAGCTATATTAGTGACGGCAGGGGAAAGAATTTTTTTAATACATATAAATCGTCTAAAAATGCACCACTGTGGGAAGATAATCCAAGCGAAGGGGATACTCCAAGAAATATCATTAGACATTTAAGAAATGCTGTTGCCCACGGAAACGTGTCCATCTTTCCGATAAATTGTACTGGTGAAATAACACATGTCGATTTTAAAGATGAACAATGTAATATACGGAGAAGAACTTCTACGAGCAATACCTCCCGATGGATTCCTGAGCGACATAGACTTCAACCTCAAAAACGTAGCCAAGATACTATAAAAAAGGAGGAGTTCTTTTTGAGAGTATCGGTGGATGACTTAGAGGAAGTTCTTTTGGAGATCAGTGAATTCTTGTTGCCTTCTGAAGAAAAGATTGGGCATTTGCTTAACGAAAATGTCAATTGCAGAAGCACCCTGACGGGAGTATAATCAAAGCCTTTTGCTCGAATGGTGATTCTGTTCAGTGGTGCTTTATGATATGTTGATATGACCTCGTAGCTATCTAAGTGACTATGCAGGGGGATCTTCTGTGTCGCGTTAACATACAAAAATCGCTGCTTCATCAAGGGATGAATAGGACGAAACAACTTGAAAGTATTTTTTAGAATTTAAAGTAGGTGAAAAATTTATGGTTGATAGTAATCAATATGAGTTTGAAGAGGAAATAGCCTATTATTACCAATACGGGGAAAATGGCTATCCGCAAAATTCCAAAGAAGCGCTAAAACATTATAAGCGCGCTATCAAACTAGGCTCTACTAGTGCATATAGAAATATAGGTGACATGTATCTCTCTGGTGAGGGGGTACGAGAGAATAAAGATACTGCCATGAAATATTACTTTGACGGTGTAGCAGAAGAAAATTATGCTTGTTATATCGGGTTGATGAGAATATTTATATTTGAAGGCTCATGGAACGCAGCGAAGCAATGTTTTCACAGCGTTATTAAGTTGTGTAATGAATTTGACCTTCTTGCTGGTTGTCGCCTCTATATTATGATGCATATAGGATTTGATAAAGAGATTGATGAAGATGATCGACAGCATATGATTCCCTATGCAAAAAAGATATTAGATTTATGTGATTATTTGGGTGTTGATAAGGATGAAGATGTCAGAACATATGTGGAAAGGGAATTGCTATCGGCTTACATTGAAGAAGGATATGATGATATTGAAAACTCCGCATGGGAAGAACCGTTCGGTGTCACTAGCCAAAGTAAGAGCAGGGCGCAAAGCGATTTAGATGAAGAATTCCTGTCCTTGGAGGAACTTTTACAGGAATTGCATAGCCTTGTGGGCTTACAGCAAGTCAAGGAAGATTTGCAATCGTTGATCAATGTTATCAAAGTAAAAAAATGCGGGAAGAGCGAGGGATCAAGCAATCTCCTATGTCACTCCATTTGGTTTTTGATGGTAACCCGGGGACAGGGAAAACAACGGTAGCACGATTGCTGGCAAAAATCTATAAGGCTCTCGGTATATTATCAACAGGACAAGTCATCGAAACGGATCGCGCTGGCTTGGTTGGTGGATATGTTGGACAGACAGCATTAAAGGTTCATGATAAGGTAGCAGAAGCGCTGGGCGGTGTATTGTTTATAGATGAAGCCTATACATTATCCAACGAGAAAGGTGGAAATGACTATGGGCAGGAAGCCATTGACACATTATTAAAACTTATGGAGGACAATCGTGATAATTTGATTTTAATTGTCGCTGGATATACAAATTTGATGGAATCATTTTTAGACTCAAATCCGGGGCTGCGTTCTCGTTTTAATAAGCATATTCATTTCCAGGACTATAAGCCAGATGAACTGATGAAAATATTTCTGTCTATGTGTAGCAAATCAGGATTGACTACTACATCGGGAGCAAATCAGCTTATGCAAGCTTTTTTTCGAAAGTTATATAGTACGAGAAATGTGGATTTTGCTAATGGGCGTACGGTAAGAAATATATATGAGAAACTATTGACTATACAAGCCGATCGATTAAGCATGAGCACAAGCAAGATTTCAGATGAGGAATTAATGAGGATTACCCTTGATGGTGTTAAGAAATTACTAAGGACATGGCGATGAATTTTGTAGCGGGTAAACTGTAAATTTACCCTGCAAATGCAAATCAGTTATGCTAGCATTGCCGTTTGACTTTTCCCGTCTCCTATGATATTATCTTACGGTAAATGTTTGCGTTTTTCGCGCAGCATTTTTCAACCGCTCGGCGAGGTTTTGAAACGGTTTTGCCGTACCGTAGTCGGCGAGTAACACGCAGGGAGGTGTTTTCATGTACGCTATTATCAAGACCGGAGGCAAGCAGTACCGCGTTGCCGAGGGCGATGTCATCCGCATCGAGAAGCTCAGCGCCGAAGAGGGCGAGGGCGTGACGTTCGATGAGGTTCTGACGGTTGTTGACGGCGATACCGTCAAGGTCGGCCGTCCGCTCGTCGAGGGCGCGAAGGTGACGGGCAAGGTTCAGGCGCAGGGCAAGGACAAGAAGATTCTCGTCTTCAAGTACAAGGCGAAGTCGAACTACCGTCGTCGTCAGGGTCATCGTCAGCCTTTCACGAAGGTCGTTATCGAAAAGATTGAAGCTTGATGATCGAGATCGAGATCGAGCGTCAAGACGGGAAAATATCGGGCTGCCGGGTCAAGGGGCACAACGGCGAATATGGCGCCGACATCGTTTGTGCGGGGGTTTCTTCTATCGTGCAGACAGCTCTTCTCGGCATAGGAAAGCATCTGCATCGCGAGGTAAGCTATCGTGTCGCGAGTGGGGACTTTTTCCTGAAGCTCAAGGAAGCGCCCGACGATTTCACCGAAGCTGTGTTGGAAACAATGCGGCTGGGGTTGGAGGAGATCGAAAAGATCGAGCCCGACGCCGTAAAGATTTCATACAAAGAGAGGTGAGATCCATGTTTAAGTTTGATTTGCAGCTTTTCGCGCATAAGAAGGGCGTGAGCAGCACGCGCAACGGCCGTGACAGCGAGTCCAAGCGCCTCGGCGTAAAGGAGCACGCGGGCACGGTTGTGACGGCGGGCAGCATTCTCGTGCGTCAGCGCGGCACGCATTTCCATCCGGGTCACAACGTGGGCATCGGCAAGGACGATACGCTTTTCGCCAAGGTGGCGGGCAAGGTCGCTTTTGAGCGCAAGGGTCGCTACAACCGCCAGGTCAGCGTTTATCCGACGGCTTAAGGCTTAAGGAGGTGCTGAGTTTATTGGCGCTTCCTTAAATATGTTGCAAGAAAGAGTACCTGCGCCTTTTGCGACGCAGGTATCTTTTTCTATCTGAGGCTCGGGGCGCTTGGCGCTCATGCTCCAGCGCCGCAGGTTTTGCGGCGCTGAGGCATGTGCATCAAGGGCGCAGGGATGACGCCGAGGGCGTTCTTGAAAGGAGGCAGCGATGCAGTTTATCGATCGTGCGAAGATCAGCGTGAAAGCGGGGGACGGCGGCAAGGGAAAGTCGGCGTTCCGCCGCGAGAAGTTCATCCCCAAGGGCGGTCCTTCGGGCGGTGACGGCGGCCGCGGTGCGGACATCGTCTTCGTCGTCGACCGCAATATGAACACCTTGCTCGATTTCCGCTATCATCGGAAGTTCAAGGGCAAGGACGGCGGCAACGGGGACATCAAGAATATGACGGGCGCGAACGCCGAACCGTGCTACATCAAGGTGCCGCCGGGAACGCTCGTCAAGGATGCGGCGACGGGCGCGGTGCTCGCCGATCTCACGGAGGTCGGGCAAGAGGCCGTCATCGCGAAGGCGGGGCGCGGCGGGCGCGGCAATGCACGCTTCTCCAATTCGGCGAACCGTGCGCCGACGTTTGCGGAGCTTGGCGAACCGGGAGAGAGCAAGGAGCTTCTGTTGGAGCTCAAGCTGCTCGCCGATGTCGGACTCGTCGGCTATCCGAGCGTCGGCAAGTCGAGCCTCATCACGGCGGTTTCGGCGGCGCGTCCTGAGGTTGCCGCTTACCATTTCACGACGCTCGTGCCCGTGCTCGGCGTCGTGCAGACGGACTACGAGAAGAACTTCGTCATGGCGGACATCCCGGGACTCATCGAGGGCGCGGCGGACGGTGCGGGTCTCGGGCACGACTTCCTGCGCCATGTCGAGCGCACGCGTCTCATCCTGCATCTTGTCGATGCTTCCGGCATCGAGGGACGCGATCCCGTAGAGGACTACTACCGCATCAACGCGGAGCTCAAGAAGTACAGTGAGAAGATCGCCTCGCGCACGCAGATCCTCGTCGCTAACAAGATGGACTTGCCCGAAGCGGCTGAGAATCTGCCCCGTCTGGAAGCCCTCGCAAAGAAGGAGGGCATTCGCATCTTCGCCGTTTCAGCGGCCGCGCATCAAGGCTTGAAGGAACTCATCGACTATGTGGGCGAGACGCTTGAAACCTTGAAGGAAGAGCCGCAGGAGAAGGCGGAAGAGGTGCGCGTCTACGATGCGTCCTTTGAAACGGCAGAGGAGGACGCCGTGACGATCACGCGCAACGACCGCGCCGATTTCATCGTCTCGAACAAGGCATTGGAAAAACTCGTCGCCATGACGAACTTCGGCAACGACGAGGCCGTGCGCCGCTTCCAGTATATATGGCGCATGAAGAAGATCGACGCGCTCTTGAAAGAGCGCGGCATCCAAGAGGGCATGACGGTTCATATCGGCGATATGGAGTTCGAGTATCGCGAGTAGCGGTAAAAAGGGAAGCGCAAATGTGTGAAGACAGGCGGCTGAACGTATCGGCGGTTCTTCGAGGGAGGCATGATGTATGAATGCACGCGAACGTCTGCGCGAGGCGAAGCGCATCGTCGTCAAGGTCGGCACGAGCACGCTCGTGCGCACTTCGGGAAAGCCTGACTTTCGGCGCATGGATCGCCTCGTGCGCGAGATTGCCGACCTCAAGAACGCGGGGCACGAGATGGTTCTCGTGAGCTCGGGCGCCATCGCCATCGGCATGGACAGCATCGGCCTGCAGAAGAAGCCGGCGGAGATTCCCGCACGCCAGGCCTTGGCGGCCATCGGGCAGTCGAGCCTCATGACGCTTTACAAGAAGTTTTTTGCCGACTACGGACAGACGGCGGCGCAGGTGCTCCTGACGAAGGAGAATGCCGCGCGTCACCACCAGTACGCCAATTCGCGCAACGCGCTCCTGGAGCTTCTTGCCATGGGCGCCGTGCCCGTCATCAACGAGAACGATGTCGTCGCCGTCGACGAGATCAAGATCGGCGACAATGACACGCTGTCGGCGACGGTCGCGACGCTTATCGACGCCGACGCCTTGCTCATTCTTTCGGATATTGACGGGCTTTACACGGCAAATCCGCAGGAAGACAAGACAGCACGATTGATTCCTGAGGTCGCGGAGATCACCCCAGAGATTGAGCGCATGGCGGGCGGTGCCGGCTCTTCCTTCGGCACGGGCGGCATGGCGACGAAGATCGAGGCGGCGAAGATTGCCGTGAATGCGGGCGCTACATTTGTCATCGCTCCGAGTGCGAAGGATGACGTGATTTCCGCTGTCCTTGCGGGTGAGTCTGTGGGCACGGTATTCCCGGCGAAGGAGTCGCATCTTCGGGTCAGAAAGAGCTGGCTCGCCTTCGGCAAGCGCATCGCGGGCGACGTCATCGTCGACGAGGGCTGCGAGGAGGCGATGCGCACGCATGGCTCAAGCCTTCTGGCAGCGGGCATCCGCGCCGTCGAGGGCGGCTTCGCGGCGGGTACGACGGTGCGCGTGCTGTCAGCGCGTCAGCAGGAGATTGCGCGCGGCATCGTCAATTACAGTGCGCAGCAGATCGAGAAGATTGCAGGGCGCAAGAGCCGTGATTTCGCAGGACTCATCGAGGGCGAGATCCACGAGGAGGTCATCCACCGCGACAATATGGTTCTGATGGTCTGAAGCCCCGCATAGCGTCGGGGCTTCAGTATGGGGAGGGGTTCATCATGGACATTGAGGCGTTGGTCAAGGAAAAGGCACAGGCGGCGAAGGAGGCGTCGAGACTTCTGGCAGTCATGAAGCCTGAGGACAAGAATAGGGCGCTTCATGCCATGGCGGATATGCTCGAAAAGCGGATGCGTCTCATCTTGGATGCGAACGCCGAAGATCTCGAAGAGGCGCGCATGAAGAAGGCGATCAAGCGCTCCTACCTCGACCGCCTTATGCTTGATGAGAGCCGCATTCACGCGATGGCGCAGGGTCTGCGCGAGACGGCGGCTCTTGCCGATCCCATCGGGCGCGGCGACTTCTCGACGGTGCGCCCCAACGGGCTTGAGATCCGTCGCGTGCGCGTGCCGCTCGGCGTCGTCGGCATCATCTACGAGGCGCGTCCCAATGTGACATCGGATGCGGCTGGGCTTTGCCTGAAGTCGGGCAACGCCGTGCTGCTGCGCGGCGGCGCAGACGCGATCCGCTCGAATACGGCGATTGCGTCGCTTCTCGCGCAGGCGGCGCAGGAGGCGGGAGTTCCTGCAGGCGCGATCGGCTTCATCGACTCGGCCGACCGACAGGGCGTAGAGGCGATGCTGCACCTCGACGGCCTCTTGGATGTCGTGATTCCGCGCGGCGGGGCGGGTCTCATCCGCGCTGTGGTGCAAAACAGCACGGTGCCTGTCATTGAGACGGGCAGCGGCGTCTGCCACACCTTCGTTGACGAGAGCGCCGACCTTGCCATGGCGGAGAAAATCGCTCTGAATGCGAAGGTTTCGCGCCCGTCGGTCTGCAATGCGATGGAGACGCTGCTCGTGCACGAAAGTATCGCCGAGGAATTCCTGCCACGCCTCGTGCGGGCGATGGAAGCGGCGGGCGTCGAGCTGCGCGGCTGCGAAAAGGCGCGTGCCATTTGCACCTCGCTCAAGGAGGCGCAGGAGGAGGATTGGTCGACGGAGTACGGCGATCTCATCCTCTCCGTCAAGGTCGTGCGTGATCTAGAAGAAGCCATCGCACATATCAACCGCTACAATACGGGTCATTCGGAGACGATCGTCACGAACGACGTCAAACATGCGCATCGCTTTCAGGCGGAAGTCGACGCGGCGGCGGTCTACGTCAACGCCTCGACGCGCTTCACGGACGGCGGCGAGTTCGGCTTCGGTGCGGAGATCGGCATCAGCACGCAGAAGCTGCACGCGCGCGGCCCCATGGGACTTCTGGAGCTGACCTCGATGAAGTATCTGATCTACGGCGAAGGACAGGTGCGCGAATGAAGCGCCTCCTCGGCTATGCGCGTGCCGTCAGGCAGTATCTGGCGACGGAAAAGGGCGCGTACGATTTCTACGATGCCGTACGTGCCGTCCTCGTCATCTTCCTGAGCATGGCGGCGGCGCTGGCCTTGGCGTTCTTTCTCTTCGGCTGATTCACGAAGGGCGCTTTTGCTGAATCTGCCGCATTCGTTTGTCGCATAGGAAGCGGGGTGAGGTCGTGGCACAGGAGAAGAAGCGCGTCGGCATCATGGGCGGCACGTTCGATCCCATCCATCTCGGGCATCTTGTCATCGCGGAGGCGGCACGGGAGGAATTGGCGCTCTCCGAGGTGATCTTCATTCCGGCGGCGCAGCCGCCGCACAAGCCCGGACGGAAGGTGGCGGCGGCTGCGCACCGCCTGCGTCTCGTGCAGCTTGCCGTGGAAGGCAATCCCTTTTTCCGTGCGCTCGACGTGGAGATGCGGCGCGAGGGTCCGTCGTATTCCTACGATACGCTGCGTGATCTCGTCGAAACGCATGGCGAGAGCGTGGACTTCTATTTCATTGTCGGCGGCGATGAGATCAGCGCCATCCTCACATGGCATCGCGTCGCCGAGCTTTTTTCCCTTTGCCGCTTCGTGGCGGCGAGGCGCAAGGGTTCGTCGCTCTCCCTGGACAAGGTGAGCACGCATCTCGGTGAGGAAGCGCTCTCGCGCATTCGACTCGTGCAGGCGCCTGAGCTGGAAATCTCCTCGACGGACATCCGGCGCCGCCTGCAGGAGGGGCGCTCGATTCGCTATCTCGTGCCCGAAAAGGTCGAAGCCTACATCTATAAAGAAGGTCTGTATTCATGAATTACGAGGCGATGAAAGAAGAACTCGCTCAGCGGCTGCAAAAGAAGCGCTACGAGCACTCCCTCGGCGTCGCGGACACCGCCGCCATGCTCGCCGGGCGCTTCGGCGTGGACGTGGAAAAGGCGCGTATTGCGGGGCTTCTGCATGACTGCGCGCGCGAATATCGGACGGCGGATCTTCCCGCTGAGGCGGCGCGGCGCTCGATTGCCTACGGCGAGGTCGAGCGTGCGATGCCGCTCCTTCTTCATGCCTACGTGGGCGCAAGGCGTGCGGAGGAACTGTACGGCGTGACGGACGCGGAGATTCAGCAAGCGATCTGGCGCCATACGGTCGGCGGCGAGCGCATGACGAAGCTCGATAAGATCATCTACTTCGCTGACATGATCGAGCCGCAGCGCGACTATCCTGAGGTCGAGGAGCTGCGTGCGCTGTCGCGCACGGCGAGCCTCGATGCGATGGTGCTCGAAGGGCTTTCCCAGTCCATCACCTTCGTTCTGCAGTCCGGAAGGCTCATCCATCCGGCGACGGTGGCGGCACGCAACGAAATTCTCCTTCGCGCCCGTGCGAAAGAGGGTCATGCGCCATGACGCAGAAAAAGAGGAGCCGCACGCAGGAGAACATCCGCTTGAAGCGCAAGGAGCAGGCGCGCCGCCGCCGCATCGCGCGCGCACGCTTCCTCGTGCTGATGTTCTTCCTCACCATATTCATCGCCGTGCTCGCCGTCGCAGGCTACTTTCTCTACGGCATCGGACACAGCATTTATCAGGAGATCGACGCCGTCTACCAGGGCTACGAGGAGCGGCGACAGGAGCGCGACCGTCACATCGATGCGAAGTTTGACGGCTACACGAACGTCCTCGTGCTCGGCATTGACGATGGTGCGGACGAGAACGGTACGGAAGGGCAGCACGCCGACACGATCCTGCTCCTCAGCATGGAAAATGCGACGGGTCGTCTGCGTGCCATCACGGTGCCGCCCAACATGATCGTACAGCTGCCACAGAAGGGCGGCGAGATACGTGCAACCGATCTCTACGCGCACGGTGGCGCTCCGACGATGGTGCAGGCGCTGTCGGATCTTCTCGGCGTCTCCATCCATCAGTATGTGACGCTCGATACGCACGCTCTCGCTGATCTCGTCGACGTCCTGGGCGGCGTCGACCTCTACGTCGAGGACGAGATGAACTACGACGACCCCGAGGCGGGGCTTTCCATCCATATCCCCAAGGGATTTCAACACTTAGACGGTGACACGGCACAGAAATATCTGCGCTACCGCAGCTCGGAACTCGGCGAGGTCGGCAGGCTGCACCGCCAGCAGCGCTTCGCTAAGGCGCTCTACGAGAAGTTCCTGCAGGTCGACACGATCCCGAAGTTGCCTGATGTGGCGGACATCTTTAAGTACCGCATGACGACGAGTGCGGAGATTTTCGATTCGGCGCGTCTTGCGAAGGTCTTGAAGAACCTCGGCGATGAGCCGCCGACGACGCTTCTTCTGCCCACCGTGCAGCGCGACGGCTATTGGCTGCCGGACCGCGCGGCGATCGGGCAAAAGATTGAAGAATTATTCCCAGAATTGGTAAAGCATGAGGGAGAAAATGACGATAATAAGTGAAGAGCAGTAGGAGGCATGGATTTTGAGCAACACACCGGAAGAAATGAGTCGGGCGATCGCCAGAGCTGCGAGCGACAAGAAGGCGCAGGACATCGTCATCATGCGCATGGCGGAGCTCACGACAGCGGCGGACTATTTCATCGTCTGCTCGGCGAATACGGCGACGCAGGTGCGCGCCATCGCCGACAATATCGAAGACGAGATGCTGGAAAAGCACGAGAAGCCGTATCTGCACAAGGAAGGCTACCGCGAGGGCGAGTGGGTTCTCCTCGACTACGGCGACTGTGTCGCACATGTTTTCATGACGGAGAGCCGCGCGTTCTACGCTTTGGAAAGGCTATGGAGCGATGCGCCGGCAGAGCCCTATGAGGACTAGATGATGGCGGAAGAAAAGCGCAGGAAGTACGGACCGAGTACGGTCGCCAAGCTTCGCGTCGCGCGTCTCGGCGACTTCGGCGCGTTCCTTGACGCTGAGACGGGCAGTACATCGGACGACATCCTGTTGCACAAGACACAGCAGACGCGCGAACTCTCCGTCGGAGAAGAGGTCGAAGTGTTCCTCTACCTCGATCCCAAGCACCGCCTGACGGCGAGCATGAGGACGCCGCGCATGAAGGAAGGGCAGGTCGCACGGCTCACGGTCATCAATGTGAGCCGCGACGGCGCTTTTCTCGATGTCGGCGCTGAGCGCGGCATCTTCCTGCCTTATGCGGGAATGCGCGGCAGGCCGCAGATCGGCGAAGTCGTCTGGGCGAAGCTCTACACGGACAAATCGGGAAGGCTTGCCGTGACGATGGAGGTCGAGGACGAACTGCGGCGCGCTTCGAAGCCCGCGACAGATGTGCGCGTCGGCGCCCATCTATTCGGCTCGATCTACAACATCACGGAGAGCGGCGCGTTCATTTTCACGAACGAACGTTACATCGTGTTCGTTCCCCACAAGGACATGCGCGAGCGGCCACGCGTGGGCGAGGAGGTCACCGTGCGCATCACCTATGTGCGCACGGACGGCAGACTCAACGGCTCCCTGCGTGAGCCGAAGGAGAAGGCGCTCGTCACGGATGCTGAGCGCATCCTCGCCTACCTTGAGGAGCACAGGGGCAGGATGCCTTACAGCGACAAGACGACGCCTGAGATCATCAAGGCGAAATTCCAGATCAGCAAGGCGGCATTCAAGCGCGCTCTCGGACATCTGCTTAAGGCGGGAAACATCGAGGAGAAGGACGGCTGGACGCTTCTTAAAGACGGGGCTTCGCTTGAGGAGGGCGAGGGGAAACGCGAAAATAATCCGTGATTCCCTGCAAATAAAAGAAGGATTTCAGACCTTTTTAACGAATTGTGTCTTATGAAGTATGAAATAGGGGGCGGATTTTTCATGGCAGAAGGAAAAGACGAGAAGAAGGGCATTTTGCTGGAAACCGGCACAAATGAGTTTGAAATCATCGAGTTCAACATCGGCGCTGTCGATTACGGCATCAACGTCGCGAAGGTGCGCGAGGTCATCAAGGCTTCGGACTTTCCCGTGACGACGATGCCGCAGGCGCATCCGTACATCAACGGGCTTTTCACCCTGCGCGGCAGGGCTGTGCCGCTCGTCGATCTGCCGCGTTGCCTCGGCGTCATGAGCGGACAGGCGGCGGGACGCTCGCAGAACATCATCGTGACGGAGATCAACGGCTATGACATGGGATTCCTCGTCGACAATGTTTCGCGCATCCACCGCATCTCGTGGAAGAACATGGAACCGGCGCCGGAAGTCGGCGACCAGTCGCGCGTCGTCGGTCTCGTGAAGATGGAAGGCAAGATCGTCCTCCTGCTCGACTTCGAGACGATCATAGCGGAGATCAATCCCGAAATCAACCAGAAACTCACGACGGTTGATGATACGACGGAAGATATCAAGCAGAGGCGTGCCTCGCAGCACATCATCGTGGCGGAGGACTCGATGCTCCTGCGCGACCTTCTTGTCAATACGCTGCATGGCGCCGGATATACGTTCGTGCGCGACTTTGGCAACGGCGAAGATGCGTGGAACTTCCTTAGAGAGGTCGCAGAGAAGACGGAGCCTGAGCAGATTTCCGAGAAGGTGCGCATCATCATCTCCGACGTCGAGATGCCGAAGATGGACGGACATCGCCTGCTGAAGCTCGTGCGCGACGACGACCGTCTGCGTCAGATTCCGCTCATCCTCTTCTCATCTCTGATCTCCGAAGAAATGCGCCGCAAGGGTGACAACCTCGGTGCAAGCGCCCAGATTTCGAAGCCCGAGATCAATCAGCTCATCCATACGATCGACAAGCTGATTTTCGGCATCGACACGACGGGCATGGACGACGATTTTTAAAAAAGGATTCTTCTTGCCGCAGCGCCTTCATGGCACTGCGGCTTTTTCGCGGCAGGGAAAAGAAAATTTTCGCAAATCCCTTGCAAAGCCGAGGTGTATCGTGTATAATCCTATTGTTGTCGATTTGCTGATGTAGCTCAGTCGGCAGAGCGTATCCTTGGTAAGGATAAGGTCACCGGTTCAATC
>ERZ773035.163-NODE-163-length-54948-cov-9.103857_pt1 | contig 54948 bp, 46 predicted proteins | sample MGYA00511487_ERZ773035 | MGnify/ENA primary metagenome ERZ773035 (study PRJEB29015, sample SAMEA2737985) | human oral metagenome | biome: human oral; feature: human-associated habitat; material: dental | place: China | collected 2024 ... | reverse complement strand
AATCGAGCCGGCGTCTCCGCAAAAAGATATAAGCAAAAACGACAACAGGCAGAACCGCCATCCCATGCGGCTCTGCCTGTTGTCGTTGCTGAAATCATCCTTTGAATCGCGTCCCGCCCTTCTCCCTCTCCCGCGCCTCGATCAGCTCCTTGCGCTGCGCGAACTGATAGAGGATGCGCTCGCGCGAAAATCCCCTGCCGCGCACTTCGGAAGCGTTCGCAATGATGAGGAACGCATTCTTGTCCAAGCGATCGCAGATTGCCTTGACGCGTGCGAGCTGCGTCAGGGAGACGACGACGAAGACGACGGCTTTCTTTTCCTGCAGAAAGCCGCCCCGGCCTTCGAGGTAGGTGACGCCGCGGTGCAGGCTCTCCATGATGGCGTCGCCGATCTTCTCACTTTCCTCTGAGATGATGAAGATCGCCTTCTCGCGATTGAATCCCGCCGCCCAGCGGTTCGTAAGCTCCGCTGTCGCATAGATGCAGACGAGCGTGAAGAGCGCCGTCTCCAGATCGAAGAGCGCCGCCGACGCTGCGATGACGAGCATGTTGAGCAGGAATACGCCCGTGCCGACGTCAATCGACCAATACTTCTTCAAGATGGCGCCGAGCACATCGACGCCGCCCGTATTCGAGCCGAAGCGAAAGATGACGCCGTATCCGATACCCGAGACGACGCCGCCGAAGATGGCGTTGAGCATCGTGTCGTGCACGGGATGCAGCACCGAAAGCGGCGCGAACACATCGATGCCGAGGGAGAAGAGCACCGTGCCCAAGATCGTATCGACGGCGTAGCGCTTTCCCACGAAGCGATGCGCGAGGTAGAGAATCGGCAGATTGTAGACGAGGAGCTGCGCGCCGACAGGCCAGCCGACGAAGTAGTGCAGGAGGATGGCAATGCCTCCAAGGCCGCTCGTCAGCAAGTTTGCCGGCAGTATGAAGAGGTTGATGCCGACGCCGCAGACGGCACAGCCGAAAAGGATTACAAAGTAGCGGCGCACCTCATGGATGATTTCCTTTTTCTTCATCGTCATGTCCTTCCCTCTCCTCACGACTTTTCTTCTCCCTCCCATCGTCCTCGCTCGCCATGCGTGCGATTTCCTTGGGCTTGCCGCGTGCGACGAGGTAGAGGGGCCGCCGCTTGACCTCCTCGAAGATGCGCCCGATGTACTCGCCGAGAATGCCGAGCGCGACGAGCTGCAGGCCGCCGAAGAGCAGCACGCAGGCCGTGATCGTCGCCCAGCCGGGCACGGCGCTCCCCTCGATGAACTTGATGTAAAGCACATGGAGGAGCAGCAAGATGCTCAATATGCCGCAGATGAACCCCGAGTAAAGACCCAGCCGCAGGGGCACCGTAGAATAGGCGAGGATACCGTCGAGCGCGAAGTGCAGCATCTTTCGCGGCGAGAATTTGGAGACGCCCGCAAAGCGCTTGGGCGCGACGAAGCGGATCTGCACCTGACGGTAGCCCATGGCACCGATCATGCCGCGAATGAAGCGCGCACGCTCGCGGTAACAGCGAAATTCCAGCACGACCTTGCGATCCATGAGGCGAAAATCCGAGCCGCCCTCCTGGATGTGGACGCGCGAAATCTTGTTGAGCGCCTTGTAGTACCAATACGATGTCGCCCGCTTCAAGAAGCCGACGCCTTCCGTCGTCTCACGGATCGTCTGCACGACGTCAAATCCTTCTTCCCACTTGGCAAGAAGCGTCGGGATCAGCGCGGGCGGATGCTGCATGTCGCCGTCCATCATGATGACAGCCGCTCCATCCGCATGGTCGAGGCCGCACGTCAAGGCAAGCTGATGCCCGAAGTTGCGCGAGAGGAAGATGGGCTGCACGCGTGCATCCTTTTCCTCCAAGCGGCGCAGGATCTCGCGGCTCTTGTCACACGAGCCGTCATCGACAAAAATCAGTTCGAAGTCGTACTTCGTCGCAGCCATGACTTCAGAAATCGCCTGATAAAAATGTTCGAGATTGTCCTCCTCGTTGAATACGGGGACAACGATGGAAATGAGCTTCAATCTTTTTTCTCCTCACTTCAGTGCGGCCTCGAAAGTGATCGCACCATCCTTGTAACGAACCGCGAGCTTTCCCTTGAGATAGCTGACGATTTCAGCAGCGATCGTCAGACCGATGCCGTAGCCGGCCTTCTCGCTATTATGTGACGCATCCTCGCGGTAGAAACGCTCGAAGAAGCGCGAATAGTCTATGCCCTCGCCCGCCGCATAGGGATTCGTCACAGAAAAGACCATGCCGCGCCCGCGCCTGCCGCTCGCGAGAGCGATCTGCACGTCGCCGCCGTCGTCTGCATATTTGACGGCATTGTCGACGAGGACGTTCATCAGCGTGTAAATGATGCGCTGGTCGGCGAGCACATGAACGCCGTCTTCGATTTCCGTCACGATCCGCTTTCCCTGCTCCTTTGCTGGAAGTTCAAAGGAGGCGGCAACCTCACGCGCTGTCTCCGCGCAGTTGACGTCGATCGGGTGGAAATGCTCCGAGACGCGCTCTTCGAGCTTCGCGAGCGCGACCATGTCGTTGACGAGACCTGAGAGTCGCTTTACCTGCTTCAAGATCGTCTCCGTCCACTGGTTTTTGCCCATCGTGATCTCAAGCACCTCCGTATTCGCCGAGATGATGGCGATCGGCGTCTTCAGCTCATGACTCGCGTTCGTGACGAATTGTCGCTGGCTCTTCAAGTTGCGCACGAAGGGCGCGACGAGGCAGCGTGAGAAGCACGCGACGAGCGCGATGTAGAGCAGCACGCAGAGGATGCCGACGAGGACGGAAAAGCGCACGCCGTTCCAGACCATCTGCATCTCGCGCGTACAGTCCATGACGACGACGAAGGAGCCGCCCCCCTCAAGCTTCGTGATGAGATAGGCGTAGTAGGCGCCGTCGGCTTCGTAGTTGCCGCGCAGGCTGGCGCCATGAGCGAGACGCGCCGCCAATGCCTCGGCTTCCTCGTCGGTGACGGCGGCGATGTGGCTCGCATCCGCCGCAAGGAGTGCACCATCCTCACTGAATTTCGCCCAGTAGTAGCGCGTCTGAAAGGCAAACTCCGGCGTATAGTCGAAGCCCTCGTCGACAATGCGCTTTTCGGGCAGCTTGCCGTCGTGGCGCGTGATGTAGGAGAGCACCGCCTCGATGCGGCTTCCCTCGTCGTAGAAACTCGCGAGGTTCAAGGCGGCGAGCACGACGAAGACGATGAGGACGACGGCAGCCGTGCCTAGGACGATGAACTTGCGCCGCAGCCGCGATACCATTTCCATCTAGCCCACCTCGCAGATCGTGTAGCTTCCCCCCTGCTCACCGCGAATCGCAACGTCGCCATGAATCGCCTTGAGTTTCTGTCGCAGGTAGGAGATGTAGACCCAGACGATGTCCGCGCCCTCTTCCGCTCCCTGCCACACGCGCTCGTAAATCTCCGACGTCGTGACGCACTTTCCCGCATTCATCATCAAGAGCTGCATGAGCTGCGTCTCCTTGCTCGCAAGGCGCACGGCGCTCTTCGCCGCCAGTTCCTGCTTTCCGACGTCGAGCGTGACCGAGCCGAGCGACAGCTCGGCGGGCGCATAGACTTCGGCGCGGCGCGTCAAGGAACGCAGACGTGCGAGCAGCTCCCCCATCGCGAAAGGCTTGGGCAGGTAGTCGTCCGCCCCCGCGTCAAGCCCCTCGATGCGGTCGCCGACTTCCGCCTTCGCCGTCAGCAGCAGGACGGGCGTCGTATCGCCCGCCGCACGCAGCTCTTTCAAGGCCGTCACGCCGTCCATCACGGGCATCATCACATCGAAGACCATGCAGGCGTAAGTGCCTTTGTGCGCGAGCGCCAGAGCCGCCCTGCCGTCGCGAACGGCGTCGACCTCGTAGCCCGAATGCTCCAGAACTGCGACGAGCGCCGCCGCCATATCCTTTTCGTCTTCCGCCAGCAGGAGCTTCATGCCATCACCTCGCCCATCACATCGGACTCTCGAATCAAGTTGCGAATCGTCTGCATCGAAAGGTCGCACGAAGCAAGCTCATCGGCGCAGCGCTTGAGCTCCGCCGCCAAGAGTTTGCGATTCTTGACCGTGTGCTTGTACATCATCTCGTGCTCCAAACTCGCCCAGGAATCCATGGCGAGCGTGCGAAGCTGCAATTCCACAAAGAAATGTCCGGGATTCCTCCCTGCCACATCCTCGAACGGCGCTTCGATCGAAACGATCATGTGGTAACTGCGATAGCCGTTCGGCTTCACGTCGCGAATGTAGTCCTTCTCCTCGAAGACCGTCACGCCAGAAAGCTCTTTGAGCGCACGCACGACGACGTAAACGTCGTCGATGAAGCGGCAGACGACGCGAACGCCGATGGCGTCATGCACCTTGCAGAGAGCCGCCTGCGGCGTCTCGGGCAGTCCTTTGCGGCGGCACTTCTCACGCATGCTCTCGTCCGACTTGATGCGGCAGATCAGATGCTCGTAGGGCGCCGATCCTGTGCGCTCCTTGACGCGTGCGCTGATCTCCTCGATGCGCGTGCGAAACGCGCCGAGAATCTCAGGGAGCGCCTCTCCCTGCTTGCCATAGATGCTTTCCAAGAGAATCCCTCCCCTGCTACTTCTTCACGAGGCGCAGATGACGCTCCGCTTTCTTCTTCGCCACATCGCGCTCCAAGGCTTCCCGGAGCTTGCTGCGGTTCGACGCGCCCGTGCCATGCTGTCCAATGTTCAAGAGGATGCCGACGCTCGCCATACTGATCATCAGTGACGTGCCGCCGTAGCTGATGAAAGGTAGCGGCACGCCAATGACGGGCAGGAGGCCGCCGACCATCAGAAGGTTGATGACCGCCTGACCGCTGATGAGCAGCAGGATGCCCGTAGCGAGAAACTGTCCGTAAGCGTCAGAGGCGGCATTTGCGATGCGCGCACCATAGACGGTGAACGCCGAGTAGAGCACGAGCACGAGAATGACGCCCAGAAAGCCTGTCTCCTGGCTGAATATGGCGAAGGCGAAATCCGTATGCGCCTCGGGCAGGTAGCTGTACTTGCTCACGCCCATGCCAAGCCCCATGCCCGTGAGGCCGCCCGAGCCGATGGCGGACAGAGACTGCACCGTCTGATAGCCGATGCCCTGCGAATCCGCCCACGGATCGAGCAGAACCTTGAGGCGTGCAAGGCGGTACGGCTGCAGGATGGACAGTGCCGTGCCCGCCGCCGCAAAGATGGCGACTGTCGTCAGCACCTTCGTCTTCTGAAGCCCTGCAATGCAAAGGAGCATGAAGGGCACGAAGATGACGATGAACATCGTGCCGCCGTCCGGCTCCAGCTCGATCAACAATCCCATGAAGAGGACGAGCAGATACTGCGGATTCGGGAAGAGAATGTCGATGGGCTTGTCATTTCGCACACGGTATGCCGCATAAGCAGAAATGAGCATCAGGGAAACGAGCTTCGCGATTTCCGCCGGCTGAATCTGGAAGCCTGCCGTGCCGAGCCAACGCTTCGAGCCGTTGACCTCCGCGCCCACGAGAAGGACTGCGATGAGCGAGAGGATCGTGATTATGACGACGGGCACGATCCACGCACGCCAGCGATGGTAATTCACGCGGCAGCCAAGAAAGAAGCAGAAGAAGCCCGCCGCAAGGTTGAAAAGCTGACGCTGCAAGAAGAAGTACGGCGTGCCGAACGTCGTTTCCGCCAAGATGAAGCTTGAGCTGAACACGTTGATGCTGCCGAAGACGAGGAGCACGATGAAGATGGCGAGCACCGCCTCCATATCGCTGACCCAGAAGCTCTTCTTGCCCTTGTCTTCTGCGGCTTCCTGTCTTTCCATAGTCCCCTCCTTCACGCGAACGTGACCTCGCAGCGGTTGATCTTTTCACCCTTGCCGCTGAATTTCTTTTCATACTCCGTCATCACGTTGTCGGGACGGGCCTCGCTGTGCAGATCATAGGAAACGTCGTGCAGCGAAAGCCCCATTTCGCGAAACTCCTCCAGCGAAAAATCGAAGAGCGCACGGTTGTCCGTCTTAAAGACAAGCTTGCCGCCGGGCACGAGGAGTTCCTTGTAGCGAGCGAGAAAACTGCGGTGCGTGAGGCGGCGCTTCGCATGGCGCGCCTTGGGCCACGGATCGCAGAAGTTCACAAAGAAACGATCGACTTCCCCCGGCGCAAAAATTTTCTCAAGCTGGGCGATGTCGAAGACGAGCAGGCGCACATTCTTCAGCTCCTTCTCGCGCACCTTCTTCGCCGCTGCGATGAGCACATCCTGCTGCTTCTCGATGCCGATGAAGTTCACCTCAGGGGAGCGCTCAGCCATCTGACGGATGAAATCGCCTTTGCCCGTGCCAAGTTCGACAAAGAGCGGCGCCTCGCGTCCGAAGATCTCCTTCCAACGTCCTCTTTCCGCCTCGCCCGCCGGGCGATCCTTCGGATAGACAAAATCATCGTATGCGTGAATGGCCTCATCCACCCACGGCTTCCTGCGCAGTCGCACAGAACTTCCTCCTTACACTTTTTCCAACTGAAACTTCTTCAAATAGCGATACAGCGTGACGCGGCTGACATCGAGAAGATTTGCCAAGCGGCTGACGTTGCCGCCCGCCGCCTGCCATGCACGCAGGAATATTTCCCGATCCGTCTTCCAGTCATCATCGGGCTTGACATCACCCATGAGATTGATGTTCTCGGGCGAAATTGCCATGCCCTCCGTATGGAAGAACGCCTGCTCCAAGATGCTCTGCATCTGCTTGATGTTGCCGGGCCAATCGTACTCTTCAAGAAGCGTCAGCGTCTCCGGCAGAAGCCGCTTTCTCTCCATGCGGTGCTGCTCGGCGAGCTCGCAGATAATCTGCTCGGCGAGCAGGGGGATATCCTCGCGTCGGTTGCGCAGCGCCGGCATGCGTATGACACTGCGCGAAACGATGTCGTAGAGACTTCGGTCGAAGAGGCCTCGCTCCGTCAAGCGCTTGAGATCGCCGTCACAGTCGGCGATGATCCGCACGTCGATGGGGCGCACGACCGTCTCACCGAGACGATGCGCCTTGCCCTCGCGCAGAGCCGCCGCGAGAGCGGCCGCGGTCTTCTTCGGCAGCTTCTCGATCTCATCGAGAAAGAGCGTGCCGCCAAAGGCAAGCTCCAATTTGCCGGGACGGCTGACATCGGGGGAAAGCGCCGCGCCGAAAAGCTCTTCGTCCAGAAGTTCCGGCTGCACATCGCCGCAGCGGAAGGAAATCAAAGGCCCCGCCGCGCGCGCCGACGCCTGATGTATGCCGTGCGCCAGACGCTGCTTGCCCGTGCCGCCCTCGCCCTGCAGCAGCACATGATTCTTTCCCCTCGCCACGCGCAGCGCCTTTTCACGCAGTGCCTGGAACGCCTGTCCCTTGCCCGCCATCGTGGCGAGGCTGTACTTCGCCGTATAGCCCGCCGTGTGCGCGACGAGCATCCTAAGATCCTCAATGGGCATGGAAACGGTCACGACGCCATTGACCTCGCGCGTCACAGGGCTTTCGATCGGCACGACGGTCGTGACGTCCTCATACGTCTTCGCCTCCGTGATCCATGTGACCTCCTTGTTGTAGCAGGGCGTGCCGCTGAATCCCTGATAGATCGGCGTGTGACGATAATTCAAAACGATATCGTTGAGGTTTGACAGACGGCTCGTCGCCTTATCGCGCGCTCCGATGCGCGTGAGACGCTCCAATCCCAAGCGGTTCGCATAAGCGACCTCGCCGCTCGGCAGGATATGATAGACGGCGAACGGCGCGGCATCCAAGATCGCCTCCTGCGCCTGCAGTCTGAGGTCGCGCGCCAAGGCGGCCTCAAGCGAACGCGCGATGATCAGAAGCTGAGCGATGACGGCATCCTGCGGCACGAGCTTCGGATCGTCCACGACGATGTTCACGAGATAGCGCAGTTCGCCGCCGACGAGGACGGGCGCTGTACAAGCGTCGCTTTCGTGAGACGCCTCGCGCCAAATCTCCGGCCCGAAGACCCAAAACGGCACACGCTTCTCCTTCGCTATGCTGATGCTCGAAGCGCCGATCTCTTCGATGCCAAGGCGCGAGCCTTCGACCTTGCCGGGAGGCAGACGCATGAAGGGCAGCGTGCAGCTCTTCAAGACGAGCGCCTCGGCGTCGAGCAGCAAGAGGCTCAAGCCGTAACGCGCAAAGAACTCCTGCACGCCCTCCGTCAGCTGCAGAAGGCAGTCGATGGCAGGAGCATGCTTTTTCTGCAGTGCACAAAAATCCTCCGCAGAAAGCACGCGCTTCGGCTCCGTCCCCATCGAAGGCACGTCGAGACGCTTGCTCTCACGCCACGCCTCGGCCACCCACGGATGCACGTTGACGTCGATCTCTCCTTCGTCGCGAAACCTCTGGTAATACGCCTCAAGCTTCTCCCTGCTGCGCTGCTCCCGTATCATATCTCTCCCCCGTCCCAGCCAAATGTATTCTATGAATGAACAATCTCGTTTCCCTCCGTATCATACTATCTCATTCTACTACGAAATGTTAAGAGCGACAAGCACATTGCCAAGTTCTCATATCCCATGTATAATGGAAAAGATATGAAAAAAGAAATTATTGCATAGAAAGCAGGGATTCGATATGGCGAAACAACTGAAGAAGATCCGCCGGAATCTGAAGCCGCAGGCGGGCGGCACGAACACGGAGAAGCGCCCTGAAAAAAAGGGTAAGGACACCTTCCTCCTGATCATGATCGCACTCACGTTCTTCATCGCGTTCATCGGCTGGTCGGAAATGACGTGGCTGAACCGCTCGATGTACGGCTCCCTCGCCGCCTCCCTCCTCCTCATTTACGGCTACAAGCAGGGAAATTTCGGCGAGAAGGAAAAACTCTGGATGACGCGCGCCAGCATGTTCTTCATCGCCCTCTCCTTCGCCCTCTTCGCGGCCATCTGCTACTTCCAATACTTTGCCTGATACAGAAACCCACCATGCCCGCTCGGCGTGGTGGGTTCTTTGCTTCTCTTTGCTTTCCGCCTTCTCAATCCTTGAGGATATGCCACTCGCCGCTGCGATTCGTTCCCGTGCGCTCGATGACGCCCGCCTTGTGCAACGCCGTCGTCATGCGCTTGACCGTGGCGATCGATACGCCGAGCGCTTCCTTCAAAGCTTTCTGCGTGACCTTGGGATTCTCACGAATCACATGGAGAAGCCTTTCTTCCATCGATTCTTCTGACAAAACCTTCACAGTCTTTTCCAAAACTTCTTTCACGGTTTCTTTCGTAGATTCCTCCGCAATCGCTTCTGCAGATTCTGCTGCATCGAAAGAAAGCTCCTGCTGCCCCGCGCTCACCTTTTCTTCCCGCGGCTCTGCCGGCTCTTCCTCAATGGCGACATCATCCGCCTTGAGATCCGCAAGGGATTCAAGTTCAAGCTTCAGCTCGGGCGCAGGCTCAAAATCCGGCTCATGATCGGCTTCCACTTCTTGAACAAGGCTCGCATCTTGTCCATCTTCCAGCGAAGTCCCGGATGCCAAAACATCGCCTGCGCCGCTTTCTTCCTGCAACGGCGCCTGCTCTTCCTCTATTTCCTCCGGCAAAGGCTCTTCTTCCCGTATAGGTTCAGCTTCGTCTGCAAGTTCAGCTTCTTCTATAGGCTCAACTTCCTGCACAGATTCAGCTTCCTCTGCAAGCTCCGTTTCCTCGACAGGCTTCTGCTCTTGAACAGGCTCCACGATCTCAACAGGTTCAACATCCTGCACGAGTTCAGCTTCCCCGACAAGCTCCTGATTTTGGACAGGCTCCACTTCCTCAACGGCCTCAGCAGTCTGCACAGGTTCGGCTTCCTCAACAACACCTTCGTGCTGCTGTGCTTCTTCCTCGGCACGGCAATAGAGATTGATGCGCACAGAATCGCCGAGCGTGATGACGGCAGGCTCGGGCAGGCGCGCTCGCTTTGCCGCACGGTAAAGCTCAGGCAGAATGCTCTGGAAGCCCGTCATCATGCCCATGTAGAGGAACGCCGCCGCAATCGCGCGGTTGCGTATCTTGGAGAAGCCCGTCTTGAGCTTCCAGATCGTCATGTCCTCTTCCAGCAATCCCGGCACGGTGATTTCCAAGCGATCCTCGTAAAGCACGAGGGCGATGCGTCCCGGCGCCGCATAGTTCCTCTGGCAAACAGCGCGAGCGAGCAGGCGGCGTATGAGATCTTCCGGAAGCTCCTCCAATCCGCGCGCCTTGACGCCCCGCGCCAAAAGGCGCTCCTGCACATAGTTCGCTGCACCGTCCACCTGCTCCGTCAAGGAACCGGCAAACTCTTCGCCGCCGACGAAATCAAGGCGCGTCGCGCCAAGATACTCGGCGCACTGGATGAAGCCCTCGGGAAAAAGTTCCTCCGCCGTTCCTGCGAGCAGATGCCAGCCGCCCGTCGCGCGGCACTCGCCCTCCTCCTCACGCAGAAGCTTCCATGCCAGGAGATCCTCCTTCTGCAGGCGCACGACATCATCATCAGCGCGGCGTTTCTCCGCCTCGCCGTACATCATGCGGCAGAATTCCTCGATCTCCACATCACTGACCGTGCTCTCGGCCGCGAGCTGATCGGCGCTGCTGTTCGTGCCTGAAAGAAGAAGCTCCTGCACCTGATACGGCTCAGCGAGGCGCGTCGCGCCGCCGACGCGCACATAGGTGCCGTCCATCATGCCCAATTCCTTGACGAAATACGGCTTTTCCATACCGGGGAAAATCTCCACGACGACGACCTGCCGTCCATCTTGCAGTTCCACACCGACACGCGGAAAAATGCGCGGCTCGCAGCTGTCGAAAATCTTCTGCGTAATCTCATCTATGCACGGAATGAGCTCCGCTTCTGCTGAAAATCCCCTGCCGCTTTCACCGTAGAAAATGATGCGTCCGCCTCGTCCGTTCGCAAAAGCCACGGCCGTATTCAAAAAAGATCCGCTCTCTGCCACGATCTGCTCCACGAAATCGCCGCGAACCCCCGTCATTTCTTCCTGCACATTCAGCACCTCTCTGCCATCCGTTTTCTACGCTATAGTATAACAGTTTTTCCAAGGAAAGTCCAAAAAAAGAGAGCGGCTCTCGCCCCCCTCTCATCATGCTTCATCTCGTTTCAATTCTCTATGCCCTTGCGCGCCGCCACGCCCTTCGCATAATAGTGGCGCACTTCCCGCATCTCCGTGACGAGGTCGGCTCGCGCGATCAGCCAATCGGGCGCATTCCTGCCCGTCAGGACGACCTCTCGCTCGGGCGGCAGATCATTGAGCAGGGACTCGACCGCCTCGCGCGAGATGAGTTCGAAGAAGAGAGCCACGTTCAGCTCGTCGAGGATGACGACGTCCCAAGCGCCCGAGCGTGCGGCTGCGGCAGCCTTGGCGAAGCCGTCCTGCATCAGCTGCAGGTAGTCGGCGGGCGGCTCACCCTCAGGGAATACGACGACGTCTTCTCCCCATGCCGCACGCTCCTCTTCTGTCAGCATGCCTTCCTTCGCGATAAAGAACGGTTTGCCCGTCGTATAGAGCGCAAGCTGCGGTGCGAATCCCTGCAGAACTTTCTGCTCGCTGTAGGCGAGGCTCTTCATGAACTGCATGATGTAGACGCAAAGCCCTGCACCCAAAGCGCGCACGGCGAGACCGATCGCCGCCGTCGTCTTGCCCTTGCCCGCGCCCGTATAGACCTCGATCATCGGTTGTCCACCTTGTCCATTGCATAGAGATCATGCTCGGCAAAGCGCTTTTCGGCAAGCGCTTCATACTTCGTGCCCGGCCTGCCGTAATTCGTGTACGGATCGATGGAGATGCCGCCGCGCGGCAGGAACTTGCCCCAAACCTCGATGTAACGCGGCTCCATGAGGCGCACGAGATCCTTGAGGATGATGTTCACGACATCCTCGTGGAAGTCGCCATGATTGCGGAAGCTGAAGAGATAGAGCTTCAGCGATTTGCTCTCGACCATGCGCCGCTCGGGCACATAGGAGATCGTGATCGTCGCGAAATCCGGCTGCCCCGTAATCGGACAGAGGCTCGTGAACTCGGGGCAGTTGAACTTGACCCAATAATCCTTGTCGGGATGCTTGTTCTCAAAGGTTTCCAAAAGCTCAGGCGCATAGTCCGCCGCATACTGCGTGTTCTTTTCGCCGAGATGCGTGACGCCCTTCATCTCATCGCTCGTGCGTGACATAGCTGCTCCTCTCCGTGCGCTTCTTGACGCATCAAAAATTTTTCCTCGAATCCTTCCTTTGTTTCCGGCCGTCCGAAGAGATATCCCTGAATGGAATCGACCTTGCACGTCTTCGCCAGAAGATCATACTCCTCCTGCGTTTCCACACCCTCGATGCAGACCTTCATGCCCATGCTGTGGCAAAGCTCCACCGTGTAGTCCACGATGCGGCGATCGAAGTCCGACCACAAGATCTGCTTAACGAAGGCTCGGTCGATCTTCACGATGTCGCACGAGAGGTTCTTGAACATCGCCAAGGAGGAGCAGCCCGTGCCGAAATCGTCCATGGCGATCTTCAGACCATACTCGCGCAGAGAGGCAAACTGACAATTGATGAAATCCCAGTCCGAGATGACCGTGTGCTCCGTAAGCTCCAAAACGATGCTCGCCGGATCTACGCCATAGCGCTCAATACATTCCCTGACAGCCTCCTTGAAGGACGGGTCGCGCAGCTGCACATAGGAAAGGTTGATGCTCATGCAGAAATCGGGAACAATCTTCTGCCACTCACGACAGATGCGCACCGCCGTATCGGCAATCCACTTGCCGACGGGAATCATCAGCTGCGACTCTTCCAAAAGGGGGATGAACTCCATAGGCGCGACCATGCGCCCCTTGGAATTCTGCCAGCGCAGCAGGGCTTCCGCACCGATGATGCGCCGGCTTTCCGCCCCCACCTGCGGCTGAAAGCACAAGCTGAAACCGCGGCAGCCGTCCTCCACCGAGCAGCGTATGTCCTCGCGCGCCGTCAAAGAGCGCAGCCAGCGGTTGTAAAGCTCCTTCGAGAAGATGCAGTTCTTGTTCTTGCCCCCCTGCTTCGCCAAGGTCAGCGCCGCTTCCGCATACTTGTGCAGCACGAGGTAGTCCTTGCCGAACTGCGGGAAGAACACCGTGCCGCCCGACACCGTGCAGAAATACTTGTGCTCATTGATCTGCTGCGGCTTCAAGAGAGCCGTCTGTATACTCCGGTAGAGAGTTTCAACATCCGCCTCATCCGCCCCCGGATAAACGATGCCGAACTCGTCACCGTCGAGCTTATAGAGCCGGAAATCCGTCGAGAGGATCTTCTTGATGCGCTTTGCAACCTCGCGTAGAACCTGATCGCCAAAGGCGCGGTTGTAGGCTTCGTTGACGATCTTAAAATTGTCGATGCCAAGAATCATCAGTGCGCCGCCCCTGCCCGTCTCGCGCGCCTCGTCAAGCGCCGCCTTCATGCGCTGCTCCAGCTGGTACTTGTTCAAAAGTCCCGTGACGGCGTCCGCACGGATGCGCTGTCCCATGAGCCGAAAGATTCCCGCATAGAGCGTCCTCTTTCCCTCATGGTCGAGCGCAGCAGCGCAGCGACACTCGATCCACTCGTAGTCGTCCTTGCGCGTCCTCGCGCGAAACTCAACACAGCCCTCTCTCGTGTGCCCCTGCAGCACATCGTCAAAGACCTTCGTGACGTTTTCGCGCTCCGTCGGATGCATGATCTCCTGCCAAGCCTGGCGAAAAGCAGAAAATCCCATCGTTTCCGCAGGTATGCCGAAATCCCGCACGATGTTCGGCGACGTCATCGCCACTTTGTTTTGCAGATCCACCACATAAAGATAGCCGGACGTCGTCCTCTTCAGCACATCAAAATAAATCTTCAGCCGCTTCAAAAGCGGACTCAATGCAGTTCTAGGTGCTCGGCGCATGGCGACCTCCTGTTGTCGGGTGTACCCGATGATCTTATGAATATATAATAACCGACAAATTTCCTAAATGCAAGACTTGACAAAGATTTCCTCCATAAAACTTTATGGAGGAAATCCATCTTCCGACCCAAGAAAAAGCCTCCGACGCCGGAATGGCAATCGAAGGCTTTGAGATGTACAGACCTCACTTATCAACGCTTTTTCGTTCTACTCGTAATTCCCAACCTCAGCCAAGGCTGCTCGCCTCCGCTTTACTGCGCCTCTGCTGGAAGAAGAGCACGGACGCCAGGAGAAGGAATCCCACGAGATCGGTCACAAGTCCTGGTTGAATCATCAAAAGACCGCCGACGAACAGCATAACGCGCTCAAGTCCGTTCAACGGCTTCACGAGGCAGCCGATCATCGATGCGCTCAAGCCGACCATGCCGATGACCGAGGTCACGAGCACGGTGATGAGCGATATGGGTGTCGCATCGATCATGAGGACGACGGGCGACAGCACGAAGATGTACGGAATGATGAAGGCGGCGATCGCGAGCTTCGAGGCATTGATGCCCGTCTTCAGCGGCTTGCCGCCGCTGATGGCAGACCCAGCGAAGGCGGCGAGAGCCACAGGAGGCGTCACGTCGGCGATGATGCCGAAGTAGAAGACGAACATGTGCGCCGCGAGCACGGGCACGCCCATCTGGACGAGCGCGGGAGCGGCAATCGTCGAGGTGATGACGTAGTTCGCCGTCGTCGGCACGCCCATGCCGAGGATGATCGACGTGATCATCGTAAAGAACATCGTCGGCAAAAGCATGCCGCCCGAAAGATCGAGCAGAGCCGACGCGAGCTTGAGACCCACGCCTGTCTTCGTCACGACGCCGATGATGATGCCCGCCGAAGCGCAGGCGACGAGGACGCCGAGGACGTTTCGCGCACCGTTTTCAAGACCGCGCACGATCTCTACGGGCTTCATGCGCGTCGACTTGCGCAAAGACGAGGCCGCGATGGCGAGCACGATCGCCCACAGAGCCGCACGCATCGGCGTGAAGCCCGAGACGAGCAGATAGATGATGACGATGAGAGGAATCGCGAGATGGCCACGCTCCTTCAAGATCTCCCACGGCTTGGGCAGTTCGCTTCGCGGCACGCCCTTGAGATTGCTGCGGCGCGCCTCGAAGTGGACGCCGAGCCAAATGCCGAGGAAGTAGAGGAGCGCAGGAATCGTCGCTGCTTTGACGACGTCGAAGTACGGCACACCGACGAACTCCGCCATGAGGAACGCCGCCGCTCCCATGACAGGCGGCATGAGCTGTCCGCCCGTCGAAGCCGCCGCTTCGACCGCGCCCGCGAAGTTGCGCTCATAGCCAAGCTTCTTCATCATGGGAATCGTGAAGGCTCCCGTACCCGCGACGTTGGCGACCGAGCTGCCCGAGACTGTACCCATGAGGCCGCTCGAAAGCACGGCGACCTTCGCCGGGCCGCCGCGCGCCCAGCCCGCCACGGCATTCGCAAGGTCGATGAAGAACTTGCCGAGTCCCGTCGACTCCAGGTAGGCACCGAAAAGGATGAAAAGGAAGATGAAGGTCGAGGACACGCCGAGCGGTATGCCGAACACGCCCTCCGTCGTGAAGAAGAGATGCGAGACGAGCTGGTCGAGATTCAGTCCGCGATGTGCGAGAACGCCCGGAAGGTACGGCCCTGCGAATGCATAGGCGAGGAAAAAGAGCACGACGCAGACCATCGGCATGCCGACGACGCGGCGCGTCGCCTCGATGACGAGCACGATGCCGATGAGACCTACGACGAGATCAAGCGAATTGACCGTTCCCGCACGCATCACGAGGCTTCGATAGGCGAAGATGATGTAGGCGGGAGCGCCCGCACCCAAGATGGCGAGGACGACGTCGACGACATGCACCTTCTCGCGCGACCAGGCCTGCCGCATGGGGAAGAGCAGGTAGACGAGCGTCAGGCCGAAGCCCAGATGAACGGCACGCTGCAGCTGTGCATCGAGCACGCCGAAGACCGCCGTATAGATTTGAAAGAGGGAGAACGCGATGGCGAGAACCGCCACGACCTTCGCCATGAAGCCCTTGTGCTCGATGACGTCGGATTCCTTATCGTATTTTTTCAGAACTTCTTTTGCAAGTTCCTCATGCTTCTTGTCCGGCATGATGAACATCATTCCTTTCCTGCCGCAGCAGCGGCTCCAAGCTCCTTGCCGAAGAGCTTCTCCATGCCCCAGCGCCACGGGGCGATGACTGTGAGGTCGACGCGGCTTCCTGCCGGAAGCTTTTCAAAAAGCTTCTCCTCCGTGCCGTCGAGCACGAGCGTCAATTCCGTTCCCACCCCCGTGCGCAGAGAAAGACGCGGGAAGCGGCGCTCCATGCCGTCCATGACGAAAAAGTCGCCTTCCGCGCGGAACTCGCCCTCGCTCGCGAGGAACGGCAGCCCCACGCCGAACGATTGGTAGCGCGTCCTGTCGAGCACGAAGCCCGAAACTTCGTCATCCACGCGCAGGTCTTCCTCCACGGGCGTCTTCTGCACCGAATGGATGAAGCGAATCACGACAGGCATCCCCGCGTACGCTTTTTCCGCATAAAGGAGCGCCCCCTGCTCGCTTTCCACGACGAGCAGGGGGCGTGCCAAGAAATCTGCAAGCGCCGCGAGCACGAGAGCCGCAAGGAAGAGCCTCACACCCAGCCGCTTCTTCATTTATTCCTTGTAGTAGCGCTCTGCGCCGGCATTCAACTCAATGGACATGCCGTCCTTCGCGCTCTCCTTCGTAATCTGCTTCGCCGCCGAATGCGCCGCCTGCAGCTTCTCGATATTGTCGAAAAGCGCCTTCGTGATGTCGTAGCCGAGCTTCTCGTCCACCTTGTCCGTCGCAACGAGCATCGCCATGACGGAGATTCCCGGGACTTCTTCATCGAAGCCCGCATAGGTGCCCGCCGGAATCTTCGTCTTCGTGTAGAACGGGTACTTCGCGATCAAGGCGTCCGCCTTGTCCGCCTCGATCGGCAGGAGACGCACCTTGTTCTGCGACGTGATGTCCTGCACCGCTGCCGTCGGGAAGCCAGCCGTGACGAAAGCCGCCTCGACGTTGCCGTCCTTCAGGGCGCTCGCCGCCTCGCCGAAGGACAGGAACTGCTCATCGATATCATCATACGTGATGCCGTACGCCTCAAGAATCTGACGCGCATTGGCCTCCGCACCACTGCCCGCCGCACCGACGGCGACGCGCTTGCCCTTGAGGTCGGCAATGCTCTTGATGCCCGTCGACTCAAGCGTGACGATCTGGCATGTCTCAGGGTAGAGCGCTGCGATGCCGCGCAGGTTCTCGACCTTCTTGTCCTTGAACATCTCCGTGCCGTTCACGGCATAATAGGTGATGTCGTTCTGCACGATGGCGAGATCGACCGAGCCTTCCTTCAGCATGTTGATGTTCGCGACCGTCGCGCCCGTGGACTGCGCACTCGCATTCATGCCGGGAATCGCCTTGTTCAGGATCTCCGCCATCGCGCCGCCGATCGGATAATACGTACCCGCCGTGCCGCCCGTGGCGATGTTGATGAACTTGTTGCTTCCTGAGCCACCGCAGCCGACGAGGAGCAATGTGCCAAAAATCAGGAGCGCCGCCGCTACGAGGATCCTCCCTAGTTTGCCCAAATGCATGGTTCATACCTCCTACAGATATAATTCTATTATATACTACGTATGCTATTATAACATATCTTGCATATCCATGCAAATTTTCCGTACAAATTACGCATCTACTTGCCTGCAGATACCACGCACACGAAATGACTGCTCATTCCAATGCCAGTCCCGCAAGTTCGCGCACGACGACGCTCGCGAGTATGAGCCCGGCGACGGATGGCACGAAGGAGATGCTGCCCGGCGGCTGCTTGGAAAAAGGCTGCTCGCCTTTTTCTGCGCTTTCTTCTCGCAGCGCGAAGAGCGGCTTTCGCGGCTTTTCCTTGGAATAGACGACCTTCAGAGATTCCACGCCGCGCGATTTCAGCTCGCGGCGCATGACGCGCGCCAGAGGACACACGCTCGTTTCATAGATGTCGGCGACCTCGAACTTCGTCGGGTCGAGCTTGTTGCCCGCCCCCATGCTGCTCACGATGGGGATCGTCCGTTTCTTCGCCTCCATGACGAGCCCGATCTTACCCGCGATGGTGTCGATGGCATCGACAATGTAGTCATAAGACCCGTGAAAAAAAAGACCTGCCCGCTCGGGCAGGAAGAAGTCCTCAACGATCTCGACCTCAGCAGCAGGGTTGATGTCCTCGATGCGCGCCTTCATGACCGCCGCCTTGCTGCGCCCGATCGTGCTGTAGAGCGCCGCAAGCTGACGATTGAGATTCGAGGCGGCGACCGCATCGTTGTCGATGAGCACGAGACGCCCTACGCCCGCGCGTGCGAGCGCCTCCGCCGCAAACGAGCCAACGCCGCCGATGCCAAAGACAGCGACACGAGCCGCCTTGAGTCGCACAAGCCCCGCCTCACCGATGAGCATCGCCGTGCGGCAAAAGCGTTCCTCCATAAAAACTCGCTCCTCTCCAAGCAAACGTAGCTTCTCAGCTGCATGGATGATGACGCATCGACGCACCGCTCACTTCTTCGGATGGAACGGATCGAACTTCGGCAGAGCGAAATCGCTGCGCGAGGCGAAGGCCGGAACCTTCTCTGTCGGCTGCTTCATGAAAGACGGCGGTTCCAAGGAGGCGATGCTCTCCGTCTTGAGCTTGCTTTCGGGCGCCTCCATGCGCTGCGCCTTCATGACGACGCCATCGACGAAGTCCGTCGCGATGATCGTCGCGCGGATCGTCTGTCCCATGGAAGAGTCGATGACCGTGCCAAGAATGATATTTACATCGGGGTGCGTGTTTTCCCGGATGTAATTCGTCGCCTCGCCCACGTCATCGAGCGTCATGCGCTCGCTGCCACTGAGGTTCAGGATCAAGCCGCGTGCGCCCGTCAGAGATTTCTCGACGAGCGGGCTTTCCACTGCCTTCTGCACGGCCTCGATCGCACTCCTCTGACTCTCGCCGATGCCGAGGAGCGCATCGCCGCTCTGGCTTTGCCGGAAGGTTGACGTAAGATCGGCGAAATCGACATTGATCTCACCCGTCGTCAGAATCAATTCCGCGATGCAGTTGATCGCCTGCCGGAGGACGTCGTCCGCCGCCTTGAACGCGTTGACGAGCGTCATGTGCTTGTTTTCGGGAAGCTTCATGAGGTTGTCGTTATGTACGACGATCAAGGCGTCAAGATTGCCCTGCATCTTCGCGATACCCTCATTGGCGACGCGCTTCTTGCGCGCGCCTTCGAAGGAAAAGGGAACCGTCACGACGCCGACCGTCAGTATGCCCATATCCTTGGCGATTTTTGCAACGACGGGCGCCGCGCCCGTGCCCGCGCCACCGCCCATGCTCGCCGTGACAAATACGAGGTCGGCGCCCTTCAAAACTTCCTTAATTTTTGCCTCGTCGCCCTTCGCCGCTGCTTCCCCGAGATCCGCCACGCCGCCCGTGCCGAGCCCCTTCGTCAGATCTCGTCCGATAGCGAGCGCCTTGATGCCCGCCTCTTCCATATAGGCAAGCTGCTTCGCATCCGTATTGATCGCGATCAGCTCCACATCAAGCTCGTTTCCCTCGGCTATACGCTCGATGACGCTGTTGCCACCGCCGCCCACGCCGATGATCTTTATCGTGACTACCGCTCTCTTGATCTTCGTATCATCCGTCATCATGGAAGCGGTTCCCCCTCTCTATGCCTGGCAGATCCATCCCTCTTTGTCAATTATCCACTTGCTTTTATTCGCCGTTCTTCTCGCCATTCCTGCAAAAAGAGGGAAAATGCTTAATTCGTCCCGTTCTCCCCCTCCGTTCGAGGACGTTTCATCCCCCAAACTCCCGCAAGCTGTGCGAGGAGCATGCCTGCGAGCATCAAGGCGCAGCCTGAAAGCTCGGCGGCGCTCATCGACTCGCCGAGGAGGATTGCGCCCGAAAGCGCGCCAAACACGGACTCAAGGCTCATGATGACGGCCGCCAAGGCAGGCTCAGCGTACTGCTGTCCGACGATCTGCAGCGTAAAGGCGACGCCCGAGCTCATGATCCCTGCATAGAGAATCGCCGTCGCCGCGCCCTCGATGCCCGCGACGGTCGGCTGCTCGAAGAGAAACGCGAGCGCCAGACTCGCACAGGCGCAGACGAAGAGCTGCGCGAGGGAAAGCTCCACCGCATCGACGAAGGACGCGAAGCGGCCGACGCAGAGGATGTGCATCGTCCAGAGGAGCGAACTTCCCACCATGATCGCATCGCCGTAAGAGAGGGAAAAGCCATCCTTCATCGAGAGCAGATAGAGTCCGCTGAGCGCCAAAACCGCGCCGCCCCAATGAAGCGGACGGATGCGGCTGCCGAAAAATACGGCGGCAAGAGGCACGAGGACGAGATAAAGGCATGTGATGAACGCCGTCTTTCCCACCGTCGTGTACTGCATGCCCACCTGCTGCGAAGTCGTCCCCAGAAAGAGGATCACGCCCACGAGAGCGCCCGCCTTAAAGCCCGGACGATACGTGCCCGCCGCCTTCGCCGCGCGTCTTTTGGGCGCGAAAAAGAGCCACAGGAGAAAGACGACGGGAACGGCGACGACATAGCGCGCCGCACCGTATGTGAAAGGGCCGATGCCCTCCATGCCGACGGACTGAGCGACAAACGTCGTACCCCAGATGAAGGCGGCGACAAAGAGTGCCAAACTGCCGCGCAGACGCACAAGCCTCACCACACTTTCTTAGAGAAGTCATGACAATTTCAGTGCTTCTTCATCTCATCCAAGCATTGAACTTCTCGATGAGCTTCACGGGCTTGTACGACTCTTTCGCCTGTCGAAGCCCCTCGATGCCCATGTCCTCCTCGCGGTTGATGTACGTCATATCGGACCACGCGTGCTCGACGAACGCCTGATTGATCGCAGGGTACGCGCCGCGCACCTCGGGATCTGCCTTTTCCACATGGATGACCGCCGTGTCGTCGTTGAGCTGCTCGCCGAAGGTGAAGGCGACGACGCGCTGTCCGATGAGGATCGCGCCGCCCTTGAGCTGAAAATCCTCGAAGTTGTTCAAGACCTCGATGATCGCCTGACGCTCAAGCGCGATGAACGGATCGTCGGGAACTTCCTGCGCATGCTGCTTGTACCAGCCGTTGATCGTCAGCTTGCATTGCGTGACAATCTCATCCGTAATGGGCTGATACTCGGCCTCGGGATAATTTTTGCGGAAGCTGTTCAGATGATTCTTCTTCGAGTGGAACTTGCGCCCCGCCAGCTTCATCAAATCGTCGGCGAGGTAGACGTAGTCGAAGTTGTTGCGGTCAGACTCGACAGCGAAGTCCGCGCTTTCGTAATTTTCAAGAATGTCAGCGAAGGAGCGCTCGACGCCCGAAAAGCGCACGGGCTTTCCCTGCGCCTTGAAGTAGTCGATGAAGCGTCCGACGGCAGCCGCCATCTTTTCCTCTGGGCCGAAAGGCTGCATGGCGAATTCTCGCCCCTCCCACTCAGCCTTCATATAAAGCACATCGTCTTCCTTCACCCACATGATCTTGTACGGTTCGTGCCACATGTAGAGGTTCGTAAAATTGAAGTGCGAATTCTCATAGTAACGCGCCCGAAAAAAACAGTCGAGCAGCGGCTTGTCCTCTTTTTGCAAAACCTTGAAATCTATGATGCTCATTCCTCTCTCGCTCAGTCACCAAGGTTCTGCGAACAAGAAGCGTGCGCCTTTTTCTCGCATGAACTCCCGCTGCAAAACCTCACGATTCAGCAATTTTCTTGCCCTGTTGTCCTATCATTATATCAACTGTGTCAAGCAATTAACAATCCCTTCTATTTCAGTCGGAATTGTTAATTGCTTTTTAACTGCACTTGCCCCTTTCCTTTAATCTTACCATGCTATACTTTCCGTATCGAGCAGGAATCCAGCAGCCGGCTCGATGCCAGCGGCAACGGTGGCCCTTTCCACACTTCTGTGCCTCCCTGCTGCTTGAAAATCTAATTCTTTCTCTATCCCGAAAAAGAAGGGCTCGCCTTGCGGCTTGCCCTTCTTTTTTGTCTATTTCCCGTTGTCCTCAGACTTCCCCTGACCGCGCTTGACAATTCCCGCCGGCACTGCCGCTTTGCGTTTCTTGCGCGCCTTGTGCTCCTCATAGCGTCGCTTTCCTTCCTCGAAAGCGACGCGCGCCTCCTCGGTATCAAGCTCCAGGGGCGGCACGGCTTTCGGCCGTGCGTTGCGGTCAAGCGCCACCATTGTGAAATACGCCGACAGGCCGAGCTGCGGCTCGCTGCCGTCATCGAGATCTTCGACGATAACATTGACGGCGATCTCCATAGAGCTGTGCCCGACGTAGACGACGTCCGCCGTCACAACGACGAGATCGCCGATGCGGATCGGCAGATGGAATTCCAGTTCATCGACGCGCGCCGTCACGACGTTCGAGCGCGCATAGCGCCGCGCCGCCGCGTAAGCCGCCGAATCCATGAGCTTCATGATCTCGCCGCCGTGGACGTTGCCGTTGGGGTTCGCCTGGCTCGGCATCATGACCTCGCTGATGACGATGCGGCTTTCCTGCATACTGAAATGCTTCATGTATTTCCTCCTATCAAAACTGCCGCACAAGCAAAAATAACTCATGCGGCAGTTTCATCTTCCTTATTACCTTTGCTTCGACACCATCTCAGCGAAAGAAGCGCACACCTGCGTCGAAGAGTCCCTGATCCTTGTTGCCCGGCACGTTCTTCGAGATGTTGTCGCCGACGCGCTCGGAGTGCCCCATCTTGCCGAGGATGCGGCCATTGGGGCTTGTGATCGCCTCGATCGCTTCCATCGAACCGTTCGGGTTGAACGGCGATTCCATCGTCGGCTCACCCGCATCGTCGACATACTGCGCCGCGATTTGCCCGCGTATGCGCATCCTCGCGATGACTTCCTTGTCGGCGACAAACCTTCCTTCACCGTGCGAGACAGGAATCGTATGAATATCGCCGACTGAGACATTGTTGAACCACGGCGATAGGTTCGACATGATGCGTGTCTGCACCATGCACGAGACGTGTCTGCCGATCGTATTGCGCGTGAGCGTCGGAGACTCCGGATCAAGCGGCATGATCTTGCCGTAAGGAAGGAGGCCGAGCTTGACGAGCGCCTGGAAACCGTTGCAGATACCGAGGATCAGCCCCTCTCGCTTCTGCAGAAGTTCCATGATCGCCTCGGCGATGCGCGGATTTCTGAGCGTCGCCGCGATGAACTTGCCCGAGCCGTCCGGCTCGTCACCACCCGAGAAACCGCCCGGCAGCATGAGGATCTGCGCCTTGTTGATGCCCGAGGTGATCGCCTGCACCGATTCTTCGACCGTCTGCGGCGTGAGATTGCGAATGACGAGCGCATCGACTTCGCCGCCCGCCTTCTCAAAGGCGCGCTGCGTCTCGTACTCGCAGTTGATGCCGGGGAAAACAGGCATGAAGATGCGTGGCTTCGTATAGCGATCGCTGGCTCGCTGACGCACGCCGCGGCGGAACGGCGCGGCTGCCGAGGCCGTCCTGCCCTTGCTGCTGACTGCCGCCGGGAAGATGCCGTCAAGCGCTCCCACATAAGACTCGCGAAGCTCATCGAGCGTCTGCACCATGCCGTTGCAAACGATGCTCGCAACCGTCGTCGTGCGCCCGAGGAGCGTCCACTTGACGCCGGCGAGCGCATCCGTCACGTTGACCGCCTCGCTCATCTCCAAGAGAATCGTACCGTAGGCGGGACGGAAGAGATCTTCGAACTTGATCGCGCCGGGCGCCGCCTTGAAACCGAGGCCGTTGCCCAGGCACATCTTCGTCAGAGCAGCCGCGATGCCGCCCCTGCCGACACTCGATGCCGAGAACACGCGGCGGCTCTGCATCAGAGCGTGCACGCGCTCATAGTTGCGGCGCAGGTTGGCAAAAACAGGCAGATCGTTCGCATCAATCGGCACTTCGACAGCATAGACCTTGCTGTTCGCGTACTTGAATTCGGCGGAAATCGCCTCGCTCGCTTTCATGACGTTGACGGCAAAGGCAACGACCGTAGGCGGCACATGGATGTTTTCAAACGTGCCCGACATCGAATCCTTGCCGCCGATGGCAGGCACGCGAAGCTCATGCTGCGCCCATAGTGCACCCAAAAGCGCCGCAAACGGCATGCCCCACTTCTCAGGATCCTTGCCAAGGCTCTCGAAGTACTCCTGCAAGGAGAGGCGCACCGTCGCCGCATCCGCGCCGAGCGCCACCATCTTCGTAACCGCCTCGACGATGGCATAGAGCGCACCGTGGAACGGACTCCACTCTGACAAGTACGGGTCGAAACCGAAGGTCATCGCCGTCGCCGTATCCGTTTCGCCCTTCTTCACGGGAATTTTCGCGACCATGCCCTGCTGCGGCGACAGCTGATCCTTACCGCCAAACGGCATCAGAACCGTGCCCGCGCCGACCGTAGAGTCAAAGCGCTCGGCAAGTCCCTTCTGACTGGCAACATTGAGATCGGCGAGGTTTGCATGCCATGCCGCCGTAAGGTCGCGCTGGTTCTTGACGACAGCAGGCGGCAGCTGGCGCAGATAGTTTGTCTCCACGTCGGGTGACTTCAAGGTTACGCGCGCATGCTGCTTGACGCCGTTCGTATCGAGGAATACACGCGCAAGGCTCACAATCTTCTGCCCGCGCCAGACCATCTCAAGCCTGCCTGTATCCGTGACCTGAGCGATCGGCGTCGCCTCGAGATTTTCGCGATCAGCGAACGCCGTGAGAACGGGTAGAGCCTCGGGACGCATGACGAGAGCCATGCGCTCCTGCGACTCGGAGATGGCAAGCTCCGTGCCGTCGAGTCCCTCGTACTTTTTCTTCACGGCATCGAGATCGATCGCCAAGGACGGCGCAAGTTCGCCGACGGCGACGGCGACACCGCCCGCACCGAAGTCGTTGCAGCGCTTGATGAAACGGCTGACCTCGGGATGGCGGAAGAGGCGCTGAAGCTTGCGCTCCGTCGGCGCATTTCCCTTCTGCACCTCGGCGCCCGCCGTTGTCAAAGAAGCCTCCGTGTGTACCTTCGACGAGCCGGTCGCGCCGCCGCAGCCGTCGCGTCCCGTGCGGCCGCCGACCAAGACGACGACGTCGCCCGGCTCCGGCGTCTGGCGCACGACGTCCGCCTGCGGCACAGCGCCGATGACGGCGCCGATCTCCATGCGCTTCGCCATGTAGCCCTCGTGATAGAACTCATGCACCTCACCCGTTGCAAGACCGATCTGGTTGCCGTAGGAGCTGAAGCCTGCCGCCGCCCCCTGCGTAATCTTCTTCTGTGGCAGTTTGCCCGGCAATGTATCGGCGATCTTGCCGCGCGGGTCGGCGGCGCCAGTTACACGCATCGCCTGATAGACGTAGGAACGCCCCGACAGGGGATCACGGATCGCACCGCCGAGACACGTCGCCGCACCGCCAAACGGCTCAATTTCCGTCGGATGATTGTGCGTCTCATTCTTGAACATCACGAGCCAATTTTCTTCCTTGCCGGCAATCTCTACAGGCACGACGATACTGCACGCGTTGACCTCATCGGAAGCGTCGAGATCTTCCAAAAGCCCCTGCTGACGTAGCGCCTTCATGCCGATGCACGCGAGATCCATCAAGGAGACGTCCGCCTGCTTTCCCGCGTGAATCTTCTCGCGGTCGAGCATGTAGAGCTTCACTGCCTGCGCAAGCATCGGCGCGTATTTGCCGTTGCCAAAGTCCACCTTGTCGATGACCGTCGTAAACGTCGTATGGCGGCAGTGGTCAGACCAATACGTGTCGATGACGCGAAGCTCCGTGATCGTCGGCTCACGCTTCTCCGCCGAGGCGAAATACTTCTGGCAGAACTGCAGATCCTCCAGACTCATGGCAAAGCCGCGCTCTTTCAACAAATTTCCGAGCGCCGCCACATCCATGCGGCAGAATCCCGCAAGCGTCTCCACGTCGGCAGGCTCTTCGATCTTCTCCGCGAGCGTCGCCGGCTTCTGCAAAGCGGCCTCGCGGCTTTCGACCTTGTTGATGCAGTACGCCTTAATCTTTGCCAAAAGATCTGCCGAAATCGTGCCGACGAGCACATAAACGATCGCCGTGCGAATTGTCGGACGCTCCTTCTGCGTCACAAGCTGCACGCACTGCGCCGCCGAATCAGCACGCTGGTCGTACTGCCCCGGCAGATACTCAACAGCGAACGCCTTCGACTCGGGAAAGTCGGGCAGTTTCTCCTCATAGACCGTATCGACGGGCGGCTCAACGAAGACGATGTCGCGCACCGCCTTGTATTCTTCGTCTGAAAGTCCCTCGATGTCGTAGCGAATGAAGATGCGCACTGCCTTGAGCTCCGTCGCCAGGCGGAACGTCTCCGTCAGGTCGTCACAAAGCTGCTGCGCGGGAATGTCGAAATATCCCTGCCTCTTCTCTACAAAAAGTCTTCTTACACTCATGCCCACAAACCATCCTCTCTGGTCAGTTCCCTGATCTCTTCTTGCATCTTGTCAGTTCTTCATCAACTCCAAATCAATCTTCACGACGACCTTCGTCACGTCCGCTGGATACTCGTCGAGCACCGAAACGCCCGGGCGATGCACGTCCTCCGGATAGAGCACGGCATAGCTTCCCGCCTTGAGCAGGATGCTGCTCTCGGGAATCAGGGCGCGATAAAAGATGATGTCCCGCGCCTCATCGTAAGGCTCCATCTCCACGAGGTCGGGACTCATCGGACACCAGCCGAGAAACTCCTCGCCGTCTGCGACATACTGAACATCCACGAATTTTCGATGCGCCTCGGGAGCGCACTCTGCCTGCGGCCGCGTCGTGTAGCGTGAGAGCAGCGCGAAAATCTTGTCGCCGTCAATCTCGTGACGCCCTTCCGGCATATTGCGGAAATCCTGTGAGCGCAAAAAGGTAAGCGCTTTCATCAGAGCCGCCGAATATCCCTTCTGCTCGTCCTTCGACACCCCGATGATGCCCGTCATCATAAGCAATCCTCCTTCGCTATAGGAAGCACAGACAAATTCAGCGCTTCCCCAAAAAAGCGATTGATTTCCCCATTTATTCTATGCTATTATCCTTTATAGCGTTTCTTTTATATTATATGATGAAAGACCAATATCCGCAAGTGAATTGGGGCAGAGAAGGAGAAATGACTATGCGCGAACTCTTGGAACTCTTAGAGCACGACGCCCGCCGTCCCGTCGGCGAGATCGCTGCCGTGCTCAAGAAAAGCGAGTACGAGGTGGAAAAGGACATCCGGGGACTGGAGCAGGACAAGATCATCCTCAGCTACAACACCTTGATCAACTGGCAGAAATTTGGCGACGACACGGTCACGGCGATCATCGAGGTCAACCTCACGCCCGAGCGCGAAGTCGGCTTCGACGCCATCGCCGAGCGCATCTATCGCTTTGAAGAGGTGCGCACCGTCTACCTCATGAGCGGCAGCTTCGATCTCCTCGTCATCATCGAGGGAAAATCGCTGCAGGACGTCGCCAACTTCGTCGCGACGCGCCTCTCGACGATCGATGGCGTCACGCAGACGCGCAGTCACTTCATGCTCAAGGCGTACAAGAAGGACGGCACGATCATCGACGACAAGGAGAAGGATCGCCGACTGGTGGTGTCGCCATGACGAACTGGAAGGAGCGCATCTCACCCGCCGTCCATGCCGTGCCGCCCTCAGGCATAAGAAAATACTTCGACATCGCCGCCGAGATGGAGGACGTCGTATCCTTGGGCGTCGGCGAACCGGACTTCATCACGCCGTGGTCGATCCGCGAAAGCTGTGTCCACGGGCTTGAGCAGGGCTACACCTCCTACACGGCAAACCGCGGCATGCTCGAACTGCGTGAAGAAATTGCCGCGCACTACGCGAGCCGCTACGGCATTTCCTATGAACCGGCAAAAGACATCCTCATCACCGTCGGCGTCAGCGAGGCGCTCGACATCGCCATGCGCGCCATACTCTCGCCCGGCGATGAAGTCTTGATTCCCGAGCCTTGCTACGTCTCCTACCAGGCCTGCGTGACCTTTGCGGGCGGCAAGCCCGTGCCCGTCGCCGCAAAACTCGAAAACGACTTCCGCATCACGCCCGAAGAACTTGAGCCGCACGTGACGAAGCGAACGAAGGCGCTTCTGATCGGCTACCCAAACAACCCGACGGGCGCCGTCATGGCGAAGGACGACCTTCAGAAGATCGCCGCCTTCGCCGAAAAGCACGATCTCATCGTCGTCTCCGACGAAATCTACGGCGACCTCACCTACGGCGGCATGGAACACACGGCATTCTCCTCGCTGCCTGGCATGAAGGAGCGCACGATTCTCTTGAACGGCTTCTCCAAGGCCTACGCCATGACGGGCTGGCGCATCGGCTATGCGCTCGGCAACCCCGACTTCATCGCCGCTATGACGAAGATCCATCAGTACACGATGCTCTGCGCCCCCATCACGGCACAGATTGCCGCCGTCGAAGCTCTGCGCCGCGGCGAGAAGTACATGAAAAAGATGGTCGCAGAATACGACCGCCGCCGCCGCCTCATCTACGACGGTTTCCAGAAACTCGGTCTTTCGTGCTTCGAGCCGAAAGGCGCCTTCTACATCTTTCCGAACATCACGTCGAGCGGCTACACGGATGAAGAATTTGCCGAAAACCTGCTCATCAAGGAGCACGTCGCCCTCGTCCCCGGCAGCGCCTTCGGCGAAAGCGGCAAGGGACATATCCGCTGTTCCTACGCGACTTCCATCGACAAGATTTCCGAGGCCCTCGCAAGGATCGGCAACTTCCTCAAGAATCATCGGAAATAAGAGACACAAAGCCCCGCTTGTGCGCCTTCTCTTTCGAGAGACGCTCAAGCGGGGCTTTGCCCATTATCCCGCAAAATCATCAAAAACCCTCCACCATCATACCCCCTGCCTCGCTGCGCGCTGCTGCACGCCTGCCCACTGCCGAAATCTCCACGCTGTAAGCGTCCGACTCCGTACCGCGCAGAGGTTTCCTCGCCTCATGCGTCTCCTGCTTCTTCTCGCGCCGCGCTGTCTCTTCAAAAAAGGAAATCGGCGCAAGCGGCTTCACACGGTGCAGCCGTTCCACCTGGACATCCATTCGGAAAACCTCCTTCCATGAAAGTTCTGAATGAACGAAGGTTCTGAATCCTCTTTCTACTTGCATTATATCACAGACGCCACCTGATGAAAAGACGAAAAGCTGCCACATCGACAAAATCTGACAGCTTTTCTATGCTTTTTCGTTTGCTTTTATTTTCCCTTCGCGAGCACGACGCGGCTCAGGATGACGATCACGAGCGCGAAGACGGCGAGGCCGAGCATTTCCGCCGTGTCGGCGAAATCGGCACCGACGAGCGCCAGCGGGCTTTCGCTGCCGCCGCTCGATACGGATATGGCGATGAGTCCGGCGAGCGCGACGCCGACGATGGATTCGCCGACGATGAGTCCCGAGGCGAAGAGCGTACCGCGGCGGCGTGCCGCTTTGCCCTCTTCCGCCCCGCGATCTTTCAGCACCTTGTCGAGCACATAGCCAAGGACAGCGCCAATGACGAGCGGAGTCTGGATGCTCGGCGGCAGGTAGATGCCCATGCCAACGGCCAAAGGCGGCAGCATGAGATTCCTCGTCGTGCGGCGCAGGAAGAGATCGACGAGCACGATGACGACGCCGAGTCCGAGACCGATGTAGATGTACTCCCATGCGAGATTGTTCGAGAAGATTCCCTCGGCGATCGTCTTCATGAGCACCGCCTGCGGCGCGGCAAGCGCCTGCGAAGGATCCATGCCCTCACGCGGCAAGGCGCCGACGAAGCCGTACGCCTCATAGAGGAGGTTCAGGACGGGCGCGATGACGAGCGCACCGACGACGCAGCCAAGAAGAAGCGCGACCTGCTGACGCCACGGCGTCGCACCGACGAGCCAACCCGTCTTGAGGTCCTGCATATTGTCGTTCGAGATGCAGGCGATGGCGAGGATGATCGACGTCGTGAAAATAGCCGTCGCCGTCGCGAACTTCTCACCGCCCGGCAAATCGAAGATGCCGAACGAAGAGCAGAGCGCGTACATGACGAGCGAGGCGACGATGATGCCGAGGATGCCGATACCCGAGATCGGACTCGACGACGTGCCGACGAGGCCTGCCATGTAGGCGCAGGCAGCGGCGACGAAGAAGCCCATGAATACGGCGACGCCGACGCCGACGAGCGTGAAGGCGAGCACCTGACCACTTGGCAGTCCCTCCGGACTGACAAAGGCGTAGAATACAGCGAGCAGGCCGACGACTGTCAGCAGGAATACGAATCCGATGCTCTTCATCGACATGTCGATGTCCATGCGATGCCTGTCCTTGATCGTCTCGGGCATGCGCATGGCGGCAAGCGATTCCTTCATGCCGTCGATGACGGGACGCGCGAGCGTAATCAGCGTCCAGATGGCGGCGACGCCCATGGCGCCCGCGCCGATGAGGCGCACGCGCTCCTGATAGACGGCGGCAGCGAACTTCTGCATCGTCACGCCGTCGGGCGGCGTACTCGTGATCGTGTAGAAGGGAACGAAACCCGCCCAAGCGATGAGGATGCCGACGAGCATGGCAAGACCGCTCGCTATGCCGATGAGGTAGCCTGCACCGACGAGAGCCGACGAATAGCCGATAGGGAACTGCGTCATACCGCGCCCGACGGGAATCCAGACAGAAAGCGCACCCGACAGCACTTGAAAGCCACTCGTGCAGAGCGCGATGACACCCGCGACGAAACTGCCCGACAGAATTTCCTTGAGCCCTGTGCCTTTGCCCTTGCCATCTTCATCATGCGCATTGACCTTCAGGATCTCCGCCGCCGCAACGCCCTCGGGATAAGCGAGATCACTGTGCACGACCATGGCGCGGCGCAAGGGGATCGTAAAGAGCACGCCCAAGCAGCCGCCGCAAGCCGCGACGAGAAGCGTCTGCGTGAACTCGAAGCCGTGCCAGTAGCCGATCATGAGCATGCCCGGAATGATGAAGATGATCGCGGACAAGGTGCCGGCCGCCGAGGCCTGCGTCTGCACCATGTTGTTTTCCAGGATATTGGAATCCTTCGCCATCTTGAGGACGGCCATCGAGATGACAGCTGCCGGAATGGCGGACGAGAACGTCAGGCCGACCTTCAGCCCCAGGTAGACGTTCGATGCCGTAAAGATCACTGTCAATACGGCACCCAAGAGCATGCCGCGCACGGTAAGCTCAGGTAATCGCAGCTCATGCTGCATGAACTCATTGTGTTCATTTTTCATAGTATCGCTCCCTATAGTAATTTGCGCCCATGAAGCAGGCGAATGGATGCCTGTCTATTATAGCACATATTTATAGAACATATGGCAAAATTTATATAAAAATCGTAAAAATGAATCCATTTTCCTCATTTGTCCCAAATAAGAAATCGCTGCGCAATTTGGCGCAGCGATTCATCATAATATCCATCTGTATCTCATACATGCCGCTCTTATTTGTCTCCATAGTGAGAACCGCATTGAGCAATCTCCAACACGCCATCGGATATTTGAAAGACAAGCCGATTCTTCTCATCGATGCGCACGCTGTAAAAGCCGCTCCAGTTGCCGCGCAAAGGCTCCGGCTTTCCTATACCGTCATACCCGTTTCGATCGATGTCCTTGATGAGATTATTGATCTTTTTCAGTGTTTTCTTATCCTTGGTTTACCATTCGATATATTCAGCCCACGCCTCATCATGCCATATTTTTCGCACCGCTACACCTCAATGAGTTCATGCTCAGACACATTTCTTCCCGCTCTTATGTCTGCAATCCTCCGATCCAGAATCGTCGCATTTTCTGAAGACCAAAACGGCTCTGCCATGACTTCGAAAGGGATGCGCCTTTCTCTGCTGAGCCTTTTCAGGTAGATGTTGACTGCAGTAGACATGGACATCCCCATGTCTTCACACACCTGTTCTGCCTCCCGCTTCACATCATCATCAATGCTCAGACAAATCTGTGCCATAATCTCATCCCCCTTCTTCTTGATTATATTACATTTGCACCAATGTCGGCAAGCTTATCCTTCATGACGTCAATCGCCTTCAAGAGCTGCACGTCCTGTGCGCTGTCCGCCTGCGGCTCGACGCGAACGTCTGGCTCAATGCCCGTGCCGTCGATGCTTCTGCCCGACGGAGTGTAATACTTGGCAATCGTGAGCTTCAGTGCATCATCATCGTAGAGCGGTAAGATGACCTGCACGGAGCCTTTGCCATACGACGTCTGGCCGACGATCGTCGCCGCGCCCGTATCCTGCAGTGCGCCCGCGAGGATTTCGCTCGCCGAGGCGCTGTTGCCATCGATGAGCACGACGAGCGGATATTTCTCTTCCGAGAGCTCCGATTCATATTCTTCGCGTCTTCCGTCCTTCTGCACGACGGAGACGACCGGTCCCTTCGGTACAACCATATTGGCGATCGCCACACAGCTCGTCACAAGTCCGCCGGGGTTCTCGCGCAAGTCGATGATCATGCCCTTGACGCCTTCATTTTCCAGCGCATGATAGGCATCTTTGAACTCATCTGCCGTATGCTCGGAGAACGAAGCGATGCGGATGTAGCCGATGCCGTCCGTGTCGGGCAGCATTTGCCCTGCGACCGTATGCACCTGGATCGTCGCACGACGCACGACGTAGTCCTTGTCCTCTTCGCCTGCGCGGCGAACTCTGAGCGTCACTTCACTGCCGATCTCGCCGCGAATGTGCAGCACGACCTCTTCCGGCTCAATCTCGCTCGTCGGCACACCGTCGACGGCGATGATCTCATCGCCCGTCTTGATGCCCGCCGCCTCGCTCGGCGTCCCCTCCATGACGGAAATGACCGTGATCTTGTTGTCCTTGAAGCCCATGACGATGCCGACGCCGCCGAAGCTTCCCTCCGTATGCGAGCGCATGAGTTCGTACATCTTGGGATCGAGATAGATGGAATGGGGATCGTCAAGCGTCTTGACCATGCCCGAGATGGCGCCGTCGATGAGCTTCGTATAGTCGACGTCGCGCACATACTGCGTCTCGATGAAGCGCAGAGCGCCGAAGAAGCGCAGGATATCCTTCGTCTTCTGATTATTGAACCCCATCAAGGCGTAGAATCCGAAGATCGTCGCATTGAGCGTCACGACAGCCGTCGCGACGACGAGCAGGAAAACCGTTTTCTTTTTCAAAATATCCTCCACCTATCAAAGATACCCCATGGGGTCGACAGGTTCGCCGTCAACACGAACCTCGAAGTGGCAGTGCGGCCCTGTGGAATTCCCCGTCGAGCCGCATTCGGCGATCGCCTGTCCCTGCGAGACGCTTTGCCCTTCGCTGACGAGGAGCGCTTGGTTGTGCCCATAAAGCGTCGATATGCCGCCGCCGTGGTCGATGATGACGGCATAGCCATAGCCCGAAATCCAACCGGCATAAGAGACGATGCCCGCGCCGGCCGCATGAATCGTATCGCCGTAGTCGCCGCCGATGTCGATGCCCGAATGGAAGCGGCTCGCGCCCGTGATCGGATGGACGCGCCAGCCGAAGGGCGAGGTGATCGGCCCGCCAAGCGGCCAGTTGAGCGCTCCGCTGCCCGAAAGAGCGGGAGACGCCGGCTGGTAGCGACTGTTTCGGATCATCTGCTCAACTTCCTTAGACGCCGCAAGATTTTCGTTGATGATGCGTTCCTGCGTCGCGCGATCCGTTTCCATCTTGTCAATGATCGCCTGCTTTGCCGCCTGCTTCTTTTCCGCCTCTTTCTTGCGGTCAGCAGCGGACGCGACGAGCTTTTCTTTCGCCGTCTTGTCCTGTTCCAATTCCTTCTGCGACGTCTCGATCGCGGTCTTTTCCGCAAACACGACCTGCACGAGGTCGTAGTCCTGCTGAATGACGCGCTTCAAGAGATCCATGCGCGTGAAAAAATCCTGAAAGTCCTTCGCGCCAAAGAGGACGTCGAGATAGTTGATCTGACCGTTGATGTAGATGTCGCGCACACGCTTGGCGAGCTGGTCGCGCTTCACGGCAAAGTCCTTGTTCAATACCTTGAGCTTGTCTTCGTTCTCATCGATGCGCGCCTCGGTCGCGTCAAGTTCCTTCCTCACGTCCTTGTAGGCTTTCGTCGCCTCGTCTGCCGCCTCATCGACAGCACGCTTCTCCTCGGAAAGTCCCTCGATCCTAGACTCGATCTCGTTCTTCTTCTTCTGCGCCTGCTCCGCCTTTTCGATATGAGCGTCGCGCTGCTCCTCCAAGGTCTCGGCCTGCGCGAGCGGCGCAAGCGTCATCAAGTAGACGGCAGAAAGAAGCGCCGCCGCCGCTTTCTTCCCCTTTTTCCCTCCTGCGGGATAAAAAACCATGAGAAAAGCCTCCTATACCTTGAGGAATCGCTTCAAGGAAATCGTGCTGCCCAAGGCGCCGATTCCCATGCCGCTCAAGACCATCACGAGGCTGATGAAGTTGACAAACGGGTACTGCGGTATGAGCGGCAGAAACGCCAGCGTGCTGTAAACCTTCGCCGTGATCAGCCCGTAAATGCTTCGAAGCGCGATGGAAGCGAGGACGCCGCCGAAGAAGCCGAGCACGACGCCCTCCAAGAGGAACGGCCAGCGGATGAACCAATCCGTCGCGCCGACGTATTTCATGATGGCGATTTCTTTGCGGCGTGCAAAAACCGTCAGGCGAATCGTGTTCGAAATGATGAAGAGCGTCGCGCCCGCCAGGAGCAGCATGAGCGTGAAGCCGAAGATACGCACGAGACGCGTCATGTCGAAGAGGTGCTCGACGACGTCCTGCCCATACTTCACCGACTCGACGCCGCCGAACTTCTCGATTGCCTTCGCTGCCGTCTCCACCATCGTCGGCTGCTTGACCGTGACCTCAAAGGCGTTCGGCAGAGGATTCTTGTCGCCGAGCGCATCGAGCAGATACTTCTGATCGCCAAGCCTTTCCCGCAGACGCACGATGGCGTCCTCGCGGCTCACATACTGCACGCTCTCAATGCCCTGCATCTTCTTCAAGTCGTCTTCGAGATCGTCGATTTCCGATCCTTTGAGCTTGTCGTCCAAATAGACGTTGATCTGCACCTGTGATTCAAGCATCGACGCCATGCGGTTCATGTTGAGCACGATGATGAGGAACATGCCGAGCACGAAGAGCGATACGGCGACTGTGCTGATGGAGGCGAACGACATCCAGTTGTTGCGCTTGATCGATATGCAGACCTCGCGCACGAAATACTCCGTCGTCCTAAGCTTCATAGCCGTACCCCCCCTTCACCTCGTCGCGCACGATGCGCCCGCTCTCAATGGCGATGACGCGCCTCTTCATCGTATCCACAATGTTCTTGTCGTGCGTCGCCATGACGATCGTCGCTCCCGCATCGTTGATGCGGCGGAAGATGTCCATGATCTCCCACGACGTCTCGGGATCGAGATTTCCTGTCGGCTCATCGGCGATGATGAGCGCGGGATCGTTGACGATGGCGCGCGCAATCGCCACGCGCTGCTGCTCACCGCCCGAAAGCTGCGAAGGAAAATTCTTCCACTTTTCACGCAACCCCACGATATCGAGGACAGCATTCACGCTGCGCTGCATGAGGCGGCGCGGCGCTTCGATAACCTCCATGGCAAACGCGACATTCTCATAAACCGTCTTGTCAGGCAAAAGGCGATAGTCCTGAAAGATCACACCGAGGCCGCGCCGCATGTACGGCACATCCTTCGGGCGAAGTTTCATCATATCGTGCCCGTTGACGCGCAGACTGCCGCTCGTCGGCAGAATTTCCCGGAGCAGCATGCGCACGAAGGTCGACTTGCCTGCACCGCTCGCCCCCACGAGAAAGACGAAATCCCCCTTCTCGATCCTGACATTCACATGGTCAAGCGCCACCGTGCCGTTGTCATAAACCTTGGAAACATCCTTCATATAAATCATTGCAATGAATTCCCCCATACCAAGTGCCTATTTTTGGCATTCGTATTTATTATAGCACACTTCTCCTAATTTCACTCCCTTAATTATATCACAGAAAGAAACGTGATTTCCTAATCTTTTTTTCATATCAACTGCACACAAAAAGAACTGCCGCACGCCTTCGTACAGCAGTTCCCTACGTTCTGACACCCTTGTTTAGCGATTGATGTGATGCGAACCGAGGTCGTCGATGACCGCTTTTTCCTTCTTGCCGAGAACCCAGCCGAGCAGCTTAATTTCCGCATACAGTTCCATGCGCTGCTCGCGGTGGTCGCCCTGCGCCTGCATCAGCTCGTTGTACTTCTTGATCTTCACCTCGTACTGCGCCTTGACCTCCGCCTGCGAACGCATCTTCAGCGGACGCGAAGAGACTTCCGGCACTCCGTTCATATTCATGCAATCAGCCTTCTTTCTTTGTGAAAACGTCTGCACTTCGCTCTGTTACTCCGCCGCACTCTCCTGCGCACGCGATGCGGCCTCAGGACGCATGTGCGGGAAGAAGAGCACGTCGCGGATCGACGAGCTGTCCGTCAGGAGCATCACGAGACGATCGATGCCAATGCCGAGGCCGCCCGTCGGCGGCAAGCCGTATTCCATCGCCGTGATGTAGTCGCTGTCCATCGGGTGCGCCTCGTCGTCGCCGGCTTCGCGCTGCTTCACCTGCTCAAGGAAGCGCTCCTTCTGATCGATCGGATCGTTGAGCTCCGTGAAGCCGTTCGCAAGCTCGCGCCCGTAGACGTAGAACTCGAAGCGATCAGTGATGCGCGGATCTTCGGGATTGCGCTTCGCCAAGGGCGAGATCTCCGTCGGATGACCCGTGATGAACGTCGGCTGAATCAGGGACTCTTCGACCTTCGCCTCGAACGCCTCGTTCAAGATGCCGCCGATGCCGTGCTTCTCCTCGTAGGCGACGCCGATCGCATCCGCCATGGCACGCGCCTCTTCGACGGTTTGGGCGCTCATGAAGTCCTTGCCCGTCGCCTCTTTCACTGCGTCGTTCATGCTGACGCGGCGAATCTTCGAGAGGTCGATCTCCGTACCCTCGTAGGTCAGCGCCGTCGTACCGAGCACGTCCTTCGCGGCCTGGCAGCATATCCCCTCCGTCACGTCCATGAGATCGTTGTAGTCGGCATACGCCTGATAAATCTCAATGGATGTGAACTCAGGGTTGTGGCGCACGTCGATGCCCTCGTTGCGGAAGATGCGCCCGATTTCGTAGACGCGCTCCAAGCCGCCGACGATGAGCCTCTTGAGATTCAGCTCCGTCGCAATGCGCAGGTAGAGCTTCATGTCGAGCGCGTTGTGATACGTCACGAAGGGACGCGCCGCCGCGCCGCCCGCAATCGTCGACATCACGGGCGTCTCCACTTCGAGGAAGCCGCGCTCGTCGAGGTAGCGGCGAATCGACTGGATGATCTTCGTGCGCGCGATGAACGTATCCTTGACCTCAGGATTCATGATGAGATCGACGTAGCGCTGGCGGTAGCGCATTTCCACATCCTTCAGCCCGTGAAACTTTTCGGGAAGCGGGCGCAGCGACTTCGAAAGCAGCGTGAAGTCGTCGACGCGCACCGTGAGCTCGCCGCGCCGCGTGCGGAAGACGACGCCTCGGACGCCGATGATGTCGCCGATGTCCAGGAGCTTGAACTCCTTGTACTTTTCCTCGCCCAGAACGTCGAGCTTGAAATAGATCTGAATCTTGCCCGAAAGATCCATGAGCACGGCGAAACTCGCCTTGCCATGACCGCGGATCGCCATCAGACGCCCGGCGATGCTGACCTCCGTCTCGCTCTCCGCCTCCTCGCCGAGCGAGGCGAATTCCGCGAGCAGTTCGTCCGCATGGCGCGTGACCTCGTAGCGATGCCCAAAGGGCGCAACGCCCATCTCGCGGAACTTCTCCATCTTCTCGCGGCGCACGCGCATGAGATCGTTCAGATCTTCCTTCTGCGCCGCATTCTGCTGCTTGTTCTCAGCCAATATTTCCTCTCCTAACTCATATATCGCTTGCTTACTTGATTTCTACAACCTCGTACTGAATGATTCCGGCCGGCGCATGAACGTCGACGCGGTCGCCGACCTTCTTGCCGATGATCGCTGCGCCCACGGGCGACTCATTCGAGATCTTGAACTCCGTCGGATCTGCCTCTGCCGAGCCGACGAGCGTATACGTCTCCTGCTCATCGAACTCGACGTCCTTGACGACGACGGTGCTTCCCATCTGCACGGTGTCGGAAGATGCGCCGCCCTGGATGATGTCGCTGTTTCTTATCTTCGCCTCAAGATCGAGAATCTCGCCCTCAAGGAACGCCTGCTCGTTCTTCGCGTCGTCGTACTCCGAGTTTTCCGAGAGATCGCCGAGCGCGATCGCCGCCTTGAGTCGCTCCGATACCTCGATGCGCCGCACGCTCTTCAAATAGTCGAGCTTCTCCTGCAGTTTTTTGTAGCCCTCTTCCGTCAGCATTACACGCTTTTCTGCCATCAAAATTCCCCTTTTCCCGGCACTTGGCACTTCTTCGCAAACAGACTCGCCAGGCACGTTCCGTGCCCGGCCACCCCGCTGGAAGAAGCGCCGTCTGATACTGCCCTGTATATCCTATCATTATAGGTAGCAAGCCGCGCCTTGTCAATGAAGGCCGCGGCTAAAAATCCGCGTTTCAGCCGAAAGCGCGACGCCATGCCCCGCCTGCGGCAAATGCGCGGCAAGCGCGATCTTCTTTTCACGCGGCAGTCGCTTGATCTCGCACTCGCGGCGCTGCGCCTCGCACTTTTCCGCGAACTCCTCATAGTAAAAGAGCCGCACGGGACGGCGGCTCCTCGTATACTTCGCGCCCCTGCCCGCATTGTGCGCGGCAAGGCGCTTCTCCAAGTCGTTCGTCCATCCCGTGTAGAGCGTACCGTCTGCACAGACGAGGATGTAAGTGAACGCCTTCACCTCACTCTTTTTCCTCGCGGCGAATCGTGACCTTTTCCATGACGACCTTCGCGAGCGGCTTGTCTTGGAAATCCGTGTCAACCTTGCCGATCTCGCGCACGACATCCATGCCCTTGACGACCTTGCCAAAGACCGAATGATGTCCGTCGAGCCACGGTGTCGCCGCGAGCGTGATGAAGAACTGCGAACCGCCCGTATTCGGCCCTGCGTTCGCCATCGACAGCACACCCTCGCTGTCGTGCTTCAAATCCTTGTGGAACTCATCGGGAATCGTGTAGCCGGGACCGCCCGTGCCCATGCCGTTCGGATCGCCACCCTGAATCATGAAACCGTCGATCACGCGGTGGAAGATCAGCCCATCGTAGAAGCCCTTCTCCGCAAGGTCGATAAAATTCTTCACTGTAATCGGCGCCTTGTCCTCGAAAAGCTCGATTTCAAACGTGCCATGATTCGTCTCAAAAACTGCAATGGGATTTGCCATTTTTTTCGCTCCTTTGTCCTTGTCATTCATGCCTGCCGCCGAGCAGCCCGTCGTAAAGAGAACGAACGTCGCCAGCAAAAAAACGAGAGCCTTCTTCATCGTGTGAATCCTCCTTCCGCCGTCCAGCGCCGCCTCTCCCCCGCTTCGAGCGGCGTCCAATACGGCACGGCACGCCCTTCAGCGAAGAAGTCCGCCGCCGGCCGCCATGCCGGATAGCCGACGCTGTGCATCGTCACGAGAGCCTTGATGTTCGTGCGCGCGCAGAACTCCTTCGCCCCAATGTCGGCGAACTCCTCAAGCCGCCCGTCGACAGGGAAGAATGCGACGTCGGCCGTCAGCCCGTCAAGCTTCTTCATCTGCTTCATGAAGCCGTTTCGTGCAAACTTGTTGTTCTCCTCCGTATCGCCCTTCCAATGCCACCAGTTGAAGTCCCCCGCATGGAAGATGCGCACGCCCTCGACCTCCACGAGAAACGACGTGCCCGTGTCCGTCGAGTCAAACGTATCAACGCGAAGCCCCGCCTCCTCATAATGGCTGTAGTTCGCGAGGTACACCGTCTTTTCTGCCGGAAACCTCTTGCCGCGCTTCGTGCGCCGAATTTCCGCCGCCATGACGTAGCGCGTAACCGAGGGCGCATAGTCGAGGATATGTGCGTCGAAATGATCGAAATGCGCGTGCGACACAAAGAAATACACGCGCTCCGCCCCCGCTAAGAGACTCTCAACCGCCTGCGCGGGGTCGAGGTAGTCGTCAAAGACGAGCAAAGTGCGCGAAAGCCGCACGGCAAAGCCGCTGTTCAATAAATATGCAATCTCCAAAAGCTGCCTCCTTCCAGAAGTGCCTGTATCATTATAGCAGAAGAATACGGGAAAAGACAAATTTTCGTATTCCGGAGATGCCCATCTTATATCGCCATGCTGTCATAGGCATAGCTGTTCTTATAAACAAATTCCGGTGCGATATCAATCTCTCCCTGATTCCATGTGATCACACCGTGAGTCAACACGGGACTGCGAAATATTTTCTCCTCCGCAAGCGGCTTGAATGCTTCACCGATGAGCATTGTTGTATCGAACAATCTCTTTTCTCCCGTAGAAAAGGTAATAAGCATCATACCGCCGCGCAGCGGTTTTGCTTCCGTTACCTTGATATTTTCCTGTAATTCCCCGGCATAACAAATGTCGTCCTTTATATACACGGTACTCACCTCAATTCATCGGTGGAATCTTCTCAAAATGTTCGCCCCGAACAGCCAGATTCCATGCTTTATAAGCCTCTTCTTCATAAAAAGCAAGCCAACCTGCAATAATCTTCAATTGCTTCCGCGGCAGAGATCCTGCCAACAGTTCACCATCAATACCAACGACGGCTTCATGCTCTCCGAAATACACATGTACATGCGGTTTATGGTGTTGTCCGATGTCTCGAAACAACATATAAATAACCATGCCGCCAAACCGACTTAGTTCAGGCATATCACTTGTCCCCCTTTGCTTCCCACGCATGGCGCAAAAATCTCGGACGATCCCAGGTCTTGACAAGCTCCGCTTTCAAGAAAAGCTTGAGCGGGGCGATCTCTTCTTTGACGTCAAAGGCTTCGAGAGATTGGTAGTAGAGTTTCCGATCCTCCTCATGAATAACGATTGGCGGATGATTGTTCCGCAGCAGGAAATAATTCATGACCAGTCGACCGACACGGCCGTTGCCGTCTGCGAAAGGATGGATGTTCTCAAACCTCGCATGAAGGTAGGCTGCGGCCGTAAAAATATTTTCATTCGTGCAAATCGTTTCCTGATGAATCTCATCAAGCAAATCTGCAAGCTCTGTCTGCACATCTTCCGGTGCACTGCCGACCTCATATCTCCCCGTGACATAATCATGCTTCTTGAAAGCGCCCGGCCGTTCACCAACCTGCCATCTGCGCGGATCGTACGTATTCTTCGTCAGTTCGTGATGAAGCTCCAAGATGAACTCCGGCGTCAAGGCCGTTCTTCGGGCAAAGGCGTCCAGAACAAGATTGCTGGCATCTTTGGCATTGCGTATCTCAAAGATCGTCCGAACATCTCCCGTAAAATTCGTGACGCCATCGCGATCAAAGATCTCGCGCGTATCATGGTACGTGATATTGGGATTTTCCATCTTCCCCGAATGATAAGCAAACTGAACGACATAGCCATTGAGCGCCGCCTCAAGTTCGGCGACATTCCTGATATTCAGATTCCGCCATGCCAAGAGAATTTCATCGTATTTGTCCATACACATGCCTCTCTATAATGCACATGAAATGCGTGTTCCAATCCCTCTATTAGCATGAGTTTACAACAGTTCCTTATAATTCCTTGCTCCGTAAAAGATACGATATATTTTCACACATTGTTTTGATTCATCAATCTTATAAAGCAAGATATATTTCCCAATCACTGCCTTACGATATCCTAAAGATCGCAGGTATGGATCGCGCGATTCTTCATACATCTTCGGCATATTTTTAAGATTCGTGTAACAATCGTTCACAGCATCCAAAAAATGTTCTGCCGCTATAGGATTCGCAAGTTCCTTCGTCATATACGAAACAATTTGCTCAAAATCTTCTTCTGCCGCCCGCGACAAAAAAAGCCTATACATGATACTTCTGCCTCAGTTTTTGCAAAGACTCCTCTGCATCCGTCACATCTCCATTATGAAAATCTTCTTCCGCAGCAGAAAGTTTTTGATAGATCTCCTGCCTGAGCATATATTCATCATAAGTTTTCATACTCATAATGACCATATCACCATAGCCATTTTTTGTAACATAAATCGGTTCGCTTGATTCCGCACACATTTTTGAAATCGCGTTGGTATCTTTGAGATCATGAATCGGAACAATCTTCGGCATACGCTCACTTCCTTCCCCCATGATTATACCATACTTTCGCCCGTGCAACGCACTTCTCACTCGAATAATCCCAACTGCTCATTCTTCACCACATACGAAACCTGCCTTGCATCTTGCACGATGTCGCCTGGCTCCACACGACCGATGAGGAGCGGCGAGGCGGGGTCGTGGCGGGTGCGGTTCTTTCTGACGGCGGCGACGCTCGCGTTTGCATAGCAGTAGCGGCAGAAGTGGGCGCAGGTATTGTAAACGCCAATATCGTTGCCGAGGAGGCACGCACAGCCCTTTCTCGCCGCCGAGGTGCGCGGGATATGGAAGCGGCAGCCGACGGCTTCTTCGAGGACAGCCTGCGTCATGCAGCCCTGCGTGTCGATGCCGAAAGGCGCGAGATCGTCTCCTTCGAGGCAGGTGCGCACCTTGATGCCGAACTCCCGCCCAACTGCTGCGAACGTCTTGCCGAGCGCGAGACGCTCTTCTGCGCTGACCTCGCGCAAAGAGGGAAAATTGCGCTGCGTCTTCTTGTAGAGGTCAACGAAACTCACGACGCAGTTCTCTGTCGCTCCCGACAGTTTCTCCGCCATGCGGCGAAACGCCCGCCTGTGAAAGTCGAGCGTGTACCTCTCTGTAATGAATACGGGATCATAGCGCCAATGCACGGCGCGTCTGCCAACAATGCGCGACAAGGCGGCAAGGCTCGCGATCGCCGCCTCGACGGGCGGCGTCTCCGGCTCGACATCCTTTCCGTAGGGCGTGATCGTCACGCCCCAGAACTGGCGAAAGGATGCGAGTGCGTCCCTGTACGCGAGAAGCGGTGCGGGATTTTTCGTGCAGAAAACGATGAGATCGACGACGGCAGGATCGAGAACATAGCGCGTGATGCGCTGCGGATCATAGGGGCTTCGCGCCATGACGAATCCTTCGCGCAGGCGCCGCACGAACCACTCGGCATAAAAGGCAGGGATGTCCGTGCGGCTTCCCGTATTCAAAATCATGGATCTCCCCCTTCCTGCAAAGAAGCCGGACGGGGAAGACTCCCGCCCGGCTTCTCGTATACGCCCCTCGCACAAGGCTTATTTAATCTCGTAAATCCACCCCTCAGGAGCTTCGATATGCCCCATCTGAATGCCCGTCAAGGTATCATAGAGCTTCTGCGTGATGGGTCCCATCTTCTCCATGCCGCTCGCGAAGCAGATCTCCCTGCCGTGGTCGTTGATCTTGCCGACGGGCGAGATGACGGCCGCCGTGCCGCAGAGGCCGCATTCCTTGAAGTTCGGCACTTCAGAGAACAGCACTTCGCGTTCATCCACCTTGAGACCGAGATAATGCTCGGCGACATAGGTAATGGAGCGGCGCGTGATCGACGGCAAGATGCTCGGCGACTTCGGCACGACGAGATTGCCGTCCGCATCGACGAAGATGATGTTCGCGCCGCCCGTCTCCTCGACCTTCGTGCGCGTCGCCGCATCGAGGTAGATGTTCTCGGCAAAGCCCTCGCGGTGTGCCGTCATGATAGCGTGCAGGCTCATCGCGTAGTTGAGCCCCGCCTTGATATGACCCGTGCCGTGCGGCGCAGCGCGGTCGAAGTCGCTGACCTTGACCGTAATGGGCTTCGCTCCGCCCTTGAAGTACGGGCCGACGGGCGTGACGAAAATGCGGAACTGGTACTCGTCCGCCGGCGCAACGCCGATGACGGGGCTTGAGCCGAACATGTAGGGACGGATGTAGAGCGTCGCGCCGCTGCCGTAAGGCGGCACCCAAGCCTCATTCGCCTTGACGACCTGACGCACGGCATCGAGGAATCTGTCCTCGGGGAACGGCGGCATCTCAAGATACTGCGCCGACTCGTACATGCGGTGCGCATTGAGATCGGGACGGAAACAGACCGTCCTGCCGTCCTCCGTCGTGTACGCCTTGAGTCCCTCGAAAACCGACTGCGAATACTGCAGGACGCCCGCATCCTCGCTCAATACGATCTTGTCGTCTCCCGTGAGTCCGCCCTCATCCCAAGCGCCGTTCTTATAATTGGCAACGTAGCGCTGTTCCGTCACATGATAGGAAAAGTCCAAGCTGCTCCAATCGATATTCTTCTTCTCCATAATGATTCCTCCCAAGTTCATGCCACAAGAAAAGGCATACATTTCCGAATCAGCAAAAAGACATCTGTTTCCTCAGGAGGAATCTCCATCCACTGTCACAGCCATCCTTCTGTAATCCTGTGAATATACTACATCGAACTCTTTGCGCCGTCAATCCCTTTTTCAAAAGTTATTCATCGGCATCGTCATCCGACTCGTGCGCAGCGAGCCAATCCGACCATGAAACAGCGAAACCCGCCCCCTCGTTCTCCTGCACATAGCGGTAAAAAAGTGCGATGTGCTTTGCCTTTTCCGCATAGTACGGCACTTTCCAAGACGTCGAACCCTCAGGCTCTACATGCGCGACATAGCTGCCGCCGAGCAGACATTGACGATAAAGGATGTCCTGCAAGGGTACCGCAGGATTCTTCAAGATGTCATACATCGCGAGAAATTCCGTCGTGCGTCCCTCGCCCGCCTGGCAATGGAAGTGCAGCCAAACGTCCTCGGGCAAGCTCTTGTAAAACTGCACAAACTCGTCGACAGCAGCGGGCGAGGGCCATATATGATCGGTCGCCGCAATGCGCTTGTAGCGAAGCCCTGCGCCTTCAACAAGCTCCTTCTCCGTCTGCGCCTTTTCCACGAAGATCTCGTGCTCATCGAGGGGATTTTTCTCCCCGCCGAGATGCGCGACCGCCGTCATCTGCCCTGCTGCGCCATGGATGCGCTCCGCCTCGTCGGCGAGCGCCTCTTCCTGCGTCAAGCCCACGTTGCCCCAATCGTGCTCACCGTACCAGCTGACTGCGATTCCGTCGAAGAAACCGTGCGACTCCTCGCGCAGGTCGACGATGCAGATCGGCATCTGCGTCTTCTCGGCAAGCGCTTCCAACAAGGACTGCAAGCCGCTCGCGGAAAACTCCCCGCTGCCCGATGCATGGAGACGCTCAAGCCCCTCGCGCGTCGGCACATAGGAATCGTCCATGTCCTTCTTGTAAGAAGCACGGAACTCATCCTCCATCGTGCGGAAGTTGCGCGGCAGTCCCCGCACATCATCGGCGTCAATGCGCCAGATATAACCAGGGTTGCGCATACGCGGCGGCGCATCCGCCGCTGAAACAACATTTGCCGCGCCAAGCATCGCTCCCAAGACAAGAAGCGCTGCGGCGCAAAGACTCATCCACATTTTCCTCTGCATTTCTTCATATCTCCCTTCTTTTCCATGTTCCTATTCTATTATACCATACGTGCAAACCCTCCTCTCCCCGTCACCGAAGTGCGGCGCACAATGCCCGCATGAAAAAGCAGAGCGGCCTTGCAGCCGCCCCGCCTCATTCTTCTATTCTATTCCCATTCCTCAGAACGCCCAGTTCACATGGGCGCTCCCCGTGACGCCTTCGCGCTTGCCCTGCCAACCGGAAAGGTTCAGGTCGTAGCTGACGCGCGAATCCTTCGGCTGGAACCTCCAGCCGAGTTCCAGAAGGGCGCTGCCGCCCCTAAGGCTCGGACTGGGCGCTTCGTAGCCCATGAAGCTCGCGCACGCCTTGCCGCTGAATTCGTACTCCCAGTAGAGTCCGGCGTAGAGTTCGTTGCCCTCGCTTTCCTTGTGGCTGTACCTCGTGCCGAGGCGCAGACGGTGCGAGTTGACCGCCGCGAAGTCATAGACGTCGTTGTACTTGCCCGTCTTGATGGCGACATCACCGCCGCTCTGGTACGACCACAGGTAGCGCAGCGAGGCGTCGAGCTTGTCACCGCCCTTGAGCTTCATCGTCTTGCCGACGCTCAGCTCGGCTGCGACATAGGTGTCGGAGCTGTCGTAGTTCGATACGGTGCCCCGGTAGATGCTGCCGGTGTAATCGCTCTTGGCTTGTCCTGCATGGAGCGCTCCCTGCAGCCAGAGGCCGTCTTCCTTCTCCATCCTTGCGAGGACTCCCGCACCGAGGTAGCTGAGTTTGCCGCTGCCGTGCGTGCCGTCGTCGAGATGGGAGTCGTAGCTGCCCTTGCCGTATTCGATGAAGGGGCTGACGACGATCGCCGCGTCCTTCTTCCGGAGTTCCTTCGCCCAGCCGAGGCTGAGGTTCCAGCCCGTGGTATCGATCTGCGAGCCGCTTTCGACGCTCATGCTGCCGCGGCTCATGACGGCCCAGAGGTCGTACTTGCCCTTTTCCTTGTCGCTTTCAGCTCCTTGCCGGATGGCGCTCATGCCGCTCGTGGTCAAAAGATCCGCACCGCGATTGATGAAGTCGGTCATGCCGGCCCTCGTCTCGACGAAGGATTTCGCCTGGTCGCTGATGGCTGCCTTGGTGACGGTGGCGATGAGTTCGCCCGAGCCGCGCTTCATGAGATCGAAGCCATAGAGGAGCGATACGCCATGCATGGCTTCGACGTGATTGATGAGCGTCGCAGGCGCAGGCGGCACGGCGCCGTCCGCATCGGTCGTAAGCGTTCCGCCGTTGACCTTCATGAGGCTGATGACGTCGTTGACCTTGAGGCCATGCGCAAGTCCCATGACGCCGACACCGACATCAACGCCGCGGATGTCTTTGTTTGTGACGCCGAGCTGCAGGAGCGTCGGGTTCTCGTTGGCGATGCTCTCACCAAGGTAGAAGTGGAGGTTCTTGACCTTGTCGAAGTCGTGAATCTGACTGGTGTGCGTTTCGTCGTGATAGACGGCGAGTGTGTTGTTGTCCGCGGATGCTCCTGCACCACCGATAACATCGCCGTTGATGGTGCCTCCTCTGAGGTTGATGATGTTGTTCTTATTTTCGACGGAGCCGTTGCCGCCGACGACGTTTCCTGTGACGGTCGACCCTCTGCCGATGTTGATGGTGTTTTCGTTGGCATTGAGGCAGGCGCCGCCCGTGACGTTGCCTGTGACGGTGACGCCGTCTTTGATGTTGACGACGTTCCGCAAGGAGGCGTTATGCGCACGTCCGCCGTAGAGATTGCCCGTGACGCTAGCGTCGACGTTCAAGATGTTGCCGATCGCATCGCCGTTCGTCGAATGTCCGCCGGTAATTTCGGTCACTGCATTCGAGGTCGGCGTCGCGCTGATGGTGACGACATTTTCTTTGGCTGTGCCAGCGGCTTCTGCGCCCATGACTTTGGCGCCGTTGATATTGCCGCCGTTGATTTCGACGATGTTCTTGTTCGCCTTGGCGGCGCTCTTTGCGCCCTTGAGGCTTCCGGTGACCGTGCCGGAGGTGATGACGGCTTTGTTGCCCGTTGCGTCGCCTGCGGCTTCCGCGCCAATGGCATCCGTGACGGCGCCACCTGCGATTTCGATGGCGTTTTCTTCAGCGGTGCCGTTCACGCTTTGCGCACCTTTGAGGTTCGTTACCGAGCCGCCTTGGAGAACGGCTTTGTTCTTCAGAGCCTTGCCGTTCGTTGTCTTTGCGCCGAGGGCGTTGACGGCGGTTCCGGCTTCTATGGTCAAGGTGTTTTCTTCGGCGGTGCCGTCTGTCGTTTGCGTGTCGCCCGCGATGGCGTTGGTGACGGCTGCGCCCGTCTTGAGGGTGAGTTTGTTTGTCTTCGTCTCGCCAGTCGTACCGTAGGTGGTCTTGCCGCCGAATACGTTGGCGATGACGCCTGTGATTTCGACGTTGGCATTTTGCCACTTGTACGCGGAGAGGTCAAGTCTGCCGCTGGTGGTGCTGGCGGTGTCCGTGTCGGTCACGAGACTGTATTCGACATCGCCCTCGCGTTCACTGCCCGTGGTCGGCGTATAGCCGTTCAGGGTAAGCGTCTTGCCTGCTGCCATTTGGAAGAGGTGTGCGTTCTTTTCCATGACGTTGCCGAGCCATGCCGATACGCTGGCGCCGGTCGGTTTCTCGACGGTGTTGTAGTCGAGCGTCGTGTCTTGGTTGAGCGTCAAGACGGTATCGCCGTCAGCCACGCTTGTGCCAAGGTTGAACTTGATCTTGGAGAAGCCGGCGAGGCTGCCGACTTGCGCGCCTTTGCTCTTGATGTCGAGGATGTTGTCTGTCGCCGCTTTGTTGCCGCCGTAGAGTTTTCCCGCGACGGTGACGGTTGCATCGGTCACGCCGTCACCGATGGTGACGGTGTTGCCCGTCGTCGTGCCCGAGCCGTTGGCAAAGCCTGCGTAGACGTCGCCTGCGACCGTGCCGCTGTAGAGGTTGATCTTGTTGCCCGTGGCAGCGCCGCTGGCTGCGGTGTGCGTCAGCGCTCCGCCGTAGAGGTTTCCTGTGACGGCCGTGCCCTTGAGGTCGACGGTGTTGCCCGTGGCGTTGCCCGCTTTGGTACGGACGTCGGCACCATAGCCGTCGGCTACGGTACCGCCTTCGAGGCTCAGTTTGTTATTTTCAGCGTCGCCGGTCGGCTTGTAGTTGCCATGACCGTCGCCTTCAAAATTTTCGGCGACGCCGCCATAGGCTGCGGCGGTGACAGCACCGCCGGTGACGGCAAGCGAGTTGTTTTCGACTTTGTTGCCGACCTTTGTGCGCCCACCCCACGCTTTGGGGTTCGTCCCCAAGGATGCGTCATAGGTCGCATGGTTGTTGGCAAAGCGATAGCCGATGACGTCGACTTTCTTCGCATGGTCGGTTGCAGTGTCGGTGTTAAGGACGTATTCGTAGTCGCCGTCCCTCTTGGTCTCCCTGGCACGCGCTGCATCATAGTTCGTGAATGTGATATCGTTCACACTGTCGGCGAGCGTCAGGATATGGTTCGTCGTGGGGCTTGCCGTGACGGCGTCGAGGTTCTTGAGCTTCATTTTCGACCAGTCGATCGATGTGTTCGCCCCATTCGTCAGTCTCAGCAGAGTATCGCCGTGGCTAACGTTGTGCGCGGCATCGAAATTGACGTTCTCAAAATTCTTGACATCTGCGGCATTTGCCTGGCGGCTGTTGACGTTCAGGGTGTTTCCTGCAGCGCTACTGTTGCCGCCCCAGATCGTGCCGACGCTCGTGCCTGCAGCGACGGCGTTCGTCGCCGTGCCGAGGTTGACGGTATTGCCCGTCGCCTTACCTGCCTGCGCGAAACCGCCGTAAACGTCGTGCAGCGTGCCGCCCGTGATGTTGACGATGTTGTCCTTGACGAAGCCGCTGCCGTTCGTGCGGCCGCCGTAGACGCTGCCGCCCACGCTGCCGCCCGTGAGGTTGACCTGGCTTTCCGTGACGCTTCCCGTCGCACCTGTATCGGCGATCTGACCACCGTAGACGTCTCCCGTGACCACACCGCCTGTGACATCGACTCGGCTCTTCAAGGCGCTTCCCGTCGCACCTGCAGCCGTAAGCGACGCACCGTAGACGTGGCTGACCGTGCCGCCCGAAATCTTGGCGGTGTTCTCCGAGGCGCTTCCTGCCTTCGTGCGCACCTGGGCACCGTAGGCGTTGGCGACGGTGCCGCCCGTGATGTTGACAGTGTTCTTCTCGGCGTCTCCCGTCGTAGCGGAAGGCTTATTGTTGATGACGAGGCCGCCGTAGGCTGCCGTCGTGAGTGTGCCGCCGGTGACGGTGAGTTTGTTTTTCTCAACCTTGTTGCCGATATTCGTGCGTCCCGCCCAGGCTTCATTGTGCGCGGAAATTTCATTGTACGTCGCCACATGGTTCTTGAACTTGAATCCCGCGGCCGTGACCTGCGTCGACGAGGCCGTATGGTTCGCCGTGTCGATCGTGAACTCAAAATCGCCGCTCGTCGTGCTCTTGACACCGCCCGCCACCGTATAGGTGTTCGTCGCGCCCTGCTGGAAGCTGATGCCGTTCGCATTCTCCATGAGGACGAGATTGTATGCTTCGTATGTCTTGATCGGCGCGTTGAACTTCTCGGCGTTGACGTCGAGCTTCCTCCAGTCGAGGTTCCCTGTCGCACCCGAATTGAGACGCAGTACGGGCGTACTCTGCGTGAGCGCATGGCTGTTAAGGTTGAACTTCAGATGATCAAAGTTCTTGATGTTGCCAGCCTGCGCGTTCGTATTGATGTTCAAGGTGTTGTCTGTCACATCCGCCTTGTTGCCACCGAAAACCGTGCCCGCGATGTTCGTGCCTGCGGCGAGATTGTGCTCACCGTCGCCGAGGTTGACGGTGTTGCCCGTGGTCTTACCCGAGCCGTTCGTGAAACCGCCGTAGATGTCGCCCGATACCGTGCCGCCCGTAACGGTGACGATGCTGTCTGTTGCATTGCCCGTCGCCGCGCCGTCGGCAATGTGGCTGCCGTAGACGCTTCCTGTGACGGAGCCGCCCTTGATCTCGACCTTGTTCTTCGTCGCGCTTCCCGTTGCGCCTGCAACGCTCAGCGATGCGCCGTAGAGGCTGCCGTTGACTGTGCCGGCGTTGAGCGTGGCGGTGTTGTCCGTCGCGCTGCCCGATTTCGTGCGCACCTCAGCACCGTAGGCGTTGAGCGTGTTCGCGCCCGCGTTGAGGATGAGACTGTTCTTTTCGGCGTCGCCCGTGGTCTTGAGGTTGCCGTGATCGTCGCGCTTGAAATTTTCGGCAAGGCCGCCGTAGGCCGCCTGCGTGAGCGTGCCGCCCGAGACGGTCAGCTTGTTGTTTTGCACCTTGTTGCCGACCTTCGTGCGGCCGCCCCATGCTTCGGCTTTCGTGCCGTCCGCCGCCGTGAAAGCGGCATTCTGCTTGTTCTGGAATTGGTATGCTTCAAGATCGATGGAATTCGTGGCGTTCGCCGTATGGTTGTCCGTGTCGATGACGTACTCAAGGTCGCCCTGTGTTCTCTCTTTCGCGCCGTGCGAGGCGTAGGTGTTCGTCGCGCCTTTCATGAAGCTGATGCCGTTTGCGTTCTCCATGAGTTTGACGCGGTAAGCCTCGTAGCTCTTCGGCGCGGCGGCGAGATCCGTCGTGTCGACTTCGAGCCTCGACCAGTCGAGGTTCGTCGTCTGCGTTCCTCCCATGAGCCGCAGGAGAGAGTTCGCAGGGTTGAAGGAGCCGCTCTTCAAGGTGAGCTTGATGGTTTCAAAGTTCTTGATGTTGCCCGCCGTCGCATTGGTCTTGACGTTCAGGGTGTTTCCCGAAGCGTCCGCCTTGTTGCCGCCATGGATCGTGCCCGCAACAGAGATTGCGCCAATACTCGTACCGTCGCCGAGGTTGACGGTGTTGCCCGTGGTCGCACCTGTGCCATTCGTGAAGCCGCCGTAGACATCAGTCATTGAGCCGCCCGTGATGGTCACGGTGTTGCCCGTGGCATTGCCCGTCGCCGAGGTATGGGAAAGATAGCCGCCATAGACCTTGCCGTAGCCTGCGCCCGTGACAGAGCCGCCCGAGATGTTGACTTTGTTGCCCGTGGCGCTGCCCGTCTGCACGGAGGTGAAGCCGCCGTAGATGGTGCGCACCGTGCCTGCCTCGAGGTTGACGGTGTTTCCCGTGCTGTCGTTCTTCGCCGCCGCCGTCGTGCCTCGACCCGCCGTCCAGCCGCCGTAGGCGTCGCGATGCGTCGTGCCGTTGATCGTCAGCGTGTTGTTCGTCGTCGTGTTGCCGATAACGGAGCGGCCGGCCCAGATGTCTGCCAGAGCATTTCCTGTCGTCGGCGTCGTATTGGCGTCCTTGAACTGGTAGCCGCCGTAGAGGATCTGCTTCGCCGTCGCCGTGTTGGTGTCGGTGTCGATGGTGTATTCGTGCGTGCCGGTCGAGGAGATTTCTTTCGCACCCGTGTAGTGGTCGACGTTGATGCCTGTCATGTTCTGCAGGAGGACGGACTGGCCGCTCGGCGCGTTGCCCGTATGCTTGAACTTGCTCCAGTCGAAGTTCGTCACCGAGCCGCCGACGAGGTTCAGCATGGGGTTCGCCTGGTTAAAGGTCGCGTTGAAGTTGAAGTTGACCATGCCGAAATTGGCGATGTTGCCCGCCGTGGCATTGGTATTGACGTTGAGAACATTGTCCGTATCCGTCGTCCCGCTGCCGCCATAGATCGTGCCCGTGACGGTAGTAGCGGCATTCGTCGTGCCGCTGCCGAGGTTGACGGTGTTGTCCGTCGTAGCGCCCGACGCCGTGAAGCCGCCGTAGACATTACCGCCAACGGTGCCGCCGTTGAGGTTCAGCGTATGACCCGTCGCCGCGCCCGTGCCGGCAGTCTTGCCGCCGTAGACGGAGCCTGTAATCGTGCCGCCCGTCAGCGTGATCTTGCTGCCCGTGGCGCTTCCCGCACCCGCCGCGACATCGCTGCCGTAGACAGAGCCTGCGATCGTACCGCCCGAGACCTTGACTTCGCTGCCCGAAAGAGAGCCACTTCCCGCCGTATGGGCACCATAAAGAGAGCCGTTGACGTTGCCGTTCGCAACTTCGGCTTCGTTTTTTCTTGCGTTTTTCGTGTTCGTCGCTTGGGCAAGATCTACGCCGTAAGCGTCGTTGACAGTGCCGCCGGTGATTTTGACGCTGTTTTTCTCGGCCTCGCCGGCAGCCGTCATGACTTTTGCGCCATAGGCATTGGCAACCGTGCCGCCCGCGACTTCAAGCTTGTTCTTCTTGGCATCGCCCGCATCCTGGAACGTGCCGTCGGTCTTATGCTTCTTGTTCTCAACGAGTCCACCGTAAGCCGCCGTATTGAGCGTGCCGCCTGTGACGATGAGCTTGTTGTCCGTGACGGTCTGGCCGCTCGCCGTGCGCCCTGCCCAGGCTTCCGCGTGTGCGGGCGTCTCGTTGTACGTCGCCGTATGATTGCGGAACCGGAAGCCGTTGATAAAGACGTCCTGCGCGGCATTGCCCGTATGGTTGTCTGTGTCGAGGCTGTATTCGAGATCGCCGACGATCTTCTCCTTGGCGCCATAGGGGGCGTAGTTGCTGAAGCTGATGCCCGCCGCATTGTGCATCGCTGTAAAGAGCCGCGCATCGTAGGTGCTCGGCGTAAAGGTGAAGCTGCCGGGGTTGACTTCGGCGCCCGCCCAGTCCAAGCCGGTCGTTGCGCCGCCGCCCACCGTGAGCAAAGTGTTTCCAACGGTCGTCGTGCTGTTGAGGTTGAACTTGGTCTTGCCGAAGTTCTGAACGCCGCGCACCGTGATGTTCTGTGTGTTGACATTGAGCGTGTTGTCCGTCATGACGTCGCTTGCCAAGCCGCTCGATGCGCCGCCGTAGAGGAAGGCATTGTTCAGGGTGGTCGACGTCAGAGATCCGTCGCTCTTGCCGAGGTTGATGGTGTTGCCCGTCGCCTTGCCCGTGCCGTTCGTGTAGCCGCCGTAGATTTCGTTGCTGCCGCCGAACGTGCCGCTCTCGATATTGATCGTATTGCCCGAGGCGTTGCCCGCCGACACATTATTCGGCGGCGTGAGTGCGGCATTCGTCGCGATATAGCCGCCATAGAGCTTGCCACCCGCATTGAGCGTGCCGCCCTTGATATTGACGGTATTGTTCTTGGCGTCGGCGTTCTTGGTAGTGTCGACAGCCGTCGGATCATCTTCATCCGTCGGGTGAAGAAGCAGATTCCTGCCCTCGGTATAGCCTGCATAGCCCATCGTTACAGAAGCGCCGTCAAGGAGATTGAGCGTATTGAAATCCGAGCCGCCATTCAAAGCCTTCGTATAGCCGGCACGCACCGTGGTGAACGAAAGAGGCGTCGAACCATTCTTTTTGAGGTTCAGCGTATTGTGGTTCGTCGTATTGCCATAGGTAGAGATACCCGCATGGATGTCGGTGCTGCTGCTCGTCGTCGGCGTTTCCGTGGCATTCTGGAAACGGTTGCCGTCGAGTGTGAGGACGGAAGCAGACACCGTACCCGTACCCGTCACATTCGCCTTCTTGCCAAATTCGTAGTCGCCAACTGTGCCAATCAAATCTGGTCTATAATTAGTGAGGGTAAAGCCGCTACCTGTATAGAGTGTCGCTGTCGGATTATTCACACCATCCGCCTTTAGTTTATTTACCCATGCAGAAAGCCCTCCAACGGTAATTTTGTTCCAGTCAAAATTCTGCATCGAGGTTCGAACATACAGCATCGTATCGCCAGACGCAATGCCAGAATTAAGATTGAAATGCATCTTCTCGAAGTTGACAAGTGAATTCGCTGCATTGTCCTTCGTTGTTACCTTGAGCGTATTCCCAGTCGTCTTGTCCTTAGAGCTGTTATTACCACCGCCACCATGCAAATTGGCGTAATACCACGCGCCAAAATATCCATACGTTGTGCCGTCCAGCGTGATAGTGTTGTTGGTAGCATCCCCCTGCTCTGACCAGCCTCCATACAGGTCTGCATGATTCGTAAGCGTTGAGGCCGAGATATTTTTCAATACGAGCTCGTTATGGGTGGCATCTCCCGTCTGCGACAACGTGTAGCCAGCAGCAACCTTGCGCCCCGTAAAATCATCTCCACCATTAATCGTTAATTTGTTCTTGTAGGTCGTATTACCAAGTGTGGATATCCCGCCAAAGACTACTCCATCATAGTGCGAAGTGACAGGCGGAATATGATTCCCCGAATCATACGTCACATCCGCGTTTTGGAATTTATTCCCCTCAAAATAAATCTTCGTTGCGCTCACCGTCGACAACGTCGGTGTCGATGTGTTGGATCGTACACCATACTCAAAATCACCCGAGGTCGTCCCCCTGGGCGCATAATTGCTCAAGTTCATCGAAGCGCCGTTGTAAAGAGTCACGTCCTTGGATCCCTGCGCACCCGTCATCCACTCGGCAGCACCCGCGACAGAAATTTTGTTCCAGTCAAAATCCTGCACCGAGGTTCGGACATACAGCATCGTATCGCCAGACGCAATGCCAGAATTAAGATTGAAATGCATCT